>ERZ1106973.835-NODE-835-length-33995-cov-14.618297_pt1 | contig 33995 bp, 30 predicted proteins | sample MGYA00403686_ERZ1106973 | MGnify/ENA primary metagenome ERZ1106973 (study PRJEB35170, sample SAMEA104062408) | human gut metagenome | biome: human gut; feature: human-associated habitat; material: faeces | place: Denmark | collected 2012-11-06 ...
GACTGGGGGTGTGTTTTGATACCAACCGGGCTCCCAGCTGAGCTAATCCCCCAGATGTTCGTGCCGTGCCTGACGACGTGATTTATTATATCAGCACATCCGGGAGTTGTCAACTGTTTTTTGAAAAATTCTGCAGCAGTTTGTCTGCCATCGGGAAATTGTTTTTGAATGGGTTATTCTCATTCCATCCCTGCGCCGTTTTCCCACAGCCTGCTCAGTTTTTGCGCAAACAAAAACCCCGCACAAAACAATTGCTTGTCTTGTGCGGGGTCTCTAGCTCTTTTTATCTGACACAGCAAACGCTATGTCAAATCAAACTATCTATCTTATTCAGATAAATTAGGCGTCGAGAGCGCCGTCTGCCTTGTACTTGTTGAAGGTCAGGTTCTGGCCCTTGGTCTCCAGACCGATGGGGCTGCTGCCCAGGGTGTAGATAGCGGACAGGCCGCCCAGGATGCTCATGCCAGCGTTCAGAACGCCCAGGCCCATAGCCCACTCACCAGCCAGAGCGGAAGCGCCCTTCTTGTAAGCAGATGCTACAGAGCCGACCAGGCCGCCAACAATGTCGCCGGGAACATAGTAGCCATCAAACAGGGTGTTGAAAGCCTTGCTAGCATTGTTAGCGATGAAAGCGTTGCCAACGATCTTGATCACGTTGGTAGAGACGTTCTGCCAGTTGGCAGTGGTCATAGCAGGAGCCAGGACATCAACCAGGCTACCGCCGACAACATAGGTCATTTCGTTTTCTGCAACAGCAGAGAAGTTTGCAGGCATCATCATAATGAATTTCTCCCTTCAAATTTAGAAAGATATTTGCAAGCCATTTGTTTGGCTTACGTCCCTTACTAGGATGGCAATAATATACCACACTTTCCAGAAATGTTCAAGTACTTTTTTGAAAAAAATGTGAAAAATGTGATAGACTGTGAAAATCCGGTCTCAAAATTCTTACAGAAGCCGCTTTTTTGCACACAGCGACATGGTTTTTTGCAAAACTGGAAGATACTGGAATTTGAAAGGGATCGTGTATGAAAACCGTGATCTATCTGGACGAACTGCTGCTGACGAACTTTCTGGCCGCAGCAGCGCTGCTTTTGGGCGCAGGGCTTTTGTGTGCGCGGCAGTGCAGCGGCCTGCGGCTGATGGCGGGCAGTGCGGCAGCGGCAGCAGCTTCGCTGGGCATTCTGCTGCCGGAGCTGCCCGAGCCTGCAGCTTTCCTTTATAAGGTATTCACCTGCTGTGCTGCTGTAGCTGCGGCTTACGGCGTGCCGGGCCTGCGCAATTTTGTGCAGCTGTGTGCATGGTATCTGCTGCTGAACCTGCTGCTGTGCGGAGCCGTGCTGCTGCCCGGGGTGCAAAGCGCAAATCTCTGCGTCTATCTGCCGCTGTCTCCGGGCCGGCTGCTGCTGTGCTGCGGTGCAGTGCTTGCCGTGCTGCGCGGCGTACTGTTCTGCTTTGGCCGTGCAGGCACCCGCTGCTTTGCCGCTGTGCTGGAGCTGGAAGGTGCAGCCCTCTCCGTACAGGCTTTCTGCGACACCGGCTTCTCGGTGCAGGACCCGCTGACCGGGCAGGCAGTGGTTCTGGTCGATTATCCCGCCGTGCGCAGCGCCCTGCCGCAGGAGCTGCGCACATTTCTGGACCGTTATTTTGCCTGCGGCACGGCACCGCCGCCGGAGCTGCGGGTGCGGCTGGTGCCCTGCACCACCATTGCCGGGCACTGCGTGCTGCCTGCCGTTCCGGCCAAGGCCCTGCGCACCAGCAAAGGCAGTGCAGCGGGCATTCTGGCCGCATTCTGCCGCCCGGAAGCGCAGCAGCCATGGACAGCTCTGCTGGGCAGCGAACTGGCCGTACAGCTGGGCATCCGTTGAGAAGCGCTTGATGCGACCGATACTTATAGATGTACAGGAGGGGTATTCATGTTTCATGTTCTGCACCGGTTCTGGCGTTGGCTCCTTGCACGGCTGGGCTATTGCGGCGGCGCACATTTTCTGGCGGGCGCGCCCAGCCTGCCCCCGCCCCTGACCCCGGAACAGGAAAAAGTCCTGCTGGCCCGTATGGCTGCAGGCGATGCCGCTGCCCGGGACGACCTGATCACCCACAACCTGCGGCTGGTGGTGTATCTTGCCAAAAAGTACGAAAGCAGCGGTGTGCCTGCCGAGGACATGATCAGCATTGGCACCATCGGGCTGATCAAGGCGGTGAACACCTTCACGCCGGAGCGCAGCATCAAGCTGGCCACCTACGCCAGCCGCTGCATCGGCAATGAAATTCTGATGTACTTACGCAAAAGCTCCAACCGCCGTCAGGAAGCCAGCATCGACGAACCGCTGAACGTGGATGGCGACGGCAACGAGCTGCTGCTTTCTGATATTCTGGGCAGTGATGAGAACCAGATCAGCCAGCGGCTGGAGCAGGATGCGGAGCGCGCCGTGCTGCGCCGGGCCGTGGACAGCCTGTCCCCGCGGGAACGGCAGATCATGGAGCTGCGCTTTGGTCTGGCGGACGGCATTGAGCGCACCCAGAAGGAAGCCGCCGACGCACTGGGCATCAGCCAAAGCTACATTTCCCGGCTGGAAAAACGGATCATCCATACCTTAAAAGTCCAGCTGGAAAGCGAGTGAAGCGGAAAAACGCGAACCGCCGGGCTTGACAATCCGCGCTGATTCGCATATAATAAAACTACAAAAGGCGCTGGCCCTGTAAACGGCTAGTTCCTTACCGGATTAAGTCAAGAAAAGATGACCGCTCGGATTGGGACTCGGGGCGGTCATTTTTTCTTTTTGTCATCACTGTGAGAAACAGTCCATGTAATTTCAAACGTAACGTAGATTGCTCCGCCGAGAAGCGTGAGCAGAAGCACGACCTGTTCAAACGTCATGGTGCATCCCCCCTTTCCGCCCTTGGGCATCCGGGGAGAACGAGATCTTCAAGAAAAAATCGTCTTTAGCCGGCACCCAAGTACCGGTAAGGACTAGCCGCCTGCGTTTGTGGGCACAGCGCCTGATGGCGGCGTTGCCGCCGCAAATACAGCATATCATAAATCTGCACGAAAAACAATATTTTGCCGCGCTTTCCTGCCAAACGGGAAAGCGCGCAGTTTTTTCCACGCATACGAGGCTGCCGCGCATCCCATACTCCCGGTGAGAACAAAAACAGACCGGGGGCGTTTGGATGTACAACAAAGTGGAGCTGTGCGGCATGAACACTGCAAAGCTGCCTGTGCTGACCGAAGCCGAAAAGCGGGAACTGCTGGCCCGCGCCCACGCCGGTGATGCAGCAGCCCGGGAACAAATGGTGGAAGGCAACCTGCGGCTGGTGCTCAGCGTGGTGCAGCGGTTCGCCCAGCGCGGCGAAAATCTGGACGACCTGTTTCAGGTGGGGTGCATCGGGCTTATCAAGGCCATCGATCATTTTGACCCCGCCCAGCCGGTGCGCTTCTCCACCTACGGCGTGCCCATGATCATTGGCGAGATCCGGCGTTTTCTGCGGGACAACAATGCCCTGCGGGTGAGCCGCAGCCTGCGGGATACCGCCTACCGGGCCATGCAGAGCCGCGAAGCGCTGGAAAAGCAGCTGGGCCGCGAGCCGACCATGGACGAGATTGCCCAGAGCGCCGGGCTCACCCGCCGGGAAGTGACGGCGGCGCTGGAATCGGTGGTGGAACCGATCAGTCTGGAAGAGCCGGTGTACACCGATGGCGGCGATGCGATGTATGTGATCGATCAGGTGCGGGACCCGGACGGCGAGGACAGCTGGATCAGCGGGCTGCAGTTCCGGCAGACCGTGGCCGGGCTGACCCCGCGGGAAAAGCGGATCATGGAGCTGCGCTACCTGCAGGGCAAGACCCAGATGGAGGTGGCGCGGGAGATCGGCATCAGTCAGGCACAGGTCAGCCGGTTGGAAAAAGGCGCACTGAGCCAGTTCCGCACCCGGGACTGAACCTAAAAAGGCGGCACAGCTTCCGTTTTGTTCGGAAGTGTGCCGTCTTTTATCTGCGGCTGTATTTGCGCCGGGTGGCCGCACCGCCGCGCAGATGCCGCTCTGCCTTATTGCAGGCCAGAACCGCCCGCACCTGCCGGAACAGCTCCGGCTGCAGCGTCCGCAGCCGCACCGCAACATCCTTGTGCACGGTGGACTTGCTGCACCCGAACACCGCTGCCGCCGCACGCACTGTGGCCCGGTTGGCCGCGATATATTCGCCCAGCTGTACCGCCCTCTGTTCGGGGTCTCCCTTCATATCCAGACTCCTCCCATTGTGAACTTATGGTACAGCCTATGCACAGGCCGGGGCAGATATGTTCCGCCGGGGCTTGACTTTTGCGCCGGACGCGCTATACTTTTGCATGGACATAAAAACAGGGGTGCCGAAAGGCTGAGATCCGCGTTTTGCGGAGTACCCTTTTACCTGACCGGACAATGCCGGCGTGGGAGTTTGCAGAACTGTCCGTTCTTTCACAAACCCCGTGCGCCTGCTGGAAAGCGGGCGCATTTTGTTTTTGTGTACTATCGTTCTGAGAAGAGGAATCCCTATGACCAAAACCTATTCCAAAACCCGCATTCTGGTGGAGGGTGCGCTGATGATCGCCCTGTCCACCGTTTTGAGCATGATCCAGATCCCGCTCATGCCCCACGGCGGTTCCATCACCCTGTTCAGCATGGTGCCCATTCTGGTAATGAGCTACCGCCACGGCGCAAAGTGGGGCATCATGACCGCTTTCGTCAACAGCCTGATCCAGCTTGTGCAGGGCCTTGGCAATCTGGCATACTGCCAGACCCTCACGGCACAGGTGGGCTGCGTGCTGCTGGACTACCTTCTGGCCTTCACGGTGCTGGGCTTTGCCTGCCTGATCGCAAAGCCTTTCCGCAGCCGCACCGTGGGTGTCGGTGTCAGCGCCTTTGTGGTGTGCCTGCTGCGCTTTTTGTGCAGCTTTCTGTCCGGTTACATCGTCTGGAAGGACTACGACTACGCTTTCAGCTGGATGACCGAGATCGGCTTTCCCGGCATCTCCAACATGAGCGTGGACGGTCTGTGCTGGCTGTACAGTGCCGTGTACAACGCCACCTACATGCTGCCCGAAGCCATTCTGACCACGGTCCTTGTTGTGATCCTGATCCGTGTCGCACCGCAGATCTTCGACCCGCAGAACGCAAGAGCGTAAGTTTTTTCGCAGCCATTTTTCCCGCCGGGGAGGGCATTTCCCCGGCGGGAATTTTTTTGCAGAAAATCCCAAAAAGCTGTTGACAATCCGGCAAAGCGCTGGTATAATTACTCCTGTCGTCAGGCACGGCACGAACATCTGGGGGATTAGCTCAGCTGGGAGAGCGCTTGCATGGCATGCAAGAGGTCACCGGTTCGATCCCGGTATTCTCCACCAGAAGGAAAAATACCGCACGGAAACGTGCGGTATTTTTTGTTGTTACCGACCAAAGGAGAAACTATGAGCTACGCGATCGTATTCAGCAGTAAAACAGGCAACACAAAATTATTGGCAGACACGCTGCACGCCTGTCTGCCACAGGAAAACTGCTGCTATTTTGGCACCCCGGACCCTGCTGCCATGGAAGCGGACGACCTCTATGTGGGCTTCTGGACAGACAAGGGAAACGCCGACGAAAGCACTTTGGACTTTTTGAAGCAGCTGCACGGCAAAAGGATCTTCCTTTTTGGCACCGCCGGCTTTGGCGGCAGTGAGGAGTATTTCAACAAGATCCTGAAAAAGGTGGAGGGTTCGCTGGACAGGAGCAACACAGTCTTCGGCCGTTATATGTGTCAGGGCAAGATGCCGCTGTCGGTACGCCAGCGGTATGAGGGCATGAAAAAGCAGCCGATCCATCTGCCCAATCTGGATGCGCTGATCGAGAATTTTGACAACGCCCTTTCTCACCCGGATGCAGAAGATCTGGAACGGTTAAAGCAGGCGGTAAAATGATAAAAAGGCAGCGGTTTTCCTCAAACAGAGGAAGCCGTTGCCTTTTTTGCTTAGCGGATGATCCTACGCTCCTGCCTGCGTCTCCGCGGTTCTCATCCCACGCTTCTTTTATAAAAGAACAGGTACTGCTGCACGATGCCTGCTTCCGGCCCGAACTGCGGGAACGGGTCCTGTCCGGCAAACTCGTCCCGAATGAGCCGTTCGATCCAGACATCCACCGGCACACGGCCCACACGGCCATAGCCGAACAGACACACGCAGTTTGCCACCTTTTTGCCCACACCGTCCAGTTCCATCAAACGGGCAAAAAGTGCTTCATCGGGCAGAGAAGCCAGCTTTTTCAGGTCCAGTGTGCCCTCTGCCGCCTGCTGCGCCGCATGCAGCACGTAGCGGGTGCGGTAGCCAAGACCGCACTCCTGCAGCGCCTGCTCCCCGGCACAGCAGAGCGCTTCTGCTGTCGGGAACGCATACACCGGCCCTTCGCTATCGCTGCCCAGCCGCTCGCCAAACCGCTCCGAAAGCAGCTCTACCGCCCTGCGGATAGCCGGGATGCTCTTTCGCTGCGAGATGATGAAGCTGACCAGCATCTCCCACTCATCCTGACGCAGCACCCGGATGCCCCGGCCATATTCCATGGCACGCTGTAGAAAATCGTCCCGGCTGTCCAGCTTTCCGCGCAGGGCGGCATAGCTGCGGCCAAGGTCGAAGTAACCGTGCCAGAAGGTTTCCCATGCGCCCGGCTCACACCGCACCGTGTAGGTTCCGCTGCGCAGTGGTCTGAGGTAAAGCAGCTGTCTCCCGGAAACAAACCGATACCAGCCCTCCGCCTGCTTCCGGGGGCGAAAGCACTGGCCGCTTTCCAGAATTTTGTCCGGGTCGAAATCATCCCGGATCTGAACCGTTTTCTCTTCCAGCTCCATTGCCCCCATCACAGCTCCAGCTCCCGGTACACTTCGCCTTCCAGCGTTTTCCAAAGGAAAGTCTCCCCTTCCAGTGTCATATAGCTATGTGCGCTCCCCTCCTTCGGGATGCTCACAGAACCGGGGTTCAGGTAGAGATTGCCTTCGCCGAACTCTGTCCACGCCGGAATGTGGGTGTGGCCATGCAGCAGGACATCCCCCGGAGCCAGCGGCGGCAGGTTTTTCAGGTTGTGCACATGACCGTGGGTAGCGTAAACGAGCCGCCTGCCCACCGGCAGCACCGCATAGTCGGCCAGAATGGGAAAATCCAGCACCATCTGATCCACCTCAGCGTCACAGTTGCCCCGCACGCACAAAAGCGCCGGCTTCAGCCCGTTCAGGAGCGGGATGACCTCCTTCGGGGCATAGCCCTCCGGCAGGTCGTTGCGGGGGCCGTGATACAAAAGATCCCCCAGCAAAAGCAGCCGGTCTGCTCTCTCCCGCTCAAACGCTTTGATCATTTTTTTGCAATAAAACGCCGACCCGTGCAGGTCGGATGCGATCATCCATTTCATGGCAGGATTCTCCTTATTTTATAAAGTATCTATTTTTATTTTAGCCTCCCGGTGAAAAATGGTCAAGTCTATAAAAGTCATACTTTATCCGTTTGACCTCTTGACATCTGCCGGAAGCCGTGTTATCCTACAGTTAATAAAATTCGTGTGGATTTTTACAGCGGTATGCTACTTTTCGCCACACAATGACTTCAAAAAAGCCATTGTGTGGCTTTTTTGCGTCTGCGTTTGTTTTCGAGCAGTCTCGCCCTGACGATTCCGCGGCTGCAGTAATTCATTTCTTTTCTCTACAGGAGCAATGCAAACACTATGAACGAGACCTTTATGAAAGAAAAACCGGTGCTGCCGCTGCTGGTATCCATGGCACTGCCGAACGTTATCTCCATGCTGGTGAACAGTCTCTACAACATTGTAGACAGCCTGTTTGTGGCCCGCATCAGCGAAGATGCCATGACTGCCCTCAGTCTGGTGTATCCCATCCAGAACTTTGCCAACGCCATTGCCATTGGCTTTGGCATTGGCATCAATGCCATGATCGCACTGTACCTTGGCGCGGGCGACCGCAAAAAGGCCGAGACTGCCGCCACCCACGGTATGGCGCTGAGCCTGATGCACGGCATTCTCATCACCATTGTCAGCATTGTCAGCATGCCGGGCTTTTTGCGCCGGTTCACCAGCGACGCAGGCCTGATCGCATCCGGCATCACCTACTCCACCATCGTATTCCTGTTTGCCACCATCAACATGGCGGCACTGGCCTTTGAAAAGATGTTTCAGGCCGTGGGCCGCATGAAGGTGACTATGGCGGCGCTGATCTTTGGCTGTGTGTGCAACATCCTTCTGGACCCCATCCTGATCTTCGGCCTTGGCCCGGTGCCTGCCATGGGCATTGCGGGTGCGGCCCTTGCCACCGGCATCGGCCAGCTGCTGAGCCTGTGCGTTTACCTCTTCGTTTACGTCCGTACTGAGCTGCCTATCCGACTGCGCCGCAGCTGCCTGCGCCCGGATGCCGCACTGGACGGCAAACTGTATGCCATCGGCGTGCCGGCCATCCTCAATCTGGCCCTGCCCTCTCTGCTGGTCACCTTCCTGAACGGCCTGCTGGCGGGCTTTTCCCAGAGCTACGTGGTGGTGCTGGGCATTTACTACAAGCTGCAGACCTTCCTGTATCTGCCCGCCAACGGCATCGTGCAGGGTATGCGCCCGCTCATTGGCTACAATTACGGTGCCAAGCAGCACGCCCGCGTGAAAAAGCTCTACGAACTCACCCTCATCATGAGTGCTGCCATCATGGCTGCGGGCACGGTCATCTGCCTGTTCGCTTCCCGCCCGCTGATGCAGCTGTTCACCTCCAACCCCGAAACCGTCGCCATCGGCCAGACTGCCCTGCGCATCATCTGTCTGGGCTTTGTGGTTTCTGCCGTATCCACCACCTCTTCCGGTGCACTGGAAGGCCTTGGCAAGGGCGCAGAATCGCTGGTCATCTCGCTGTGCCGCTACATCGTATTCATCATGCCGCTGGCCGCTGTGCTGTGCCATTTCCTTGGTGCCAACGGCGTGTGGCATGCATTCTGGATCACCGAAGTGCTGTCCGCCATCGTGGCTTACCCGGTGTACCGCAAGGCAGTTGGAAAGTGCTGAGCCTTCTTGAAAGTGCTGGACGGCGAAGACCAAGTAAAATAAAATAGTTTCAAGCAGTTGAGGGAGAGTTTGCCAAAAACCCTCCCTCTTTTTTGTGCATTTTATTTGACAGTACGCAAAAACTGCGGTAGAATAAGATGTTTGTTTTCCGGCATTTCGGCTGGAAAAGCGCAATTTAACAGAGGATGTGGGAAAAATATGATCGAGACGATCACGGCCGTCAATCAGGCGGTCAACCAATTCATCTGGGGCGTACCCGCCATGGTGTGCATCATCGGCGTAGGCCTGCTCCTGAGCGTTCGCACGGGCTTTTTGCAGATCCGCAAATTTCCCTACGCCATCAAGACCACCATTGGACGCATGTTCCGCAAAAAGGATGCTTCCGATGGTGCCATGACCCCCTTTCAGGCGGTGTGCACCGCGCTGGCCGGCACCGTGGGCACCGGCAACATTGCCGGTGTGGCAGGCGCGATCGCCATTGGCGGACCGGGTGCCGTGTTCTGGATGTGGTGTTCTGCCCTGCTGGGCATGTGCACCAAGTTTGCCGAGGTCACGCTGGCGGTGCACTACCGTGAGCGCAGCGAGGCGGGCGAATGGGTAGGCGGCCCCATGTACTACATTAAAAACGGCCTGAGCAAGCATTGGCAGTTTCTTGCTGTGCTGTATTCCCTGTTTGGCGTGCTGACCGTGTTTGGCACCGGCAATGCCACACAGGTAAATACCATCGTTGCCGCCATCGATACCGCTCTGCTGGAGTACGGCGTGGTGGGCGGCGGTGCGCTTTCTACCCTGAACCTCGTGGTTGGCATCGCAGTGGCCATGCTGGTGGCCATGGTGCTGCTGGGCGGCATCAAGCGCATTGGCAGCGTGAGCGAAAAGTTGGTGCCCTTTATGGCTCTGTTCTACATCGTGCTGTCCGTGGGCGTTATGGTGCTGAACTTTGAGCGCCTGCCCTATGTGTTCGAGTCCATCATTGCGGGTGCGTTCAACCCGGCAGCGTTCACCGGCGGCACCATCGGCAGCCTGTTCGTCAGTATGCAGAAGGGTGTGTCCCGCGGCATTTTCTCCAACGAGGCCGGCCTTGGCACCGGTTCCATTGCCCACGCCTGCGCCGACACCAAAAAGCCGGTCAAGCAGGGCATGTTCGGCATCTTTGAAGTGTTTGCCGATACCATCGTCATCTGCACCTTGACTGCCATGGTCATTCTGTGCAGCGGCACGACCGTGAACTACGGCACCGCAGCCGGTGCAGAGCTGACCATCAGCGGCTTTACCACCACCTACGGCGGCTGGGCTTCCATCTTTACCGCCGTGGCCCTGTGCTGCTTTGCTTTTTCCACCATCATCGGCTGGGGCCTGTACGGTTCCCGGTTCCTCGTGTTCCTGTGCCGCAGCGATAAGGTGGCAAAGCCCTTCTTTCTGGTCTACTCCTTTGTGTCCATTCTGGGCGCAACGATGGATCTGGGCCTGCTGTGGAGCATCGCCGATACCTTCAACGGCCTGATGAGCATTCCGAACCTGCTCGCGCTGCTGCTGCTTTCCGGCACGGTGGTCAGGCTGACCAAAGAATTTTTTGCATCGGAGGGCTGATCGCCCACAACCAAAAGAGGCTGTTGCACTTTCGACTAAAACGATGTGCAACAGCCTCTTTTGTTATTCGGGCAGGTGTACCGGTACCCGCGCCACACAGTGCACCCAGCAATCGCCATCCTTGCGGGTATAGCAGAACACCTTGCGGAACAAGATATCCCCCGGCACAAGGTTCAGCTGCCGGGCGCGCTCCATGCACCGGCGGTACAGCTCACCCTCGCTGCTGCCTTCCTCCGGCGCAATGTAGGAGCAATATATTTCCAGCACGCGGCCCTGATGCAGCAGCTGGGCCGGTTCTTTGGGTGCAAAGCCGATCTGCTCCGCTTCGGTCTGCTCCAATCCAAGGCCCCATTCGGCGTTCAGCTTTCCATCCGGCCCCATCTGTACGGTCTGTGCCGAAGTGACCAGCGGAAGCCAGTCCAGCCATTGGGGCAGCTGGTCGTAGATACGGTCGTCCGGCAAAAACTCACCGTTCAGCGTGTGGGGCAAAAACCACACGTCCGGCACCGTGCGCACGCTCTACTCGCCTTGCTCACACAACCTGAGGGCTACCCGCAGGTTCTGCAGGCCCAAAAGGTGCATAAAAAACATCCAAAAAATACTGTACGATACCCGGAACTTTTTCAGGGCCAAACGGCTCTAAAAAGGTTCCGGGTCTTTGATTTTTCGCAATTTCCCTGCGCAGGCTGCTATCGCATTTCTTCAACCGCCTCATAATGCCCGTGTCCGGCTCTTTTCAACCCGGACAGTTCATGTTACAATATACATTAGAAATAAAAAATGAATCGAGGGAATGAACCTTGGATTTTTATGGTACCATCGGCCCGGCCTGCGCACAGCCGGCGATCTTGCAGCACATGGTGGAAACCGGCATGACCGGCATCCGCATGAACCTTTCCCACGGGCCGCTGGCGGCGCACGCCGACTGGCTGGCCATGATCCGCGCAGCCGGCATCTGCCAGCTGCTGATCGACCTGCAGGGGCCAGAGCTGCGCATCGGCACGCTGGCAGAGCCTGTTGCTCTGGTTGAGGGCAGCTCTGTACGCCTTGGCGCAGACGGCGTACCTTGCCCGGCAGCTCTGGTACAGGCGGCTGCGCCCGGACAGCAGCTTCTGCTGGACGACGGCAAGCTTCTGGTGCAGGTCACACAGGCATTGCCGGAAGCCCTTGTGTGCACCGTGGTGCGCGGCGGCATCCTGCAGAGCCGCAAAAGCATTGCTGCACTGGGCCTTGCGGTGCCCTCGCCTACCCTGACGGAGGAAGACCTGCAGAACCTGAAAATTGCAAAGCAGTGCGGTGTTACCGGTGTGATGCTGCCTTTTGTGCGCGGCAAAGCAGATATTCTGGCCCTGCGCCATGCGCTGGAAGAAGCCGGGGCTGCGGATATCCGTATCTTTGCCAAAATTGAAAACATGACCGGTGTGCGTGCCCTGCCGGAATTCATCCACCTTGTAGATGAGATTGTCATTGCCCGGGGCGACCTTGGCAATTCCATGCCGCTGTGGGAGCTGCCCCGCTGCCAGAAGCAGCTTTCCGCCGCCTGCCGGGCTGCCGGTGTGCCTTTTATGGTGGTGACCCAGATGCTGGACAGCATGTGCACCCGCGCCGTGCCCACCCGGGCCGAGGTGAGCGACATCTACAACGCCGTATTGGACGGTGCCGCCAGCGTCATGCTGACCGGCGAGACTGCTGCCGGACAGTACCCGATGCAGGCCATGGAATATCTGGTGCGCACAGCGCAGACAGCCCTTGCCTGACCTTTGCGGAGTTTTTGCGCAAAAGGGATGGCGCATTGTGTCAGAATACGGTATAATAGATGTAAATATTTCTTGTTCAGAAAGGTTTTTTGCTATGGGAATCGTTGTGCTCGGTGCTGTTTTTGTGGATATCAAAGGCTATCCCCTTTCCGCCTATATTCCGGGCGGGCGCAATGCCGGCCGCATTGAGCAGGTACACGGCGGAGTGAGCCGCAACGTGGTGGAGGATATCGCCAATGTAGAGCTGCGCCCTACCTTTGTCAGTCTGGTGGACGACACCGGCATGGGACAGGATGTGATCAACAAGCTGGAGAACCACAAGGTGAACACCAAGTACATCCAGCGCGTGCCGGACGGTATGGGCACTTGGCTGGCCATCTTTGACAACGACGGCGATGTGCATGCAGCCATTTCCAAGCGGCCGGACACCACTCCCCTCACCGGCCTTTTAAAGGAAAAGGGCGACGAGATCTTTGCCGACTGCGATGCCATTGCGCTGGAGCTGGATCTGGAAAAAGATACTGTAAAACAGGTGCTGCACTACGCCAAAAAGTACAACAAAAAGGTTTTTGCGGCCATTTCCAACATGAGTATTGCCATGGAGCGCCGGGATTTCCTGCAGCAGATCGATTGCTTTGTGTGCAACCAACAGGAAGCCGGGCTGCTGTTCTCCGATGATTACGGCCATCTGGCTCCGGACGAGATGTGCAGGGTTCTGGCCGCCAATGTGCACAGCGCCAACATTCCCAGTATGGTGATCACCATGGGCGGTCAGGGTGCCGTATATGCCCGCGCCAACGGCGAGTGCGGCGTGGTGCCTGCCAAGAAGGTGGATGTGATCGACACCACCGGCGCAGGCGATGCCTTCTTTGCCGGCACCACCATCGGCCTGACCTACGGCAAAACGCTGGCCGAGTCCTGCGAGATCGGCAGCCGACTGGCCGCATCGGTCATCTGCATCACCGAGAACGTCTGCCCCCGCTTCCGCCCGCTGGAATTCGGGCTGAACATTCCGGTGGTGGATTAAAGTAATATCAGAAAGCCGGGCAGACTGCGGTCTGCCCGGCTTTCTTTTTAGGATTCGGGGAAGAGGTTTATATCATGCTTCCAGCACCTTTTTGCCGGTAACTGGATCAGGGATATCAAGCAACGCCAGAATGATGGCCATGCGGATATACACGCCATTGTGCACTTGATCAAAGTAGGCGGCACGCGGGTCGTCATCCACATCCTTTTTGATCTCGTCGATGCGGGGCAGCGGATGCAGCACCGGCATATCCTGCGGTGCCTTCTGCAGCAGCGCTTCGTCCAGCTGGTAGCAGCCTTTCAGGCGCAGGTATTCTTCCTCGTTGAAAAAGCGCTCCTGCTGGATACGAGTCATGTACAGCACATCCAGATGCGGCAGCTCGGCTTCGAGGTCAGCCGTTTCCTTATAGATCTGATGGGTCGGCTCCAGCGATTCATTCTTCACATACTGCGGCAGGCGCAGATCTTCCGGCGAGATGAACACGAACCGGTTGCCCTCAAACTGGCTCAGCGCAGCGGTCAGGGAGTGGACCGTGCGGCCAAACTTGAGGTCGCCGCAGAAGCCGATCGTCAAATGATCCAGCCGCCCCTTGCGCTGGCGGATCGTCATGAGGTCGATCATGGTCTGGCTGGGATGCGCGTGCCCACCGTCGCCTGCATTGATCACCGGCACACGTGCAGAAAGGGATGCCCGCAGCGGTGCGCCCTCTTTGGGGTGGCGCATGGCGATCACATCGGCGTAGTTGCTCACCACGCGGGCGGTGTCCTCCACCGTCTCGCCCTTGCTGGCGGAAGAAAGCTGTGCCCCTGCAAAGCCCAGTGTCTTGCCGCCCAGCCGCAGCATGGCCGATTCAAACGAAAGGCGGGTGCGGGTGGAAGGCTCGTAGAACAGGGTGGCCAGAATGCGCCCATCGCACAGGTGGGCATAGGGTGCCGGGTCGGCCTCCATCCGGTCGGCAAGATCCAGAAGGGCCAGCTGCTCTTCCAGAGAAAAGCTGTTGGGCTCAATAAAGTGTCTCACAGCCATGCTCCTTTCAGCACGAACTTCTCGCGCTCGGCTCCGGTGGAGACGAACTGGATCTCATGGCCCAGCTGCTTTTCCAGAAATTCCACGTAAGCCTTGGCCTCTTTGGGCAGCTCATCCCAGCTCTTGCAGCCGGAGATATCCTTGTTCCAGCCGGGCAGCATAGTGACCACCGGCTCTACACGGTCAAGGTCGGACAGCGGGTCGAAGCTGGGGACTTGCACGCCATCCAATGTGTAACCGGTGATCACCGGGATCTCTTTCATGCTGCTGAGCACATCCAGCTTCGTCAGGGCGATCTTGTCTGCGCCCTGACAGGTAAGGCCGTAGCGGCTGGCCACACAGTCGAAGGGGCCGACACGGCGGGGACGGCCGGTGGCCGCACCATACTCGCCGCCTGCCTTGCGCAGCTGTTCATTCCAATCCTCGTTCATGGCGTTCTCGGCGGCAAAGGGGCCTGCACCCACGCAGGTGGAGTAGGCTTTCAGCACGCCCACCACATGGTCAAGACGGCAGTTCGGAATGCCTGCGCCCAGCGGCGCATAGGCTGCCAGCGTGTTGGAGCTGGAAGTGAAGGGGAAGATACCATAATCGATATCCCGCATGGCACCCAGCTGGGCTTCCAGCACGATGCGCTTGCCGCTGTCGTGAGCCTGCTGCAAAAATGCACCCACATCACAGATATACGGTGCAAACTGTCCGGCCTGCATCCGGCACCATTCCAGCAGAGCATCGTAGCTCATGGGTTCCTGATGATAGCAGCCACCCAGCTCCAGATTCTTGGATTCCAGGATCATGTGCAGGCGGTCCTGCACGCGCTTTTCGTCCAGATGCAGCAGATCGCCCAGACGCAGGGTCTTTTTGCGGTATTTGTCGCTGTAGGCGTAGGCAATGCCGCGGCGGGTAGAACCAAAGGCCGCGCCCTTCTGGGCAAGGCGGTCCTCTTCCAAGCCGTCCTGCACCTTGTGCCACGGCATGGAGATGGTGGCCTTATCTGAAAGTTTCAGGTTTTCTGGGCCTACCTTTACGCCGCGCTCCTCAATAGCATCCATTTCTCCGGCCAGATGGTCGAGGTCGATCACCATGCCCGCACCCAGCACACAGACAACGTCCGGGTGCAGGATGCCGGAGGGCAGCAGGTTCAGGATGAACTTGCCCTGCTCCGTTACAACGGTGTGGCCGGCATTGTTGCCGCCCTGATAGCGGGCAACAACATCGGCATGTTCGGCTAACAGATCGATGACGCGGCCCTTGCCCTCATCGCCCCAATTGATACCAGTAACTGCGGTAAGCATAACTCTTTATTTACCTTCTTTTTCGCTGTTTACGATGGCCTGCACCTTGGTGGGCAGACCATAGATGCTGATAAAACCGGTAGCATCACTCTGCTTGTAGTCGCCGCCGGCAGCAAAAGTTGCAATGTCCTCACGGTAGAGGGAATACGGAGACCAGACACCGGCGTTGATCATGTTGCCCTTGTACAACTCCAGACGCACCTTACCGGTAACGTTTTCCTGCGTGGAGGTGACGAAGGCGCTCAGAGCTTTGCGCAGGGGGCTGAACCACTGGCCGTCATAGACCAGTTCACCAAATGTGATGGACAGCTCGCGCTTTTTGTGGGCAGTGAGCTTATCCAGCGTCAGAGTTTCCAGCACCTCATGAGCCTTATAGAGGATGGTACCACCGGGAGTCTCGTACACACCGCGGCTCTTCATGCCCACCAGACGGTTCTCCACCACATCGTACAGGCCGATGCCGTTGCGCCCGCCGATCTCATTCAGCTTGGCAATGAGGACGGCGGGCTTCATCTTTTCGCCGTTCAGGCTCACCGGCACGCCCTTTTCAAATGCCAGCTCCACGAACTCGGACTTGTCCGGTGCGGTCTTGGGGCTGACACCCAGCTCCAAAAAGCCCGGCTTATCGTACTGCGGCTCGTTGCCCGGATCCTCAAGGTCAAGGCCCTCATGGCTCAGGTGCCACAGGTTCTTATCCTTGGAGTAGTTGGTCTCGCGGCTGATCTTCAGCGGGATGTGATGTGCCTCGGCATAGTCGATCTCTTCGTCACGGCTCTGGATATCCCACTCACGCCACGGAGTGATGATCTTCAGGTCCGGTGCAAAGTGCATGATGGCCAGTTCAAAGCGCACCTGATCGTTGCCCTTGCCGGTGCTGCCGTGGCACACGGCATCTGCACCCTCGGCGCGGGCGATCTCCACCACACGCTTTGCCAGAATGGGTCGTGCAAAGCTGGTGCCCAGAAGATAGCCCTCGTAATCGGCCCCGGCCTGCATGGTGGGGATGACGTAATCCTCCACAAATTCATCGGTCAGATCTTCTACGTACAGCTTGGAAGCACCGCTTGCCTTGGCGCGCTCTTCCAGACCTTCCAGTTCGCCCTTCTGGCCCACATTGCCGCACACTGCAATGACCTCGCAGTTGTTATAATGCTCTTTCAGCCATGGGATGATAATGGAAGTATCCAGACCGCCGGAATAGGCCAGCACGACCTTTTTGATCTCAGACATAAGAACCGCCTCCGTTCAAACCACTTTATACTTTTGAATTCCCTCTTGCAATTTTTGATTGCGGTGTTATTATACTAGCAAGCAGAGAATGTGTAAAAAGTATCCTGCACATGGTCACGATACAAAATTGACATGAAAGAGGGCACGTTGCTATGTATGTGGACTGGGAATATTACAAAATCTTTTATTATGTCGCGAAATATCAGAATTTCACCAAAGCCGCGCGGGTGCTGGGCAACAACCAGCCCAACATCACCCACTCGATGAACCGGCTGGAAAGCCAGCTGAATTGCGTACTGTTCATCCGCTCCAACCGCGGCGTTACCCTTACCCCGGAGGGTGAACTGCTTTACTCCCGCATTGCATCTGCGGCGGTGCAGATTCAGGATGCAGAAGAAGAGCTGAGCGCCAGCGCCACGCTGGAACACGGTGCGATCAGCATCAGCGCTACCGAAACTGCGCTGAACATCTACCTTGCAGAAAAGCTGCGCGCCTTCCACACGGACTATCCCGGCATCCGCCTGCGCATCTCCAACCACTCCACGCCGCAGGCTTTGCAGGCCGTGAAAAACGGCGAGGTGGATTTTGCCATCATCACCACCCCTGCCGAGGTGGAAAGCGGCCTGAAAATGGTGGAGCTGAAGCCCTTTTATGAGGTGCTTGTGGGCGGCAGGACCTTTACTGCCCTTGCCAGCCAGAACCTTTCGCTGAAGGAGCTGAACAATTATCCGCTGATCTCCCTGAGCGACGAAAGCATGACCCGCGCCTTTTACCGGCAGTTCTTTCTGGATCACGGTGCGGTGCTGAAGCCGGATACCGAGGCTGCCACCACCGACCAGATGCTGACCCTTGTCAAAAGTGAGCTGGGCATTGCGTTCCTGCCCCAGTCCATGGCACAGGATGCACTGGCCCGCGGTGAGATCGTGCAGCTGCATCTGCAGGAGATCATCCCTCAGCGCTCCATCTGCCTTGTGTACGACCATCACCGCCCGCTGAACACGGCAGCCCGAAAGTTCCAGCAGATGCTGACCAAGGCGGCCCCCAAAACGCCCGGAACACAGATAACTGCCGGGCCTTTCCCTGCAAACTGATCTATACGGGACTGTTGCAAAATAGCTCTCTGAAAAAACAATGCACAAAACCCGGAACCTTTTCACAGCCAAAACGGCTTAAAAAGGCTCCGGGTTTTTGATTTTGTGCTATTTCTTTGTGCAAGTTGCTATCGCATTTTTATTTTGCAACAGTCCCCTGTTTTATTTTTACTTTTCCTGGATCTGTTTGCCGGTGAGGTGTTCAATGGTGATCTCGTAAAGCTGCACGGCCTTGATGCCCAGCGCAATTTCCTTTTCCACCTCTTCCTTGCCGGGGTAATACTTCATGCCAAGCTCCCGCACGCGGGCCTCGGTAGCAGCGGCATCGTCGATCAGATGGCAGCGGCCAAACACTACGGTGCTCTGCACATAAGGTGCCCAGTCGCCCGGCTCAAAGTGTTCGTTACCGTAAACGGTAAAGCATACCTTATCATTCTGTTTCAGCGCGTCCACCTTCTGGCCGGACTTTGCACCGTGGAAGTAGATTTTGTCGTGCTCCTGATCGTAGTAATAATTTACCGGGATCGCAAAGGGATAGCCGTTGTCGCCGTTCACTGCCAGTACGCCCCGCCGGGACTGCTGCAACAGGTGCTTTGCAGCTTCTTCCGGGATGGCGCGGCTGGCTCTTCTCATGGGTCTGAACATTTTTGTTTCCTCCATGTATCGCAGGTTTGCGGTGCGCACTCATGCACCCTTGATAATGCGGATGAGGGTCTTATCCAGCTGGATGGTGCGGTTCCACGGGTTCAGGATGATGCCGCTGATCTCCGGCACGGCAAGCGCTGCATCAAACAGCTTTTCCATATCCACAAGAAAGGTGGACTGCACCGGCTCGGCTCCCTTCATTTCCTCGTCAAAGCTGGTGAATGCATACCACCAGCTTGCGCCATCGGCCGTCCGGATGGCCCGCAGCTGCATCTGTTCACTGCCCAAATTGGGCTCCACCGCCACGACAAGCTGGCCATGCTCCTTTATGCGCCGCCGGATCACGGTAAGGGTGTGGGCCAGCTGTTCCTGTGTAGGCTCCTGCTGCAGGGCGGCTACCGCCTGCTCGATCTTTTCGTTGCCGTTCAGGCCCTTGTCTCTGGGTTGATTCATTGAGGTTGGTTCCTTTCTATTGTATTTTGGCAGAGAGAATAAGCGCAGCTCATCACAGCAGCAGATCGAACAGGCCGATCATTACCGGCATAGACACAATGGAAAGCAGAGTGGTCAGCACATACAGCGCGCTGGAATGCGCCGCATCGCGGTCATAGAGCTGAGCCATGGAGGTAACAGTAGCACAGGCAGGGGTGATGGCGGCAAGGTAGACCGTCATCAGGATGTTCTTGCCGTCGGCCACCCAGCTGGATGCATGGCAGACCCACAGCAGCACCAGAACCACCAGCGGGCATACCACCAGACGCAGCACTGTGGGCAGATAGTTGCGGCGGGTACAGAACACCTCCCGCAGCGGCTTTTCTGCAATGGCCATACCGGCCAGCAGCATGCCCATCGGTCCCATCATGTTGCCCACTGTGCTCATGGTATTCTGCAGCGGTGCAGGCAGCACCACACGGAACCAGTACAGCAGTGCACCGGCTGCAATGGCGATCATGTTGATATTGGTGAGCACCTTTTTCCAGTCCAGCGCACTGCTGCCCTGCAAAAGGGAACTGGCGTGGGTCCACAGCAGCACCAGCTGCACAATGATGAATGCGCAGGAGTAAATGACATACGCATCGCCCATCAGAGCCTTGACCAACGGGATCACCAGTGCAGCGGCGTTGCTGTAGATCACATTCACCTGCTCCACGGCATCCAGCTTGAGCGGGCGGCTCAACAGGGCGCTGAGCACCAGCAGCACTACATGGATAGCCGCCGCAATCGCCATGGAGTACAAAAGTCCCTTGCGGATCTCCGGCGTATCGTCGATCTGGAATGCGTTGATGATCACGCAGGGCGTGACCAGATACACCATGACCACCGAGAGCACCCGGCTGTCGCTGGCCTTCAGCAGCCCTGCTTTGACCACAGCATAGCCCATGATCAGGATCAGGAACAGCTGTGCGATTTGCTGGGCCAAAAGAATGCTGATCTGCATTGTTCTTCCTCTTTTCCGTCTTGTGTTGTAAAAGCCCAAAAGGAGAGCCGCCTTCCGCAAGGCAGCTCTCCCCTTTTTCTGATTTTATTTGCCGCTCGTCAGCCGCGCCACATGCAGCGCCAGATAAGCGGTTTCCTCGTTGGGCAAAAACACGCCGTACTTGCGCAGCACAAAGGTGCGTATTTTTTCCGCGCAGGTCACCGCTGCCGGATAATTCTGCTGCATCTGCCGGAACAAAAAGTCGTCCTCGCTGTCCATCAGTTTGCCGGAGAAGAACCGCTCGGCAAAATACTGCAGGTGGCTCACGAACCGCGCATAGTGGATGCTCTCGGTGCTCACCGGGCAGTGCATACTGTAGGTGACAATGTTGGACAGCTCACCGATCAGCTGCGCTGCCCGCATGGCATCGTAGCCGGCCTGCGGGTCCTGCCGGGCGTTGACGATATGGAAGGCGATGTTGCCTGCCTCTTCGTCCGGCAGCTCGATGCCAAGCTTTGCCTTTACCTTCTGCAGGCCGCGCTGGCCCACCGCGTACTCCTTGGGATAAAAATGCTTGATTTCCCAGAAGATACGGTTGGTCACCACAAGACCCTTTTGCTGGCGCTCCACTGCAAAATGCAGGTGGTCGGTCAGCAGCAGATAGATGTGCGCCGAAAGCTTGACTCCCAGCGACTGCTCTGCGTCGTCCACAATGTCCTGCGTCAGTTCCAGATAGGATGCCGGAATGCTGGAAAACAGCTCCAGCATAGGCTGTGCGTCCGGGTTGGACAATGGAAGGAACACGCGGTCTGAGGGCTGCCGTTCAATGGGCTCGCCCGCCTTGCGGCCATAGCCGATGCCCTTGCCCAGCAGGATGGATTCCTCGCCGCTGTCATCCTGCACCAGCACAACACTGCTGTTCAGCACCTTCTGAATGTGCATCGGTCCCTCCTCCTTCCGTTGAAACCTTAAGACTGCCGCTTAGTCCAGATCTTCGCCGTTGGAAGCAATGACCTTCTTGTACCAGTAGAAGCTGTCCTTACGGCTGCGGGCCAGAGTACCGTTGCCCATATCATCCTGATCCACATAGATAAAGCCATAGCGTTTGGACATCTGGTTGGTGGATGCAGAGATCAGGTCGATGGGTGCCCATGTGGTGTAGCCCCACATCTCAACACCCTCATCGATGGCCTTGCCCATTTCGCTGATGTGCTGGCGGAAGTACTCTACACGGTAGGGGTCGTGGATGGAGCCGTCGGCCTCCACCACATCCTTGGCACCCATGCCGTTCTCCACCACCATCAGCGGCTTGCGGTAACGGTCATACAGCTCGATCAGGCTGTAGCGCAGGCCCTTGGGGTCGATCTGCCAGCCCCAGTCGGTGGAGGGCAGATACGGGTTCTTGACACCCAGCACGGTGTTGCCGGGGGTACGCTCTGCGTTCGGGTCCACAGACTCGGTCATGGTCATATAGTAGCTGCAGGAAACAAAGTCCACACAGCCTGCCTTCAGGGTGGCGGCATCCTCAGGCAGCATTTCCACGTGGATGCCCTTGCGCTCGAACATCTTGAGGATCAGGCGGGGATACTCGCCCCAGACATGCACATCGGCATAGAACAGGTTTTCCAGATTCTTTGCCTGAGTAGCCAGCTCATCATCGGGTGCGCAGGTGCGGGCATAGGTGGTGAGCTTGGTCAGCATGCAGCCCACCTTGCTGCCGGGGATGATCTCGTGACAGTCCTTTACTACCATAGCGCTGGCCACCAGCTGGTGGTGCAGGGCCTGATAGCAGGTCTCCAGCATCTTATCCTCGGGCACGCGGCTGGGGATGATGCCGGCGGTGGTGAAGGGGTGACGGATCACGCTGTCCACCTCGTTGAAGGTGAGCCAGTACTTGACCTGATCCTTGTAGCGCTCAAAGCACGCATGGCAGAATTTTGCAAAGCAGTCGATTACACGGCGATCCACCCAGCCATTGTACTTGGTAGCCAGTGCCAGCGGCATTTCGTAGTGGCTCAGCGTGACCAGCGGCTCGATGCCGTTCTTGTGCATCTCAGCGAACAGGTCGCTGTAGAACTGCAGGCCCTTTTCGTTCGGCTCTGCTTCCTCGCCGGTGGGGAAGATGCGGGTCCATGCAATGGAAACGCGCAGCATGGTAAAGCCCATCTCGGCAAACAGCTTCAGGTCTTCTTTGTAATGATGGTAGAAGTCGATGCCGCGGCGCTTGGGATAATAGGTATCATCCGGGTCGGCCATGGCGGCAGCAATGTGTGCGTCGTCCATGGCAACATGGGACTTGTAATCCTTCACGTCGGTGTTGGGCTTGTAGGTGGCAACATCGGCCACGCTGGGGCCTTTGCCGTCCACGTTCCATGCGCCTTCTACCTGGTTCGCGGCAACAGCGCCGCCCCAGAAAAAGCCTTTGGGGAAACTCATTTATTTGCCTCCAGTTTCAGCAGTGCGGCACCGGGCACCACAGCGCCCTCGGCCACAGTCTTGATGGTGAACTCATCGGCGTTGGTCACGACGATGGGGGTAGTTACATCATAACCGTCTGCTTTGATTCCGTCAAGGTCAAACTTCATCAGCAGCTGGCCCTTCTTGACAGTCTCGCCGTCCTTGACCTGCGGATCAAAGCCCTTGCCGTCGCGCTTGACGGTGTCCATGCCGATGTGCATGAGCAGTTCAGCACCGGCAGCGGTCTTCATGGAAATAGCGTGCTTGGTGCCGAACACGGACTCGATCACGCCGTCAGCGGGAGCGTACAGCTCACCCTTCTCGGGCACCACGGCAATGCCGTCGCCCAGGATCTTCTGGGAGAAAACTTCATCCTTGACCTCTTCCAGAGCAATGGCCTTGCCCTGCAGGGGGCTGCTGATGGTGGAATCCGCAGCTGCTGCGTCTGCAGCAGTCTCGGGAGCGGGTGCAGCGGTCTCATCCTCTGCGGGGGTCTCGTCCTTATACAGGAAGAAGGACAGTGCGAAGGAGGCCACAACAGAGATCACCAGACCAACTGCAGCCCACAGGATGTTCTTGCCGTTATCCGGGTCAACGAACATGGCCATGCCAGCCAGACCGGGGCCCATGGCAACGAATGCCTTGACCTTCATCAGGCCAACGAACAGACCGCCGATGAAGCTGGAGACCACAACAGACATCATGACCTTCTTGTGCTGCAGGGTAACACCGTACAGAGCGGGCTCGGTGATGCCGAACAGGCCGGAGATGCCAGCGGAGATCGCGGTAGCGCGCAGGTTCTCATCCTTGGTCTTCAGAGCAACGCCCAGGCAGGCACCGCCCTCAGAGATGTTGTGTGCCAGAGAAGCGGGCATGTACAGCATTTCAAAGCCGGGGTCAGAAATAGAAGCAACTGCATAGGGGACCAGAGCCTTGTGCATGCCCATGGAGATCATGAAGGGCAGCACGGCAGCCAGCAGAGCAACGGCCAGCCAGCCCAGAGTGTTGTACAGAGCCAGGATCACAGTGGTCAGCAGAGCACCGATGTTGTAGCCCAGAGGTCCAAGGACGACCAGCGCCACAGGGAAGCCGATGCCGAAGCACAGCATGGGCACAAAGAACACGCGGATGGCCTTGGGGCACCACTTGTTGGCCCACTTTTCAATAAAGGACATGAAAATGACGGTCAGGATAGCCGGGAATACCTGTCCGCCATAAGCGATATTCTGCAGCTTGATGCCGAGGAAGTAAGCACCGCCCTCGGTAGCCAGCAGAGCGGAAACGCTGGGGTGGATCATGGCAGCAGCCAGAGCTACCGACACCAGCTTGTTGCAGTTGAACTTGGTTGCAGTGGTGAAGGCGACCATGACGGGCAGGTAGTACAGAGCTGCATCTGCCACGCCGACAAACACCTTATAGGCGATATCTCCGCTGCTCATCAGGCCCAGAGTGCTCAGCAGCACCATCAGAGCCTTCAGAACGCCTGCACCTGCAATGGCGGGGACCAGCGGCTGGAAGATGCCGACCATGTAGTCCAGAATAATGCCGCCGATCTCTTTTTTGCCCTTGGGGGCAGCGGGAGCTGCAGCCTGACCTGCGTTGAAGGTGCCCAGCTTGAGCAGCTCATCGTACACTTCGATGACATCGTTGCCGATGACCACCTGACACTGCGGGCCGCTGGAAATAACGCCCATAACACCGGCAGTCTTTTTCAGGGCTGCAGCATCCACCTTGGAGGTGTCTGCCAGAGTGAAGCGCAGGCGGGTGGAGCAGTGCTCGACCTGCACAACGTTCTTCTCGCCGCCAACCAGACGCAGCACGTCGGAGGCAGTCTGCTTGTAGTTCTTCATTTTGTTCTCCTTTACCTTGTGTGTGGTGGCATTTCCCTGCCGCCCGGCCGAAGCGGACAAAAGAAAAAGGACCCAACAGAATGACCCCGTGTACAATTTCTCCCGGAATCATAGTATCTGGCTACAATTCACCCAAAAGAAAAGGTATTCGTCATTCCATCAGATCCTGCCTGCATTACCAGTAACATGTCCAACTGGATATTATGATATTAGTATATCAATCATCTTTTCGTTTTTCAATATGACTTTTTCACAAAATAAATCTTAAAAAATTATGAAGTTCGTATATTCATTTGTTTTTTCACATAGCTGTCGGTGTGTGCTCGTATACTCCTTTCACCGCCTGCACTGCCCTGATGCCGATTGCGCATTGCCGCCGATGTGGCATCCAGTGAACCTGCAGAGCCGGGCCGTGAGGTGCGCTGCCCCGGCATGGGCGAGCACCGCAGCCGCAAGGAGAACATGGAGCTTGGCATCCCGGTAGCCGAGGAAAAGTGGGCCGAAGTGCTGGCGATGTGATGTAATGTTAAAAGGGGTGTCTCTCCGGCAGACAGAGAGACGCCCCTTTTCTTTTTATCTGTGGTTTTCCGCAAATATCCGGCCCAGCTGGGACAGGATATCATGCGGCAGCATTCCGTATTCGCCAAGCGCAGCAGCGGCACGGTCGGCAGCGGCACCGTGCAGATACACCGCGCAGGCCGCAGCTCCGTATGCAGGCAGGCCGCAGGCCAGCAGGGCCGCCGTCATACCGGCCAGTACATCTCCACTGCCGCCCCGGGCGAGGCCCGGGTTGCCGGTAGGATTCACGCATGCACGGCCATCCGGCGCAGCCACAATGGTGCGGGAACCTTTGAGCACCACCACGACGTTCCATTTTTCCGCATACTGCCGGGCAATTTTCTCACGGTCGGCGCTGATCTCTGCCACGGAAAGGCCGGCGAGCCGGGCCATCTCGCCGGGGTGCGGGGTCACGATCAGCTCTCCCGCCGGGTGTGGCAGTGTTTTGCCCTCGGCCAGCAGCTGCGCGGCGGCGTTCAGTCCGTCCGCATCCAGCACCGCGCTGCCTGCAAAGCCGGGCAGCAGCTTCTGCACCAGCGTGCGTGTTTCGGCCGCGCGGCCTGTGCTCTGGGCTGTGCTGCCAAGGCCTGGTCCGAGCAGCAGCACCGTCGCCTTCTGGCGCTGGAGCTGTGGAATGCTCTCCGGCGAGATGCCGCCTTCGGCCCCCGCTACGCAGGGACACAGGCAGCATTCCGGCAGGCGGGCCACCGCAGCTGCCAATACCGGCTCCACGCTGGCCAGCGTTACAATGCCCGCACCGGTGCGCAGCGCACCCTCGGCAGCCAGCAGGGCCGCACCTCGGTAATATGCGCTGCCTGCCACAGCCAACACGGTGCCAAAGCTGCCCTTGTGGCTGTCGCGCGGGCGCGGCGGGATGCTGTGCCAGACAAATTCGGATGTGATCTCGGTTGACATTTTATGCTTCCCCCTGCACCAGTTTGCGGATCTGCTTTTCCACATTCTGCACTTCCTCATGGAACATGCGGGCGGAGACACGCAGCGCGCCGTGGCCCAGAATGATGATCTGCTCCATGCCGTCGGAAGTAGCCACACGCACCCGCCGCCCCTTGCCGATCTCATGAGTAACGTGCTCGATGAACATATCGGCGGTTTCGGCTTCCTTGGTGTAGACCACATGGATATTGTGGTACTGCTCAATGCTGCCGGGGCTGCCCGGCACACGATAGGCATCGAATACAAGAATAAGATTGCACTTCTGGTAGCCCTGATAGTTGCACAGAATATCCATCAGCTTGTGGCGGGCCGCTTCCAGACTGTCCTTTGCAAGGGCGTTCAGCTCATCCCATGCAAAGATGATATTGTAGCCGTCCACCAGCAGATATTCGGGCAGGATTTCCCACTGCTGGGCATCAAAATCCGGGCGTTCCCGCTTTTGCACCGGGCGGAATGCCGCCAGCGGGTCCCGTTTGATGGGGCCATAGGTCCGCTCGAAGATTTTGAGCAGCTCGGCATCCTCTTCCAGTGTTGCGCGGTAAGCCGCTGTCCGGCGCTGGGGCACGGCCTGCGTCTCCTGCTCCGGGCTTTTGCTTTTGCCCCAGCCGCTGTCCACATGCATGTGGCTGCGCACCTGATCCCAAGGCACCACAAAGCCCGCGCCATGGGCACAGAACACCGAATCTGCCGGGTTGTCAAGGTCGTGCTCCGGCTCGTAGCCCACAGCTTCAATGATCTCCGCCGCATTGTGGCAGGGCCGGTAGCCGTCCAGCGTCAGGGTCAGGTGTCCCCGGCCCCGGGTATAGCCCACCACCTCCATGGGGTAGCTGCGCATGGTGGCCACCGGTGCAAAACCGGTGAGCACAGCAGCCTCTTCCCCGCTCTCTGGCGGGTCAAAGCTGCCCTCCATGCGCTGGATATCGGTCATGGCACGGCCAAGGTTCTCCACCGGCACTTCCAGCCGAAAGGCATACCATGGCTCCAGCAGCTGGCTTTTGGCCAGCATCAGGCCCTGCCGCACCGCGCGATAGGTGGCCTGCCGGAAATCTCCGCCCTCCGTGTGTTTAAGATGGGCGCGGCCCGCAATGAGGGTGATCTTCACGTCCGTCAGCGGCGCACCGGTCAGCACGCCAAGGTGCTGCTTTTCTTCCAGATGGGTCAGCACAAGGCGCTGCCAGTTCTTGTCCAGCACTTCTTCCCGGCAGTCGGCGGCAAACTGCATCCCGCTGCCGCGGGGCAGGGGCTCCAGCTTGACATGCACCTCCGCATAGTGGCGCAGCGGCTCGTAGTGGCCCACGCCCTCCATAGGCTCCGTGATGGTCTCCTTGTACAGAATGCCGCCGGGGCCGAACTCCACGTTCAGGCCAAAACGCTCTGCCAGCAAACTGCGCAGCACTTCCAGCTGCACCTCGCCCATGAGCTGCACATGGATCTCGCCCAAAGTCTCGTTCCATACCACATGGAGCTGCGGCTCCTCTTCTTCCAGCCGGTGCAGCTTGCCCAGTGCCGCGTGCACATCAGCCCCCTCCGGCAGCAGCACCTGATAGCTCAGCACCGGTTCCAGAACCGGCACATCGCTGTCGCGTTCCGCGCCAAGGCCCTCGCCCGGGCGCGCCTTGGTCAGGCCGGTGACGGCGCACACCTGCCCCGGGCCGATGGCTTCCGCCAGCGTATACTTTACGCCGGAGTACAGCCGCAGCTGGTTTGCCTTTTCCTCCCACGGCTCACCATCTGCTTCGCCGGAGAGCTGGGCCTTTACCTTCAGTTCGCCGCCAGTCACGCGCAGCCATGTCAGGCGCGTGCCCTGCTCATCCTGCGACACCTTAAACACCTTGGCACCAAAGGCATCCAGCGCGGGAGCCGGACGGGTATAGCGGTCGATGCCGTCCATCAGAGCGTCCACGCTTTCCAGTGCATCGTTTTCGGTACGCCGCAGCGCCGAACCGAACCAGCACGGGAACACATGCCGGCGTGCAACGGCCGGGATGATGTCCGCATCGGTCAACTGCCCGGCATCCAGCATCCGATCCATCAGGTTTTCGTCACATAGGGCCAGTGCTTCGTCCCGGTCGGCCTGCGGCGCATCAAAGGCCACAAAGCCCTCGCCCAGACGGTGGTTCAGCTGGGCGAGCAGCTCTTCCCTGCTCTTGCCGGGCAGGTCCATCTTGTTCACGAACACAAAGGTGGGCACATGGTAGCGCCGCAGCAGCCGCCAGAGCGTCTCGGTGTGGCTCTGCACGCCGTCGGTGCCGCTTACCACCAGCACAGCATAGTCCAGTACCTGCAGGGTGCGCTCTGTCTCGGTGGAAAAATCCACATGGCCGGGGGTATCCAGCAATGTGATATCCGTATTGCCCACCGTCAACAGGGCCTGCTTGGAAAAGATGGTGATGCCGCGCGCTTTTTCAAGCGTGTCGGTATCCAGAAAGGCATCCTTGTGATCCACGCGGCCCAGCTTGCGGATCGTACCGGAGCGGTAGAGCATGGCTTCCGAAAGGGTGGTCTTGCCAGAGTCTACATGGGCAAGGATGCCCAGAACGATTTGTTTATGCGTTGTTTCCATCCACTTCTCCTACAATCAAAAATTCATTTTTATTGTAGCACGGATGGGGAAAAAAGAAAAGTTTTTGATTTAGAATGGGGGTCGAAGCCCAAAAACGCAGTTTATCTTATCGGCTTTTCACGTGAAAAAACAGCTCTGGAAAATCCGCAGATTTTCCAGAGCTGTAAATATAAGAATAACAATTCCGCTATTCATAGCCAAAGAGAACGCGTCGGCCATTTTAACGGTCAGTTACTCCACGATGATGCTCTTGCCGGTCATTTCAGCAGGCACGGGCAGACCGATATACGGCAGCATGGTGGGAGCGATATCAGCAAGGCAGCCGCCCTCACGCAGCTTCACATCGCCGCAGCCAACAGCCACAAAGGGCACCACGTTGGTGGTGTGTGCGGTGAAGGGGGTGCCGTCCGGGTTCATCATCTTCTCGGCGTTGCCGTGGTCGGCGGTGATGAAGGCGCAGCCGCCTGCGTTCAGCACCGCAGTGACCACCTGATCCACAGCAGTGTCAACGGCCTCAACGGCCTTGACCGCAGCATCGAACACGCCGGTGTGGCCCACCATATCACAGTTTGCGAAGTTCAGGATCACCACATCGTACTTGCCGCTCTCGATGCGCTTGACGCACTCGGCAGCAACCTCGGGGGCGCTCATCTCGGGCTTCAGGTCATAGGTGGCGACCTTCGGGCTGGGGATCACGCAGCGGTCCTCGCCCTCGTAGGGAGCCTCCACGCCGCCGTTGAAGAAGAAGGTGACATGAGCGTACTTCTCGGTCTCGGCAATGCGCAGCTGAGTCTTGCCATTCTCGGACAGGTACTGGCCCAGAACATTCTTCAGCTCCACAGGCGGATAGGCGACCTCGCAGTTGGGCATGGTGGCATCGTATTCAGCCATGCAGACATAGTTCACCTGCTTGCGGCCGCCGCGGCGCTCAAAGCCGGTGAACGCATCGTCGCAGAAGATACGGGTCATCTGGCGGGCACGGTCGGGACGGAAGTTCATGAAGATCACAGTGTCGCCGTCCTGCACGCGGCCACCCTCACATGTGACGCAGGGCAGAACGAACTCATCAGTCTTGTCTGCTGCATAGGATGCCTCGATGGCCTCGGCAGCGTTGGCGGCATGATTGCCCTCGCCGTAGACAAAGGCAGCATATGCCTTTTCTTCACGATCCCAGTTGTTATCGCGATCCATGGCGTAGTAACGGCCGGAGACGCTGGCGATCTTGCCGATGCCCAGCTCGTCCAGCTTGGCCTGCAGGTCGGCCAGGAAGCCCTTGCCGGAGTGCGGGTCGGTATCACGGCCATCGGTGATGCAGTGCAGGTAAACGTTCTTTGCACCCAGATGTTTTGCCATTTCCAGCACGCCGAACCAGTGGTCTGCGTGGCTGTGCACACCGCCGGTGCCCACCAGACCCATCAGATGGATGGCCTTGCCGGCATCGATGGCAGTCTTCATGTTCTTGACCAGAACCGGGTTCTGGAGCATCTCGCCGTCCTTGATGGACTTGGTAATGAGGGTGAGCTGCTGGTACACGATTCGGCCAGCGCCCATGTTGGTGTGGCCAACCTCAGAGTTGCCCATCTGGCCCTCGGGCAGACCGACGGCCATACCGGAAGCGTCGATGGTGGTCATGGGATATTTTGCCATCAGAGCATCGAGGTGGGGTTTCTTTGCGGCGACCACGGCGTTGCCGAAGGTCTCCTCCGGCACCCAGCCGAAGCCATCCATGATGCACAGAAGAACAGGTTTCTTTGCCATAAAATTGAATCTCCTTTGAATTTAACAAATCAGCGCCCGGCACAGCGCTGGAAATGCGGCGCAGCCGGGCGCTGAAACAGCTGATTTAAACCGTCGATCAGCCCTTGGTGGCTGCATTGACGATCACTGCAAAGTCGGGAGCCTTCAGGGATGCGCCGCCGATCAGGCCGCCGTCCACATCCTTTTTGCTCAGCAGTTCCTCGCAGTTCTTGGCATTCATGCTGCCGCCGTACTGGACAGTAGTAGCCTCGGCAACTGCCTCGCCGTACACCTCGCCGATCACCTTGCGGATCTGGCCGCAGACTTCCTCAGCCTGATCGGCGGTAGCGGTCTTGCCGGTGCCGATGGCCCAGATGGGCTCGTAAGCGATCACGACATTTGCCATCTGCTCAGCGGTCACATCACGCAGAGCGATCTTGGTCTGCATACGCACCAGCTCTTCGGTCACGCCCTCTTCGCGCTGCTGCAGGCTCTCGCCCACGCAGATGATGACCTTCAGACCGGCATTCAGAGCAGCCAGAGCGCGCTTGTTCACGGTCTGGTCGGTCTCGGCGAAGTACTGGCGGCGCTCAGAGTGGCCCACAATGACGTACTCCACGCCCAGATCCACCAGCATGTCAGCGCTGATCTCGCCGGTAAAAGCGCCGGACTTCTCGAAGTGAACATTCTCAGCACCCACATGGATGTTGGTGCCCTTGGTCTTTTCCACAGCGGTGACCAGATCGGTATACGGGGTGCAGATGACTACCTCGCAGCCTGCGTCCTGCACGGCGGGGACCAGCTCGTCCACCAGAACAGCAGCCTCGGAGGCAGTCTTGTTCATCTTCCAGTTGCCTGCAATGATAGCCTTACGCTTTGCCTTATCCATGATACTCTATCTCCTTTATTTACCTTCTATCGTGCAGAAAGCTCTGCACAAACAAAAAGATGCGGCGGCGCTAAAGCCGCCGCACCCATTATGATGCCGGGATCAGATTATGCGTTCTGAATAACTGCGATGCCGGGCAACTCCTTGCCCTCCAGATACTCCAGAGAAGCGCCGCCGCCGGTGGAGATGTGGGTCATCTTGTCGCCCAGACCCATCTGCTGCACAGCTGCTGCGCTGTCGCCGCCGCCGATCACGGTGGTAGCATCGCTCTCAGCCATAGCCTTTGCAACTGCCAGAGTGCCGGCTGCCAGAGTGGGGTTCTCGAACACACCCATGGGGCCGTTCCAGACAACGGTCTTGGATGCCTTGACGGCGTCAGCAAACAGCTTCATGGTCTCAGGGCCGATGTCGCAGCCTTCCATGTCAGCCGGGATCGCGGTGACAGGAACAACCGTGGTCTCGACGGGAGCGTCGATGGGATCAGGGAAGTCCTTGATGCAGACAGCATCAACGGGCAGCAGCAGCTTCACGCCCTTCTCCTGAGCCTTGGCCATCATTTCCTTGCAGTAATCCAGCTTGGAATCGTCGCACAGGCTCTTGCCGACCTCGTAGCCCTGAGCCTTGACGAAGGTGTAAGCCATGCCACCGCCGATGATCAGGGTATCGACCTTCTCCAGCAGATTGGAGATAACATTCAGCTTGTCTGCGACCTTTGCGCCGCCCAGAATAGCGGTGAAGGGACGAACGGGATCGTTCACAGCGTTGCCCAGATACTTGATCTCCTTCTCCATCAGATAGCCGACAGCGGTATCCTTGATGAAGTCGGTGACACCTGCAGTGGAGCAGTGTGCACGGTGGCAGCTGCCGAATGCATCGTCAACATATGCATCAGCCAGAGAAGCCAGCTCTTCGCTGAACTCAGGCATGTTCTTGGTCTCTTCCTTGCGGAAACGGGTGTTCTGCAGCAGAACGACATCGCCGTTGTTCATGGCAGCAACAGCAGCCTTTGCGTTCTCGCCGACAACATTGTCGTCATCTGCAAACACAACGGTCTTGCCCAGCTTTGCGCTCAGAGCCACAGCAACGGGTGCCAGGCTGAACTTTGCCTCGGGGCCGTTCTTGGGCTTGCCCAGATGGCTGCACAGGATGACCTTTGCGCCATCGTTGACCAGCTTCTGGATGGTGGGCAGAGCTGCATTGATGCGGTTCTCGTTGGTGATCACGCCGTCCTTCATCGGGACGTTGAAATCGCAACGGACAAGCACCTTCTTGCCGCAGTAGTTCTGATCGTCGATCGTCTTCTTACCTAAACCCATGGTAATAAACTCCTCTCAAGTTTTAATTTCTGAACTAGAGTTTCGCTCGCATTCGGGGGATATTGCCCCGTTACTCTACTATTATAAACAAAAACCGTGCACATTGCAAGGTTGCAAGATAGATAATAGTTTAACAAACATTTGCCGCTGATGCACGGAAATGTGTGTATTTTGACCGAAAGCCGCAGCCTTACCGTGTTTTCCGGCAGAACATTCCGCAAATGCGGTCATACATTCCCCATATGAACTTCTGGTTCCGCTGATCCCGCTCAAAAATTGCTTCCACACCAGCATAGCCGCTCGCCTTATACTTCCTGAAAATTTTATTTCTCAGTCTGGTATGCTTCGTTGGCCGGTTCAGCTGCGTATTCTCCTGAGCAATGTTAGAAAATTCGACCGGATAGCTTTCTATCTTCGCACCGTATTTCTCGACAAGGTGTTGTCCGCATTCCGTGTTTATCAGCAGGCAGGAAACGCCTTCTTTGCTATTGATCGTTCCTCCCTGTTCCACCAGAAGCTGCGGATCATATTTCTGAACGCCCTAATAATCTCCAATGGTAATGTCGCCCACACGCTGTCTTTGTGCGTAAGGGCATTGGTAGCAGCAGTCTCGCGAGATCTCGCCATCAAAGAAATAATGATAATAAGATTCTGTATCCGGGTTTACAACACCTTCTACTTCTGCATCGTTTAAATCTTTTCCTGCAACGCTTCCATCCAATCCCCACCCATATTTCTTGTCGCGAAAATCCAGCGCGCTGATTTTTATTTTTCTCTTCTCTGCTTCGCAGGAGATAAAGTCACTGAAGAAACGGTTTGACGGCACCCATGACAGATAATGTCGATCGTGTAAAGTTCTCCGCCAAATCTTTTTGCGATGGTCTTTGCTGCTTCCACCTGACAAGGTGTTCCGGAGAACAGCACTTTCTCCCCATTTTTCAAAAGGGTCTGAAGCTCTTTTACCACGATCTCCACGCCGCCCTCTCTCGACCACCTTTTGTGGCCAAAAACAGCAAGCTTCAATTTCTCTTTCATTTTCCCTTTCCCGTCGCTTTCCCCATTTAGGGATCTCATCCCCATACCGTGCCAAACTCCGGCCCGGTTTCCTTTACATCAGAAAAAGCCCGGACGCATTTACGCTCAGGTTTTTGACTGATTTACGCCGCAATTCATTGACATTTTATTTCCAGAATCATCAATATCAATTTCGTAAATGTATTTATTGACACTAAAATTTTTTTACCATTTTTCTCTCTGGGATACAATACTTTGCAGCTGTATCATTGCCTGCTTCATGGCTAAGATTTCCGTACTTTATTCCGTCTTTTTGTTGCAACCTATTCATTTTGGAAAGAAACTCGTTCCATTGCATTTTTACAGCAAAAAAACACCCTTCCTCTCACGGAGACCCGCAAAAGGAAGGGTGTAGAACTCAAGTTCCTGTTGTCGTACCAATCACAGCATGTTCGTATCAGCAAAGCCAATACTAGTTGTCATTCAGCACGGCACCTCAAGCACTTTTGAGCGTAGAGCTGTGATTAGCAGTTCTCA
>ERZ1106973.847-NODE-847-length-33547-cov-7.280545_pt1 | contig 33547 bp, 23 predicted proteins | sample MGYA00403686_ERZ1106973 | MGnify/ENA primary metagenome ERZ1106973 (study PRJEB35170, sample SAMEA104062408) | human gut metagenome | biome: human gut; feature: human-associated habitat; material: faeces | place: Denmark | collected 2012-11-06 ...
CGGTTGAAATCAACGGTAGCAAGATTGACCCGGATTTGGAACAACAGGAAATTGAGTTCAAGGTCGATGCTGTGAAAGACTGGACAGATGCGGACCAAACTACAGTAGCTCCGGAAGAAAAAGCTTGAGAATGATTACTTGCACCAATCGTTGAAAAGACATAACATCAGGCTATGAGGGGTTGAATGTCCCTTCATAGCCACTAACGGGAGTGTTACTCCTTATTTACGCTGCCGGTAGCGTCGGAAATAACCGGATATAAAGAAACAATGTATGATTATGAATAACAACCTATTCAAAACCTTGTTCATACCGGCTGTCGCCTGCCTGCTGGGAGCCTGTGCGGAAAGTACGGACCCGGACATGGAAACAAGCGGCAACAGCGGGGCGATCCGCTTTGCCGGTCCTGCCGTGACACGGGCCGCCATCGACGACACCGACGGAATGTTGACCGATGGAAACTCGTTCAGCGTATGGGGGAACTACACCGACGGGGCGGGCGGTACAGCCACGAGCCTGTTTGATGCCGAAAAAGTGACATACGTTTCCGGCATGTGGGGTTACGAGGGCACGAGATACTGGCTCCCCGGTAATACCTACGACTTCTACGCCCTCTATCCGTCCACAGAAACGCTGGGCGATGCCGTGTCTTCCGTCGCCTGTACGGATGGCACATTTACCGTCAAGGGCTTCGACGCCACGAAAGGGCACGACCTGATGACGGCAAAACAGACGGGTATCTCCGTCGTGGAAGACAAAGTCCCCGAAGCTGTCAGCTTTAAATTCTTCCACCAGCTCACAAGGCTGGCATTCAATGTCATGGCCGTGGGACGCGGTGTAACGGTCTCTTCCTTCAAAGTGAACGGCGTGACTTACAAGGGCGATCTTACTTATAATGCCTCCGACGGAAGCTCGTGGAACAACACCGTCAAGACAACCGGCAGCGATGGCCTGCTGGCCGTGAAGGATATTTCCATCACAGCCGACGAGACCCGCAACATGCTGGGGGACGTGCTGTTACTCCCGCACGCCGACCTGACTGATACCGAAATCACCGTGAGCTACCGTTTCGAGGGCGAGACCGCCGACCGGAGTTCCACAGTCAGCCTCTCCGGCGGGAGTGCGAAACAATGGGATGCGGGCAGCCAATATGCCTACACCCTGACCGTTTCAGCCGCCTCGCTCGAAATCAACGTGAAGGTACTTGACTGGAAAGAGCAGGACACCTCCGTGTCATGGCAATAAAACGAGGAATTTATAGACAACAATACATACGGTGTATGAAAGCATATATGAAACGACATTTACCGCATCCTTTATCCCTACTTCTGCCTGCTGCCCTCGCATGGGCTGCCTGCCTGTTGACCGGCTGCACGGACGGAGCGGAGGAATGGATACCCGACGGACGCACCGCCTCCGTTACCCTGCACGTACCAATGGCCGGTACACGCTCCACGCACACCACAGATGAGGAGTACAAGACCATTGAAGAGAAGATAAACACCCTGCGCGTGCTGGTATTCTCGCAGGACAAGCCTATCATCAACAAACGGTTCGAAGAAGCCGACCTTTCCGGTGGCAGTGTCACCATCGAGGGTGTGCCGGTAGGTACTGTGGACATCTATGCCGTGGCCAACGAGGCCGCCCTCGGCAAGGATTATTCCGACATGGCAGACTTCGAGAACAACCTCGTGCAGGTCGGCAACACCAAGAAAGCCTTGGTGATGGATGAGAAGCGCACGCACTTCCCCAAACGCTTTACCGAACAGGAAGTCGCACAAAACGGCCTGCCCATGAGCTGGCATCGAGATGTGCAGATAACTCCGTCCGGCAACACGCCACAGACCATCGAAGTGGAACTGGAGCGCTCAGTGGCCAAGCTCAACGTCATTATGAACAACACGTTGAACCACCCGATTACCATTACCTCCATGAATTTCGGTAAGTTTTTCGGCGACCGGCTCTACCTGTTCCGCGAGCAGACCCTTGACGTTCCCGATGACACGCAGTATTATGTTCAGCTTTACAAGAACCTCGACATAGCAATCGAAGGCTACGGCAGCAAGACGCTGGCCCTTTACATCTACCCCTCATACGCATGGAAGAGTGCAAGCGAGAACTCGCCATATACCATCGCTTTCACCACGAGGACAGCTTCCTATGACGGCATACCTTTCATTAACGAGTACGGTGGTGCCTTGAACTCTATCGAACGCAACAAGCAGGTAAACATACACGCCACACTCACCTCGGAGGCGAACCTCACGTTAAAGTTTGAAGTAACAGACTGGGTGACGGAAGAGATAACCGTTCCCCCGTTCAATTAAACGAACCAGTATGTCATTCAAGTTATGAAAGCAAGATTAAAAAACATATTACATCTGCTGGCAGCCATGCTGCTGGTGGCTGAATTGTCCTCGTGTACCGAGGAACCTTTATTCGAAGAGCGTGCCCGCGTAACAGAGGGGCTTCCCGCACGGGTGATGCTGGACTTCCGCTCCGAGAAGAGCCGTGTGGAGACCCGTGCCGCACAGGACGCTACCTACGAGGACCGCGTGAACAACCTCTACGTGTTCATCTTCAACTCCGTCGGGAAGGTGCATTACCGCAAATTCTTTACCGATGGCATCAGCTATAGCGGCGGAGACTATAGCAAAGGTTCCGTTATGATAGAGACCACCTCGCTGAACGACGTGCAGATAGTCTGCATCGCCAATCTATCTACTGCATCCGTGCGTTCCGGCTATGATGTCGAGCTATCGGACATGGAGTCCATAACATCGCGGTCAGACCTCGAAACCTTCGTGATGAAGATGGACGAGCAGACCGTGGAACGCTCCACGCAGTTCATGATGACGGGCTATGCTTACGATGATAAGAACCCCACGAGCAACCTTGTCAACATTCCCGGCACGGAAAGTGGTTCCGCCTCGCTGGAGTGTACGCTGCGGCCTGAACGGACAGACGCGAAGGTGGAGTTCGTGGTGAAAACCGAGAAACCCTCCGGTAAGAACTGGACGGAACTGGACTTCCGCCCGCACGGCTGGAGGGTGGTGAACGTGCCGGCCCAGTCGTTGTTGCTGCCCCACGCAACAGGTGATGCCGATGGTGACGGCTGCACCTACTTCACGACCGAGGAGATGCCTTTCGAGACCACCAAGCGGGATGACAATTATCTCTACACCTCCGGAGGCTTCGTGTTCTACATGCCGGAAAACCGCAAGATACCCGTACAGTCCATCTCCGGCGAAGGGCTTAGTGCCGCAGAACAGTACGCTCTGCGTGAGGAACGCAAACACGAGAACGAGGGTAACGAATATCCGGACAAACCCGGCCAGCAGTTCGAGAACGGAGATTTTGCCTACGCTCCCGCCAATGCCACTTACGTGGAAATGTCCGGCACGCTGTCCTACAAGGATGACAAAGGCAACACCGTCAATGCTGACGTGACCTTTACCGTGCATCTGGGCTATGCCAAAAGCAACCCCAACGACTACGAAACCCGTCGCAATACCCGCTACATCTATACCGTCACCCTGCGCGGTATCAACGATATACAGCTTGAAGTGGACTCCGACGGGGAGGAGAATGAACCGAGACCCGGCTACGAGGGTAACGTGATATTCAGCGAAGAAGGAGTGTACGAGTTAGATGCGCACTATGACCGCGAGCTCATCACGATAGACCGAAGCATGGTTCCAGCCATGACATGGGGAGTACAGACGCCTTTCGACAAGGCCATCTACGCAGGCAAATTCGGTGAAATGGACAAGCCGGAGAGTACAGGTATCCATGACTACAAGTGGATCAAGTTCGCCATCAACGATGACTATGGCCAAGACGACAACTTGTTCGTGAAGTACCCCGGAGACCAGAACTACAAGGGAGGACAGAACGAACCTTCAGGGTATGACGGACACACGGGTCATCCTGACGCCCGCCTGCTCGACGTGCACCAGTTGCTGCAACGCCTGAAGCAGGAGTACGAGAAAGGAAAGACCACCGGTTCGGTTGCCGTTACCGCTTTCATCGATGAGTATGTGTACGTACGTGAACCGGATGACCCCAATACTACCGAGAATAATACTCCTCTTTTGGCCCAGTGGCGCCGGTACGTGGAGTCCGAGGACCGCCTGCTCTACTTTATCAATGGAAACAACTCGCATTACAGCCCCGATGGTGCATCGAGCGTGGTGGAAGCCATACAGACTTTCAAGCAGAAGTCCATACGCACGGTGTACAACGTGAAAAAAAGCGAGAACGAACTGCCCACCGCGTGGGGACTTGAAAGCCGTATGGAGGGCAGACGCTGGAAGGAGGGCAAGGTGAGTAAAGGCACCTCCACCAGCAATGGCCGGCTCAACACCATACTCTGCCTGCTGGGCAAAAACTATCAATCCAACAGGTCCCTGCTCTGGACGGAGGTACTCAACACCTCCGAGCGGTATGGTCTGACCGATGGCCACCAAGATGCCCTGCACGCCGTGTTGTTGCGTAACCGTGACCTGAACGGAAACAATATCGTGGAAGCGAACGAGATACGCTGGTATCTGGCCGCCATCGACCAGCTCGTAGATCTCTACATCGGCGAATACGCGCTAGACGATGCCTCACGTCTCTATCCCCAAAATCCCGCGGACAGGGATGGCCAGACTTATTGGCACTATACCAGCAGTTCCGCCGATGGCGACCACTCGTGGGTGTTGTGGGCGGAAGAATGTGCCGCATTGGGTAACTACAGCGGTTCGAGCAATACCGTGAACGGACAATATACCTACCGCTGCATACGCAACCTCGGTATCGGTCTTGACAATCCGAATGTTGAACCCACACCACTCATTCCCGATGTGACGCAGGCCGAACCCGACGGCACCTACCTGATCGATGTCTCCAACCTTAGCGAGAAGGCACGCCGCCTAAGCTATGAGGCCAGTTCGTTGCCCACGCATAACGACCTGTCGCCTTATAACCGACCGTATGCCAAGTTCCGTGTGGCGGCAAATGATGCAGACTATCCTACACCGAGTATAGAAGTATATGGAGTACCGGCAGGTGCTTGGAATTGGGTAGGCGATCATGATTGGAGGTGGTATCAGACCGCTTCTATTATACCGAAGGGCTATCGCGTGCCCAACCTGCGCGAGCTGCTTATCATGGGAACTCGCTTACCCGATGACGCATGGAAAACGTATAAAGGAGAATGGGGCTGGCCTATCGTTCTATATAAGCGTAGCAGCAAAGCCATGTACATGACCTATACCAGCTTCAGCCGCGGAACTTATAACGGAGACGCTTCCATTTCGGGCAAGAACGGCGGTTTCCGTTTCAATGCCCAAGACAACTCCATCGGTGCGACCGGTCCATCAGCCGACGGTGGGTATGTGCGCGGTGTGAGAGACGAGCAATGACATGGTAACCCGTGCATAAGTCCGACCGACAAAAGGGAATAACTTTGTTAGAAGGATATAGTAATATCAAGTAGAAACCATTCAACCCAAAGAGGTTTTCCTCCACCGAAAAAAGCCCCTCGAACCTATGACTGAAGGTATCGAGGGGCTTTTCTTCTACTGGCGAAACGGTAATGGACATTTGGACATGCGTTGTCCAATTGTGTCGTCCACGAAACGCCACCAGCACCGGAACTTTATTTGTCAGCGACAGAAATAGGATGATAAATGTATGGTTCCCCTACCGCTTTTTATTTCTTCTTCAAGAAACGCTCCGTGAGCCACTTGCGCACCGGGAGGTCGTAGAGCTTCAGGCAGGCGTAGGCAAGGGCGAACGCACCCACGAACGTGAGCAGCATGTAAGGAAGTCCTTCGGCAAGCGTCGCCTGGCGGTTGAACGCCCACGCCGTATAGATATAGACCAGCGGATAGTGGGTGATATAGACAGGATAGGATATGTCGCCCAGAAACTTGCACACGGCTGCGGAACGCCTGCCCGTTATCCTGCCTCCCGCGCCCATCGAAACAATGACCGGGAAAATGCAGATGATGCAGAAAGCCTCGTAAAGCCCGTTCATCCAATAACCGTCCTCCCCGCCGATACGGGGCACGGAAAGCACGACGACAATCATCAGGCTGCACCACCAGAAAGCGTTCTTGCGGGTGCGTATCAGCCAGCCGAGCCGGGACAGGAGCAACCCACCGAAGAAGGGGTACATCAGCCGGACCAGTCCCACGTACTGCTGTTCCCAGTTCAAAGCCCATCCGCCCACGATGTCGCCGGCAGGCGCGGTAAGGCAGCGGTGCACCGTAAAGCACGCCGCTATCGCCACGAGGACGGTCAGCGCCGTCTTGCTGAATTTGCGAATAAACAGTGCGTACAGCAGGTTGCCGATGTATTCGTAGTAAAGCGACCATGCCGGCCCGTTCAGCGGATGCATTTCCATCCATCCTCGAATATCCCATTTCAGCGGCAGGGGCAGCAGCGTACAGCCCAGCAGCATGACTAGCAGTACCGCGCCCACGGACACGCCCTCCATTGCCGGATAGCAGGGGGCATCCTGAAACCAGAAGAGCGCGGCTCCCACGATACTCCCCATGACCACCATGGGTTGCAGCCGGATAAGACGGCGCTTGAAGAAGGTTCCCGTACTCATCCGGTTCCAACGGTCATCGTAGGCGTAGCCGATGACGAAGCCCGAAAGCATGAAGAAGAAATCGACTGCCAGATAGCCATGATTGATAATCTGGTTCAGATGGTTGCCGCCGGAATGCGCTTCCAGCAGATGAAAGGCCACTACCATAGCAGCCGCCACGCCGCGCAGTCCGTCCAGAATCTCGTAGTGCGGCTTCGAGGTAAGATAAGAGTTTTGCATATTCATTGGAACGTAAAAATGTATGGTTCAACATGATGGTGTACAAAAATAGCAAAAAAAGGAATAGCAAAAAACTCTTGCAGAAGGTTATCCCCGTTCACGGAATGAAATTAGCACATATTTGACCCTTTGCAGCTCATTCATTCGCTAATTTTATTTATTAAACGGACGAAGCAAACAAGTGTTTCCCAACTTACTTGTTTACACTTCGTCCAAATCAAAAATCAATATACACTAATTCCAATGTCATTTGTATATGTTACGCAGCAAACGTTGCATTTCGAATAGTTTTTCCGGATAATCGGCAGCAACATTCTTCCGCTCGCCACCATCGGTCGTGATATGATAAAGCTGAGGAATGCTGTCGTTTCCCGACTCGATGGAAGGAACCCATGGGATACCACACGGACCGTCATTTGGCTCTATATATTTCCAGTCACGCGTACGGAGAGAAAGCGTATGGTTGTACGACTGTTCCACTATCCACTCGCGACCTTCCCTGTTATCACCGGTCAAGACATCCAACTGATCGGAACTGTCGGGCGCACCTCCTTTCGGAATGGCAGCATGCACCAGTTTTCCCAGAGAAGCAAGCAAGTCCACCTGCGACACCAAAGCGTCCGACATGCAACCTTTATCTATCTTCTCCGGCCAGTGTACAATGAAAGGAATACGGCATCCTCCTTCGAATGCACTATACTTGTTTCCACGCAAGCCGCCCGTGGGCGAATGTCCGTTCAGCAGTTCTTCCGCCTTGTCGTCATAGCCGTCATCCAATACCGGTCCGTTATCACTGGAAAGGATAATCAGCGTATTGTCCAGTAATCCTAATTCTTCCAGTTTATCCGTAACCTGTCCTACCGTCCAATCAAACTGCGCAATGGCATCTCCACGCAGCCCCATCGGGTTCTTTCCCCGGAAACGTTCGTGCGGGAAACGGGGTACATGCACATCGTTGGTTGCCAGATACATGAAGAAAGGTGCGTCTTTATGCCGGTCTATGAAATCCAAAGCATGTGAAGCGATGGAGTCAGCTATGTTCTCGTCTTTCCACAATGCCTTTCCACCTCCTTTCATATAACCGATACGGCTGATGCCGTTTACTATCGCCTGATTGTGCTCATGGGTGTATTTCAAGTTATAAAGCAGTTCAGGATGGTCTTTCCCCAAAGGTTCGCCCTCGAAAGGTTTTTGGTAACTGACCTCAATAGGAGCTTCCGGATCATAATTCGCTACCATCCCGTTCTCTATAAATACACAAGGAACGCGATCGGCCGTGGCAGCCATGATATACGAATAATCAAATCCCAAGTCACCTGTATGAGCAGGAAGAATGGCATTCCAGTCTTGCTTTCCGGTTTCGTCACCCAGTCCCAAATGCCATTTTCCGATGACACCTGTGGCATATCCCGCCGATTTGAACAAGTCTGCCATGGTAAACTGTTCCGGACGGATAATCATGCCTGCATTTCCGGCTGCCACATCTGTGTCCGACCGGCGCCATGCATACTCTCCCGTCAGAATGGAATAGCGGGAAGGAGTACTTGTAGCGGCTACGGCATACGCTTGTGTAAACCGAATGCCATTATCCGCCAAGCGGTTGACCGCAGGAGTTTTCACATTACGGGCGTGGTAACATTCCAAATCACCATAGCCCAAGTCATCGGCAAGAATGATGATAACGTTCGGTTTGCCTTTGTCATTCACTATGCCGGCAGGAGCGTTTCCAGCCAGCATAGTTACTTGAGATCCACAACATAAAGAAAGTAACAATAAATTCTTCATCGTTCCATTATCTTAAGTTAGGATTGATGTTCTGCTCCGATTGTGGAATAGGCCATGTATAGTCCGTAGGATTACGGAAATCGCGACGTGCTACGTGCCAACGGCTTTTTCCTGTGGGGTCTATCTTATCGGTCAGGTTGGCGTAATCCGCACAATCCGGATACGGTGCCCCCCAAATTTCATCATTCAGTTTCTCGTGTGCGATACCCCAGCGCATTAAGTCCCAGTAACGGATTCCCTCAAACGTCAGTTCCACACGGCGTTCATGGCGGACAATTTCACGGAGCTTATCTTTGTTGGTTTCTGTTATCGGTGGCATATTAACATCAGCCCGTCCACGCACCTTATTGATGGTAGCATTTAATGTCGGCTGGTCAATGGTAGCCCCACTCTCAATAAGGCATTCCAAATAGCTAAGCAATACCTCAGCATAGCGGATAACCGGAGTAAGTCCATCAGCATCCTTCGGATCGCTTATTGGGTTTCCGTCGAAATATTTACGCATCATGAAGCCCGTTTTCGATGCCTCTGTCGCATAATCCAGCTTTTCTTTTTTGGTGGCGTCCCCATCGGGAGTCATGACATATTTCGTACCCATAAAATCCGCTCCATTATAATAAATAGTATAGTCCAGGCGCGGGTCCCTGTTCTTTCCCAAATTCGGATATTCGTAACGAGGGTCATCGTAACTGAACTTAGTACCGTCCGTGAACTCATACGCTTCAAACAAATCGGCAGTAGGATTAATCAGACTCCAGCCTCCATCTTTAGCAGACAAAGCCTGTATCGGCATTCCAAAACCGAAATACCCGGCGACGTAATGAATGTAATAGATATTTTCCTTATTCGCCATTCCTGTAGAAGCATAAAACAGCTCCTGATATTTGGAATGAATATCATTGTCGCCCAACACATTAATAATTTCATTATATGCCGTGGCACCTTTTCCCCATTCCTTCAGTAGCATATACACCCTGCCTTGAAATGCTAATGCAGCTTGTTTACAAGCCCGCCCTTTATCACTGTCTCCTATTTCAGAAAAACGCGGAAGATCGTTGGCTGCTTCACCCAACTCTGTGGCACACCACTCAAGGATGTCTTTCTGTGAAGTTTTCTTTACGTTGTTCGACTCCTCACCGGTCAGTGGGACGGTAACCAAAGGTACATCCTTAAAATAGCTGGCAAGATAAAAATACATGGCAGCCCGCAGAAAACGTGCTTCGGCTATCATCTGCTTTTTCTTGCTTTCCGTATCAGGCAAGCCGGCAGCACCTTGCAGAAAGCGATTACACATGCCGATACGCTTATAAGCAGCATCCCAATAGTTATTGAGAAACGAATTGTCAGAAGTCAATGTCCCGTTAGACAATTTAAAGAAAGCATTGTTGACTCCACGTCGATCGAAAGCGTTGTCCGACAAATGTTCCATCATAATCAGTCCGTGATACGACCACCAGTCATTAACCAAGAACTCTGTTGCCTGTTCAACATTGTTAAGAAGGTTTCCTCTGTAGCAAGCGGTCAATGCAAGCTCCGCACTCTGAGAATTATTCCAAAAAGTCTGCTCCGACGGCTTTGTCAAAGGAGTATAATCCAGACTACATGAGTGAATACCTGCTGCAACCGTCAATAATACTATAATATTTTTCAAATTCCTCATGGCACACTAAAATTTTATATTCAAACCGAATGTATAAGTTGATAATATAGGATAGTAATTACCTCCGGTACTAATTTCAGGGTCCCATCCTTCCCTATATCCATGGAACGAAAGCGGATTATCCATCGAGATGTAAAAACGGACATTCTCTATTCCCATTGTCTTGCACGCTTTTTGAGGTAATGTATAACCGAACTGAATATTGCGCACTTTCAGGTAAGAGGCATTAAGAACCCAGAAGTCAGAAGTTAGCGTATTGTTAGAACCGGCATTCGACAGTTTTTCCAGACGAGGATACTTCGGGTAACGCTGGGTCTGATTGTTTGTCCAAGTTTCCTCTTTCTGCCAACGCTGGATATTTCCCTCTGCGAAGAATGCATATCCCGCATAGGTATCAAGCATTCCTTTCACACCGGCTACTCCTTGAAGCAACATACTCAAATCGAAATTCTTGTACTGAAATCCAAGGCTAAGGCCGAATGTGTATTTAGGAATCCGTGAACCCAAATACTGCTTGTCGGCTTCGGTTACCTTTCCGTCACCTGTAACGTCCACATACCGGATATCACCTGCCTGCGAGTTCGGAGCTATTGTACTCTGATCGTACCAATCGCCCACTTCGGCATCATTCAAGAACACACCATCGGTTTTATAACCGTAATACATTTGCATCGGATAGCCAATGAACAAATCACTTCCGTTACCAACCATGCCACTCAACTGTTCCACGTTTCCAGCGCCTAAGGTTGCAACCTTGTTGTTGATAATGGAAAAGTTACCATTAATCTGATAACTAAAATCACCAATCCGATTTTGATGTCCGATTTCGAATTCCCATCCCTTATTTTCAAGTGTTCCAGTGTTGATTTCGGCAATGCCAAGACCAAAGATGGAAGAATATGAAGCACTCGGCTTATAAAGGATATCCATCGTTTTACGATAAAAATAAGAAGCGTTGAAGGTCAGCTTGTTCTGCCAGAATCCCGCCTCAATGCCCACATCTGTAGTACGCGTCTTTTCCCATTTCAAATTAGGGTCAGCGTATGTTTTAATAGCAGCTCCCGAAACGACATCCTTGCCGAAAACATAGTTGTTACCCAATTCATAAACCGACTGGTAAGCGTAGTTACCGATGTTGTTGTTACCCAGCACACCATAAGACGCTTTCAGCTTCAGGTTATTGATAAACTGCAATCCGTCTGCTTTCTTGAAGAAATCTTCTTCCGAAACTCTCCATCCTACAGCCAATGATGGGAAAAATCCGAAACGATTATCAGCTGGAAAACGTGAAGAACCGTCATATCTCATTGACGCTTCGAAGAGATATCTTTCGGCATAATTGTAAGTTAGTCGCCCGATGGCAGACATGATAGCCCAATCATAACCGTCACCGCCTGTTGTCTGTCCTTCAGGACCTCCTGCCGTAAGATAAGGAAGGTTATCTGAAGGAAAGTTCTTACGATAACCATTTACGGTGCGCTGGCTTTCATCTTCCCACGTATAACCAGCCAAAATGCCGATGTTATGACGACTGATGCTAAGATTATAGTCGGCTATTGCCTGAAAAGTCTTATATTCCGTCTGATACATTTTATCCCACAAACTAGAAGGGCCCAGCTGCTTGTTACCTGTTATAGTCATAGCCGAACGGTAATGCCGTTCTTCACGTCCCGTATAGCCATAGCCGCCGATAATCTTCAGCGTCAAGCCTTCCACCGGCTTATAAGCCAGTTCCGCATTGGCGTTGAATTTCTTATAAGCATCGGTATAAAAAGCATCGCTATCCACCCATGACAGAGGGGTACCCATATTCTGAGGACCAAGACCGAAATTTCCGTCTTCCATCCTGGTAGCCCACAAACCCGGATAACGAGTCGCAAACCATACGATTTTATTTGCGCCTTCGTGATTCATCGCTCCCGGTGTAGAAGGCTCGTTACGGTCAGATATCATGCCGTCAATTCGGGTAGTAAGCGTCAGGTTATGAGTAAGATTCGATGTCAGGTTAACACGTCCGTTATAACGCTCGTAGCCATTGTTTTTCATGATACCATCTTGTTTCAGATAACCAAGTGACAACATATAACGTATTTTTTCGTTACCTCCATTGACCGACAATTCATGACCAGTCTGAAGTCCCTTATTACCTAATAGCTCATCAAGATAATGTTCATTGGGATAATTATAAGGGTCGGAACCATCCTTGTATTTTTGAATATCTTCCGGTTTATAGTTTTCTATGCCGATGGCCTTATTATATTCTTCAGCATACTCCCACGTATCACAGAAATCAGGTAAAGTCTGCGCTTTATTAAAACCTACATAGCCGTCATAACTAACCGAGACCTTTCCGGCTACCCCTTCTTTGGTCTTGATAAGAATTACACCGTTTGCGGCACGCGAACCGTAAATGGCAGCCGATGAAGCATCTTTTAACACTGAAACACTTTCTATATCCGACGGATTAATCGAGTTCATTGATCCGGGAATCCCGTCTATCAGAATCAGCGGGTCAGGGCTTGCTCCGAACGAACCGACTCCGCGTACACGGATTGTACCACCATCGGCACCCGGCGAACCACTGCCTTGGGTAATGGTCACACCGGGCATCTGTCCAGTCAGCATATTCGACACGCTCGGAGTCGCTCTCGAGGCAAGTTTCTTACTATCAACCATCGTAATGGACCCGATAACATTTACTTTTTTCTGTGTGCCGTATCCTACCACAACCACTTCATCCAATGCTTCCGTATCTTCTTTCAAGATAATATGTATTTCACTTCTACCCTCCACTTTGACCGATACCGTTTTGTAACCTACGTATGATACTAATAGAGCGGCATCCGCTCCTACATTCAGTTGAAAACTGCCTTCAAAATCGGTGATTGTTCCATTATTGGTGCCTTTTTCCAAGATTGTAGCTCCGATAATCGGTTCTCCATTGGTATCCTTTACTGTTCCGATTATTTTTTCGAGATTTGATCCAATGTTCATATCCAACGGTGCACTGCCGGGATTCATCGGAAAATTCGAGGCTGACAGTCCCCCAGAACATAATAAGACACTTATGAGCAACGTAATTTTTTTCAAATTCATAAGATAACTCTTGTTTTAAGGTTTTATACATTTAATAAGTTTTTAAGGAAATGACGCCTGTCACATGAAAATCATTTGTTAATACAAGGTGTCAAGACTAAGAAGTGTCTAATTTTCTCAGGTAACAAATTGCCCGAGATGAGATTTTACTGTTTTTCATAATCGTTCGGTTATAATTTAAAGCATTCAATAACTGTTTCGTTATAGAAAGCCTATAATTGATTAAAATTAAGGTACTACAAAATTATTTGTAATAGCGATAAATTGCAAAGAAAAAACCTTAAAAAATGAAAAATGTATTATTTAGAGATTATGAAGATGTTTTTCTGATTAGCAAATCATAAATCTTTTATTAATTTTGTATTTGACCAAATTTGAATGTATGAAAAAGATAAATTTCATTAAACCTCTTTTATTGTCCGTTTGGTCAATTAGTATTGTTGGTTGCAACAACGCAGCAACGAATGATAAAGAATCGCAAAATATTAAGACAATAACTGAAAGCATTGTCCATAACAATATATCTGCTGATTCTTTGGTTTATGTCGTTAATGATATAAAATTACCCTTTGAAATCTATTCAGCACTTGATAAAGATAAAATGGAAAATATAACAGTCATTAAAGACAGCACCGCTATTCAAAAATATTGGGAAAAAGGGAAAAAAGGAGTTTTATATATCACCCTAAAAAATAAGATAAGAGAAGAAAATACGGAGATTTATGCAAGAGAGAAGCATTCCAAAAACTGTGTCTGTCGGGTACGTGACGAACAAAAGGCAATAGGGAAAATAAGAATAATATAAAACTGTAAAATCAACTGTAAAATCAATGGATATAAGCCTCTTATTTATAATACTCATTTTCTTGCTTGATATTGCCGTGTTATATAGCATTGTACGTACAAAAAGCACACAGGGAAACAAAATACTATATGCCTTGATTGTTTTATTACTCCCTATTATCGGTATTTCAATATATTATTTAATCCGCAAGTAATAATGGAAAGGCTTGTCTATTTAATAAGCAATCTCTCAATGTGGGCTATTGCGGCATGGGCTATTGTACCTATCATTATCGATGATATTACCATTGATTCAATAGTAGCTCGTTTAGGTTTGGTTTTCGCTTGCATCGCTAATTTGTTTCAGAAGAAAAAGAAAATCAAAATATCATTTTTTATTATCTCAAAAAACAAGTTGAGTCCGTTTAATTATTTATTTGAATAAACAAGGTTTTGTATGAAAAAAGTGATATTGTATATTGCCGTGAGTTTATACGGATATATTGCTGACAATCAAGGTTCAGTTGGGTGGATAAAGGGGCATGATGACACAGTAGAGTTGGAAGACACTTTCTCTCCTTTCTTCAGTAGTGTAGATACGGTTGTCATGGGAAGAAAAACATTCGACCAAATAGTTACCAGCCTTTCATGTGACCAATGGCCCTATACCGGAGCAACAACCTATGTACTGACCCATCATAACGAAACGAACGACACATAACAAATTCGCTTCAAAAACATGGATGTTTGCCAACTCGTAGAAGAATTGAGGCAGGGGGTAGGAAAAAACATCTGGATCTGCGGAGGTGCGGAGATTGCCGGACGGCTTATCGGAAAGAATATGATAGACACCTATCATCTGGCTGTCCTTCCGGTTATTTTGGGAAGTGGTGTCAGGTTATTTGGTAGCTCTGCTCCAAAGATTCGTTTAACATTGGTTGAAACCAAGAAATATAATGGAATAGTGGAGGTGATATATGACATTGCCAATAGTGATGTCGTCATAAGAAATATGAATAAGGATGATATAGACCAAGTTATGCAAATTTGGTTAGCTACCAATGTCCAAGCTCATGATTTTATTGCTGAAACCTATTGGAAAGGTCAATTTGAAAACGTAAAAAAACTAATCCCTGCATCAGAGGTATATGTTTGTGAGAAGTCAAACAAAATAGTCGGATTTATCGGACTTTCTGAAAATTATATTGCAGGTATATTCGTAGCTTCTAATTTTCAGTCTTATGGCATAGGAAAAAGATTGTTGGATTATGCCAAAGGTCTCAAACCGGAACTTTATTTGTACGTATATCAAAAGAATATCAGAGCTGTCAAATTCTATCAAAGAGAGAATTTCGTGATAGAATCTGAAACTGTTGATGGTACGGGAGAGAAAGAATTTTTAATGGTTACCGCCACTTCTCAAATAATTCGCTAAAAGTTTATTTCTCAATCGGTTAAGTCAAACCGAAAAAAAATATAAAATAAAAATTAGCGAAACCAGTTACTTAGATTATAGTATGGGGCAACCTGCGTGGACGGAACGAAAACTACTTGAAGTTATATCCAAAGATATAAAAAAAGGCGGACGAGAAAAATACAACGATAGCATTTTATTTGCAACGTTGCCCGGTCGCCGGAATTTTTCTATTTTCGCCGGACAGCCGCAGAAAACTTTATTGATGACATAATGGATAAAACATATAATATCATACCGCTTCAATTACAGCCACAATGGCGGATGGAGGCGGCTTGTTGGTTTCACCGGAAATGGGACATACCAACGGAAGAATATCTGGCAAGCATGGATGAGTGCATTCAGGGAACTACCCCGGTTCCCCAATGGTATCTGGTAGTCATGGGGCAGCATATCGTTGGCGGGGCAGGCGTGATTGCCAATGATTTCCATGACAGGAAAGATTTGGCACCCAATATTTGTGCCTTGTATGTCGAACCCGGACATCGCAACCGGGGACTTGCCGGAAAACTCCTGGCGTATATTTGCGAGGACATGCAACGCAGAGGACTGGATGTGCTTTATCTTGTCACAGAGCACGTTTCATTTTACGAGAAATACGGGTGGGATCTCCTGTGCATGGTGCAAGGTGACGACGGAGAACCGATGAGAATGTACCATAAGTGCTTATATTAGCGCATGGACCAAAATGGAGAATCCGATATTCCTGCCGGTTCAGCATGGAATATCGGACTGGAATTCATTGCCGGTGGAATTGTGACATCGGATAAATGCCGTTCACGTTGTAGGTCTGGTTCTCCAAGTTCTGCAACAATTTGGGCGTGTCGCCGCTGCAATCGTAGACGAGCAGGTTCTGCGGGCTTTCCCGCCCCTCCCAGTTGTCTTTGCTTGTGGCTACGTACATACGGTTTGTTGTGGGGTCCACTACCACGTTACAGCTCATCTCGATGGTGTTCTGTTCGTCGTACTTCACGTCTTGGGTCACATCGATGTAGTCTGTCGTCTTGTTGGAGCCGAGGTCGCAACGCTTTATCGTGGAGGTTTGTCCGTGAAAGTACAGCATACCGCCTGTTTTGGCGAAGCCTGCGAGGTTGGCACCCAGTCCCGGATCGGCCATGCCCTTGATGACCTTGCTGCTTTCATGCACCAGCCCTTCTCCCGATACGTTAAAGACGTGGACTTCGCAGTTTTTCTTCTTGCTTCTCGTAAATGTAACCCCGAACAGCTTTCCGTCATCTTCCGGCGCTATTCCGGCAGCGTCGCGGTACTTTGTGTCATAAGTCAGCGTGTGCCGTGCCTTGTCTTCACCCTTTACGAATTCCACAATGCCGGGGTCAGACCAGAACCCTCCGATGGCGGCATACAGTCTGTCGCCCGAAACCACCAGACTCTTGCCGCTTGTAATGGTTTCGATAGTCTGCTGCGGACTGGTCTGGTTGCCGAACGAATAGCTGCCTTCCAATAATGTCATGTTGTACGGGTCTTCCGGGGTCGTCACCTTGGTGGGGTCGATGCGGAACATTCCCTCGATATCCACCACATACACGTTGCGCTCGTCTATCACGGCGAGGTTCATCGGGTCGCGGAGGCCCGTGCCGTAGGTATCGGTGACATTGTCGGGGGCGTCGTATTTCAGGTCGCTGTTCTTGAACACCTTTTGCAGTTGCAGGGTCTTGGCGTCGCAGATGAACAGCGTGCCGGCTGTTTCCGGTTCGTCGTCGCACAGAATGTAGATTTTATCACCGCAGAGGTACAGGGCGCGCGGGCTGCGGCCCAAGTCGGAGCCGTTTACTTTCCGGAACACATCGGTCTCCACCGTGCCGTCGGGGGCGATGTAGGTGAGCGAACCGGCGCATACGCCCGGATTGCCGCCATTGACGATGAATACTCCGGCAGGGTCGGCATAACCTTCCCGGCTTGTCGGGGCAGTGCCGCCGCTGCCGCTTCCTCCTTGTTGTCCCGGAACGGCGGGCTCGTCCGAACAGGACACTGCCATAAGGGCAAGGAATGCCCCAAGCAAAACGTATAGATTTATTCTATTCATGGCTGTCATTCGTTGGATGTGTTATTTGCGGGCGGGAAGAAGATGCCTGCGGGGAAATGGGTATAACCGTCGAACTTGTACAGGTAGTTTTCCCATGTGCCGTTGGTGTCGAATCCCCAAATGGAGTTGGTGGTGAAGAAGTTGCCGTATCCCTTGATGCTGTTGGCATACAGGATGCCCGTTGTCGGGTTGACGCTGATGCCGTTGTACATCTTCTGGGCTTTATTGTCGAGTGAGTAGAGGTCGACCAGTTCTTCGTCTTGTGGAGTGGTGGTACCGTTCGGATTGTCGATGTCTCCATCCGGTCCTTGGTTGAAGTCTACCTTGTAGATGCTCGTGTCGTATAGGTAATAGGCAATATTACCGTGTACAGCCATTACCTTACCCGATGAAGAGCCGGTCTGGGAAGTAGGCTGTTCGCCGGATTCAGCATCATCGCCTTCGCCGGACAAGCTATAGCTTATCTCCTTGTGTGCAAGGAATGTCTTCGGATTGTTCAAGTCGACCTTTCCGATATATGGTTTGGAGAAATATTCGTACATTATCCACAGGTTGGTGCCGTCCGATTCGAGACCGTGCGTCTTTGTAATCGTACTGTTAAGGCTTTTTACATTCACTTGGTCGGACGAGGCACTGACTTCCCACAGCTTGGACATCACCGAACCGTAGAAATCCTTGTCGTAGAACGTGTACAGCTTGTCGCCCACCTGCTTGAACGGTGCTTTGGGCGCGCCCTGGCTTCCCTCCAATGCCTTGAGCTCGCGTGTTGTTGTGTTCAAGCGCCAGATTTTGCCGTTGCCGGTGCTCCCGTCGGCCGAGCCGTTGTCGCGGATATAGACATGCTCCTCGTCGAGCACGCCGACGTGGCTGGGCCAAGTCAGCCCGTTAAGGTCATCCCTGGTGTAGGCATCCAGTTTCTTCAGTGTCTTGGCATCGGCGATGACCAGCATTCCGTCGTTCTCGAACTCGCTGCCTACGGGGTTCTTGTCGCCGTTCTGCGAGATGATGTAGATTTTGCCGCCACAGAACCACATGTCCTGGCATACGTTGCCCAGCTCCGTGCCGTTGACAGCCTTGTATGCGTTGTCGAGCACATAGCCTTCGGGGGTGATGTAGATGAGCGAGCCGTTTTCGCCGGTCATGTTCCCTTCGTTCAGCACGAAAGCCCCTTTCGGGTCGCTGAAGTCTTTCACGCAATAGAACCACACGGTGGCAGCCTGTGCCGTTTTTTCACCGCCTTGCGCGGTAAGTGTCATCTTGTACTGGTTATCGCCCGGAGCGTCGGCTTCGGGTGCCGTTATTTGGGCATAGCCTTCCTCGGGGTTGATGTCCACTTGCCATCCCTCGGCGGGGTTGGCCGTGATATTTCCGGCATTTTCTGCCTTGAACTCTATTTTACAGGTGTTGCCCGGTGCCAGTACCACAGGGGTGTTTTCCGGCACTTCCGTGGTAATCCCGATGGTGGTTGCCGGAGCCGGTTCCGGCGTGTTGTCGTCGCTGCAACCGGCAGACAGGATGCCTGCCAGTGCGACAGTCAGTAATTTCAATAGTTCTTTTTTCATGTTCGAATACTATATATAATGTTTGGTTTATACTTGTGCGGCTGCAAGTTTGCATCTGCACGGTTGCAAGTCTGTACCCGTACGGCTGCAAGTCTGTATCCGTACGGCTGCAAGTTTGTACCCGTACGGCTGCGAGCCTCTGTCCGTACGGCTACGGATGGACGCTTGGTATTTCCTCACCCAAGAGGTGCAGGTCTTCCATTCCGGCTATCTCGGTGGAACACTCGCCCAGCCATCCGTTTTCCTGGTTCACCCCGGTATATACCTTGATGAAGTCCACGCCCGGCAGGTTTGCCGGATTGCCTTGTGCGTCTATTGCCCAGCCGATGTCGATGCACGCGTCCTTGCCCTTGTTCGTATCGTTGTCGGCATAACCGTAGCCGAACTTGTAGAGAACGAAGTAGCTTCCCTGTCCGCTCTCGTCGATACCGTTTTGCGGCAGGCGGGTACCTTTGAATGTCAGTCTGTCGCCGGTTATCCACTGCGGGAAATAGGGCTGGCTGTGCGAACTGTTCATTACCTTGTATCCGCTGTTTCCCTTGTCATCCGTCCAGCGGATGTACTGCTTTTTCTCTTCCGGAGTGGATGGCTCCCGGCCGGGGCGGTAATAGGTGATTTCGTAGTCCTTGTAGGTATGTACATCGTTGCCGTTCTCCTGTGCCAACGTGTACCATGCCTCTTGCGAAGGGTCGCGGTGGGCACTTCCGGCTATTTCGTACCATTCGTCCCCGTCGGGCATTCCGTTGCCGTTCCTGTCGTATGCCACCATGATGACGCCCGGTTCGCTGCTTCCGCCTGCCGGTGCGTCGGGGTTCGGGTTGGCGTCGGAGTAGAAAGCGTTGCCCAGTATGCGAAAGTCGCACAGCCCTTCCTTGTTTTCGATGGTATGGTCGAAGCCCACGGTTACATATCCGCCGTACCCTCCTAAAGAAATCGTACTTTTCCTGTTGTTCCCGATAGCGTCCAGCACCTTCCGGTTCATGGTTTCCTGCGTGTCGCCTGCCTCGTATTCGGGCATGGTGTTGACAAACTGCCCCGGGGCGGGCACGTAGTCGAGCACTTGGGTGATGTAGGGCGTCGCATCAGATGCAGACGGCCGCATATCCGGCTCGTCGCTGTCGGAGCAGGAGGACAGTCCTGCTGCCATCAGCCCTGCCGAGGCCGTAATCAGCCAGACGGTAATTTTTGAATCTGTTTTCATATGCATGTTGTATTTAGTTGAAATCTTTTGCGGTAAAGGCGAAGTGTGCCGGAATGTCTCCGGTGCGTACCTTCCAGCGAAGTTTCCCTTCGGGAGAGAAACAATACAGATAGCCGGGGGTAACGTAGTTGGTGGCATCGGAAACGAAAATCTCTTTAGTTTCGGGGTTTACCGCCAGTCCGTAGGGAAGCCGGATGTCCTTCTCCGTTCCGTCGGTGATGAAATTGCCGGGAATGAGCTGCCGGGTTTGCGTATCGTAACGCGCAAAACCGATGGCATTGCTTCCGGTTACATAGTTCCACTCCGTGCTGATCATATAGAGTATGCCGCCGTCGATGCACATCTCGCTGGCGGCTACTCCCAGGTGTCCGGTAACCTGCTCCGTGCGGCTGTCGATGACGAACACATCGGACCCCGTACCGTAATAGTCCCCCCGCGAACTGACATAAATGTTCCCATAGCTGTCCAACTCCATGCGGTGCAGGTTGATTGCCACATCGATGGTATTGACCACTTGAAACGTATTCAGGTCGATGACCGATACGGTGCGGTCGTAATTGGGGAAGCGGTAACCTCCGGAGTTGGCGACATACAGCTTTCCGCCTGTTATAACCATCTCTTCCGGCTGGTAGCCCACCACTACTTCTCTCGTAATCTCCAATGTGCGGGTATCCACTTCCACCACTTTTCCCGGACGTGCGTTGGGGTCAATCTGCACGGGGCCTGCATACGAGCTGATGTATGCCTTGCCATCGTGGAAAGCAATATAGCGGCAGTTCGTTACGGGAATGCTGCCGATGTGGGTGGCCGTGCGCACATCCATCACTTCCACAAAATGGGAACAGTTGACCACGACAAACAGTTTGTTGCCGTAAATGGCGATGTCGTTCCCCACGTCGCCCAGTTCCTTTACCACTCCGGGGTTCCGCTCGGCATAGATGTTACGGTGATATTCTCCGGTATTGTAGTCGAAGAAGTCGAGCGTGCATTTGTTGCTTCCCATATTCCCTTCGTTCAGCACGTACATTCCCTTGACCGATTGAGGAAAGGCGGGAGCCGTTACGTATTCTATCTCCGATTCGATGACGGGCATCTCTTCCCGGCATCCTGCGAGGACAAGAATGAGCGCGGAGAGGAGAATCCCCGCATGGCGGTATGTGTATTTGAAGTTTGTTTTCATCTCAGAACGTATATTGTGCAATGACCTTGAAGTTGATGCCCGGCATGGGGTAGCATATCACCACTTCGTATTGCTGGTTGAACAGGTTGTTGACTTCCAATGTCAGTTTCAGGTCTCCCGGACCGATATGTTGTGTCTTGGCCACCGACAAATCACTGGTGTACCAGGGCAGCTGGTAGTTGGCGAGGATGTTGGCCTGCGACGAATACCGCTCGCCGGTATAGATAAAACTGTAGTTGGCCTCCCACGAACGCCAGTTCGCATTCAGGGCTGCCGAACCGCTGTGCCAAGGGATGTAGGGAATCTGTCCTCCGTAGAACTCGTCGTAAGGGTCGGTAAAGTCCTGTGCCTTCTGGTAGGTATAGTTTACCCTTCCCGTCAGGCGGAAGTCTTTTCCCCATTGCCATCCGGTCTGTATGGCGGCATCAATGCCCCGTATCTCCACCTTTCCGAGGTTAATCATTGTCCACCGGAAAAAGTTGGAGGTGGGAGTGGCGATAATCTTGTTTTCCACCTCATTATAGTATACATCCGCCTGCACTTCCAGATAGCGCAGCCAAGTGTGTGCAAACTGCCTGGTATAGGTAGCCCCTACGTTATACTGGTTGGTATATTCCGGCTTCAGGTCGATGTTACCTATAAAGGTATAATACAGGTCGTTCAGCGTGGGCATGCGGAAGATACGTTTGTAAAAGCCGCGCAGGTTCAGGTCTACCGGCTTGAACGGACGGAAGGAGGCGACCACCGTGGGTGTCCATTCCTGCTTGTCGGGAGCCGGAGAAGCGTCTGCCCGGGTATTGTCGTGTACAAAGGTTCCGAGCAGGCTTGCCTGTAGCTTGAAGCGGTCGAAGTGTATGGCCGTCGCCGCCGCTGCAAGCCCGATGTGCCGACGGGGATAGGCGAAATCGCGCAGGTCGGCATCCAGCAGATTGAACTGATAGTCGGCGGACAGGCTGACATCCCACCAAGGCAACAGGGTAAACCGGTTGGCTGCGGAGGCATATACCTCGTGCTGGTAATAATGGTTATTGGTGTACATCAGCGACTCATCCTTGTTCGGGTCGGCAAGGTAATGCAGGTAGTCGTAGGCATATTTCACATTGCAAAGCAGACTGTACCACGAGGTGAAGTCTTTTTTAAACGTACCTTGCGCAAAGGCATTGGTATCCCATTGCCGGTCTTCGTGCGAGAACTTGTTCCGTACGATTGCTCCCGGATATCCCCTTTCCGAGTGGTAGAGGTACGCCTTTGCGCGCCAATAGCCTTTACCGGTCCTGCCGAATAGTCCGGCTTCCACCCGGAATGCGTTCACATCCCCGTTCCGGCGCACTGCGGTGGTGTCGTATCCGTCTTTTGTACGGTAGCGGAACTTGTATCTGCCGGTAGTGTACATATATTCGGCACTCAGGGAACTGCTGAGTTTGTCGGAGAGCTTCTGCTCCCAAAGCAGGGCGGGATTCACCACTCCGAAAGAACCGGTCTTGAAAGTGGCTTTCATGTGCCGGGTTTCGTTTTCCCCGAACTTGGGCGTACGCGACTGCAGATAGATGGAGCCTGCCGAGCCAAAGTCCTTTGCCGGCTGGAATATCGCGCTTTTCTGTCCGTTGTACAAAGTCACCGACTCCATGTTGTCCAATGAGAAGCGTCCCAAATCGACTGTCCCGTTTTGGGCGTTCCCCAGCTCTATACCATCGTAGAATACGCCTACATGGTTGGTTCCCATGCTGCGGATATTGACGGTCTTTAGTCCTCCCACCCCGCCATAGTCCTTTATTTGTATGCCGGAAAAATAGCGCAACGCGTCGGCAACGTTGTGCGAACTCAGCCGTTGCAGTTCGTTGCCGGACAACTGTTGTACGGGAATCACCTCCTTCCGAAAAGAACGTGCCGTAACGATTACTTCATCCAAATGCTGGAGGCTGTCCATTTTGCTTTGCGCCCGGGCAGGGGTACTGGTTCCCCACAGCCATACACACGCAAGCCCGACAGCATATCCTGTCTGTCTAAACATGTCTTTCTTATAAAATGAAAAATACGTGACCCTCAGTCCTCTATCCTCGGAGAGTAACTGGGCAATGTCATGATGGCAGGTCTTCTGACTGACTCCCTTTTCGGAACCTTCCCAACGGTCTTTGTTCCGTCAGTGGTATGGGCATTTTCCGAAAAGTTTGGATGGAGCTTCACAGCAGCGGGACTGTCCAGGAATTTCACCTGATTCCCTTTTAATCCGTTCACTTGAGCAAATGAACGGAACCAATCTGGCACAAAATTAAGAATAAAAAAATGAAAATTAGGACAGATTGGTCAAAAAATTGTAAAGAAGGAATTCAGAAGAGGAACAGACTTTGACATCGAAGCCGTTTCGGAAAAATTTCAGAACACTGCAAAAGAAACCCGCCACAAACATTGGTTCTGTCTATGACGGGCAATTCCGGTTCACGCAGTAATGGGCACGTCATTTACTGTTGTTTTTCGCGCGCATCCGTTTCACGACCCCAATGCTTGCCTCGTAAAGCAACCACATGGGCAAGGCGACCAACAGCAACGTAAATATGTCGGACGTGGGCGTGATAATGGCGGCAACCACCAGAATACCCACAACCGCATGCCGGCGGCAACGCTGCATGACACCGGCCGAAAGGATTCCCGACTGGGCGAGCAGCCAGCACACGACAGGTATTTCGAACACGATACCGAGCATCATTGTCATGCCGCCCAATGTTCCGATGTAGGACTGGAGCGAAATCATGTTCTCCACCTCGTCGCTTACCTGATAAGTTCCCAAGAAACGGAAGGTCAGGGGAAATAGCAGGAAATAGCAGGTCAATGCCCCCGACAGGAACATGACGTATCCCCAACCGACTATCCGTGAAGCATATTTCCGCTCGTCGGCATACAATGCCGGAGAGATGAACCGGAACAGCAGGTACAGGATGTACGGGGAAGCCAGCAACACCCCGACATAGACGGAAACCTTCATATGGACGATGAACTGCTCTGCCAGACCGGTATTTATCAGGTGCACCGAGAATGCGGACGCACCCGTTCCCGCCACATATCCGGCAAGCCGCTCCAGCATCCGGTAGGTGACGAAATCCGCGTCTTTGGGCGCGAGGACGACCGAGAACACCTCTTCCTTGAACAGGAAAGCGACGGTGCCGCACAACACGGACACCGCCACAATCCGTATCAACGAAGTTCGCAGCATGTCCAGATGTTCCCAGAAAGACATATTCGTTTCCCGCATTGTCATGGTTCCCTCCGGCTACTGCTTCGGTGTGTCCTCATGTCCTGTTCCCTTCTCGTTCTCCATCCCGTTCATCCCGTCCTTGAACGAACGTATTCCCTTGCCCAGACCTTTCATCAGTTCAGGTATCTTCTTGCCGCCAAAGAACAACAGCACGACAAGCACGATAAACAGTATCTCTTGTGTCCCTATTCCAAACATGGCTATTTTCGTATGAAGCGGTTAATAAACAGATATCCTCCGAACACCTGCAACAGCATGCCCGGTATGCCGATGCGGAAATCCTGTACGGCAAGATAAAAATCTCCTTTCATCATCCATTCGCCCAGCGTCCCGACAGCCTGGTACGACAGCACGACCGCCAGCAGGAGATACACGGACGCCTTCCGGTACCGGTGTGCCGTGAAGCCCGCCGCCCAAGCCAGCAGCAGCGATTTCAGCAGGATGGCAGGCAGCGCCGCGACCGGAGGCATCCCGAACAGCGCGGAATTGACCAGCGGGGAAAGCATGGCGGTGAGCAGCCCCACTCTCCAGCCGTATTTGTAGGCTCCTACCAGCGTGAAGAAATAGATGGGAAGCCATGTCACCCCGCCCTGCGGGAAGAGATGGAAGAACTGGGGCAAGGCGATGTTGCCCAAAACGAACAAGGAGGCTGCAAGGTAAGTTCGGACTTCCCGGTAGCCGTAAGCGTAAAGTTTTACTGTTGTCTGCATAATGTATATGTTTAATCAGAAGTTAATGTTTATACCGCCCATGACCGTGGCACGCGGCATGGGATAGCCTGCCATGATTTCGTAGCGCTGTGCCAGCAGGTTCTCGCCACGCGCCCAGATGTCGAGCCGTTTCGATGCACGGAAAGAGGCGCGCAGGTTCCAGAGGACGAAGTTTTCCGTCGTTTCCGTTTTGCCGACCGAGGTGTAAAGTCCTTCCACGTACTGCAATCCGGTGGAAACCGTCCAGCGTCCTTGCGAGAAGTTCGCCCCGGCATAGAGCTTGTGTCCGGGTGCGGCGATGACCGGATTCTCCATGTGCAGGAAACTGTAGTTGGCATCCACCGACCAGGCCGGGCTGATGCGGTATGCCGCCTGCACCTCCACGCCCGTATTGTCTATTTCTCCCGAATTTTGGTTCAGCATGCCGCTCCCGTTCGGGTTTGGCAAGGTCTGGATCAGGTTCTTGCCGTCGATATAGAAAAGGTTGATTCCGTATTGCAGCCGGCCGTCGAGCAACCGTTGCGAGAAAGCCAGCTCGTAGTTCCACACCGACTCGGGCTGCAGGTCGGGGTTCTGCGGCGGGAACATGTACATCTCCCGGAGAATCGGGTAACGGAATCCTTTCGAAGCCGACGCCTTCAGTTCGATGGCACGGGGCAGATGGAACGCCAGTCCCGCCTGCGGCACCCATTCCGTACCGACACGGGAGTGATGGTCCACACGCAGACCGGCATTGAGCGTCATCCACCGCCCGAAGTCCTGACGTATGTCCATGTAACCCGCCACTTCGTCTTCATGCCTGTCCACGATGTCGCTGCGTGTTCCTGCCTTCTCGCCGCTTACATATTCGCTCCACGCGTGTCCCCCGTATCGGAACCAGTCGAACCCGAAGGTGAGGCGGTTGCCCTTGAAGAAGCGTGTGCTCTGATACAGGGAAAGCCCCATCATGTCGTCGGACGAGTTGAAACGGTCATCCTGCGGAGTTTCACCGGCAGAGGGCGTATACCCGTCGTTTATCCAGTGGTCGCCCCAGTTGTAGAAGAAGCTCAGGGCACCGGAAGTCCTGCCGTAGTTGTTCTCCACGGCCAGCGAGGTCATGCCGCGCGTGATGCGCTGGTCGCCCTCCAACAGCGGGGCTGACACGGGACCGGGATAGGTGGCGTTGAAGTGGGTCACGTTCACGTCGCCCCGCAGGCTCCAGTTATCGGTCAGCTCATATCCTAACTTGGCATAGCCGCCGTACTGCTCGAAGTCCATATCGGCGCGGTGTCCGTCCGTGCGGTTGTACGAGCCGCTGACGACGGACGAGAAACGCCCCTCGCGGATGCGGTTGGTCAGTTCCGTTTCCAACGTGTTGTAAGAGCCGTAGCCCAGATGCAGGTTCGTCCGCACGCCGTCTTCCCGCATCTGCCGGGTGACGATGTTGATGACACCGCCCATCGCGTTGGAGCCGTAGAGCACGGAAGCCGGGCCTCGAAGCACCTCCACCCGGTCGGCAAGCAGTGTCTGGTAAGCGTCGGCTATCGGGTGGCCGAAGATGCCGGCATACTGCGGATGCCCGTCTATCAGCACCATCAGCCGGGCGTTGCCGCCGCTCAGCCCGCGCAGCGAGATGCCGCCCGCCGCACCGTTCGACACGCCGTAGCCCATCACGCCCCGTGAGGTGACGAACAGTCCCGGCACTTGTTCCGTCAGCACGGGCAGCAGGGAGGGCTGCATCGCCTGTTCGAGCCTGCCCCGGTTTACCACCGAAACGGTCTGTGAGAGATGGCGCACATCGGTCTCACTGCGTGTTCCCGTCACGACCACCTCGCCGATGGAGTAGGTTCTGTCTATGGAAGCCGTGTCGGCTACCTGTGCCTGTACCTGAAAGGCAAGCGGTAAAACGGCACCTGTCAGCAAATATCTTTTGAGTTTCTTCATTCCTGTTGTTTTCTCTATTGTCTTATTGAGTTCATAAATTCTTCTATCAAGGGCAGGCATTCTCCTGCCGTTGCCGCGTTGCGGCAGAGCGTTTCCACCGGGCAGATGCCGGTTTTCGTGCGGTTCCGGATCTGTGGGACTTTCTCACCGTAGGAAACCCGTATCCGGTTTGTTCGCAGCAGAGTCAGGGCCGGCTCGCTGATCAGGTCGGCATGGAGTTCGCTCACGCCGCCGAGAATCATCAGGGCCGCCGCCCCTTTACCCACAACCTTGTCGGCGACGGAGGCTCCTTGCAGAAATCCGGCATCGTCACGGAGCAGGCGGTAAAGGTCGGATATGCCGCGGCCTTGAAAGACACAGACCTCACCGTTCGCCACGACCAGCGTATTGCCGTCCCTGTGCAGCAGTTCGATTAAATCTTTCATCGTTCCCGTGGTTTACAAGATTCTGTGATTTTCGTGTCCTTCCACGTAGATGGCACTGAAAGGGCGTGCAGGACACACGTATTCGCACGCGCCGCAGCCGATGCACCGTTCCGTGTCCACGACCGGGATTTTCAGCGAGTTGGGATTGTCCTTGTCCTTCGCCACCATCATGATGGCCCCGTTGGGACAGTGACGTTCGCAGTTACCACAACTCACCCCGTCGGTATTCACCACGCAGTTGGCTGCAATCCAAACGGCGTGTCCCACCTGGACGGATACCTTTTTCTCCAGCGATATGGGGCGTATCGCCCCTGCCGGGCAGACCTGCGAGCACGTGTTGCAGTTGCTGCGGCAGAAACCGTGCTCGTAGGACATGACGGGCTGCATGAGTGTTTCCAGCTTGTCGGAGGGCTGAAGCACCTGATTGGGGCACGAGTTCACGCAGAGCTGGCAGGCGGTGCAATGGTCCGCCATATTACGGGCGCTCAACGCTCCCGGAGGAACAATCTGCTGTTTACGTTTGACCACACTCTTGCGCTCGGTAGCCGCGACGAATCCGTCGGCTGCACCCTTTGCATTGGCCAGCAGGGATGTGCCTGCCAGCGTTGCCGTGAGCATCAGCATCTTGCGGCGGCTTTCGTCCACCTGTTTACCGGTTCCTTCCTTTTTCTCCGATACGTCTGCCACATTCTTCTTCCGGAACGGAAGGTGCAGCTTGTAGGACAACGCCCCTTTCTTGCAGGTTTCGATGCAGTCGAAGCAGGTGACGCAACGACTGCCGTCGATACTATGCTGCTTGGCGTCGATGCAGGCAGCCTTGCATTTGCGGGAGCACAGGCCGCAGCTGTTGCACTTGGCCGTGTCCACCGTGATGCGCAGCAGCGAATGGCGGCTGATGAAGCCCAGCAGCGTACCCACCGGGCAAATCGTGTTGCAATAGGTGCGCCCGTGCTTCCATGCAAGGAAACTGACCCCGACGAAGATAAGACCGGAAACGACGAAGGTGGTTATCCCTTTTATCCATATATCCACGTGATAGAAAGCATAGCTGTCCACCTGCTCCGACAGGTAAGCCAGCACGTTGTTCGCTCCCCGCCAGACCGGCGCGAACCAGTTGGCGGCTATCCGGCCATACGAGGAATACGGGGCGAGCGTGGTATAGACAACCGTCACTCCCGCGAAGACCGCAATGATAAAGACCGCGAGCACAGCGTATCTAAGCACCTTTTTTTCCGGCGAGTAGGAGAAGCGGTATTTGAATTTCTTCCGTTTGCCGGAGAAGTAGGAAACGATGTCCTGCATCACGCCCAGCGGGCAGACCACCGAGCAGTAGATACGCCCGAACACGAAAGTCACCGCCACCCAGAGCAGGACGACCGCCACGTTGGCAGCCAGCAGCGCCGGGAGGAATTGCAGCTTGGCAAGGAAGCCGAAATACGGATGCAGCGTCCCCGTGAAGTCGAGGAACAGCCCCGTGACGAGCGACCAGCACACAACCGCCGCCCACACCCTTATTGTCTTATATCTGTTTTTCATTTCTCCAATTTTAATTGTTCCACAAACCGGTCAATCTTTCCCATCTCTTTCGGTATGTTGATGGACTGCGGACATTTGCGCAGGCACTGCCCGCACTGGATGCAGCGGTTGGCCTGCTGCAATTCCGGCACGCTGCGGTCGTATCCTATCAGGAAGTTGCGCCGTTCCCGGACATAATCCTTATCCATCTTGTCTTTGGGCATCCGTTCTTCGTTCACGCATTTGTTATAGTGGGCGAAGACGGCAGGGATGTCCACCCCGTAGGGACAAGGCGTGCAATACTGGCAGCCGGTGCAGGGCACGGTACGGTTGCTGAGAAAAGCATCGAGTGCCTCGTCCAGAACTTCACGTTCCCCGTCCGAAAGCGGCTGGAAAGGTGAAAAGGTACAGATATTGTCCTGCAGGTTCTCCATGTAAGTCATGCCGCTCAGTACGCACAGGATGTTGGGTAGCGATCCCACGAAACGCAATGCCCATGACGCTGTGCTCCGTTCGGGTGCCGCCTGCTTCAGTATGGAGATTGCCCGATGATTCAGGCGCACAAGCCGCCCGCCGAGCAGAGGCTCCATAACCGTAATCGGAATGCCGCGTTCGGTCAGCCTCTCGTAAAGCCATTGTGCCGGGACCCGTTCCTCCTGCTGCGCCCACGCGGGAAGCTCCGAGCCTCTTTCCCAGTCGTGATAGTTGCACTGTATCTGCACGAAGTCCCACTTCACCCCGCAGTCCAGCAGGTGGTTCATCAGGGGGCGGGTGCCGTGGAACGAAAAGCCCAGACTGCGGATGCGTCCCCGGCGTTTCTGTTCCTGCAAGTAGGCCAGAATCCCGCGCTTTTCGTAAATTTCCTGATAGACATCCAGTGTCTGCAAGGTGTGCAGCAGGTAGTAGTCGAAATACTCCACCTGGCAATCTTTCAACTGCTTCTCGAATATCTCCTTCGCCTGCTCCAAGGTGGGCATGAGAGGCGTGGGCATCTTGGTGGCGAGGAAGAAGCTATCGCGCGGATATTTCTTCAACGCCTTGCCGATGGCTATCTGCGACATGCCCTTGTGGTACGGGTGCGCCGTGTCGAAATAGTTGATGCCGTGCGCCATGGCATAATCCACCAGCTTGTTCACCATGTCCTGGTCCACCTCGTTCGAGTTGGGGTTCGCCCCTTCCTTCACCGGCAGACGCATCAGCCCGTAGCCCAGCAGGGAGACTTTCCTGCCCGTATGCGGGTCGGTGCGGTAAGTCATCCGGTCGGTGGGAATCACCTCCGGCATGACGCCCGCCGTGGAATATCCGTCCTTTCCGCCCGATACCGCCAGCCGCCATCCGTAGGCTCCGGCTGCCGCGGCGGCGGTTCCCGCCCCCAGCCATTTCAGCATCTCGCGGCGGGACATTCCCTTGTCGTTTTTCTGCTTTTTATCTTCCATCTTCTCGTTCTTTAATTTTTCTGATGCAAAATTAGCGGGAAAGGGAAACGGCAAGGTTATCCCATAAGTCCCAACCACTTACCTGAAAAGTCCGACAGTCGTAAAAAATCAAAAATCGGTTGTATGATTCCGAAAAAGTAACTTACCTTTGCCTGAAACGTAAAACGAATCGACTATGGCACATTTACCCGAACATATCTCGTTCAACTATTCGGACGTGTTCTTCTGCTACCATTCGGCAAAAAGCCGGGTGTTCGACAAGTTCATGAACTTCCACTACCTTATCTATATCTATTCCGGTGAAATGCTCGTCACGCAGGACAAGAAGACCACCGTCGTCCGCAAAGGCGAATGCGTGTTCCTGCACCGCGACCAGCGCATACTGGTGGTGAAGCAGCCCTCGCCCGACGGGGAGGAGTACCGGGGCGTGTTTCTTGTGTTCCGGCGGAATTTCCTGAAAAGCAAGATGGGGGTGCTGGCGGACTACGCCTCGGAGTTTTTTGAAAACAGCAGGCCGGACGTGCCGCCCATCATACAGGTTCCGCTGAAGCCCAACCTGAAAAGCCTGTTCCTTTCGCTGGAGCCTTACTTCGAGTTCGATGTGAAGCCCACCCCCGAACTGATGGAACTGAAACTGTACGAGGGACTGCTCGCCCTGCTGCAAACGGACAAGGTGTTCTACAAGTACCTGTTCAACTTCCACCAGTCGTACAAGATAGACATCGAGGAGTTCATGAACGAGAACTACATGTGCGACATGTCCCTGACCCAGTTTGCCCACTCTACCGGACGCAGCCTTACGTCCTTCAAGCGGGATTTCCGCAAAGTCAGCCCTTTGTCGCCGGAGAAATGGCTTATCAACAAGCGGTTGGAGGAGGCCCATAACTTGATTGTCAATCATCATAAAAAGGCTTCGGAAGTCTATCTGCAAGTCGGCTTCAAGAGTCTGGCGCATTTTTCGAGGGCGTTCAAGGAGAAGTACGGCATGAACTCCTCGGAGATTCCGGCAGAATAGCCTTTGCGGCCTTTGCGATCGTACATTTACTTAACGGGGAAAACGGGCTTCGTTACCCGAAGGGAATAGATATAGAAATACCTGATAACTCTGGCTGTTTTCTAGATATTTCCTATTATTGAATGAATAAGATAATTTTCAAATTGCCATAAAACAAGTATATACTGCATTGGAAAACAGCTGACGGACTATTTGTTTTCGTTTTATGAGCAGTCGTTCACAGTAAAAGCCACCAAATCGTATATTCTATATGTTTCGAAACTTATTTATCGACTATTTCTAATTGAAGAGAATATGGCATAATGATTTTTCCATAAGAAGTATACCAAGAGTCACGAAATATAATCAATCCGTCAACCAAGTTGCTTACGAATCGGGGGCAATTAAGAAAACAGTCAATCAGATATCGGATGATGACAGCCAAAAAAGAGAGCCGATCTTCGCAGACAGGCTCTCCATAAACGAATAAATTGTTTTCACATCGTATGAACAAAAAGTATTATTTGAAATGCAGCATAACCTTTGTATGTCGGTTGGCCTCATTGGGCGCATAATCGGAGATACCGCCTTGATGAGTTTGAGCTATCTTGTCGCCCGGCACTCCACGTTTGATTAATTCCTCGGCGATATAACCGGCTCTTGATGCGCTCAAGGCATTGTTTACAGATACTGTCCCGGTCATGCTGTCAGCCGCACCAATGACGCTTACCGATAACCCGTACTTCTTCGCCACTTTCGCCAGTTCATCGAGATTGAGCGTCTGAGAGGTGTCCGTGAAACATGCCGTGTTGAGTTGGAAGAAGAAATAAACGGGTGAGCCGATACACTCTTTTCCGTCCTGCATACGAGTCAGATACTGCATACAGAGCGTGTCCTGCCCTGCATAAAAGGGAATCGTATCGGCTGATTGTGTGTCCTTCTCAACCAACGGGGATTTCCCGTTCCACTTCCGGTTCTTGAGTCTCGCTTGGAGCGAGTTCAGGCCGCTGTAATTGTTTTTGGGATAACGGTTGCCGTCGAATGCATAGTCGTCATCAAAAAGATGGTTGTACGTGTCGAGCAATCCTTCGATTTCCAGAATCTTTTTCAGCTCAGCGAGTGCCCGTCGGTCTCTGTCATGCTGCCCTGCATAAAGACGGTTCTCTTCCGACAAAGCATTTACGCTCTCGACAAGCCACTGGTCGCGGCGGATATAGGGACTTGGGTCTATGGCACGTTTCCAACCGATCCTGCCGAGATGAAAAGAGAATCCGGCGGTAAGCGAAAGCATGTGGTCGCCTAACCGGTTTGCCTTACCGTACCCGTCGAAGTCTTGGAAGGTGGTCGTACCGGAAAGTTCCACAAGGGCACTTACCCTTTTGGAAATCCGGTATTGCCCCTGCACGCCGTAGGAGATGGCAAGCGGGTTGTGGCCGTTCGTTGCATGATGTAGCAACCCGATACCCGCAAAAGGAGCCAGATGCCAGCGCACCTGTTCCTTCCGGGCATAACTGCCGCCAAGCACATTCCAAAGCAAATCCGCATGGAGGTGGTGATACTCCTGCATGGCCAGCGAGCCGTCCTTGAATTGCAAGCCGCTATAATTTATGCGTACGCCGACCCACGGTGTGAACCACTTGCCGAGGGCAAGGCTGTACGAGGGTTTCAACCTCCCGAACAGGTCTT
>ERZ1106973.868-NODE-868-length-32957-cov-4.279557_pt1 | contig 32957 bp, 30 predicted proteins | sample MGYA00403686_ERZ1106973 | MGnify/ENA primary metagenome ERZ1106973 (study PRJEB35170, sample SAMEA104062408) | human gut metagenome | biome: human gut; feature: human-associated habitat; material: faeces | place: Denmark | collected 2012-11-06 ...
TTTAGTAATTGTAAATTCTAATGGTTTTGATGTTGAAGAGTGATGGTTGTTATCTTCAGCTAATGTAGCAGTTACGCGATATATACCGACTTCTGTTGCAACTTCAACAGCTTTCCATTCATCATTCACTTTCTTTTCAAATGTAAACGATACAGCAGCTGTACTACCTGTTTTTTCAATCTGTTCATCTGACATTTCGGCCAACATACTATCTGCATATAAAGTATTATATATAGCATCTTCCTTAACAGGATACAAATTCAATGAAACCTCAAATGCATAATGCTGACATGTTGTTTGGAAATTCTTACTCCTAATATATTGAATCATATTCACCAAATCATTATCTTGTCTGTTTTTAAAAAACATACTACTAATATAACTAGATACATTTGAATCAAAATTGACACAAGTTGAAAATGCAAGAGGTACATTTTCTTGTTTTATTAACATATCTCTATTTATAATGAAGCAATGGTTATAATCGCCCATTCCACATATTTCGTATTTTCCAAATTTCTTGTTAAATTCATATAAAGCCAAATTATCCACGCCCGAATCAAATAATAACAGTTTCCAATTTCTTTTTAAAATTTCTAACTCGTAACATTTTCCAATGACATTTTCACTATTTAATATCTCACTAATAAGTTTCCGCATATATTTCTCTCGTTTCTATTTTAAATATTTGTATCCTTGTTTCTCTTCTAGAATCATCATCTGATGTATTGCTATCTTATTCAGTTTTATTAATCTTTCTTTTTGTGGCACTTTATCCTCTATCAACACTGCATTAATATTTTCCATATTTGATAAACAAATCAGCTCATTGATAGACGCATAATCCCTGATATTACCTTTTAAATCAGGGTTATTCTCTCTCCATTGTTTTGCCGTCATTCCAAACAATGCAACATTTAATACATCAGCTTCTGAAGCATAGATAATGGATGTCTGTTGGCTTGTCAACTCTTTTGGAATAAGATTTTCTTTTATCGCATCCGTATGAATACGATAGTTTACTTTTGCAAGTTCTCTTTTTGCATTCCATCCTAACTTCTCTTGTTCTTTTTCTTTGAGTCGTTCAAACTCTTTTATCAAGTAAATTTTGAATTCTGGACTTATCCACATACCAAATTCAAATGCTATGTCTTTATATGCATATGTACCGCCATATCTTCCTGCTTTTGCAAATATTCCTATAGCATTTGTTTTTTCCGTCCACTCTTTTACACTAATCTTATAACTATTCAAACCAGCGTTGCTTCTAATTATGGCGAATTTGCCATAATTAAAATTGGGATTGTGTATCTGTTCCCAAATACCCAAAAATTCCACTGTATTACGATTTCTTAACCAATCAGAAATAAAGAAATCCCCATCTTTGGCCTTTAACATATCTGTCAGGGAAATGAAATCTTTATCATCATGAGTCATTATAGATATTTCTGTTCCCTGCACTTCCACACTTTTTCCCATATGCCTATCCCCACCTGCAAACATACGTTCTTTTTAATTATTATATATCATCATCATGATTATTTCAAAAGCTTTTGTTCGATTTTCTTTATCCGTAACGAACGTGGGCTATACATACATCAAAGCCACTCAAATAGGGGTGTACAGTGCATCAAAGAAACCCAAAATAAGAAAAGGCGGGCAGAGACATACGTCAAAGTCCGTCTTTTTCATATATTTTTTGATTATCTTTCAATGACTAATATAAAACTAACTTCGTAAAAGCAAGCAAATCAGCCTTACTCATTCATCTTCGCTAACTTCGCAGCCTGGTCGCCATCGCAGAGCAAATACCTCTTAATACTCATGCACAGTACAGTTACCTCTTAATAGCAATACGCTCGAAACATATGCCTCATACCAACACAGCACGAAACAGTCGCCTCCAAAAAAGATCCCCCTCTATTTCCCAGACAAGCCATATACAAAAAACAAGCTTTACTCTCTTTCCAACGATAAACACTCAAATTTGCTATAGCAAACTTTAGAATTTTATAGCAATTCAGTCTCTCATCATTAATTTCAGATTTAAATCTATATTCAATAGTATATCATATTCCTTACAACTCTGTCATTTTCAAAATCTTGTTTTCTTATATAAAAACTCTACTCAATCTCCATAATACATATATCACAATAATTTTTACCATTAAAGCTTATAAACTTTCCATTATTATCTATACTTCCTCTAAAATATAATCGGCATTCTTCGTCATTATCCAAATATTTATTCAATATCCTTGAACTAATTCTAGTTAAAAGTTTTTCTTTATTTGTGTATATAACTGATTTATTTGCATCAACAAATTCCAAAGATACGATTTCTTTATTGAATTCTGCTGTTTTTACTATTGCATTACCAAAAAAATACGATTTACACCTTCTTCCATTTCCTGTTTTGCATCAACAAATAATGTATTTAAACTTATTATCTCTCCATCAACTCTTATATTACATAAATCATTGTCAATAGTATTATCATAATAAAAATTTATATATGTTTTGATTGATGAAACATTTCTATTCTCAGTCCCATATTTATCCTTAGATACATTATTTCTTCTAATATTTTTTGAAATATTATCATTTGAAGTAATACTTTCTAAACCGTTATTTGGCTTCGATGTCATTGTCGCCCTTCTCATATCAATAATTCCATTTTTAATAATTGTTCCCTTCCCCTGCTTTGTTTCGATTTTAACTTGGTATTTTTCTTCATCATATGTAACTGTAGAACACTCAACAGAATGCAGTTCATCCCTATTTGAAGGTGTAAAAAAGAGACGTTTTGCGTTATTTATTTTCCAATTTGAACATGTAAGTTTTATTCTACATTTTATATCATGACAACGAAATGCCTTAGCACTCTTTAAACTTCCATCCAATGATTTTTTATACGCCTCTATGGCACTTATTTCTTTTCCCAATTCCTCACTATATGCTCTTTCAGCCATAAATCCCCCTATTTAGTATATATCTTTTTATTTTTTCTTTCTAACTTTTGTTTCTACAATTGTCCCGTTCGGATACTGCGTTGCACTATACTTTAAAGTACCACACTCTTTTTGAATCTTAACTACCTTTCTGTTAGATTCTGTAACCCTTGCCTCTAGTTTATCTCCCGGTTCCGACAAAACATTTGATGAATTTATAGTATTATTTTTCTTAAATATATCCAAAGGATTCATTTTATACCTCCATATGTGCGTATTATTAAATTAATTATATCATATATTGAAGTTTTTGTTCATAAAATATTGCTAAAATTAATATAATCTATTAATACTTTGACCAAATTCTTTATATCGCAAACATCTATCAAAAAAGCACAAAAGATTCAAATAATTACCTGAATTTTTATTACAACACAAGCCTATCTACTCATATCTTACTGAATCACTTTTTAGATAATTAACATAATCCTCTATTTCCTGTTCTGTTGAATCATATGGCAAAATATTCAAAAATCCATCTCTCTTCAATACTCTATATAATTTCGCCCCTTTCTGTGCCTCATCATATACGCTCTTTGCCACTTTATCTCCCAATAACACATAATTATCCAACCTCATAATTTCCATAAATTTACGATTTATTTCAGTATCATTTCTAAGCATTGTCGCAACGTATCCCATTTCATAAACATTCTGAAGAAGAATATCATTTCTAGCATCCAGTACAAACAGAACTAGTGCATCCAGATTTCCCCATTGTAACTTTTTATATATTCCTTTTTCTTTATGAAACATATATGTATAAAACTCTTCAATTGATGTAGAAAAATGAACACATATAAATCCTATATTTATCATTCGACATTGAATGTTCTTTTCGCCATCAAACTTTTCAACAATTTTTTTAATATTTCTGTTAAATGCTGAATAATATGTGCTATTTTTTAACTCGACTGCATCTTGATGCTCACATAATAATTTCTCATACCCAATATCATCATTTACTAATTTTTTAATTAGTATAGACCCATCCTTAATGTTATTAATTTTTAAATCCGTTTCTTTTTCAAATGGATCGCATCTCATCGTCTTAACTTCTATATTAACTATACATTCTGTAGGCATTTTAAAAACACACGAATATTCTAAGGTTTTATTATTTTGCCAAATGTGAGAGGGTTCATATATAACAGAAGAAATGTTTTCTATATTTACCACTAAAATATAGTAAAGAATTAATGTTTCATCCATGCCTTCAAGATATTTCATATGTGAAAACTTACCATCTTCTACCGCATTACATTTATGAAGTAACCTTTTAGGTATATTACTTTCTTTACCTAGCATTATTTTTAATAGGATAAAAAATTCCAAATTACGTGATTCTGGCGTTCTGGGATATTTCAAAAAAAGATGTTCCTTAGGTAATGACATCTTTTCTAATTCATCTAAAATATATCTTTTACATTCGTTATACTCGCTTAATACTATTTTATCCATAGTTTTATCTCCTTTTAGCATATTATACATCAGCTCAAAAAAAGAGCCAAGCAAGTTCTGCTCAGCCCTTAATAGTTTCAGCATATTATGCAATTGCAATCTTAATTGTAATAGGATTCCAATACTTCTTCTTAAATCGTCTGCCTGCCTCTTCCTGACAAAAACGTTTACACTCTTCCATTGGAATCAACATACGAGCAACAATATTAAAATTCTTATCACTCTTAAGAGAATCCGCATAATCTTTATCGTAACCTCGAATCTTATACTTAGCGGATGTATCTGTACACTCTCCCGATAAATTCATCACCCAGACAAACTCATCATTACCATCAACAACTCCACGATAAATGATACGCTCCACAAACATATATCAGAGCTTATTAATTATAATCAGCAAAAGCTAGGCTATACTGATGAAGAAGTGTGTGATATCGTTTATGATTTATTTTACAAAAGCAATCCTGAATCCGATAAAGTACTGACAATAGAAACTTACCGAAAAATAAAACAACGCAATACCCAAACCTCACAAAGAGGAACCAATTGGCTGGAATATATAGCTCAAGCGTTACGTTTTGATAGTTCTGATTATAAAAAATATTTAACAGATGCTGGAATACAACATACATATTCCGCTGTAGAAAAACAATCTAATGAAATAAACTCTATCGATACACTATTTGACCTTTTAAATTTTAAAGAGAAATCAGCTCTAACTCAACTAACTACAGGACTTTTAAATTTGTATATGAATGTAAACGATAAAATTAACTAAAGTTAACCATAGGTCTATACATGCATCCAAACCAAAAAATAAGGGTGTACAGTGCATCTATACTATATGCTCAAAAGAAAAACGGTCGATGACATATGTCAAAGACCGTTTTAATTATAATTTTATTTAATTCTTATATTTGGATATTTCATCAACCCCCAGTAAAATCAAGACTTTTAGGCTTCACCCTCCATGCGGCTTAACTTCTTCGCCTGGTCTGCCGCGATGCAGGCATCGATGATTTCCTGGATATCGCCGTCCATAATCTTGTCCAGCTTATACAGCGTCAGACCGATTCTGTGGTCGGTTACACGTCCCTGTGGGAAGTTGTAAGTACGAATCTTTTCAGAACGGTCACCTGTACCAATCTGGCTTCTTCTCGCATCTGCTTCCGCATCATGTGCCTTCTGAATCTCTAAATCATAGAGTTTTGCACGCAGGAGGGCGAATGCCTTTTCTTTATTCTGAATCTGTGACTTTTCTGTCTGTGAATAAATAACAATGCCTGTCGGATAGTGGGTCAGTCGTACAGCGGAATCCGTTGTATTAACGCACTGTCCGCCGTTTCCGGAAGCACGCATAACATCGATACGGATATCTTTTTCATCAATCTGGATATCTACTTCTTCTGCTTCCGGCATAACTGCAACCGAAGCCGTAGAAGTATGGATACGTCCGCCGGATTCTGTTTCCGGCACACGCTGTACACGGTGTACACCGCTTTCATATTTTAAAACAGAATATGCACCCTGTCCCTTTACCATGAATTCGATTTCCTTCATACCACCAATGCCTGTTTCATCCGCGTTGACAACTTCGACCTTCCAGCCCTTTGATTCTACATAATGGGTATACATACGGAACAGCTCTGCCGCAAAAAGTGCCGCTTCATCACCGCCCGCACCCGCACGGATTTCAACGATAATATCCTTGTCATCATTCGGATCCTTTGGCAGAAGTAAAATTTTAATTTCATTTTCCAGTTCTTCTACGCGTTTTTTCGCTTCATTTAATTCTTCTTTTGCCAGTTCCTTTAATTCTTCATCGGATTCTTCATCTAAAAGCTGTAAACTGTCTTCAATTGTCTGCTTACAGTTTTTGTATTCTGTATACGCAGCAATTAACGGAGCCAGACTACTCTGCTCTTTCATCAGCTTTCTAAAACGGTTCTGGTCATTAACCACATCCGGATTTCCCAGTTCTGCCGTAATATCCTCATAACGGTTTACGGTATCTTCCAATCTGTCAAACATATCCATAATCTATTTTATCCTTTCTTTCCGGTTCTCTGTCTTTATTTATAATCTGCCCATAACGACTCTGTCAAGTCCCGCCAGATCTTTTACGGTTGCCACCTGTGTATATCCTTCTTTACAAAGCAGTGCTTCGACTGCCTCAGACTGGTCATAGCCGATTTCGTAAAACAGCCGGCCACCGGGCTTTAAAAATTTTTTTGCCTGCTTTGTAATCTTTCTGTAAAAATATAATCCATCCTCATGTCCGTCCAATGCCAGCACCGGGTCATGCAGGCGCACTTCCTCCGATAAACTGTCAATCACCTCTGTACAGATATACGGCGGATTGGAAACCACAATATCCACGGACTGTTCCATAAGATACTTTCCTGCGTTTTCAAATAAATCGCTCTGAATCAGTGTCACATTTTCCGGTGCAAGGGCTTCTTGATTAGCCTTTGCAACCGCAAGTGCCTTCCCGGAAATATCCACACCGATACCCTTTGAAAGCTTTCGTTCCAGTGCAACAGACAGCAGAATGCATCCTGAACCGGTACACATATCTACAACTGTCATACCGTCCGTACAGACCTTTAACACCTGCTCCACAAGCACTTCCGTATCCGGTCTTGGAATCAGTACATCGGGACTGACCTTAAATTCATGTCCGTAAAAAAATGCCCTGCCTAAAATGTGCTGCAACGGCTCATGACTGCTTCTACGTTCAATATAGTCAAAAAAACGTTCCTGTTCTACACGGGTAAGCAGCTTTGATCCATTCATCAGATAATATGTCCTGTCCATGCCGTTGATTTCAGACAACAGGGCATAGCTGTCGTAGTCTGCATTTTCAATGCCGCACTGTTTCAGTCTTTTTGCACCCTCACGCACCGCGCCGGATATGGTCAGATTTTCCTGTATCATCATATCCCTGCACATCACTTTTTATCCACTCTCTCTTTGAAAAGAGGAAGTTCCTCTGCGTAATCTTCGTCTTCTTCATCCTCGATAAATTCAAAGCCGTCGCCTTCTTCAAGCCCCTTATCGCTTTCTACTGACAGATTACTTTCGGATGCCTGCTGTGCTGCCGTGTCCACAGATTCCTGCGGGTCTTCTATAATTTCAAAGCCCTCCGGCAGTTCATCATCGTCCTCATCATCTTCTCCGGCTTCTGATTCCTGTGATTCTGACTGCTGTTTTATATCTGCATTTTCACTTTCCGGCTCAGACTTTTCTTTATTTTCTGCCGGACTGCCGGTTTCGGACTGCTGTTCTGAATTTTCAGTGCTGTCCGGATTCTTTTCCTGCTCTTTTGCACCCTCTGCGTCCGTAATCTGACCGCCTTCTAATATATCCGTATCATCCGGTGCAATATATTCTTTTTCAGGCTGTGTCGTCTGCTGTGTATTTTCCTGTACAACTTCATCCGGATTTAAGGAACGTGTATTCCGATCCGCACCTGTCGTAATGGTCGATGTAATCGCAAGAGAAGCTTCGTTGGCTGCCATTTCCGCTACCGGCTGTTCGGTATCCTTATAATAATCCAGTAAAAATGCTTCCCAGTCAAAGACTTCTTCTACTGCTTTAATCGCCACTTCAATCATATCCATATCCGGTTCTTTGGTCGTGAGCTTCTGAAGCCACAGCCCCGGCTTGCTGAGTGCTGTGATAAATACATTTTCGCTTCTGCCCGCCCAGCGGATTAATTCATATGAAACACCCGCAATGACCGGAATCAGCAGGATTCTTATAACGAGCTGCACCGCCGTATTTTCGATTCTGATAAATATAAAAAATATCACACTGACAAACATCACCAGAAACAAAAAGCTTGTTCCGCAGCGCTTGTGATAACGCGAGCTGTTTTTTACATTTTCCGGTGTCAGTCTTGCGCCATGCTCAATGCAGTTGATACACTTATGCTCTGCACCGTGGTACATAAATGTTCTTTTAATATCCTTCATCTGTGAAATTGCCAGTATGTATAAAATAAATAAGACAACTCTCACAAGACCTTCTATAAAATTCAACAAAAATTGAGAAGAAACATAAGGTGTCAGCAGTCTGGATACAAAATACGGAATGAGCATAAACAGTCCTACTGCAAATACAACAGATAAAATAACCGTAAACGCCATTAAAACCGCTTCTAATTTATCTTTAAAAACAGCCCTTCCGATTTCATCGGCTTTTGTACTCTTCTGCTCTGCCGGATCATCATAAAACGAAGCCGAATAATTGATTGTGGAAATTCCCGTTACTAAAGAATCCACAAAGCTGTATACTCCCCGGATTATCGGATAATTCAGCCACGGATGTTTCTTTTGCAGCTGATTACAATCTCTGACTGTTACTTCTATTTCATTATCTGGCTTACGGACTGCAATGGAATACTGATCCTTATTGCGCATCATAATTCCTTCAATAACAGCCTGTCCGCCGATTCCTGATGGTTTCATCGCACACCTCTAAGCATATTTTTTACCATAATAACAAAAAAGTTGAGGTCTGGTCAACCTCAACCTTATGTTCTGATTAATTGTTCTGTACGCCGTACTTCTTGTTGAACTTATCAATACGTCCGCGAACAGATGATGCCTTCTGCTGTCCTGTATAGAAAGGATGGCACTTTGAGCAAATTTCAACATGGATTTCTTCCTTTGTTGAACCTGTAACAAATTCATTACCACAGTTGCAAACAACCTTTGCCTGATGGTACTCTGGATGGATTCCTTCTCTCATGATTTTCACCTCTTTAATATTTAAATAAGTATTGTCATTGTGAGACGAATCTCACAAAGTGATCTCTTTATCTGTGATAAACAGCTTTCTTATTGTATCATAAGGATATTATGAATGCAAGCATTATTTTTAAAATTTTTTTTCTGATTTTAACAGACCGGTCCGTCCTTTCATAAACCTCCGGTTTCTATATATAACGGTTCTTGCGGACGGTCTGTACAAATTCTGCATTATTTCTTGTCTTTGCAAATAAGTCTAATATGCGTTCTGCTGCTTCATCTGTCTTTAGTCCGTTTAACGCCTTCCGCATAATATCTACCGCTTCCTGTTCTTCGCGGCTTAACAGCAAATCTTCACGTCGTGTACTGGACTTTGCAATATCAATCGCCGGGAACACTCTCTTTTCAGACAGCTTTCTGTCAAGTACCAGTTCCATGTTACCCGTTCCCTTAAATTCTTCAAATACAACATCATCCATCTTACTGCCCGTTTCAACCAATGCCGTTGCCAGAATGGTAAGGCTTCCGCCTTCTCTCATATTTCTTGCCGCACCAAAGAAACGCTTTGGCATATGCAGTGCCGCCGGGTCCAGACCACCGGATAAAGTTCGTCCGCTTGCCTGTACAGTAAGATTATAGGCTCTTGCCAGTCTTGTAATACTGTCTAATAAAATAATAACATCCTGTTTCTGCTCCACCAGACGCTTTGCACGCTCGATAACCATTTCAGATACACGTCTGTGACGTTCCGGTAGTTCATCAAATGTAGAATAAATAACTTCCACATTATCCCCTGTAATGGACTCTTTAATATCCGTAACTTCTTCCGGACGTTCATCAATTAACAGAATCATCAGGTGCATTTCCGGGTTGTTCTTGGTTACGGCTGTCGCAATCTGCTTTAACAGGGTTGTCTTACCGGACTTTGGCTGTGATACAATCATGCCTCGCTGTCCCTTGCCAATCGGAGAAATCAAATCTACCATGCGCATTGCCACGGTATTTGTATTTTTCTCTAAATGAATTCTCTCATTCGGGAAAATCGGTGTCAGTTTTTCAAATGCCGGTCTTTTGGTTGCAAGCATCGGATCTAATCCGTTGACAGACTCAAGATATAAAAGCGCTGAAAATTTTTCATTCTGTGTACGGATACGCTTCGGTCCTTTGATAATATCACCTGTCTTTAAATTAAAGCGGCGGATCTGTGTCGGCGATACATACACATCATTTTCACCCGGCAGGAAATTCTCACAGCGGATAAATCCATATCCCTCTGCGAGGACTTCAAGGATTCCGTTTGCATCGGGTTCATCGGATTTCATATCACTTCTGTAGTCCTGACGGTCATTCCTGTATTCCGTTCTGTCGTTTTTATAATCCTGTCTGCCTTCATAGTGGCGGTATTCACGGCGTTCTTCATAATGCGGACGCTCATTGCTTCTCTGTGCATTATCGTTTCTTGTGTAACGCGGTGTTTCTTCACTTCTTCCGGTACGTGCTGCCGGTGCTGCCGTACTTTGAACCTCCTGGTGTTCTTCCTGTCTTTGTGTACTCTGTGCTTCGGTATTCTGTTTTTCCGATGCTTCTGCCTGTGCTTCTTCTCCACCTGAAGCTTCAATAATTGCATCAATCAGCTCTGCCTTGCGCATCGCTGTAATTCCTTTGATTTTTTTATCCTTTGCAAACTCACGTAATACAACTAAAGATAATGTCTGAAGTTTTTCTCTCATATCTTAATACTCTCCTAAAATAAATTCCATTCCTATAAATAAATATAACAAATATAAACAGGGAATCCGGTTACTGAATCAGCACCACTTATGAAAATCTCATTACTGTTTCTCTATTATACACCTTTTTGTCATAATTTCAAACCTTTCTTTTTCTAAAAATATATTGCCGTCAGATTTTGTATATGGTATGATTTAAAGTATCTTTGGATTTTTAAGAAAGGCAGGTATTATTTATAATGACAAATGCAGAAAAGGCTTTACAGCTTCATGAGGAATGGAACGGAAAATTTGAAACAACACCAAAGATGGATATTGCAACAAGGGAAGACCTTGCGTTAGCTTATACTCCGGGTGTTGCTGAACCATGTAAGGTCATCGCAAAGGATAAGGAAGCAGCTTACAAGTACACCATTAAGGCAAACACTGTTGCCGTTGTATCAGACGGCAGTGCTGTTTTAGGACTGGGCAACATCGGCGCTCACGCAGCCATGCCTGTTATGGAAGGAAAGGCTGTTCTTTTCAAATCCTTCGGCGGTGTCAATGCTGTGCCGATTTGTCTGGACACACAGGATACAGAGGAAATTATCAAGACTGTTGTCAATATTGCACCTGCCTTTGGCGGAATTAATCTTGAAGATATTTCCGCGCCGCGATGCTTTGAAATCGAGTCCCGTTTAAAGGAACTCTTAGACATTCCTGTTTTCCACGATGACCAGCACGGTACCGCAATTGTTGTACTTGCCGGTATTATCAATGGTTTAAAGGTTACAGGAAAGACAAAAGAAGACTGTCAGGTTGTTGTAAACGGTGCCGGTTCTGCCGGCGTTGCCATTACAAAGCTGCTCCTTACATATGGATTTAAGCATGTTACCATGTGCGACAAGTCCGGTATCCTTTCTAAAGGAAGCGAAGGTTTAAACTGGATGCAGGAATCCATGATGGATGTTACGAATCTTGAACATAAGACCGGTTCACTGGCGGATGCTTTAAAGGGTGCTGATATTTTTGTCGGTGTTTCCGCTCCGAATATTGTAACTCCTGAAATGGTTCAGTCCATGAACAAAGATGCGATTATCTTTGCCATGGCAAATCCGGTTCCTGAAATTATGCCGGACGTTGCAAAGGCTGCAGGTGCAAAAGTGGTCGGTACAGGCCGTTCTGACTTTCCGAACCAGGTCAACAACGTTATCGCATTTCCGGGTATCTTTAAAGGCGCACTCGAAGGCCGTGCAACACAGATTACCGAGGAAATGAAGCTGGCTGCTGCACTTGCCATTGCTAATTTAGTTCCTGAGGATGAAGTCAGCGATGTCAACATTTTACCGGAAGCTTTTGATGAACGCGTTGCTGATGTCGTAAGTCAGGCTGTAAAAGACCATATTACCAGATAGTCCATGAAACCTTACTACTATTCACTAAGCGAATATTTAAAGGAAACGTATGGCTGTAAAATGTACAAGCTTTCTTTAAGCGGCGGCATGACCTGTCCCAACCGTGACGGACGGATTGACACACGTGGCTGTATTTTTTGCAGTGCAGGCGGTTCCGGTGATTTTTCAGGAGAGGCACTGATTGGAAACAGTGCCTCTTTACTTGCCGGAGGCATTGTGACACCGCAGCATACTAAAATTCCAGGCATTGCTGCACAGATTGAAGCCGAAAAAGCACTTATCAGCCGTAAATATAACGGCGGTCAGTATATCGCTTATTTTCAGTCATACACCAATACGTATGCACCGGCCGATTATTTAAGACAGATTTTTACCGAAGCAATCCGGCACGATGACGTCCGGATTCTTTCTATTGCAACAAGACCGGACTGCATTACACCAGCGATTGTTACACTGCTTTCTGAATTAAATGCCATAAAACCGGTCTGGGTTGAACTGGGACTTCAGACAATCCATGAAAGCAGCGCCCGCTATATCCGCCGCGGCTACAGTCTTTCTGTATTTGATGATGCCATGAAAATGCTGTCTGATGCCGGAATTGAAACAATTGTGCATATGATTCTCGGACTGCCCTCTGAATCGCAGGAAATGATGTTACAGACCGCAGATTATATCGGACACAGCGGAGCCTCCGGCATTAAACTCCAGCTGTTACATGTTCTTTCCGGCACAGACCTTGCACGCGATTATGAAGAAAAGCTTTTTACCGTCATGACGGAAGACGAATATCTTGATTGCCTTGGGAAAATTTTAGAGATTCTTCCGCCGAATATGGTAATTCACCGGCTGACGGGTGACGGTGCAAAAAAACTGCTGAAAGCTCCTTTATGGAGTGCCAACAAAAAACAGGTAATGAACCGGATGAACCGGTATTTTAAAGAGAATAACATTTGTCAAGGACGGTTATATCAATGAATACAGAAGCAACTACTTTATACAAATTGATGGTTTTATATATGTTAAGTAAAGTGAATTTCCCACTTTCCAACAGCCAGATTGCTGATTTTATGCTGGACAAACAATATACAACCTATTTTACACTGCAGGAAGTTTTAAGCTCCCTTGCAGATGATGGCTTTGTTAATGTCCTGACATACCGAAGCAGCACCCAGTACCGGCTGACATCTTCCGGAAAAGACACCATTTCCTTTTTCAGCAACAAAATATCCAATGCAATCCGTGAAGAAATCGATGTCTATCTGATTGAAAATAAATACGAACTGCGCTGTGAAACCGGAACCCTGTCCGACTACTACCGTTCCACAAACGGCGACTACATCGTACACTGCATCGTAAAAGAAGGCAAAACCAACCTCATTGAGTTAAACATTGCCGTCCCGTTAGAAGAACAGGCCGACGCCATGTGTTCCAAATGGCGCGAAGGCAGTCAGGAAATCTACGATTTCATTATGCGTAAGCTGATGTAAATAAAAACTATATTTATAATAAAAGCCCGGCAGAATAAGTGAATGAAAAAATACTTATTCTGCCGGGCTTCCGCTTCCCTCTCGGGGTTTTCTATATGCCCATACTGAAGTCAAGTGCTAACGTTGAAGCAGGGGCATATAGAAAACCCAATCTATAGATACTGCTCAATCGTTTCCCACAGCTCCGGGATTCCCTGCTTCGTCTGTGATGAAACAGGAATTAATATATCATCTTTTTCAAGTCCAAGTCCTGTGCGGACAGCTTTAACATGCTTTGGAATCTGGCTGCGCTTTAATTTATCCAGCTTTGTTGCAATAATAACCGGGTGGTATCCATTTGCAACAATCCAGTCATACATCATTTTATCGTTGGCTGACGGGTCATGACGGATATCAATCAGCAGAAAGACCTGACGAAGCTGTTTGGACACTTTCAGATACTTTTCTACCATTTTACCCCATTTTGCTTTTACCTGCTGATTGGCATTGGCATAGCCGTAGCCCGGTAAATCCACCAGAAACATTGCATCATTGATATTATAATAATTGATTGTCTGTGTCTTACCCGGCTGTGAAGATGTTCTGGCATAAGACTTACGGTTCATCAACGCATTAATGAGTGAAGATTTTCCCACGTTGGATTTTCCCGCAAATGCCACCTCCGGCAGTTCAGTTTGTGGAATTGCGCTTGTAACACCAATGACAATATCCAGATTTACTTTTTTGATAACCATACAACTCTCCATTCTGCTGACATCTCATGCCATACATTTTCACTATTTATCCTGATTCCCGGGAACCAGTGCATGCTCAAGTACCTGTTTCATTTCCGAAACAAAAACAATCTCCATGCCGCCTGTAATTTCTTCATCAAATTCTTCCACGTCACTTCTGTTTTCGGACGGAACAAGGACTTTTTTCATGCCTGCCGTCTTTGCCGCGAGCAGTTTTTCCTTTAATCCGCCAATCGGAAGCACTCTGCCGCGGAGTGTCACTTCCCCGGTCATTGCAACATCGGCATGAACCGGAATTCCTGTCACTGCAGAAAGCATCGCCGTTGTCATTGTTACACCGGCTGACGGACCATCCTTTGGCACTGCGCCTTCCGGAATATGTAAATGAATACTGTGTGTATCAAAATATTCCTGTTCGACCTTATACTTCCTGCCTGATGTAATGGAGCGCACATAAGTCAGCGCAATCCGTGCGGATTCCTGCATGACATCACCCATTTGTCCGGTGAGAATCAGTTCACCCTTACCCGGCATTGTATTGACTTCAATTTCTAACGTATCCCCGCCGACACTTGTCCATGCCAGCCCACGCACAATACCGACTTCATTCTTTTTATGGATATTCTCCGGCTTAAATTTTACTTTTCCTAAGAAATCCTTTAAATTCTTATCTGTAATGCGGATACTCTTTACTTCTTCATTCAATTCTCCGTTGCCGTGATAGAGCTGGCGCACTGCCTTGCGGCATACCTTTGCGATTTCACGCTCTAAGCTTCGCACACCGGCTTCCCTTGTATATCCGTCAATCATGCTTTCAAGCGCCTTATCGGAAAATTTCAGCTGTTTTGCCATCAGTCCGTTTTTCTCAAGCTGCTTTGGCACTAAATGTTCTTTTGCAATGTGCAGCTTTTCATTTTTGGTATATGAGCTGACCTCGATAATCTCCATTCGGTCTAAAAGCGGTTTGCTGACAGTTGATAAATCATTTGCCGTTGCAATAAAAAGCACCTGTGAAAGGTCTGTCGGCAGTTCAATATAGTGATCGACGAAATGGCTGTTCTGCTCGCTGTCTAATACCTCCAACAGCGCTGAAGCCGTATCGCCCTTATAATCACTGCTGATTTTATCAATTTCATCTAACAGCATAAGCGGATTTTTCACGCCTGCCGCTTTAAATGCCGTAATAATTCTGCCCGGCATTGCACCGACATAAGTCTTTCTGTGTCCGCGGATTTCTGCTTCATCACGTACACCACCCAGACAGATACGCACATATTTTTTATTCAGTGCTTTTGCCACAGAACGCGCAATTGAAGTTTTTCCCGTTCCCGGAGGTCCTACAAGACAAAGAATCGGTGCATCACCCTTGCTTGTAATATTACGGACTGCGAGCGATTCTAAAATACGCTCTTTGATTTTTTTCATGCCATAATGATCTTCATCCAACACCTGTGCTGCAGCATCTAAATCACGGTTATCCTCTGACATCTTATCCCACGGCATTTCAAGCAGCGTTTCGATATAACCGCGCTCCACGTTCGCTTCTGCTGACCCCTGGCTTAATATTTTATAACGCTTGATTTCCTTGCGGATTTTTTCTTTAATTTCCGCAGCTGCTTCCAGTTCTTTTACTGCAGCACAAAATTCTTCAATTTCAGAACCGTCATCTTCGCCGTCTAATTCTTCATTTAAGACTTTTAACTGCTCTCTTAAAATATACTCTTTCTGGTGTTTATCTACTTTTTCTTTGACTTTTTCAGAAAGCTCTTCTTTAATTCTGCTGACATTCGTATCTTCGATCAAGAGTTTGCCCGCATATTCATACATTTCTTCCAAAGAATCCAGTTCCAGCATATGCTGGCGTTCCCTGTACTCCATCGGATAGTCGATTGTAAACCGTTCCAGCAGCTTTCTGGCACTGTTCATACCCAGCCATTGCTTTAAAATGTCACGGCTCATCCTTGGATTGGCAAGTGCGTACTGACGAATCAGTTCTCTTAACCCCGTAAGCATGGCTTTATTGAGTGTCGGGTCTAATTCCTGCGGCGGCTGCTCATTTACTACAACCTCTGCCACAAGCATTCCATCCGCCTGCGTAACACTTTCAAGCGTACCCTTCTTCACACCTTCTACCAGAACACGCACTACGCTGTTTGGCAGCTTTATGAGCTGTTTAATCTTTACCAGTGTACCTACATGATATAAATCTTCGTATTCCGGGTCAGAAACTTCCGGGTCAACCTGTGTTGCCAGAAAGATTTTCTGGTCTTTTTCCATTGCCTTTTCTACTGCATGAATTGATTTTTTTCTGCTTATATCAAAATGTATGACCATGTCCGGCAACACGGTCATACCTCTTAATGCAATCAATGGCAAATTTATATTTTTCATTTCCATATAAACCTAACCTTTTAGTTTTTTACATTGCAACATTTTCTGAGCGGTACTCAATCAAAGGCTTTGCTGTTCCATCTACGGCATCCTTTGTAATTACACATTTTGCAATCGTATCATCTGACGGAATTTCGTACATCACTTCATTCATAACTGCCTCTAAGATAGAACGAAGGCCACGGGCACCCGTCTTTCTTTCAAAACTCTTTTTAGCGACTTCTTCAACCGCTTCGTCTGTAAATTCCAGTTCTACCTCATCTAAAGAGAACAATGCCTGATACTGCTTTAAAATCGCATTTTTCGGTTCCTTTAAAATTCTTACCAGTGCAGCTTCATCTAAGGAATCCAATGCAACAACCACCGGCACACGGCCTACAAATTCAGGAATCAGTCCGAATTTAATCAGATCCTGCGGAAGTACCTTATGGAACATCTCACCGACTTCTGCTTCAATCTTTTCATGGACATCTGCATTAAATCCGATAGAACTCTTATCCATACGGGATTCGATAATCTTTTCAAGACCGTCAAATGCACCACCGCAGATAAATAAAATATTGGTTGTATCAATTGGAATCAGTTCCTGCTGTGGGTGTTTTCTTCCTCCCTGTGGCGGAACGGAAGCCACCGTACCCTCTAAAATTTTAAGAAGTGCCTGCTGTACACCTTCGCCCGATACATCTCTTGTAATGGATACATTTTCTGATTTCTTTGTAATCTTATCTATTTCATCAATATAAATAATACCATATTGTGCTTTTTCGATATCATAATCTGCTGCCTGAATCAGCTTTAATAAAATATTTTCTACATCTTCACCGACATACCCCGCCTCTGTCAGTGTGGTTGCATCTGCAATTGCAAACGGCACATTTAAAAGTCTTGCCAGATTCTGAGCAAGAAATGTCTTACCGGAACCTGTCGGACCCAGCATTAAAATATTACTTTTCTGTAATTCTACATCAACGTCTTTCCCTGATAAAATTCTCTTGTAATGATTATAAACCGCTACCGCCAGTACTTTCTTTGCCTCATCCTGTCCGATAACATAGTCATCTAAAAATTCTTTTATTTCTTTTGGCTTTAACAGATTAATTTCCATATCTTCTGCCGGATTGCCGTCATCTTCTTCTTCAAATTCTTCATCAAGAATATCACTGCAAATACTTACACACTGGTCACAAATGTAAATTCCGTTCGGACCGGATATCAGCTTTTTTACCTGATCCTGTGTCTTATTGCAAAATGAACATCTCAACTTTTCATCTATACCTCTGCCTGCCATGAAATCCTCCAACAATAATAATGTAATTTATAAAAGGACTGTTGCGAAAAGCAACAGTCCCGTCATTTAAAACTATCTCTTTTCAACTACGCTGTCAATAAGACCATAAGCTACAGCTTCCTGTGCTGTCATATAGTTATCACGCTCTGTATCACGAGATATTTCTTCTACTGACTTGCCAGTATTGGCTGCCAGAATTTCATTCAACCGATTTCTAGTCTTTAAAATATTTTCTGCAACGATTCTGATTTCTGTTTCCTGTCCTTTGGCACCGCCTGAAGGCTGATGAATCATAATTTCAGAATTCGGGAGAGCAAGTCTTTTGCCCTTTGCACCGCCCGCAAGCAAAAATGCACCCATGCTTGCTGCAAGTCCCATGCACATCGTAGATACATCACACTTAATATACTGCATTGTATCATAAATTGCAAATCCGGCAGATACAGAACCACCCGGACTGTTAATGTAAAGGTGAATATCCTTGCTTGGATCTTCTGCCTCTAAAAATAACATCTGTGCAATAACAATATTTGCAGATACATCTGTCACTTCTTCTCCTAAGAAGATAATTCTGTCTTTTAAAAGTCTTGAATAAATATCATATGACCGTTCTCCACGGCTGGTCTGTTCAACGACATAAGGCACTAAACTCATAATTTCTGTCCTTTCTTACGCGAAAATTACTTTTCTACAGTTGAATTTACGATAAGGTCTACTGCCTTCTGGATAGCAATATCACTTCTGATCTGCTTTCCTTCAAATTCTCCCATAAATTCTTTAATCTGTGAAAGTTCCATCTTATACATATCAGCCATCTTCTGAAGCTCTGCATCGAATTCTTCATCGGATACCTGAATATCTTCTGCCTTTGCAACTGCTTCAAGTACCAGTCTTGTCTGGATTCTCTTAACAGCTTCCGGCTTCATTTCTTCTACAATCTTATCTGCTGTCATACCTGTGTACTGGAAGTACTGGTCGATAGATAAGCCCTGCTGCTGTAATCTCTGTGCAAAGTCTTCTACCATTCTGTTTACCTGTGTATTAATCATAGCTTCCGGAATGTCCATCTTAGATGTTTCTACAATCTTAGCGATTGCTTCGTCTTCCTTCTTAGCCTTTGCTTCATTTTCCTTGCGAACGGAAATTGTCTTCTTTAAGTCTTCCTTGTATTCAGCAAGTGTATCGAAATCTGATACATCCTGTGCAAAATCATCATCTAATTCAGGAAGCTGCTTTTCCTTGATTTCCTTTACGGATACCTTGAATGTAGCCGGCTTGCCCTTTAATTCTTCTGCATGATATTCTTCCGGGAATGTTACGTTGATTTCTTTTTCTTCGCCAATGTTCATGCCGATTAACTGTTCTTCAAAGTTGTCGATGAATGAATGAGAACCGATTGTTAAAGGATAGTTTTCACCCTTTCCGCCTTCAAATGCAACACCGTCAACAAAACCTTCAAAGTCAATAACAGTCATATCGCCGTCTTTAACAGCTCTGTCTTCTACTGTTACTGTTCTTGAGTTCTGTTCCTGAACCTTCTTTAATTCTTCTTCTACGTCTGCATCTGTTACTTCTGTATCAGCCTTTTCTACTTCAACACCCTTGTATGTGCCAAGTTCTACTTCCGGCTTTACAGCTACTTCTGCTGCGAAGATGAATGGCTTGCCTTTTTCTAACTGTACAACAGAAATCTTAGGCTGTGAAACGATTTCTAACTTGCTTTCTTCAGCTGCTGTGGCATATGCTTCAGGAATGATAGCGTTTGCTGCATCTTCGTAGAATACTTCTGCACCATACATCTGCTCAATCATCTTACGAGGTGCCTTACCTTTTCTGAAACCCGGGATAGAAATCTTGTTCTTATCTTTATTATAAGCCTTATTTAAACCTGCTTCAAACTCCTCTGCTGTTGACTCGATTACGAGTTTGACCATGTTCTTTTCTTCCATCTGTTCTACTTTAAAACTCATTGTTACTATTTCCTCCTTAAAGATATATGTAAATTTTTCTAGCGTACAACGTACATATTAGGCATTATAACATAACTTTTTTTACTTTACCAGTAAAATTTTTCTTCAATTTATTTATTTTTTATTTCACGAACCGCCTGTGTTTATGTTATAGTAAGAATACTATCAAATCTGTCCGGATGACAGATAAAAAAATGGGAATGGGGATTTATATGAATGAGATAAAAGAAAAATCAGTTGAAGTTTCCCGCACGGAGGTTTCACATTTACTGTGTAACCGTGATATGAACGGTGCCGGAAGACTTTTTGGCGGACAGCTTTTAATGTGGATTGACGAAGTCGCAGGCATTGTTGCCAAACGCCACTGCGAATGTAACGTTACCACGGCAAGCATTGACAACTTACAATTTAAGGAAGCATGTTATCTGGGTGATGTCATCGTTTTAATCGGCTATCTGACCCATGTTGGCAATTCTTCCATGGAAGTACGCATTGACACCTACGTGGAAAAGAAAAACGGCAAACGTTATCCTGTCAACCGCGCCTTCTTTATTATGGTTGCCCTTGATGAAAACGACCATCCTGTCCGCGTTCCGCGACTGTCAGTTTCTTCCATTGAGGAGCAGGCAAAATGGGAGGCTGCCGAACGCCGCGTTGCACTGCGCAAAACCCGGCGCGAAGAAGGCTTTTAAACTCTTATACAACATAAAGAAATGCCACAGCATTTCACGGTGATTCAAGGTTTGAATTTCCGTGGAAACTGTGGCTTTTCTTTTTTGTATCACCGGCACAATCTTCTTTTTACCGACAGATTACTTGCCCTGTGACATCTGCTCTTCCTGTCTTTTAATCATCTTCTTAACCATGTTACCGCCAACAGAACCTGCTTCTGCTGATGTTAAATCACCGTTGTAACCTTCTTTTAAGTTTACACCGATTTCTGAGGCAACTTCCATCTTGAATCTGTCAAGTGCGTCCTGTGCTTCCTTCTTTGTTTTTGAATTAGAATTAGAGTTTGTCATAATACTGCACCTCCATGATATTTGTTTTAGATAAGAACTTTTTTCGTTGCTTATCTTGGTATTAGTATGTGCAGCCGTAAATCAATTATTATGACAATTTTTGTAAAAACTACGGCAGATAGGTTTTATAAATTTCAAAATCATCAAAAATGACGTGCCATTTGTAAGATGCCCCGGCTGTCAATGCAACATAGTGATGCCCGTTCTTTTGTGCATAGCTTACAAGGCAGTTTCCCGCCTCCTGCGTATATCCTGTCTTTCCTGCCATGATGGTCACATTCTCGACTTCATTACCATACATTCTGCTAAACATCGTACTGGAAAGCTTAATTCCCTCCGGGTGCTGAGCCGTCGGTGTCGTGGTATACTGGTACGTTGAAAGCACCTCTGCGCATGTCGGATTCTGCATTGCATACTGCATAATCATTGCCATTTCAACCGGTGTTGTATACTGCTGTTCGTCATACAGCCCCGATGCATTCATAAAATGTGTATTTTTCAAGCCGATTTCACTGCATTTCTGATTCATTAAATCCGCAAATGCTTCTTCTGAACCGGCTGTCATAATCGAAAGGGCTACCGCCGCATCTGCACCTGACGGCAGTACAAGTCCATACAGATAATCCTTTGCCGTAACCATTTCACCCGGATCAAATCCCGCCCGGGATGCCTGCTCACGCACCAGCGGGTCCAGCAGCTCATACGACAGCGCATAGGTCTGGTTTAAATCCTGAAGCTGCTCTACCGCAACAATCAGCGTCATGACCTTTGTCATGGAAGCCGGATAAATCTTTTCGTTGTATCCCCTTCCTGCAATTACCTGACTGTTTTCTACGTCGAGTAATGCAACATACGGACTTTTGACTTCTTCCGAAACGATTTCTTTATAATTTTCACTGACGGACGGATATTTGAATTTCTGTTCCGGTTCTGAAATCTGTGCCAGTGCCTGCATGGCATCCTGCGCCATCTGCTGTGAATTAATGCCATCTGCCTGACCACCGCCTTCGCCGCGGGTTGTATACAAAATACAGCATACTGCAACTACGACGGCAACAGCAGCCGTTATCGCTCCCTTTATCATTTTTAAACGCTTCTGCCGTCTGCGCTTCATCTGCCTGGCATGACTTCTTCTCTCTCTATCCGCTCTTTTGGCTCTTTCGTAACTGTCTAAGTATTCATTTTCCATGATTCTTATGCCTGCTTTTCCAGATACTGCACAGATTGTCCGATTTCCTGTGCTTTTTCTTCACTTATCAGCAGTCTGACAAGTTCAAGTCCGAGTTCAATAGAAGCCCCCATGCCTCTTGCCGTTGTAATATTGCCGTCTGTCACCACTTTGACTGGTGCGGTAAGCACTTCTGCCCCTGTTAAATCCTTTTCAAAGCCCGGAAATGCCGTTGCCTTCTTTCCGTTTAATATGCCAAGGTGTCCTAAAATACTCGGTGCTGCACAGATTGCAGCAATCCGTCCGCCTTCCGCGTGGTGCTTTTCAAGCAGTTTCAAAAGCGGCTTACATTCATTATACTGCTTATGTCCGGGACCTCCCGGCAAGAATAAAACGTCTTCTTTACAAACCGGCTGAGCCTTAAATAATGTATCCGCCTTTACTGTAATATTCTGAGCCGAACATACTTGTTCATTTCCGGTAATGGATACCGTTTCCACTTCAATACCCGCTCTCCTTAAAATATCAATAACCGCCAGTGCTTCCACTGTTTCAAACCCATCTGTTAAAAATGTATATACCTTCATCCTTTTCCTTCCTTATCTATGCTTACAAATCCACTGGTATAAATCCTCAAATACATCTTCCTGTATCAGTTCATTGTGCAGCTCATGTCTGCAATCCTCATACAGCCGCAATTCCACATCGTAAAAATGCCTGCTGTAAGTCACAAACAGCTTTTTGACATCTCTGCCATAACCGCCCACCGGGTCTTTTGTCCCTGCTGCCAGTATCACCGGAAGATCTCTTGGTACTTTACGGATATTGGATACTTTCTTTACATAGGCAATCGTATCCAACAGTCCAAGATATCCGTTTACCGTAAACAGATAGCTGCATTTTTCATCTGCCACGTATTCTTTAATCACCTCAGCATTGCCACACACCCAGTCTTTATCCGTTACCGGATTGACAACTCTTGCATTGTAACTGCCAAACATCAGATGATTTAAAAACGGACTGCGGTAACGCTCACCCTTAATCAGTCTTACCAGTTTTGCCAGCAAAATTCCCGATTTTACAACAATATCGGGCTGATTGCCTGTACCAAGCAGCAATACACCGTTTAATTCATATCCGTATTCCGTAATATATCTTCGTGACAAAAATGATCCCATGCTGTGCCCAAGCAGAAAATACGGAACATCAGGATATTTCTTTTTCATAATCGCCGTCAGCTTATGCATATCTTCAACGACACAACGGCTTGCATTTTTTTCCGTAAAATATCCATAATCTTCCTTTGTCAAAACAGAATCACCATGTCCCAGATGGTCATTTCCTGCAACGACATAACCTTTTTTTGCAAAATATTCTGCCATCGCCGTATAACGTTCAATATAATCAATCATGCCGTGTGCAATCTGAATGACACCCTGCACGTTTCCTTCCGGCTCCCAGATTTTCACGTGGATGTGATTCTTATGGTCTGCCGATAAAAAATGTCTGTCTGTAACCTTCATATGCCGCCTCCGTTCTCATTTATTCTTTGCTTTATTCTTTAATGCTTTTTGCGCCCCACGGACTACCCGTCAGTTTTCCGTCATATGCAAGCTGCTCCACATCTAAAAATGCATCCTGTCCGATTTCTTCCACACCGGAATTAACAGACAATTCCAGCTTTGTACAGCCGTTAAATGCCGCATAACCGATTTTTTTAACAGAAGACGGCAGCTCCAGCTTTGTCAGGCTGCTACATCCTGAAAATGCATAATTACCGATTGCTTCTACCCGGCTGTTCAGCGTGATTTTTTCCAATACCGTGTTATCATAAAAGACACCCGAGCCAATGCTCACAACATTTTCCGGTACTGTATACTCTGTAAGGTTTTCTTTCACCGCAAGTAAAATATTATTGACAATAATTTCATTGCTGCTTTCCAGACGACTCTTCTCCCAGCGTGTATTGGTTACAACATGTGTCCCCACATTTTCCAGTGACTGTGGAAATGCAATGGTCTGTAACATGGTACAGTTTAAAAATACATTGTCACCGATACTTTTTACGCCTTCTTCAAATACCACTTCGGTTACATTGTAGTCATCACGAAATGCTTCTCCCGCAACTGCTGTTACCGTACTGCCGTCAAGCTGTGCCGGTATCGTAAGCTTAGAATCCGCTCTGCCTTTATCGGTCAGCCCCGTTATCGTAATGGTATCATCTTCGTTTTTTTCATACGTAAATACCGGTATTACTTTCTTATTTTTGCAGCCTGAAAGCGGCATCAGCATAACTGTTGCCAGCAGCAATACCATTGTCAAAATTGTCTTTTTTCTCACGTTTTTCCCACTCTTTCTTAATTCATTGCCCACAAGTAACAGTATGCCTGCGTTCTTGCCGCAAAATGCTTATTTTTCAATAAATTCTTTACTTCTTCTTTGGTATACCAGCCTGCCTGAATTTCTTCCATCGTAGACGTACTCGGCGCAAATGTGCCTGCTGCTGTACCGATCACAACAGCATTGGTTTCATTGGAAAATCCGATGGCGCTGTAGCTGTCATAAAGCTGGTCGGCAATCTCAACAATCTCAAGTCCTGTTTCTTCCCTTAATTCCCTTGCCGCCGCTTCCTTCGGTGTTTCACCACTGTCAATCAGCCCTGCCGGGAAGTTGTATACACACTCCCCGACAGCCATGCGGAACTCCTTATTTAAGAGAATTTTTTCACCACCGGCATCTGTCATAATAATTACAACGCCGTCTGTATGCGGATTATGCAAATCCTCCAGTGTCTTTAAATCCTTATTTCTGCTGATAATCTCATAGACCTTTTTCCGTTGATCCTGGGTTGTATAACTTACATTATACCGGTCAATAAATGCACCTTCATGCACCTTTACAATCTTATCAAATCTCATACCTGTCCAAATCCTCTTTTAATCAGGTCATCCACCTGTTTTATTAATAAACAATGCGCCGCGCACTCCCGTTACCACCCTCTCCCGCATTTTTTGCAGAAAAAAGCCGAAGTTAAGTGACAACGTTGAGGCGTTTTCTGCAAAAATGCAAGTCTAGCGGTGCATCGCAAATGCTTCCATATCTACAGATTCCAGATTTTCATGAACACCTCTGTCATCTGCTTCTGCAATCAGTGTGTCGCGGTCTTTCTTAAACTGCATCTCGCTTCTGTGCTGGCTCGGTCCGCCTACACATCCGCCTTCGCACATCATGCCTTCTACAAAATCTGCCTGAAGGCGTCCGACCTTCATCAATGTTAATGCTTTCTTTACTTCTGCCGCACCGGCACATTTTTCAACTGTCAGTCCCGATGTATCTGTGCCTGTTTCTTCCATGCTCTTTAACACTGCCGCTGTTACGCCGCCGCCGTTTCCGAAACGCTTACCGTATACACTTGCCTGCTGTGAATCATTTTCTTCCGGCTCAAACTGCACGTCTTTTGCACGCATCATTGCACGGAATTCACCGATTGTTAATACATAATCTGCATTGCCCTCGATGTCATTATCCTTGACTTCGCTCTTTTTGGCAATACAAGGTCCTACAAATACCGTTACCGTACCCGGATCCTTTGCCTTTAACATACGGGATACCGCACACATCGGCGAAACCGTTGTTGAAATGTTGTCTGCCAGTTCCGGATAGTGCTTGCGGATCATATTGACAAATGCCGGACAGCAGGAGGTTGTCATCTTTTTGCCCTGCTCGTGTGCTTCGAGCCACTCTGCCGCTTCAGCCGCCGCTGTCATATCACCACCGAGTCCGACTTCCACCATATCAGCAAATCCAATCTTTTTGCAGGCAGTACGAATACTTGACATTGTGATTTCCCTGCCAAACTGCCCCTCAATTGCCGGTGCAAACATCGCAATGACTTTTTTACCTGCCAGCATATCTTTTATAATTGCCACAATGTCGGTCTTTGAACCGATCGCACCAAACGGACATCTGTGAATACACTGTCCGCAGCGGATACATTTTTCTTCATCAATCACGCAGATACCATTTTCATCCATGGTAATTGCGTTGACGGGACAGACTTTTTTACATGGACGGATTAAATCCGCAATCGCATTGTACGGACAGTTTTTTGCACACATGCCGCACTCCTTACATTTGTCCGGGTCAATATAGGCTCTGTCCCTGCCCATTGAAATTGCCCCGAACTTGCAGGACTGCTGACAGGCCTTTGCCATACATTTACGGCAGTTATCCGTTACAATATAGTGGGATAACGGACAGTCTGCACACGCAGACTCTATTACCTGAATTACATTTTTAGAACCACTGTGGTCACTCTCTGTCGGACATAAACCCTCCGCCAGTCTTACTCTCTGGCGGACGATTTCTCTTTCCTTATAGACGCAGCAGCGAAACTGCGGCTTCGGCCCCGGAATTAATTTATAAGCAAGTTCGTCTTTTTTCTCATCAAATTCACCTGCATAGGCAAGCTTTGCCACCTGATACAGAACTTCGTGTTTTATTTTTAAAATTGTTGCGTCATTTGTCAGCATAATTCTTCCTCTTTTCTACATATTATTGTTTTGATATATCCTTTGCCAATGGTTCAACCTGTAAAAGCATATTTCTGATGTCATCAAACACCGCTGTCTTTATGTTATCACTTTTTTCAATATCTTCAATACAAGAAAGCACTTTATCATAATATGTTCTGGATAACACTACAAAATCAGAAATTTTTTCCACTTCTTTCGTTGAATCCTGAATTGCATCTGCAATGTTGTTCTGCACCTGTCCGATTGCATCTGCCTTCCCCTTAATTTCCTCAAAAATGTCATGCGCCGAATTTACATTTTCCGTATTCTCGTCTAAAATCTGTTCTGACTCTCGCAGGGAACGGCTTAATTCTCCTGTGCCGTCCTCTACATTCTTGATTCTTTCACTGATAACCTGAATCAGATTTTTAATCTCGTCTGCAAGTTCACGAACCTGTTCCGCAACAACCGCAAACCCTCTGCCCTGCTCACCGGCTCTTGCCGCTTCAATTGAAGCATTTAACGCAAGCATATTGGTCTGGTTTGCCACATCAACGATTCCCTGTGTACACTCTTTAATTTCTCCGACTGCCTGCTCCAGATTCTGGAATGTCGTATCCATTACATGAAAGCTGTCTGTTACACGCGCAGAGTCCGCTTTTAATTCGCGCACCTTTTCCTGTGCCGTATCTACAGATGCAATAATGCCGTCACGCACACTGCTGAAATTCTCCGATGCATTCTGTATTCCCGAAAATGTATTTCCGAAATTCTGAATCTGTACAGATAACCGGTCCATCTCTGTTAAAACATTATCAAACGCCTCTTTAATCCCGACAATCTGATTGCTGACAACCACTTCTTCATCGGAAAGATTTTCAAAGCGCTCTGATATATAATTTGCCGTATAAATAATCGGATACGCCTTATCTTCCAACGAAATCTGCGGCTGTTTTACTTCCTGTACAGCTTCTTTTTGTTTATTTTTATGAAATAATCCCATATGTACCTCTTTTCTAACGTTCCTGTCATGATACCGCTCATCTGCCATTAAAGCTATTAGTGTTTACTCAAATACCACTGCTGACATTGTCTGATTCGTATGCTGTCCGTTATAATGCTCCCCAAGTCCGACAAGTCCTGCATGACTGCCAAGCTTTCCCATTTCTTCAAGATATTCGTTCACAAAACCTTTCTGCTGGAAATACAGATACCGGAACAGGCAGTTTACCGAAAATACGCCCGAAATCTTTGAAAAATCTTTGTGGATACTTTCAATGGTTTCCTGTAAAATCTGCTTGTGATCTCCCGCCTGTAAAAAACAGATGTTATCCTTTGGGTTTACTTTTCTATAGCAGGAAAAGCTGCCGTTTCCGGTACGCTCTTTAATCGAAATAATATAGGTTTCATCACCGATAACACGTCCAAGCGGATTTACCATGGTCTGTTCCGTAATATTTTCCGGCGAAATACCCAGTTCTTTTGTATAAACGTCTTCCGCCCGTCTGCCGTCAATTTCCTGAATCGTATAAGTACGCGGTTCAGACCTCGTAACAATATGCTTTACTGCATCTTTACGCAGATAAATATTTTCTTTATAAACCTTAACCCTGCCGGATTCATTTTTAACCAGTGCATAAGCGCAGGCATCTTCATAAACCTGTCCGTTACAGCATACCAGTCCTTCCCATGCCGTTCCGCCGGTCAGCTGAATCTTTTTGCTTTTCAGAACGGATTCCATCGTTGCCAGCACACATTCATCATTGCCGCTGCAAAAATCAATTAACACGGTATTATCCGCTGATGCACTGATATTTGTAACATTCTGCTGGAATTTTCTGATACATTTTACCGGCATTGTGGATACATCGGTAAAGACATCCGCTGCTGCACGGATTCCACCGGAAAATCCCACAACCATAACACCATTTTCAAGCACCTGTGTCTTTCCGTAAAACTGCCCTACACACCCAATACTTGGCACACCCGGAAACATTTCTTCCAGCTGTGATACGCTTTCTTTAAAACGTTCTTTACTGCTGTCAAACAGCATTAAAAACTGAGGATTTTTTAATCCTTCGGCAGCTTCTTTTATGCTGCCTGTTTTGCTCATTCCAACAAACTGCTCCATACGCTTATACCCCTTCTTTCGTTTTTATAAATTATTTTTTACTCACCGGTGCATTTATATTTTTTCATCACCTGTCAGCAAAAATGACTTTTTATATTCTGACTTTTATATCATATCATTGTTTATGTATCTTTACCAGTATTTTAAACACTGTCTTTGGGATTTTATATGACATAACTGCCCATTGCTTTATCCTGATATTTTGCGATTTCATCAAGGTATTTCTGTCCCAGAAGACTGATGGCAACACCTTTTCTATACAAATATCCAATTGACATTTCTTCATTGGATTTGAGTTTGACTGCACAGTATTCCGAACCGTTTAATTCCTCACAGATAATACCGGAACACAATGTAAATCCATTGAGTCCCACCATCAGATTTAACATTGTTGCGCGGTCATTTGCCTTAATCAGCCGCTTATACTGATAGGTGCTTAAAACTTCCTCTGCAAAATAAAAGGAATTGTAACTTCCCTGCTCAAAGGACAGGCACGGATACTCCGCCAGTTCTTCCATATCAATTTCTTTTTTATTTGCAAGCGGATGTCCTTTCCACATATATACATATACACCACACCGCAGAATTTCATGGAATTCCAGATTATACTCGGCAAAAAGCTTGGTCAGCACTTTCCGGTTAAATTCATTCAGATACAATATACCGATTTCACTGCGGAACGTTCTGACATCTTCAATAACTTCATACGTCTTTGTTTCATGCACTGCAAATTCATACTCATCCATGCCAAACTGTTTCACCATCTCCACAAAAGCATTGACCGCAAAGGTATAATGCTGCATGGAAACACTGAATTTTTTCTTTACTTTTTCTTTCTGTACATACTTGGATTCAATTAACTGATACTGCTCTACGACCTGTTTGGCATATCCAATAAATTCTTCGCCGTCCGGTGTCAGTAAAATACCGCGGCTGCTACGCCGGAACAGTTCCACACCGATTTCCTCTTCTAAGTCCCGTATGGCAAGCGACAGGCTCGGCTGTGAAATAAAAAGTTCCTTTGCCGCCTGATTCATGGAACCTGCTTCCGATACGGTAATCGCATATTTTAATTGTGTCAGTGTCATTGCTTACACCCCTTCACTTCCAAAAATATACTAATATTTTATCATTTTCATCTTTTTCTGTAAATTAAAAAGCGCAGTGTCTGTTGTATCTTTCTCTGTCTGACAGGGAAATTGTATACCATACAGCACTCCGCTTTTGATTGGATGTTTATTTACTTTTCCGCTTTTTCAAGCTGTCTGAGCTTTTCCGCCATTTCCTGTAACTGACGTCTGGCAGTTTCCAGTTCTTCTTTCTGTGTGTTAATGGTTTCCTGCTTTGCTTCCAATTCTACTTTTTGTGTGTCAATGGTTTCTTTCTGAATATCAATTGTATCCTGCATTTCATCTATCATGTACTGCACCGTGTTTCTATCCAGTTGAATCAATTCCTTTGAAAACATTTCCATCACCTTTTCCACATTCTGGCACATGACATAGATTTCTTCGTACATTTCTTTAAATTCCGGATATTGACTAATTAATTCAATGATAATTTCCAGTTCATCTGTACTTAGAAATGTAAGCCACGCCTCTGTTTTTTCGTCACTTCATGAATTACAAGACTTCACAATTATGCACTTTTTGTATTAACAATCATTTGTTTACTTCATTTAGACACTCTTGTAATTTTGTTCGAAATTGCTTTGTTTTAAAACTTAAAGATTCTTCATTTTTAATTATTTCATCAATCCACCGTATGGCTTTATTTAAATGGTCAGTTTCTTTGTACTTATTAAATATCCAAATAGCAAATTCAGCATATTTTTGTGCATGATATACCTTTCTTTTATCACTTTTGTAACAATCTTCCAAAATTTCCATTGCCTTTAGCAATGAATTTTTAGCAACTTCCGTATCTTTATCTTTATTAGCTTCAAACAAAATAATTGCTCGTGCATTTTTTATACTAAAATTCTGTGGTTGCATATTAATTGCTTTATCAATATCTGAAAAAGCTTCTGTAAATCTTTGATTTTTTGCCTTATACAAAGCCCACTGTTGCAATGTATATGCACTAGCATCTCTTGAATAAATTATTTTATATATTTCATCGCCCTTATCGTCAAATAAATCCTTAAATAAATTGGCATCGTATGCTCTTCTCTTAAATACATAATTTTTATATATATAATCTGGTGCAACATTCGTTATAAATTTTTTTATAATGTCTGAATATACATTTTTATAATTATTTTTTGCAACCTCATGTGTATATTTTGAAAATAAATTTGAACGTAAAGAATAATAATCTTGATCTTCCATATCTGCTTCTAGTTTAACATCTATTTCTGATAAAAAAGTTTGTGTTCTTTTTAATATCATCAAAATATCTTCATAAGTAGTATTTTCAAAATATTTAAAAGCTATATCCATTGATAACAGTGAATTATAATATGTTAAATATGCAGTTAAAAGTACTGTTTGAAATACTTCTTTATCACTTTGTATACGTTTTAAAAATTCACTAATCCTCTGAGCAGAAAGCACTTCATTAACATTAGAAGTTATCAACTCAAACATTGAATACTTATCGGTATCCTTTTGCTTATATTTAAACTCCTCCTTTCTAATATTTTCAGGAATATTTGAAAATATTCTTTGAGCCTCATCAATGTCAATATCACCGATAATTATCTTTTTATATTCAACATTTTCTATAATATGTTTAGAAGACTCCAACATAAAATCATCACTAATAGCAATTGTTTTTATATTTTCTTTAGATGCCAATATCCGATATGCTTCCATATCCTCTGCACAATTATCTACAAGCACTATTCTTTCATCATCATTATCAACATTATTGCATAACAATTTTGCTTTTTCCCTATTCAAATCAGATACATAATACACAGGACTATTATACTTTCTCGCAATCTGCATTAGTAATGTAGTTTTCCCTCCTAATGGTGTTCCCACAACTAGTACATTTTTATTAGACAGTGAATTATCAATTATTGAGTTGACCCATTGTGTTGAATATGCTTGGTTTGTAATAACATAATACCAATGTGTTCTACTTAATTGATAAAAATCCTTAATTGGTAAGCTTTCGACCTGATTTTCACTAGGAATTTTATATTTATTCCATACTGTATTACTTGAAGCTATCACCTTTTTAGAATCTATATCTTTTTCTAATTCGTTTTTTATCTCCTTTAATAATTGCTCGGTCGTTGCAACAATTACATTACAACCTATATCTTTAAAAAATTGAATATACTCACTCCCAGGTATACACTGTATCCAAATATCTTGTGTTCCTTCCTCTAAAACTTGACTAATAATTTCATTTACACTTCCATCATGAAATCCATAGCCCCAAAATAATGTCGGAGCCGAAAGTAATTTACTATGCATTATAGAAAATAATCCTGTTTTTTTATTTCCAACATTTGATAATTCAAATTTACCAAAATACAACTCTGAATTGGGATCTCTAATATCTCCATGCAATGGTACATATTCAATTGACAATCCGTCTTTCTTTGTTGCTCCATAATAAGATACGCAATTCAAATAATATCTAGTACTATTGTCAATAACACATTGAAAAATATTATCAATATTGGTTGTTATAAACGAATTGATTTTAATTTTATTTAAAACATTATAAAGTTCATTATAATCAGTAACGGTAAATTGTTCTCTTAAATATTTCTGAAATGCATCTTTACAATTTCTCTTAAGTATAGAAGATAGCATTTCTAAATCTTTAGCATATGCTGTAGATATATTGAATTTATTACATATTTGTTCACATAACTCACTTGCATCTGGCAAAATATTTCCTGACGGTGATTGCAATTTTGAAAATCCCGCTCCTGTAAAAAT
>ERZ1106973.899-NODE-899-length-31895-cov-10.914918_pt1 | contig 31895 bp, 29 predicted proteins | sample MGYA00403686_ERZ1106973 | MGnify/ENA primary metagenome ERZ1106973 (study PRJEB35170, sample SAMEA104062408) | human gut metagenome | biome: human gut; feature: human-associated habitat; material: faeces | place: Denmark | collected 2012-11-06 ...
TAAACGCCCGTACACTTCCGTTTCAAAAGCGATGCAAAGGTACAGCTTATTTTGAGACTGCCAAAACTTTTGATGATTATTTTTTCACTTTTTTATCCACAAAGACAAAAACTCACTGATTATCAACAATAAAAATCTTTCTAAAAAATAAGATACATACTACACAAATTCCAGCCAACAATCCCAGTTTCCCCCATCCTCCTCTTTTTTTCTCCTGCTTATCCACCCGATCCTCCGTTTTCACCCGTACATACTCCGCCACCTGCAATGAATCGGTTTTCATAACAGCACCATCAAATTTCTCCTCTTGCAATCTCTTTCCATCCCTGTCTACAGTTCTTTTTGTTACAGAAAGCAGCTTCTTTCGTGGTGATACTCTTTCCTTAAGTCCAACCATTTCCGCAGTATCCTCTGTCCACACAAAAATCGTTTCCTCCACATGTTCATTCATCCTTTCCTGCATTTTCCGCAATCTCTTTTGTATACCGGAAAATTTCTCAGTTCCGGTCTCCAACACAGCGGCATCTATTTCCGTACGATGACTTTCCATACACTCGGTAGTCCCGCAAGCCCAAAAGAAAAGCGAAAGACTCCAGACCATCAACCATTTTTTCACATCAAAACAGGGGCAGAACTTTATAAACTCACCCAGTTCTATAATCCCATTCCCATTCAAATCCGGCGAAGTATCCCGGTGGCCCATCACCGTCACAATCCGATACCGCAACTTCAACTCTTCCACAAGCCCCTTCATCGATTTTTTCTGCTCATTCGTCCGTGTATCGGCAGGATTCCCGTTCGTATCCAGTCCTCCGATATAGCAAATGCCTATACTCCGCCCGTTCCACCCCAGGCAATGCGCACCCGCCACTTCCACCTCTCTCCCCTTTTCCACGGTTCCATCCAGCCGGACTACATAATGATAACCTATCCCGTTCATCCCCTGGGCGCGATGCCAACGGTCTATATCCGCAACACTAAAATCCATTCCGGCTTTCGTAGCCGAACAATGTATAATCACAGAATCAATCTTTCTCATAACCATAAATCCTTTCTTTCAAATCAATAATCCGATGGAGGAATACGTTTCACACATCCTCTTATATCGCACTTTTTTATTTCCGATTCTTTCTGTATCAACTCTACTTCATGACAGCGAATCATCCAACTGATCTTCTCCTCCTGTTCCTTCCGCAACTCCGCATAAAGTCCGTTGATTTTCTCTTCACGCTGTTCCAGGCGCTCCTCAAACCAGTCCACCGTTTTCCTGCGGTTCTCTGCTTCCATACTATTTATCGATGCCTCCTCCTTCCGGACATCCATCTTACGAAAAGTCACAAACCGCACCAGCCACTTAATGGCCTCCAACCCGCCAAGGGCAGTGATGAAGGCCATAATTGTAGTCAGTTGCATCTATCTGCGTTATGCAGCCGGGTCTTCCCCTTCCCCGTCGCCACCGGAAGGAGCATCGGTGCCTTCATCGTTCAGTCTATCCAGATCTTTAAACATCAGTCCATCCGTACGAGTAGACGATGCGCCCGCATTAAGACGTATATCCTTGTTTGCACGAAAACAGATGCGCAATCCGGTAATGTCACTTGCTGTAAAATCTTCCGCCTTATCCGTCCCTTTACTTTGTGCCGACAGATAGAAATAACCTATTCCGTCAATATTTACCGAGCGTCCTCCCAAAAGAATTTTACGCATCAATGTCCGAAAGTCTTTCAGTACACTGATTGTCTCACCTTCACTCACACCAGAGTTTCCACTGATTTCCTGTGCCACCTCTTTCAGAGTTGCCGGAGTGTCATACTTATACGAAATAATAGGATACGTTCTCTTAACTGAATCTTGATTTGTCGGATCACTCAACCGTGAAACTCTTTTAAATCTAATTGCCATAATTTTCTTTTTTGTTAAATAAATACTAATGATTATTACCTTGCTAACGTTAACATTGCAAAGGTGCGACATTCCCATCAGAGGCAAAAAGACAAGTTACAGCATCGTCTTGATACGATTTAGCATAGCAAAAGAGACAATTACAGGACAAGCAAAGGAGAAAGGGAAGGTAATAAAGGAGATCTTTCCATGTTTCCGGACGAGTACCACCCAAAGTTATATCATAGAGACATAATAACAAGAAAGCCGGAACTGCATACTAACAGCTCCGGCCTTTTTTCCTGATTTATATAACACTTATTCAATTAACGCTTCACTCATAAATATGCAGGATTATTCCCATTTTAATAATAGATACAAAAAAATAAATCTTTCATATAAAATGGAATACAAATATGACTCTTAAAATTTCAAAAATCAAAGATAGCCAAACTCCTCCATAAAACGGAGAAATTTGGCTATTGATAGCTACATTTGAGATGAAAAGAATGCAGCAATCATTATTTAAAAAAGGATACATTAAAGCCTATCTTTAATTTAAAAGGTAAGCACTCACTGTATGGCTCCATATTGAATTATATTTTTGATTAATAACTAAGTTATTTTGCAATATTCATTGGTAGAAATGCTATATACTCCGTATCACTGGATACTAATTTTCGTAAAATATCTACAATATATTTAATAGGGCGTAGTCCGTTCATCCTACAGCTTTCTATAATTGAGTAAATCAAAGATGTATTTTTAGCAACCTGTTTCGAACCACATAACGTAAGCATACAATGTTCAGACACTGCCTCATGAGCTGAAACCATCTGAACATGTGTATCCTTTGAGTATTGTATTAATTCTTGTATTACCATGTTTCGCTTCCATCTTCTCTGTACTTGCTATCTTTATACAAAAGGTTCAAAAACCTCTACAGTATGCCAAACTCCAACAGCTCCCCCCCCGAAGTTTCCAGCTGATGGGTCAAAATGAATACGTTCCACCTCATTTCCATTATCATCAAAAAGGACTCCAATAAATTTACCACATATCAACAGAACGTTCTCATTACTCATTGGGTGACGATGGATAGGAATATCCGTTCCTGGCATGAAAATACTCAGCATTCTCTGACTACCATCGTCCGAACTTATATGGAAATCATAGTTTTGACGAAGGCGAGGATTGACCAATGCCTTGTCAAAGAGTTTTAATATTATTTTTTTTATTTCTATCATATCTTGTTCTATCTGATTTTTGTGGCCAAAATAGGTAAGAAACAAACAGCCATACAGCCTCAAATACAGACTTCACAATATGGATATTTATATTCATTTTTTTACACTGGTTTCACCAATATTCTCATTATTGGCATTGGTCACCACCTTGAATATGGTCATGAAGAAAATTTTCAAATCAAGCCCAAGGCTCATGTGTTGCGCATACCACACATTTAGTTCGATGCGCTCAGGCCAAGGCACCTCCTTACGGCCATTCACCTGCGCCCATCCTGTCACACCGGGGAGCACATCGAACATGTGTCTCTGGTACTCATCATACTGCTCATAAGGCCATGGGTGGTAGGTTAATGCCGGACGAGGACCAATCAAAGCCATATCGCCCTTCAAGATGTTCACGAGTTGAGGGAGTTCGTCAATAGAAGTGGCACGAATAATCCTACCTACACGCGTGATACGTGCATCACCCTTGTATGAATACACACCCGTTCCTTGCTTCTCTGCACCCACACACATCGAGCGGAACTTCCAAATCTTGAATGGTATGCCATCCTTACCGAGGCGTTCTTGCTTAAAGATTATCGAACCCTTAGAATCTAACTTGATTATGATAGCCACAATTACTAGTGGCACAAACAGAACAATAAGCGCCACAAGCGCAATTATAAAGTCAAATGTTCTTTTGAAATACTTGTACATATAGTCTAATATTTTAATTTATATCGATTAAACATGTTTTTATCGCAGAACACTCTCCATAGCGGATAGGCCAAAGCCTCCTTCCAAGCGAATCGATCCACACGCACCAAATTCTTGGACAGTGCCCAAAATGATGTCATATTTGCCTGCAGTCCACCGTTGAACGAGCGGTTCTGCATCGAGTCGCTATACTTGCCGAAGTTACCTACACGGAGCATATCCTCCAATGCTCTCTCTTAGAGTAGTTATCCATCCAATCAGGAACCTCTGATGGTTATAGCCCGAGATAATTTATTACCAGTCCATAGAATGCCATCCATGCACTCATAGCTCCGATCTCACAAACATACCCATGCGAACATTCCCAGTCGATGGTCTCCTCCTGACGCTTTAGCCATAGCATCCAGTCACATATTTGACGGAATCCCACACCAACTTGCAAGAAATGGTAATACAAATGAACGAAGATATAGAACGCATTGAATGTAAGATTGGACAAAACTATAGTTTGGTCACAAATATTGATGACCATAGCATCATTCTATTCCTCCTTTCGATAAATAGTTTGCACGCGTTTGTCCAATGGAGGATGCTACACGACTCTACAACATATACGTTTCCTAACCATTCGAATTTAAGTTCAGGTTCAGACATCACGCTCTTGGGTAACTTCTGTAAGGCATCAAACGTAACTCCAACTACAGATTGTCTTTACGCAATGTCGAATACTTTTGTCCAAGAAAAAGGAGTCGTTGGTATTTTCACCTTGTCCCTCCATGTTCCTACCACTAATAATTTAAAGAACACCTCTAACTCTTTTGATATTGTGTGGTTTTCTTTATGAAGGTTTTCAAATTACTATACATTATATCAAACATCCTCGCATTGTTACCATCGCTCACAAATGAGTTGTGCGGACTCACCGCCACATTCTCCAGTTTCCACAGCGGACTGTCCTCGGCCAGTGGTTCAGTCTCAAACACATCCAAGGCAGCAAATAGGTCCTTGCGCTCTGCCAATACCTCACACATCGCCTGCTCGTCTATCAGACCACCTCGAGCAATATTCACAAAAGTAGCATCCTGTTTCATCGCCATCAACACTTCGCGACTAATCAAACCTCGAGTCGAAGGCAGCAAGGGTGCAGTAACAACTACCATATCGAACTCACCTACACGCTCACGTAGTGTTGCGGTCAAAGCCATGTGATCGAAGCCGATCGTCTCGTTCGTATGGATGTCAAAACCTGTAGTCTCTGCACCAAAAGCTTGAAAGCGCTTTGCCACTTCCTGGCCCACATTGCCAGCACCCACTACAGCCACTTTGGTTCCTGCCACTTCACGAAGTCCTCGGTGTTTTGTCCAACGACCATCTTCTTGTTCCATGCGGAAGAACCAACCTTGCTTATAGTATTCTAGTACACGGAACATCGCCCATTCAGCCATCGGAGTACTATATACCCCACGAGCATTGTAGAGTTCCATCCCACGTGCCTTGATCTTGTCCATCGGTACACGGTCAAAACCTGCACTTGTCAACTGAATAAACTTCAAACGTGAAAACTGATCAATATCGTGAGAAAGGAAAAGACCATTGCAGACTGTTGCATCTACCTCACCGGCTTCTAATGGCAAATCCTCCTTCTCCTGCTGCACGAAATATATCGTGTACCCTAAAGAGCACAATGTCTCCATCTGCTCCTCTGAGTATTTGAAACATCCTGTCAATAATAGATTCATAGCTTTACCTATTTACGATTACCTCTACCGCATCACATACAGCCTTGTGATTATTCTCAAAGTCTTCATTGGTCATCGTAGCCATCTGACTTTCTAATTGACGGATAGCTGCTATACCCTGAGTGAAGATTTTACAGACCTGATCTATATCCGTCATCTTGTCCGTATTACAGAACGCGCGACTCACAATCACCATCTGGCTACCCACACGATAATGCTCCTTTAGGATCATTCGTCCCGGCACAGCACCACCGTCCAGTGAAGCCAAACCGCCAAAGCCATATATTATACCTTTTCGTCCGATAATGTCCGTCCACTTGTCCACCGACCCATCGGCTAACAACTGGAACATAAACTTCATTTTCAGTGCCAAGTGCATATCGTTCAGTCCAAGGTGAATCATATCTATCCCCGGCACCTTTACTATCTGTTCCAGTTTTTCTGCCGCCTCAGGTGTCTCCACCAAAAGACACACCTTCGCTTTGCCGGCCACAATCCCTACGAAGCGCTCCACTTCCGCCACCGTCTTAAAGAATGGTAGCATCACGATGTCCGCACCCGCCTTTATCACAGCTTCAATCTCATCCTCGCTCGAAGGATAATTTGCCAATCGGTCGTGTATAGGATTCACGCGAACCAACACCTTAGCTTTCTTGACTACAGCCTTGATGTTCGCTATATCCTCCACCGTATGGTGGTTCTGCACGGTGTCCAAACCACCCTGTCGGCAGTCCTTCCCGATAAATTCCATATCCACAAATATCCACTCCACACCCGCCTCCTCAGCAATGCGTGCTATCTCCGGACGCTTTGTGATATACATTAATTTCAGCATATTATATTGTTTGTATTCTTGTTGTAGAGGTTCCCTTTTGTACGCCTACCTATAAGAAAGGGTAGTTTACATATGAAAAGATTCTCATCATCATCGAAGTAACCTCCCCAAGTTTTTCACCTGCAATCAGTATAATAAGGTCATTCGTGACCACAGTTTCACATCCCATCCCGAACGCTATCTCCAACAATTTGTTGAGAAAGACAAGCCCAAGCATCTCAGCGATGACATCTATCAGCAATGTTGATGATAGCCAAGCCTACCCTCACCGAGGAAGGACATTTTGTTAGTAGAATCTATCTTTTACTTTTCCTACAATTGTGAGATAATCTTTGTATAGTCTGACAAATACTTTATCCATTAAAATAAGGACAAAGAAATAAAGCATAAAGCAATAGCTATTTTTAAGTTCAAACTGAATTGAATCCAAATCCGGATTATCTATTTGATAAGATTTAAGATTGTGAGCCAAATGGCTTCGTTCTACATACAAACCATTTTTATATCAACTTGATATCTTACTACTAAACGGCGATACATCTCCTTCGTTTCCAGTCAATAAGATGTCTTTTTCACTTATCTTCTTTGTAAAGTCATTATATAGTACATCACTTATATCTCTGATATCCAAGTAATATAACCGTTAAGAATAAGATTTATCTAGCGAGTAAGCGAATGCTCACTATAGTATACTTGATTTTTCATATCTGATTCTATCATCAAGAAATCCTTTTTTCGTTCTACCCGATGGTATCGCAGCATAACCCTTACAGTTCCACTTGTGCAAGCAGATATTCCATTTTTGCTCTTACCTAATCTTCATTAGAACGACAACATCATGCTCATCGTGAAGATGACATTTAGTAGACGGGCACGAGTAGTAGTCTCCTTCATATTCACCACACGAATGTCCATATTATAAAGATCCCTGTTCAGGTACTTCTTCATATCCAAATGATGCTCATCGCTGATACGCTTTAAAGGTACGAGAAGTAACATATTTAAGAATACGCGGTTGTTATATAGGAAAGTGATGTCCATAAGAATCTTATATCGCTGATGTTAGGTTCACCCTAGCTACCCAAGTCACCTTATTATAATGAAAATCAGCAAGCAAGTAATCTTTACTGATCTTCCGATAGTCGTATTTCTCGATGTAAGTCTCGAACATTTTATCAATCTTATGAGCCAGCGAACGGCTGGTAATAAAAATTTTATAGAAGTAGCGGAACTACTTTGCACTCAACTCAGGCATAGAAGTATAACCATAGTGTTTGTGCCAATATGCTCGAATGATCACTAATACCTATGACTTAATCTCTGATACCACCTGTCAACGAAATGGCAGTTTTTTTCCACTTCTTGGCTACAAGGTCAGCACCATTCTTCAAGATGTCAGCAGCCTTCTCAATTACCTCCTAATACTCCTTCTCATCCTTTACCTGAAGATTACCAATCAGCGGGTAGAAACGCTTGTGGTTTACCTCACCGCTTTTTTGCATTATATGTGTAGACTATCTTCATCAAACAGAGTCATATCACCAAGAAAATAAGGACCTAACACACGATACTACCACCTTGTAGTTGAGCAGTTCTTTAGGCAACTCATTCATCTGCAAACCATAGAGGTCACCAAGTATCTAACGGAACTCATTCATCTTACTGTCCAATGACTCCTTGCTTACCAACTAAGTTCTTCTGAGCAGCATTGGCTGCAGGTATTTACGCTCATCGAGTTTTTCTTTTAACATTGTTATATAACTTAGTATCGATTCTACTTCAAATTCAACAACTCCATACGATTCTCCATATACTTTTCGATGAAGACTTTCTGGTCAAAGCGTTCCTCCACCCACTTACGACCTTGCATACCCATCTTCTTCGCAGCCTCAGGATCACGCAGGAACTGCAAGATGTACTCGGTCAATTGATTCACATCCTTCACAGGCACAGAGTATCCGCTCACACCCTCTTCCATCGCACTTGAAGGACCGGGGTATTTGGTCACTACCACAGGTACACCCATGGCCGATGCTTCTACCACACCCATGCCAAAACCTTCACGATAACTTGGCAGCACATATACATCCATGGCCGAGGTGTATTTCTCTACATGACTTACACGATCGGTTTTAATGATGTCGTCACAAGTCTCGAAATAATGCAGCATATCCGGCTCCATAGTCTCCATCTTCTCAATCGGGCCTACAAAAAGCAATTTGGCTGTAGGAAATTCCTTTTTCACATTTTGGAATGCTCGGAACAACTCGTGGCAGCCTTTCTCGCGCCCCAATCGACCTACAAAGCCCACTACGGGTACCCCTTTAGGAATACCATACAGCTGCTTGATCTCGTGTGCATATTCCTCCTTTTGGGTAACATCGAATGCCTCTAAGTTCAAGCCCTTGGCACTACCGTTCCAGATCACGTAACTCTTTTTTTCGTCATAAAGCCCATTGGCACGACAAAAGTCCAGATTGCCCTTACTGTCCGGCTGTACATGGGTAGAGAAACGGCACACCATTCGCTCGATGTTCTCAAACACCTTGCGCTTCATACCGTTCATAGTCACATACACCATTCCCCACTGGCAGTATAGACGCACAGGTACACCTGCCATCTTGGCAGCCACTGCACCATACATACTGGCATTGGGAGTAGAGTACTGTACCATATCAAACTTCTCCTTCTTAAAGAACTTGTACAGTACCCAGATACTCTTAATCGAACTCATGACATTGATACCACGGGGAAAATCCATCTTCTGCGTGTACACAAACGGATAGCGCTTCTTCAATCCACGTTCGAACTCCTCGTCCATATTGCAAACAATAGTCACATCTACTCCGCGTTTATGATAGTCGTTCATGAAGTGGATGATCCAGTTATTGATCGATGACCACAGAGTGGTACAGATACATATTCTCTTTTGACTCATAATTTTTTCTTAGTTAACTGTCCGCCTCATAGCTTCTTCAAACGGCACCATCACATAGTTCATACCGTCTATTATCGAGAGCTGCATATCATATTCCACACCACCATACGCCTTTTGTATCAGCGGTATAAAACTGCCAATGCATACGGCTAAGCCCAACAGCTTGCTGGTTCTAACCTTCTTGCCAAGACCACGGGCAATAGCTGAGGTGATATCCACCGCCGAAACAGCCTTATCATCCTGTGGCATGAATACCCCATGGCGCTTTTGCTCGATAGCTAGACGCACAAACTCGCACAAGTTGTCAATATAGAGCATACTCTGCTTCACATCGGTATAGGCTGAAGGTATCACAAGTAATTTCTTCACCACCATCACAAATCCGGGGATATAGCCGCCACGGCAATCCTTGCCATACACATTAGGTGGACGTACCACCACCACATTAAAATGTTCATCCTGAAGTTTCAGTACCTGCTCCTCAGCGGCCGCTTTGCTCTGCCCATACAGCCCTATGGGAGACATAGGTGTTTCAGCTGTAATCACATTCTTTTCCAAACGTTTAGGCATGCCAAATACCGCCATAGTACTCAGGAATAAGTAGGACTTCACGCCTTGTTCCTTAGCGCGTGTTGCTATAGTAACTGGCATGACAGTATTTACATTATGATATAATGATTCATCCTTGCATTGAGGTTGGTGCACAATACCAGCTACGTGGACGATAGAGCTAAAGCCACTGTAGTCAAACGCCTTCCAATCCTCAGTCAGCACATCTAGCTGGAACACCTCGTGCCCGTTCTTGGTCAGCCACTCATCGATGTGGTTGCCTATATAGCTATTTTTACCTATGATACAAATTTTCATATTCTATTATTTTTTGCAGAGACTCTCAAAGTCGTTGATCAATTCTTTGGTAATGTTCTCCTGCAGGTGATACTTGCGCCCCACCTCAAATGCTTTGTGCTGCATCTCTACAAGCTTTTCTGGATGAGCTACTATGTCGCGAAGGACTGATTCTATCCGCATCATATCATGAATACAGATGGCACAATTGTTTCTTCTTAGGTACGAACCTCCGGCCTGCTTCTCATCGCAGACTGCCATAACGGCACAGCCGCTATCCATACAATCCACAATCTTAGTCGAGAAGGACATACGCACCACATGACGGTTGGTCACATCAAAAGCCTCGACATGGAGTGCCACATCGCTCTGATGGTAGATACCTATCAGTTCGTCCATAGCAACCGCCTTATGCACACGTGCCGTTCTACCATCATTGATAGCTTGCTGCATTTGCGTGTCCAACTGATTGTTGGTATAGACGTCCAACACCATCCTCACCCCATCAACATTGATATGTCTCATAGCCTTAGCCAACGCCCCCAGGGTCTTCCATCGATTTAGATAGATGCCACCGGCATACACAAAACGGATAGGATCGTTGACCGCCTTCTTCAAGTACTGCTCCTCGAACTGACCATTCTTGCGCAAGATTTTCATATTGGCACCGAAGTCACGTTCGCATTGCTGTTTCTGCTCATCGGTCATCGTATAAACCAGCGAGTAGTGACGGAAGATCTTGCGGGTGCGACAACGAATCAGCAGGTGGTTCAACCAGAACACTGGCGATAACTTAAACTGCTTGTTGGTGTAGAAGTCGTCTGATATGTACGAAACCACAGCCACACCAAGAGCATCGTGTACCAGAGCCGTCAACTTCTGCATATAGTGGTTGCCATAGCAAGGTGCAAAGAGAATATCAGGATTAAACTCACATGCATACTCCACGATCTCTTTCTCGTCCCAACGACCAATAGCCCACACTAGTTCACGTGCCATACGCTTCAGGTTGCCGCCTAACTTACCACCTACCATCTTGAAGCTCTCCTTGGTGGCAATGGTAGACGTAGGTACTTTATCGTACACCAACTTTCGTCCTACATGGGTACGATACAAGATGTTATTGACCATCATGCGATCGCTCATCTGGTAGTAATTACAACAGATAGCATTGTTAGGTTCCTGCTCGTTGCAATATATCTGGGCAAACTCAGCGTTGGGTAGTTGCGAGAACATATTGCTCAATACATTGCCTCCATTCTGCTCATCACGCCAAGCTTCCTTACTGATTATCAGTATTTTCATTTCTTAATACTTGGTGTTATAGTACATTCTCAATAATCTCTTTATCACAGAATATCCCATAAATTTCACCTTCGATACCAATCGGGTATAGGGATACCAGTTATAGTTTAGCAACCACCAAAACTTCTGAATCTCACCTTCCAATACTTTCCGATCGACTTTGTCCAAGCGCATAAAGTTGGTAATTAATAGCACATATTGATTAGCAATAAAGTGCAGCAATGGTTCCGAAGCATCCTTATTGGCATAGCGGGTGATTACATCCAGTATACTGTTAATATTCTTAGTACCAACATTAGCTGTAATGGAAGTAGCCACTTGCTGGCGATAGACATAGAATGACTCATCCAGTACGTCAATCTGCGGATCCTTCAGCAGTAGTTTGCAACACCACTCAATATCCTCACTCAACTGACACTTCACAAACCTCTGGTTATCTTTTTCTATCAAAGTCCTGTGTACTACCTTGTCCCATGCACAAGCAACAAATATATTGCCTTGCATATATTGTTGTAGCACTTGCGCACGTGATAATGTAGTGGTTACCTTATCACATTTTTTCGGAGTACGCACATCTCCCATTCTGTCTTCTCGGCTAAAGTATTTCTTCATTCCGATGATGGTGATATCAGCTCCAGACTCTGTGATACTGGCATTGATCTTTTTCAAGGCATCTACATCATCCCACCAGTCATCACTATCTAAGAACATGACATAATCACCTTGAGCCACATCCAAACCGGCATTACGGGCATCGCTCAATCCGCCATTCGACTTATGTATCACTTTGACTTTATCACTCTTCTCACCATATTCATCGCATATAGCTGGACTACCATCAGGACTTCCATCATCCACAAGGATAACCTCATAATCCTCAAAAGTTTGCGCTAACACGCTATCTACGCATTGGCGTAGGTATTGTTCCACCTTGTAACAAGGTATTATTATTGAGAATCTCATATTAGATAATTATGTTATTACTGCTTAATCCTCCAAACAGGTTGTACAAGATTTCTCTAGTTGCACTTTTTCTAAAAAGTTTATTCAGACAGGCTTCTAAGTCGATACATCATGTGTACCATCCAAAAACCAACTTCGTTTGATAACAGGTATAGAATAATTCGCCTAATATTTGATGATGGAAGATGAGTTGGCTTGAAAGGATATAAACCTTTTTGCTTTAGTTGCTTCAACTCTCTTTTTACCATCACAAAATCGCTGATAGCAACCAAAGTCATAGGTAGGTTTTGAAGCATATGGCTTAGCTTGTCTTCTAGTACAATCTTATCGATATAGTCACCAGAATCATAATGCTGCTTGTACACCCGATACATCTCTACCATCGAGTGGTAGTAACATAATGCGCGTCTTGCATCTCGCGTATGCATCACCGAAGTAGAGCGTTGGCGATAGAGATATGATGGCTCAATGAAGTTATATATCTTATTTGTACGAAGACTGCACTCGTAGTAGAATAGTGTATCCTCCTGAACTATCATCTTCTCGTTGAAGAATAATTTATTCTCAATAAGGAATTCTTTTCTAAATACACCTGCCCAAATTGCACTCATGACTGTTCCAACTTTATCAGCCGGAAGAATACGCAATTGGTGATTTTCACTGATAGTGATTGAAGATATAGGATTAAACTGCTCCTTGCAAATCTCTGGTATTCGGAGATAGTTTCCAAGTAGAACATCCACCTGTTTCTCTTCAGCAGCTTTCAACACTGGCTTAACTACACCTGGATATAGCATATCATCCGAATCGACGAACCAGACATACTTTCCCTTAGCCTTTCGAATCAACTCATTACGGGTGAATGACACACCTGAGTTGTGTGCATTCTGCAACACTCGCAAATTACAGTACTTGTCTGCAAGTAGTTTTAGCAACTCATAGGAGCCATCGGTAAAGCAATCATCTAAACAAACGATCTCGTACCCCATAATCTCCTGATTAACAACACTTTGCAAACATTCATCTATAAAATCTACTACATTATATATTGGCAAGCAGAAAGATATTAAAATATTGTTCATCATTTTGTGTTGAAGTTTTAGTTGTTGACGTTTTTATGCATTTATCACATCACTTTCATCCTATGACTCATACCCCTCATCCTTGTTTTCAAATATAATAATACCAGATAAGGTATTCGGTAGTGTACACGTCTTCGTGCATGCACAAGCGAGGAGCTTCATGAGTCTCCCCGAACAATGTATCAAGTATTTCTTTATCAATAAATATCACTTCTTGTTATATAAGTTTTGGTAGATTTCTATGTATTTATCCACATTTGTGGCATAATCATAATTAGTCATCACGCGCTCTTTGCAACGCCCACTATAAAAGGTGCGACCATTATGGTCAATCTCCTTGACCTTCTCCATCATCTCTGCTACATCATGTGATCCAATTGCATAGCCTGTGTCACCTACGACCTCTGGACAAGCGGTAGCATCAAACACGACTGCAGGGGTACCACAAAGCATACTTTCAGCAAATACCTTTCCAAAGGTATCCTCTACTGAAAAGCCAACAAAAGCAAGAGCAGCCGAATAGAGTTTAGAAAGTTCCTTGGTGCCATTTACAAAATTGATGTGCTTCATATTCTTATGAAGAGGACGCTTAGATGTGAGCGAACCAACAATAACAAGTTGATAATTGTCTGGAAGTAATTCCGCCAATCGGAGAGCATCCGTATAACGAGTAGAGATATCATCCCAACCAGCGCTTACGCTAATGATCATTTTCTTACTCCTGTCAAGGCCATACTTCTCATAGATAGTATCATCATGAATCTCAGAGAACTTAGCCATATCAATCCAATTGTAAACCATATGAATGGACTTATTACCAAGGAATGATTTCTCGACCTCAGATTTGAGCCACTCCGAACAGACAATAATATTCAGGTCTTTTAACTGAGTAAACAGACGTTTTTTAAGGTTAAACATCTTCTTAGTACGATCAAAGAACCAAGTATGGCAACCGTTACCATTGAAGTGTGGACATATGTCACACTCTGTTTCCCACTTGCGGCACTGATTGGCTGCAAAGTGAGTACATCCTCCAGTGAATGGCCAGCAGTCGAAGAACGACCAACATACCTTAATCTGTTTCTTGATAAGGTAGTTGAAGAGTATCTCGTAATTCACATAGTTAGAGTGGAATGTGTACAGATGGACGATATCAGGATTTATAGAATCCAACCACTTTACCAACTTCTTGGTCGCACGAATAGATCCTGTGCCCTCTTCACCCATAATTCGAGTATTGAAGAGTGCATGCAATTTAGCTTCGAGTTTTGAACCAATCTTGAAAGAGTTAGGATAATCGGATTTATCTAAACCATAAGCAATAAACGACTGATGTCCTTTTTCTTTTAGACGTTCTGAAATCTCTACTACTATAACGCCTGTACTACCTTTTCCACAGGTAACGTTAATATGAGCGACCTTCATAATTATGCAGTTTCAAATTTAGCGGTATTACAAAAATTATTTATTACAAAATCTGTTGGAAGCTCTATGACCTGTCCGTATCTCTCATGGAGTTCCATGTGTTGCCACATCATCTTGAAACTATCGAAATAAGAAAGAGAGTGATAGATGAATACAACAATCACTAAAATTCTAAAAAGACTGCCATTGTTGATTCTTCCAAATGAATCACCTACAGCAATCCCCATAAATGGAGCAAAATATCCTACAATACGAATAAGCGAAGGATTTACCCATATTAAAGGAAGAAAAACTAATGCCAATGAGATACCTATATAGTTTAGGCGGTTACCTTCTTCGTTTGCATCTTCTGGTAATCCCATCCAACCAAAAATATACAAGCCAAAGAATAAAATAATTACCATGAAGGGCTTACTACCATTTTCCCCTCCATAATAACCACCAAGATAATTATTATAGACCTCGTTCTGATCCATAAATAGCATTGCAAACTGATCAGAGAATAGTAATGACAAAGCAAATAAAGCTATTGAATACTTATAGAATTTATTAGCATTGATGAAATAGTATAAGGGAATCAATATTAACACCAATAGGCCACTTTTGTGGATTAGAGAACCCAGAAGTACTAACAAAATAAATTGTGCAAGTTTTTTTTGCTGCAAAAAAGTATATCCAACCATTATAGCACCTATTGTGAGAGATTGACGTACCGCACTATTCGGCAAATAGCCCCAAAATAACGCTAAATAGAACATATACGAAAAAAGTGTGGTTTCGAGACTCTTCGAGTTCTTACTAAGAAAATATCCGAATGCACCTATGAAAATTACGGCAACCACAAATAAATATAAACGAGCATCTGGTAGGAACGTATATAAAACCTTTGTTAATACTCTATATCCGGGGTCTTTACCTGAATTGTCTAATGGATTTAGGTAGTTATCTAGAAAATTGTCAGTTATAGACGACCAAGATTCGCTGCCAACTCCTTCATAGAGCTGCATATATGCAAGTGTATCATTACCTACTGCTTCATGGCGAAGGCCTGACACTACAATCAAAATCACCGACATCCCAATGATATAGGACTTGTTAGCATTATTCTTATTTTTCAAGAAGAAATATAAGAATATCGCGATAATCATTAAGAAAGTTGTCATAATATTATGCTAGTGAACATAAACCTTTTTCAAACGGTCTGTTATTATACTTTATAAAACTTACAAATTGTTTTGCTGCATTCTGCGGATTCCAAATCTCTGCAATGGTACGATATGCAGCAACTGACATATTCGAATGATCTGTAGCGAGCAGTTTATCTATTGCATTCTTCAAGCCCTTTTGTGTACCATCGTATAGTATGCCACTGACGCCATCCTCTATAAGGTATGGCGCACTGCCGGCATTCCTATTAGCAATAACAGAACATCCACTATTCATAGCCTCATTGAGCACTACGCCCCAGCCTTCTTGTTTACCGCTGGTGAAAAGATATACATTACTCTCGTTCATCACCTTGCGGATGTCAGCTGGTGCCATAAAATCAAAAGTCATGATCTTAGAGCGAAGGCCATAGCAATCAATCATCTGCTCAACGATTTCACGCTTCTCGCCATTACCAATCATCTTCATCTCGAAATCGATTCCTCGATCGTTAAGTATGTGGGCGACCTTAACAGCATCCTCGGGATGTTTCCACCACAGCATACGGCCACACCACATGATGCGAAGTTTGTCGTACCGTTTCTTTACCTTTGGTAAAAGCTCAGGAAAATAGCCCCATTTCAGACACTTCTTTCGAGGGAAGAAGCACATCTCCATATCGTCGGCTGTATAGGCACTGGCGCAAAGCATGTAGAAGTTCTTGTTGCGGAAGTGAGTAAAATTGTTGTAAATCTTCATAGCTGTAGGTGGATAGAATCTGTGCCAAGCACCATTCTTGAAGATACGCTCACAAAACAAGAAGGTTAACTTATTCTCCTTACCTCGAATATCTGAAAAAGCAGGTAATGCAGACCCAATTATCGCCACATCCGACTCGTGTGCCAAACGGATGGCATAATCCATTTGTTCCTGCGACTCGTAAGTACGCACCACAAAGGGGTACTTCACATTCATATCGTCGTAACCCATCTTGGCACGCTCGGCATGAATGCGCTCGCTAGAAACGAAATGGAAGTTGTCCTCACCTATCTGTTTGATGAGTTCCTGACATAGTGGCAACTGGTGGTGGTTCAGGAAGTTGCTAAAGAACGTTATTGTCATTATTGTAATGCTTGCTTTAAGAATGAGTATGATTTTGTTCTCTGCTCATCGAGTCGTTTGCAGACTACCCCATAATCAATGTTGTCAGCCGTCGGATCAATACCCAACATGCTGAAGAGTGAACGGAGACGTCCGTTGCCACCTGATTTGTTGGTGTAGATGGTGAACTGCTTCTGGAAGAGGATGGAGAAAACGCAACCATGGAAGGAATCGGTCACTACCCGGTCGGTATACTTAATGTACGATAACCAGTCCTCAATAGGTATGAGCGGTTCTCCACCACGGAGTGATATATCTACCAACGTCTTACCCGCTATTTTGGCTTCGGCAATGGCTTTCTGCTTCTCTTCGGCAGATCCTAACCAATAGACAAACACATAATTTTCAAAAATAATACGAGAACTGGTAACAATATCATAATCCTCGGCACGAAGCAACATAGTGGGATCAAGCAAGTGTTCTGCCTTCACTTTGAGATACTCCTGACAAAGTGTGACACCCTCGTCCTCACGTACAGAAACTGCCGTAAAATCTTTGACCAAATGCCGAATCTTGCTTGTCTGTTCTGAGGTATATTCCCATTCGCTCAAGCCAAAAGATGCTGCATACGAAAGACGCTTAACACCTACAGGTACGAATTCAAGGAAATAGTCATAACCATAGCCCATGGCATAACCTGCACGCCACACCTGATCACTACCCACAATAGATGCTTGTATCTTGTTTTTGCGAACAAATTCTGTCATTTGAGCAGATGTATAGAACGGCTTAGTATAAGGTATATGCCGCTTAACAAAGCGTACCAGATGTTGATAGCGAGGGTTACTATACCGAGGATGATGGAGTACCACCATGATAACCTTAATAACGCGTTTGAGTAAGGTCATATCTACGTTACGGTTGAACACAAAGACCTCATGCCCCTGCTCGCGTAAGTAGGTGCTGAGTGCGAATGCCTGAAGTATACCTCCGTAGTTTGCGCCAAGAGGATGAGTAAGAATGGATATCTTCATTATGGAATCAATTTTCTAAGTTTACTCAATGTACCTTTGCCCAATACCTTTTCACCCATCTCCTTGAGGGCTTTCTTGGTAGCAGCCGTTTGGTCAACAACAATATTACGAATCATAGCGTATGCTTCATCCTCGAAGGTGTAGTCGGTGAATACCTCCAAAATCATAGAATAAGAGATGGCAGGCGAAACGAACTCATTAATAATAGCATTAAACTCCTCCTTGTTGGATGCAGAGAAATACTTAAAGCCCAAATCCTCGGTATAGTGGCGCACGAGTTCCTTAGACTTGTTGCCAAAGTGTCCTGCTGCAGCCATATACGCATTAGCCTCTTCACCGAAAGCATGACAAGGATGGGTACGAAGCTTGAACTCAGTACCGCATCCGTTATTGACAAGAAGAATACGGAGGTTATTGCCTACGTGACGATTACCAAGGCTATTCATATCGTAGAAAAATGCCAAATCACCGAAAGCTCCGAAATAAAGCATCTTGCTGTTTGCAAAGGATGCACCAATGAGCGAGCTAACACCACCATCAATACCGAAACCACCTACGTTGGATGCGGTTGTGATGCCGGCAGGCAGTTTAAACATATTCCAACTACGGAGTGAGTTGAGAATACCAAAGTGCATTACAGCAGGCGATGGGAGTTTTGCTGAGGTCTGTTGTGCTACCCAGAGGTTGCTGAATGGCAATTCAGGAATGGCGTCATACAAGCGCTCATACTCGTCATTGGCAATATCTATGTAAGCGTGCTTATCGGAACCCTCCTTGGCATAGTGACGGAAGAAATACTCCTCTGTCACCTGGAAAACGGCTGAAAGTTTCTCGTACTTGTCGCGAATCTCGCCATCAGGACTAACACGCCAAACTTCCTGACTATGTGCTCCCATGGTGTAGTCGCCTGTCACTTCACCAATGTGTATGCAAAGTCGATTTGACATGGTTGCAGACTTGAAAAGAGCAGCCGATTGGCTATAAGGGAGCGCCATCTGCGCGCGATACTTACCATAGTAACCGCTGGAATGGTCGCAAAGCACAATGGCATCGTAAGTAGCACAGAAAGCATCAATAGCCTCTACCTGAGAAGAAGTGAACTTAGAATGCGAACCTACGGTAATCACCACATGACCTTCGGGAATAGCAGGAAGTTCGACATTATACTCATAACGACGAATGATGCGAGCAACAGGAAGTTCCTTAACCGTAAAGTTGGTGCTATAATGGGTATAGAGGTTAATATGCACAGGACCACCGCCATTATGACGAAGTTCCTGAACTGCTTTGTTAGCATTGACAGTTGCAAGGAACTCCTCACGAGGATTGGTGACAAAAGGTATCTCAAGCGAGAGGTTAACAATATCGTTTGGCAATTGACGACGATCAATATTCTGCGCAATAAGATGACCGATGCGATCCACTCCCTGATGAGAGGTTACAGCCAAAATAGGTAACTTACGATAGTAGGCCTCGGTCAAACCGGAGTAGTAATTACGCGATGCAGTTGCCCCAGTACAGGTAAGAACGACAGCTTCACCTGTCTCCTCTGCAAGACCACAAGCAAGATAGGCAGCACTTCGCTCATCGACAGAAGAATACACTTCAAACCAAAGGTCTTGCTGCACACTGCCCACGAAAGTGATGTTGGTTGTTCCAGGAGATGCAATAATTTTCCTTATGCCATTAGCCTTAAGAACAGACAGTAAGATCTGTACGGCTCTCTCATCTGTATAATACTTTTGTTCCATATTGTTTACTATTTTATTTCCACCTTGCATTTATTGTGCGCCCTTCATTACACACCAATATCTGCCCATTGAGGCAGTTGGATGCGTCCCCCAGCATGAAACTTGCCACTTCTGCCACTTCCTCGGGGAGATAAAAACGACCGGTCATATTGCATGAGAGACTAATATTGTCCAGACTGACATTGCCAGTCATATCCGAAACTGTGATGCCTGGGGCTACACCATTAATGCGATAACCTTTATTCACATATCTGTATGCCAAACCTTGAATAAGGCTGTTGGTGGCAGCTTTGGTCAGCCCATAAGGGCGCTCATCCACAGTCATACTGGTCTCGGATGAGATGAAGAGAATATTTTTAGTAATATTAAAATCTCTGCCCTGTGTCTTCTCTATAAAGCACTGAGTGAGAAAAAAGGCTCCCTTGAGGTTGGTGTCAAACTGTGAATCAAACTTATTCTCAGTCACATCAAGAAAAGTAGGTTCGTGTAATGAGATGCCTGCGTTATTGACAAGACAATTGGCTCCTCCAAGGAGTTCATCGGCTTGGTCAATAAAATCCTTGAAGGATGCTACATTCTGCACATCGAGCGTGAGATACTTGCATCCTATCTCCTCGGAGCTTGCCTTGAGAGTCTTTTCACTACGGCCAGCAATAAGGACTTCTGCTCCTTCGGCTTTAAACTTCTTCGCCATAGCGAAACCAAGTCCTCGGCTACCACCAGTAATGATAATCTTCTTGCCAGCAAGAGTCTGATTGGGTCTATTGTATGTAATGTTTGCTGTCACTTGGCTGATAAATCCAAAGTGCATAAGAATTTTCGAAATGAGTCTGTGAGTTTTCATTGTAAATTTATTCATATCATGACAGTAAGCCTACACAAAACCCTAGAACCACCAAGTAATATTCTCGTTGGTCAGATTACCGACTCCACCGGCCATATAAACAACATATCCCATGATGAGTCGGCCCATATCAGAAACTAAGATAACTGCCATATTGACAATCTCTTTTGGTCAAGCAAAACGACTGATTGGTGTAAAGGGTACTGCTATATTGTTAGAATTTTAATTTAATACTTATATTGCGTTATTTCTTTATGATTCGTTTAAGGTATTTTTCGTAAATGAATGTTCGCTCACTCTTGGTGAGACCTACAGTATAGACAATGGTTGTAGTCCAGAGTACGCTCAACGCGCACGTGATAAGCAAGCGGATGACACCTTCGTCCATAAAACAGACTACCAATGTAGGAGCAATGAATGTCATACATACAACAGGTATATAAGGCAACATTACCTTTTTGATAAAATCCCATGGGTCGAGATTGATGAGTTCACGAAGCAGGAAGATACGGACAAAGATGAGTATGAGATAGATAACGCCATATACAACATAAGTTGACCATGCACCAGCTCCCAACTTAAACACAATCCACGAAATAGGAAACACAAGACAGCCGATGCAGGTGACCCAAATTTGATATTTCTTGATGCGACCTGTTGCATTAACTGCCGTTACCATAGGACTTGAGAATACGGTATCAAAGAACGAAGATATGATGAGAATACGGAGGAATAGAGCCGTATAATCAGGAACTGTTTTCAACCAAATGTATAGTATTTCATCAGCCTCAAAGAGAACAGGGATAGCAAAAAACAGGAGCAAATAGCCAGAGAGTTTGGAACTACGGTAGATGAGCATGTGCATATAGGTCATGTCCCCTGAAGCATAAGACTTGGTGATCTGCGGATTGACGGCAGCCATAAAATTGCCTACAAACATCTTGACAGCAACATCCACCTGACCTGCAACTCCACGAGCTGCATTAACTGCAACACCGAAGAAAATATTCATGAGCATGTTGACACCCTGCGTGTTGAACAAATATGCAGCATTACCAAAGAAGTTCCATCCTGCAAAGGTGGACATTTCCTTGAGAATGTTTTTCTCGAAAACAATGCGATACTTACACTCCTCGAAATGTTTGCTACAATACCATCCGTAGATGAAGCGGATCAGGAGTTTAACGAGGAAAAGCAGTATTGTATAAGAAATTAGCTTGTCAATGGGCGAAACGGCTAATAGATAGACAGCACCTAAAGTGAGCAACACCTCAAGAATGCTAATATAGGCATAAGCATCCATCTTTTCGTGGGCGGTAATAGCTGCCGTATAGGGTACACTGATTAGATTAATACAGAAGGTAACCATGCAGAGTTGGAGCACCCAATTTGCTGCATATAAACGGTCGACAGGAATATTCATCTCACAATTGAGGAACCAAACACCAATAGCTTCGCAAACGAAGAAGATGATTAACGACATACCCAACTGAATATTGACGCCTGTGCAGAAGATGATGTTGAGCTTGTTCTTGTCTCCACGGCCTAACTCGTAAGTAATAAATCGGCTGATGGCATTAGACAATGAACTGCTAAGAACAGCAAACATTGCTACAAAACCTCCTACTACATTGTAGATACCATAATCATCCACACCAAGGGTGTTCAGTATGACTCGCGACGTGAAAAGCGTCACGAACATAGTGAACAATGTACGGAAATATAAGAGAATGGTATTACGCGCGATTCTTTTGGTATTCTCTGATTTGTTTTCCACCTATGTTAATATTTGTAATAATCTGATCCATTCCTAAACCTATTTGCTAAGACCAAAGTGGTATTGAAATTCTTTTCAAAATGCCAACAAAGCCACACGAAAGCATGAGTGTAAAAACTATTTCAAGAAACCAATTATTTATATTCAACTCATTAACTATGAAATGAAAGCAGCATAAATATTAAAGCAGGAAAATATATCCTTGCATTTGTTTCTTTAAAAAGCCAATATATTGCATCTTATTACTGATTAACTTTTGAGATATAAAAAACTGATATTACAACAAATATTGGCACTGGCATTAACTAATTCTCTAACAACAATACAATATTCAACTCTATAAATATGAATTGCAATAACCATGATTATAGCAATAGCCCTCTATGAATTCCTTTGATTGTTTTGCCATATACCGTAATTGTATTACTTATCCAACTCTTCGTATTTCGAATGTCTGCTTTTAAACTCTGGTATAATCTCCTTCATCTTACCCACAATCTTCATACCATCGTGAGTGTAGGTAAGCTGGAGGAGTTCGTCTTCGTTTTGCTTTGCCACCTCATAGTCATAACTACGAACTTCAGCAATCATGATCTTGGGATGGTGGGTCGGTTTGGTGTTCTCTTGGGTGGCAAGGAGTTCCTCATAGAGTTTCTCGCCATCGCGAAGGCCGGTAAACTTGATCTTAACGTTCTTGGCTCCAGAAAGCTGTATCATGCGCTTTGCCAAATCAACAATCTTGACGGGTTTACCCATGTCAAAGACGAAGATCTCACCTCCCTTGCCCATAGTACCTGCCTCAAGAACGAGTTTACATGCCTCGGGGATGAGCATGAAGTAGCGGATAATGTCAGGATGAGTAACGGTAATGGGACCACCTTTCTTGATTTGCTCCTTGAATAACGGAATGACAGAACCATTAGAACCGAGGACATTGCCGAAACGTGTGGTCACGAACTGAGTAACAGGCAGACTACCATCTGCCTGAAGTAAAGATTGTAAAGAAAGGTATAAAGAGTCACCTTCTTTTACATTCTTTACCTCTTCAATCGCACGATTGAGGCTCTGGCAGTAGATTTCACAAATTCGTTTACTACAACCCATGACGTTAGTGGGATTGACTGCTTTGTCGGTAGAAATCATCACAAACTTCTTGGTGCCGTACTTAACTGCAAGGTCAGCTATGATGCGTGTGCCTGCGATATTGTTACGGACGGCCTGAATAGGATTGTCTTCCATCATAGGCACGTGCTTATAGGCTGCTGCATGGAAGACATACTCCGGACGATGTTCGGCAAAGAGCTTCTCCATATGATCCTTATCGGCAATAGAAGCTACCACGGTCTCGTTTTTAACATCGGAGAATTGGCGAGCCATCATCAGGCGAATGTCGTGCATTGGGGTTTCTGCTTGATCAACGAGAATCATCTCTGTGGGTTTGTAGGGGGCTACTTGACGCACCATTTCGGAGCCAATGGAACCAGCTGCACCTGTAATGAGCACACGCTTTCCAAAGAGCATTGCACCAATAGCATCCATATCAACCTCAATCTTTTCGCGAGGAAGGAGGTCTTCAATTTCAACCTCCCGTAATTGTTGATGGGTGAGTTCGCTCTTGCCATCCCATTCCTCAGCTCCTGCGGGTGCCATCATAATCTTAATATTGGCAGCAATGAGGGCATCGATGAGGGTGGTACGAGTGATGAAGTAGTCGGTCTGAAGGGGTGATACGAGAAGTGCAGTTACTTTGTACTTCTTCATAGTCTCTACTACAGTATCTCCATCGAGATGCACCTGTTCGCCCAAGAGCCATGAGCCGTTGAGAGACTTATCGGTAGTGATGAAGCCACGGAGGCGATAGCGCTGGGGGTTCTCGTTCTTGAGGCTCTTAGCGAGTGCGATACCTCCACTCATGCATCCGTAGATGAAGACCTTCTGGATACTGCTGTCGCCACGGTAGGTGTCATGCATCGACTTGACAAGCACTCGAAGCCCCCACATGAACATAGTAGCCATGATGAAGAGCATAATGGCGCTATCGAAGCGTGGAACGAGCATGTAGGGGGTGAGGTGGGCATACACCTGCACCTGATGGAGGAAGCATACACCTATGCCTGCGGCAGCGGTACTGTAGGTTACACGATGAAGATCAACGAAGCTGGAGTAGCGCATCACACCATGGAAAGTGTGAAAGGCTACAAACGCCATGATATACACCACAAGACACACTCCGAGCCCAAGAATAACTTGCCAAAAGTGTTGTGTTAATTCCATACCTCCATGCTGGAGGTAAAAGACGAAAAGACCTGAAATATAGACAGCAGCACAATCCATGACAAGGATGCACCAATAGGGTAATGCCTTGCGCGAGAAGTACCAGTTGCTTAATTTACTAAGTGGATTCATTATAATGTTGTTTTTTGTTTCTTCAAAAGTGGGGAGAACTGTAATAGTTAGTTTATCGAATCTCGGTGTATTCAATAGTATCTCGTATGGAGTATTGTCTAATAGGACAAAGATGGATCCAACATCTTCACCTTGTATTGAATCCTAAGTCTCTCTTGGCTCTATAGACTCCTCTTCTGAGGTGCTACAACTGAGGAGAGTAGAAGTGACAAGAATACTTATTATTGAAAACCTCTTTTTATTAAAAGTCATCATCATTCGACAACAACGCCAAATCTTAGGGCTATTTCTTTTAATCTCGCGGTCTCCAGTATGTCCAATTCTGGAGAGATTTTAGCCTGTCCAATACCATCGTCTGTATCAACCTCTACAGGTTGGCAAATGTAATTTTTGAAAGTATCATGACCTTCGTTTCTATGATAGTTTCTGTAGCTATCAACCCACGATTCTATAAGATCTCTTGCTCATCTGTTTTGCTTTCATTTTAATAGTTTTTCTATTTGCTTCTTTTGATAGATATGACTTACCTCCGAGCTGGAAAGAAATACAAGTCATATTGATAATGCTGCATACAGTAGGCTGCCCATTCCCAGTTAACGTATATTACCCCATTCTAGGCACTTACCTCCATTACATTATAAAGCTTTTAAACCTACCGTCTTACGGCTCATATATGAATGAAAAACCTTCAAGCAATATTTCAAGCATATCTGCTGTTTTTTTAGAAAGATTCTTTAATAATTTATTTTGCTTGATCTAACATATCGCGTTTACAATAGAAAATAATTGTATTTCAACCGGATTCAAACCAGTATCTCTCCCAGTATCCCTGCGTCGGTCTCTAACATGAAAATAAAAAGGAGAGCTTACTACAATTACACCATAAAGCAACATTATATTAGACACCTAAATGCTTCATTGTTTTTCAATTTGATCTTTTGGTATTGGTTCTACATACCTTTGTCTAACATAGCCTTGAAGTGTTACTTCTCGATCGCTCTTAACTTTAGTTTTCTTGATATATTTCCCCAATCAGCATCGTATTTGATTTGAAGTTTTGTCCAGTCCAACTGAATACATCAGATATGACAACTCATCAGCTATTCGCTTTAAGAATACCGCATAGGCTACAAGATCATCAAGTTCATATACGCCAAGTGCCGATAATGCTTTGTTTCATTATCTCCTGAATGTACAAGCTAGTTACGAGAGATACTCATTGCTTATTTAGCAAGGTTTGGAATACCCGCAAGCTCGTTCTGGATGTACTCCAAAGCTGCAATCTTGGCTTTTGTCTCCTCTACATTGAGCAAGCGGGTATTGTTCGAGTTGAACTCGGTCAATACGTTACGTTCGGCTTCGCCTTCGGTGAAGAACTTGTCATAGTTAAGACCTCGGTTGTCAGCAGGCACTCTATAGAAGTTACCCATATCTTCTGCTTTTGCGCACTCCTCGTTTGTCAAAAGCGTCTCATAGAGTTTTTCACCATGTCTGATGCCGATCACCTTGATTTCAGGACCTTCGTCATTGACATTGGCGTTGGCAGAACAATACTGATGATTGAAGAGTTCACGGATGGCCTCAGCCTGGGTCTGGATGGTGCAGGCAGGGGCTTTCTGTACGAGAATATCACCGTTCTGACCATGCTCGAAAGCGAAGAGAACAAGATCAACAGCCTCTTCTAAAGACATGATGAAACGGGTCATCTTAGGTTCAGTAAGGGTAATAGGGTTGCCATTGCGGATTTGGTCGATCCACAAGGGGATAACGGATCCACGTGAGCACATAACGTTACCATAACGGGTACAGCAGATCTTAGTATCGCCAGAGTAGCGTGACTTGGCTACGGCAATCTTTTCCTCGATAGCCTTAGTGATACCCATAGCGTTGATAGGGTATGCAGCCTTATCGGTAGAGAGACAGATGACGGCCTTCACACCTGCTTCGATGGCAGCAGTGAGGACGTTATCGGTACCAATAACGTTAGTCTTAACAGCTTCCATTGGGAAGAACTCACAAGAAGGAACCTGCTTGAGGGCAGCTGCATGAAAAATGTAATCAACGCCAAGCATTGCGTTCTTACATGACTGGAGATTACGAACATCACCAATGAAGAACTTGATTTTGCTTGCATATTCAGGATATTTTGCCTGATACTCATGACGCATATCATCCTGCTTCTTCTCATCACGTGAGAAAATGCGAATCTCAGCGATGTCTGTATCAAGGAAACGATCTAATACAGCATTACCGAAAGAACCTGTGCCACCGGTAATCATAAGGGTTTTACCTGCAAAAATTGACATAAATGTATGATGTTTTTATTTGTTATTCTTTTACTACCTTGTCAAAGAAAGTATCCGGACGATTCGGATCAAATATTTCGTTACAGTACATTACTGTAACTAAATCCTGAGTTTCGCTCAGATTTATGATATTATGGGTATAGCCGGGGAGCATGATAACACTTTGAATCTTATCTCCACTTACCTCATAGTTCAAGATTTCATCCGCACCTTCCTTGCGAAGCTGAATCAAGCCATGACCACTTACTACGATGAACTGTTCCCACTTAGTATGATGCCAATGTTCACCTTTAGCGATTCCTGGCTTACTGATATTGATACTTACCTGGCCACAGTTGAGAGTGTGAATAAGTTCGGTGAAACTGCCACGAGGATCCACATTCATCTTGAAGTCAAAGATGGCTTTCTCCTTAGGAAGATAGCTAAGATAAGTGCTGTACAGACGCTTTGCAAATGAACCAGCTGGAATCTCCGGAATCATCAGAGTCTTTGGCATCTCCGCAAACTGATGCAAGAGTTCGACTATCTCACCTAACTTTACGTGATGGGTGACAGGTGCAGCACAGTAACGACCATCAGAAGTGAAGACTGTTTCTACGCCATCAAACTCGCAATGATGCTCTTCGCCTTTCAACGCGTAAATCATTTCCTCAACAAGGTCATCGATATAAAGAAGTTCCATATCTACTGATGGATCATTGACTGCGATGGGGAGATCATTGGCGATGTTGTTGCAGAAAGTGGCTACAGCTGAGTTGTAATTAGGCCGGCACCACTTGCCATAGAGATTCGGGAAGCGATAAACCAATACCTTGGCACCAGTCTCTTTGCCATACTGGAACATGAGCTCCTCGCCAGCCTTCTTGCTCTTGCCATATTCCGAAGTACCGAAGCGACCTGCAAGAGTAGCTTGGATAGAACTGCTGATCATAACAGGACAGTTGTTCTTGTACTTCTTGAGAGTATTCAAGAGAACTGTAGCAAAACCGAAGTTGCCTTCCATGAACTCCTTTGGATCTTGCGGACGGTTGACACCGGCAAGGTTGAAGACGAAGTTACAATCCTTACACCAAGCATCCAAATCCTCTGGAGTTGAGTCTATATCATACTCATATACTTCAGAGATAGTCAGATTGCCATAGCACTTTACCTTACCATCCTTGATGTTGTTGAGTTGAGCACAAAGGTTCTTACCGACAAAGCCTTTTGCTCCGGTTACCAATACTTTCATCTTTTATATTCCTTCTTTACGCCAAACCATCTTGTTGACTACACCTACATAAGACTGGATAATCTTAACCACTTTGGTAGATATTGAATCGGTATAGTCAAGAACCGGGATACCATAATTACCATCGGTATTGAGATCTACGGCAAGCTCAACCGACTGGAGAAGCCCCTTGGTATCAATACCTGAGAGAACAAAGCAACCTTTGTCAAGGGCTTCCGGACGCTCCGTAGAAGTACGGATGCAGACGGCAGGAAAAGGATGTCCTACAGATATGAAGAAGCTTGACTCCTCAGGGAGTGTACCGGAGTCAGACACTACACAGTATGCATTCATCTGAAGGCAGTTATAGTCATGAAATCCAAGAGGCTCCTGCTGCATGACACGTTTGTCAAGTTGGAAGCCTGATACTGCCAGACGATTACGTGAACGTGGATGGCAAGAGTAGAGAATAGGCATATCGTACTTCTCCGCCATCCTGTTGATAGCGGTAAAGAGTGATATAAAGTTCTTTTCTGTATCAATATTCTCTTCACGATGGGCAGAGAGAAGGATGTACTTACCTTTCTCGAGACCAAGACGCTTGTGTACATCAGATGCTTCGATCTCTGCAAGGTTCTCATGAAGTACCTCTGCCATAGGGGAACCGGTGACGTATGTACGTTCACGTGGGAGTCCGCATTCTGCGAGGTAACGACGTGCATGCTCGGAGTAGCACATATTGACATCGGAGATGATATCTACGATCCGACGATTTGTCTCCTCAGGGAGACATTCGTCCTTACAACGGTTGCCGGCTTCCATGTGGAAGATCGGGATATGAAGACGCTTCGCACTAATTACACTCAGACAAGAATTAGTATCGCCAAGTACGAGAACTGCGTCAGGCTTGGTTGCTAACATCAATTTATAAGATGCGTTGATAATATTGCCACAAGTTGCACCAAGGTCATCACCCACGGCATCCATGTAAACTTCAGGATCCTTAAGCTTGAGATCATGGAAGAATACTCCATTGAGATTGTAATCGTAATTCTGACCTGTGTGGGCAAGAATTACATCAAAATACTTACGACACTTGTTGATAACTGCTGCGAGACGGATAATCTCCGGCCGTGTACCAACAATGATGAGTAACTTAATCTTGCCATTGTCCTGGAAATGAACATCGGAATAGTCTGTACGTAATTCCATATTCGTATCTTTATTTGTTATTATCGTAGATCAATAAAAAATCAGAGTTGAAAAACGTGGAAAAGTTATTTTACCAAATGTGTCGCAAGCATTTGGCTTTTATGAACGTTTCAAAAAACGGGAGAAAAGATTCTTCAAGCTTTTACGCTTTCTGTTATGGCTATGACTCTCGTTTCCATAACCATAGCCATAACCGTAACCATAGCCATAACCATAGCCATAACCATAGCCTTTATGGTCTGAAGGAACCCCATTCAGTATCACAGCCATATTACGAAGTTGTTCCTGACGATACATATTCTCCAATTCAGGCAACTGACGACGATCCATCACACCCGAACGGACTACGAAAATGGTAAGATCGGCTACACGATTGACAATAGAAGCATCGGCAACCATACCGGCAGGAACATTGTCAACAATAATATAATCATAACGTTTACGAAGTTCTGCTATCAGACGATCAAAACGTTCGCTCAACAACAATTCGGCTGGATTGGGAGGAACAGGACCGGAGAAGATGACATCCAATTTATCATACTCCTCACTCCTACCAACGATATCGTCTAACTTATCCGTACCTCCCGAAAGATAATGCGTCAATCCCATACGGTTGGAGGAATTAGAAAAAATACCGCTCAAGGTACCTTTACGGATATCAACATCAACCAAAACAACCTTTTTGTTCGTTTGGGCAATACTCATAGCGAGGTTACTTGAAACAAAAGTCTTACCTGCCCCAGGATTCGCAGAAGTAAACATGACCACCTGTAACTTTTCAGACTTCACACGCATAAAGTCCATGTTTGTACGGATGATACGGAAAGCCTCGGAGACAGAATCACGACTGTTCTCACGGACAACAATACCATCCGAATCCTCACCCTTATTATTGCCGTGACGGGGAATATTGCCTAAGAAAGGAATAGTTAAAACTTCATCCAACTCCTTACGGGTACGGACTTTGGTATCCGTCACATTCAACAACCAAAATACACCTACAGGAATAGCTAATCCTAAAACAATGGAAGCCAAGAAAATTGTCATTGTTTTAGGTGCCACCGGAGCACTGCTACCCGAAGCAGCATCTATGATACGGGCATTACTCTCCGTAATGGCCTGTGTCAAGGCATTCTCCTCACGCTTATTCAACAAGTAAAGATAAAGCTCCTCCTTGATCTTCTGCTGACGCTCCACTGTAAGCACATATTTCTGCTGGGCAGGCACGGCCTCAATGCGCTTCGTGGTCTGTACTTCCTGTTCACGAATGTTTTTCAATTGAATATTCAACCCGACAATCAGATTATCCACCGAACGGATAATCGTCTGCTTCATAGCACCTAAAGAATTGTTCAAATCCATCACAATCGGATTTTTACTGCTACTGCCTACCACCAGTTTATCACGTTTCAAAAGAATATCATTGTATTCCTTGATCTGGGATTCGACACTGTTATCCGATATACCAGTATTGGCAGGAATCAGATCCGAACTTTTCTGAGGATCCGTCAAATACTCTTTAATATATTTGGCAATACTCAACTGGTTCTCCAGACTAAGTCCCTCCTGCTGATAACGACTCGTATTGGCAAGATACATACCCGTCTCGGAAGTGATGTCCGTCAACTGGTTCTCGCGTTTAAAACTTTCAATATTGGCATCCACACTACCCAATTCACGTTCGATGATAATCAGACGTTCATTGATAAACTTGGAGGTATTTACCGCTATCTGGTTCTTGTCATTAATCACATCTTCATTATAGACAGCAATAAGCATGTTCAGAATATCTTCTGCACGGGCAGTGGATACATCATCCAAAACCAGGTTGATAATAGTTGTTGTTTTACCGGCAAGAGAAACTTTCAACTTGCCGCGATACCCTTCGATGACACCCTCCAAATTGGATTTGACCACATTTACGGGCTTACCATAAAAGACATCCGTATAATATAACGTAGGAGTGATAACCATCGGACCGATCGGAGTAGAAACCGTATCATTCAGATGTACATCCAAAACCTCTTCCGAACGGACTCCCCCACCACCTACAGCTAAAGAAAAACCAGAAAGACGTACCGTAGCGGAATCAACAGGAGTAACCACTACTTTTATAACCTGACGCTCCTCCGCCTCAGGAAAAGAAAC
>ERZ1106973.906-NODE-906-length-31686-cov-2.950302_pt1 | contig 31686 bp, 27 predicted proteins | sample MGYA00403686_ERZ1106973 | MGnify/ENA primary metagenome ERZ1106973 (study PRJEB35170, sample SAMEA104062408) | human gut metagenome | biome: human gut; feature: human-associated habitat; material: faeces | place: Denmark | collected 2012-11-06 ...
GGGACGCATGAGGCCAATCCGACGCAAGAGCAGTGCACAGACTGCCTGTCTTTTGAAGTAAGATAAGGAACGCGCAAGCTGCCCGGAAGAAAGGGAGACGGAAGCTATGAATTCCGTCTCTCTTTTTGCGTTTGTACAGGACTTGAGAAAATAGGTACTTGCAGTTTTGCAGCCTGCCAAGCACTTTGCCGCGCGCCGGGGCATATAGATAAGCAAAGTGTGCAAATGCTGCCTGCGCTTTTGCATCGCATCTTGCAGGAGGTCACCGCTATGGCAAGTTCCTTTCCACGTCCGCTGACAGAACAAGAAGAACGCATGTATGTAGAAAAATTACAACAGGGTGATGCCGACGCGCGCAGCAGATTAATCGAGCATAATCTGCGTCTGGTCGCGCACATCGCCAAAAAATATACCAGTCCCGGCGCTTCACAGGATGACCTGATCTCCATCGGCACCATCGGCCTGATCAAAGCCGTCAGTACCTATACCGCAGGGCGCGCGACGCGTCTGGCGACCTACGCCGCAAAATGCATCGAAAATGAAATTTTGATGAGCATTCGCGCCTCCAAGCGCATCAAGCAGGAGGTCTCGCTGAGTCTGCCCATCGGTACCGATAAGGATGGCAACGAGATCAGCTTTAACGATATTCTCGGTACGGATACCGATGAGATCATCGACGATATCAGTCTGAAAATTCAGGTCGCTAAGCTCTATCGCGCCATCGCGAAGGTGCTGACGCCGCGGGAACGAACGGTCATCATCAAACGCTATGGGCTGGACGGCGGGGAAGCCCTGCCGCAGCGAGAGATCGCCTCTGCGCTCGGCATCAGCCGCTCTTATGTTTCGCGGATCGAAAAAAAGGCGCTCGAGAAGCTGCGCAGTGGACTGGAGGAAGGGCAGAGCTGAGGCGCGGTGTGCATCGCGCAGGGCGGGCAGACAGACAATCCGCAGCCGTCCCCCGGCTTACGGCTGCAATTCCGTCAGATACCCTGCCAGCTCGTGAAACACCGGCAGGGCTGCGGACGAGCCGGAGCGTCCGTTCTCACCCAGCACCGTAATCACATAACGCGTGCCGTTCGCAGACTCGCAGAATCCTGTAAACCAGCACTGCTTGACCGGCATACCGCCGCGGCTCGCCTCTGCGGTGCCGGACTTGCCCCAGGCGGGCATCTCCCAGGCAAGATGCGCGGCTGTCCCCTCGCGCACGACAGCCGCCATCATCTGCTGCAGCGCCGCCGCGGTTTCCGGCTTGAGTACGCGGCGGCTCTGGCTGCGTGGCACATCCGCTGGCTGCCCCGCTGTGTCATAAGACACCGTACAGACGGTGCTCGCCTGTGCGCTGCCAGCTGCATCTGTGCGCAGCAGCTTCATGTCACACTGCAGCCCGCCGCAGGCAATCGTTTCCGTCAAGCGATGCACCTGCAGCGGCGTGACGAGCAGCGCACCCTGTCCGATGGACAGATTTGCCGTATCCCAGATGCCGCATGCCGCATCGCTCGGCACATGCCCTGCTGCCTCGCCCGGAAAGTTTTCCAGCACAGTTTCCCCAAATCCAAGCTGCCGGGCAGTTTCCAACACCTTTGCATAACCGACCAGTTCTCCGAGCTGCGCGAAGTAACAGTTGCAGGATACTGCCATTGCCTCCTGCATGTTCAATCTGCTGTGACCGGTCTCGCCGCCCGTCGAGCAGGAGAGCGTGATCCCAGCGACTTCCGCACTCCCGCAGCAGGTGAAGCACTGCGAGGGATCGCAGATATCGTTCTCCAGAGCCGCCGCGGCGACGACCAGTTTGAAAACGGAGCCCGGCGGGTAGGCTGCCTGCAGCGTCCGGTTGAGCAGGCAGCCATTATCCTCGCAGTCCGCAGCAAGGTAATCCGCAATGTGCTCCGGCTCAAAGGCCGGATAAGAAGCCGCTGCTAAGAGCTCGCCGCTGTCCGCGCAGCTGACAAGGACAGCGGCAGCGTCCGCTTTCGCCGACTCGCCCTCTGCGCCGCAGAGGCGAGCCAGCAGCGCCTCACATTTTTGCTGCACACGCAGATCCAATGTGGTCACGATATTGCCCTGCCCGATTGTCGCATTGCCTGCGTTTGCTGCACCATCTGCGTCGTTTGTACGCGCATTTGCTGCGCTGCTTCCCGCTGCTTTGACCTTCTGCGGCGCGATCCCGAAGAGCAGTCTGCCTGCCGCATCGGATTCCAATATCAATTTACTTCCCTTCGCCTGCAGGGTCTCCTCGCACAAAAGCTCCAGTCCGGATACGCCGCGCTGCTCATCCTCATTCAGATAACCGATCAGATGACAGGCGCTTTGGCTGCTCTGATAGCGCGTGCGGCCGCGAAACGCATATGCGCCGAACTGCTCCTGCAGCTGCCGATGAACCGCCGCATCGAAAATTTCTGCCCGATAGACCTCATAACGCGCGGACCGCAGGGTGATCCTTTCCGCGCCGATCTCAGCAAGCAGCGTATTGAGCTGCCCGCCCGCTGCCGCAGCTTTACAGGTCTCCTTGCTGATGATGTAGTAATAGCGGTATTTGCCGCCGGTCAGCGGACGCAGATCGCGGTCAAAGATCTGTCCGCGGTCATCGATACCGACCAGCGCCGTTTCATACTGCGCACGCGCTGCCGCCGCAAGCTCCGCATGGCAGAGGATCTGGATATAAAACAGGCGCGCGCACAGCAGCAGAGTCAGCGCGCCCAGAAACAGCGCGCCGCCGATGATGCGCTTTCGATTTTGTTCCATAAAAAAACACCTCCCGGTACTTAGTTTCCCGCCGGAGGTGTTTTTTTATGCGATTTGTCCGCAGATAAAGTCCACAACTTCCTCTATGCGCATCGCGGTGCTGTCGATCGCAACCGCGTCATCCGCCTTGCGCAGCGGTGTCACTGCACGATGCGTGTCATTATAGTCGCGCTGCCGGATCTGCGCCAAAACCTCTTCATAAGTCTGCGGTGCGCCCTTTGCCGCAAGCTCCCGATAGCGCCGCATCGCGCGTTCCTCGTCCGAAGCCGTCAGATAATACTTGTAAGGCGCATCTTTGAGCACCACCGTACCGATGTCGCGCCCGTCCATGATCACGCTCTTCGCACCTGCCATTTTCTGCTGCAGCTCCACCAGCTTTTTTCGCACCGCCGCAAACGCCGAGCAGTCCGAAGCCGCCTTGGAGATTTCCTGGGTACGAATCAGATCGCTGACATCCTCGCCGTCCAGATAGACCCTGCCGCCCGCAAAGTCAATATCCGTATCCGCGAGCATCGCCAAAAGCCGCGCGTCCTCAGTCATCGGCAGTCCCTGCCGCAGCATCTTCAGTCCCAAAGCGCGGTACATCGCACCGGTGTCGATATAGTCGATGCCCAGCTTCTGCGCGACCAACCTGGCAATCGTGGATTTCCCCGCGCCGCTCGGTCCGTCAATGGCGATTTGATAAATTTTCTTTGTTGTCATTTATTACTCCTGCTTTCCGATGAGTTTTTCGATTTCCTTGATAAAGGTATTCACGTCCGTAAACTGCCGATAGACCGACGCGAAGCGAACATAAGCCACCTCGTCCACCTGTTTGAGCTGCTCCATGATCAGCTCCCCGATGTAAGTGCTGTCCACTTCCTTTTCCATCCGGTTGCTGAGCTGCTTTTCGATTTCGCTGACCATCGCCTCCATCTGGTCCATGGAGACCGGACGCTTTTCGCACGCCTTGACGATGCCGTTCAGCACCTTGTTTCGATCAAAAACCTCGCGTCTGGCATCCTTCTTGACGACCATAAACATCGGCACTTCGATCTTTTCATAAGTCGTAAAACGCTTGCCGCAGCTGTCACAGCCGCGTCGGCGGCGAATGGCATGTCCCTCCTCGGTCGGTCTGGAATCGATGACCCGGGTATCCGGATGGTCACAATACGGACATTTCATAGGCGCACCTCCTCGTATCCTATCATTTGGGTATTACATTTCGCTGTATCTTCAGTCTGCACTTATTCTACCATATTTGCGCGCCGCGTTCAACTTTTTTCAGAGCAGCATCGGCTCTGTTTCCACCAGGATCACATCGTCCCCGACCGTCCGCACGTTCTCCCAGCGGATCATCATGTCCTCCTCGCCCTTGTGAAACCATGCGAACAGCCCACGCTCGGCAGGAATGATGATTCCCTCGATCGCGCCCTTTTCCAGATTGACCTCAATGTCCGACACGAACCCGAGACTCCTGCCGTCGCTGATGTTGATGACCTCTTTATTCTTCAGTTTATCTGTGCTCAGCATATCTTGTCCTCCCGTTCTTCTCTGCTTTACTATATGCAGCAAACGGCGCAATATGCCCGCAGATTTTTCGCCCCCTGCTACTGCTCCACAGCGACAATTTTGTAATATGCCCTGGAGGTGATCAGGTATACCACAATGTAGAAAGCGGCGAACAGCAGGAAGGACGCCAGTGTGGTGTAGATCAGCAGCGATGTGTTGCTGATGCCAAATACCTTGATCATCAATTTGATGATGTGGAACGCAAAAGCAATATGCAGCCCGGCGCCAAGCAGCGGGATGAAAAAGACCTTGCGTACCTGATCTCGGATCGACCTGCGGATCTCGCGGTCGCTCATGCCCACGTCGCGCAGGATGTGGAATCGTTCCTTATCGTCATAGCCCTCGGTGATCTGCTTGTAATACATGATCATGACCGTCGCACCCAGAAACGCAAGGCTCAAAAGAATCCCCAGGAAAAACAATCCGCCGTACAGATTTGTGAAAGTTTCCATCGCGCTGCCCCGGGTACGGCAGCTGAAATCCATGCTGGTATAGACCGGCTGATTGCCGCCGTACGTACCGATCGCACGACTTGAGCCTCCTGAGACAGGATCACGGAATTCATCCATTACGCGTTCTACTGCCTCCGTTATTTGCGCATCCGTCAGCGCATTTCCCGCGGCGTCCGTCAGATCAAACGCCCGGCTGCAGATCATGCGAAACCCATGACCCGCGTCGCTTTGCTGCAGATAGGTCATAATCCGCGCAAACTCGTTTTGATCGGAGACCACCAGATAAACAACATCCGACAGGTCTGCGGCATCCGCACCGCGCAGCACCAGCTCCTTGGCTTTCCCGACAACAGCATAGCGCTTGTCTGCAAGCGTCAGCATGTCCTCACGCAGACTGCCCTCGTTCATCTTATACAAGAGCTGACTGCGCTCCAGCTGCACCTGCGTACCGAAGTTCTCGTTGTACTCCGCCGCCGTCATCACCGCATAGGAACGGCTGCCAGCCTCGTAGCCCGCAAGCGGCGTCAGTACGCCGTCCGTCATCTTTGCGTAAAACGCGTATAACGTATAGTGCAGCACGTCCTTCGCCTTCAGTCCCTGTGCCGTCAGCGATGCCTCCAACAGCTCGTCCAGATCAGACGACGCAGCTGCAAAGGTCTCCTCGTTGGACTCATACAAACTCACGATTGCCTCCAGATCGCGCGGATAAGCCGTGTTGACCGCGTCATGCGCGCCGAAGTACAGACAGGCTGTCGAGGAAATCATCACCAGTACCATCGTCGACAGAATACAGATGCTCGCCAGTCCCGCCCCGTGCTTTTTCATCCGGAAAATCATCGAAGAGGTCGCAATGAAATGACTGGTCTGATAGTAATAGTTCTTATTTTTGCGCAGCAGCTTAAGCAGCGCCACGCTGCCCGCGATGAAAGTGCAGTAAGTGCCGATGATGACCGCAATGACCGCAATAAAGAAGGTCATGATCGCATCTGCCGGGTGCTTGACCGTCATCGCCAGCACATAACCCGCACCCAGAAACAAGAGTCCCAAAAGCGCCAGCACGAAATTTGCCCGCGGCTCTCTTTCCCCCTGCGCCTTGCTGTAAAGCAGATCGATGGTACTTTGCCTGCTGATCTCGATCACGCTCTTGCCGTAGATGAGCGCGAAAATTGCCGCAAACAAAATCACGCTGTATGCAAGCGCCGGTGGCTGCAGTGTGAACACATAATCGATACCCCTTCCCATCATCCGCAGCAGCAGCACCTGTGCCGCCTTGCTGAACACCATGCCGCCGATCGCGCCGACACCGATGCTGATGATCGCCGTCAAGAGATTTTCACAAAGCAGGACCCTCGCGATGTGGGTTTTACCCATGCCCAGCACGTGGTAAAGCCCCAGCTCAGTCTTGCGGCGCTTCATCAGGAAGCTGTTCGTATAGAACAGGAAGATCACTGAGAAGAGACCGATCACAATTGCGCCCAGTCTCAAGATAAGCTGCATCCAGTTTCCTTCCTCAAAGGTCGCCACCTGCGGGTCCATGGACAGATTGATCGTGAGGAAAAACATCATCACCATACCGATGGCGCTGACCATGTACGGCAGATAGGTCTTGCGGTTCTTGCGGATATTCGTCCAAGCGAGCCTGCTGTAGATCGTCCCCCTCATCTGCGCTCACCACCTGTCGTCAGTACCGTCAGTGTATCGGATATCTTCTGGAACATTTCGTCGCTCGTGTGCGCGCCGCGGTATAACTGATGAAAGACCTCGCCGTCCTTGATGAACAGCACGCGGCTCGCGCGGCTCGCCGCCTTGACCGAGTGCGTTACCATCAGAATGGTCTGCCCGCTTTCGTGGATGTGCTCAAAAAGATCGAGCAGTTCGTCAGCTGCCCTGGAGTCGAGTGCGCCGGTCGGCTCGTCTGCCAGAACCAGCTCCGGCTCGGGGATTAAAGCTCTGGCAACGGCTGCCCGCTGCTTTTGTCCTCCCGAGACCTCATACGGATATTTGTGCAGCAGATCTTCGATCCCAAGCCCCTTGGCGAGCGGCAGCAGTTTCTGCCGCATTTCCGGATATTTTTTGCCCGCCAGCACCAGCGGCAGGAAAATATTATCCTGCAGATTAAAGTTGTCCAGCAGATTAAAATCCTGAAAGACAAAACCCAGATTTTCGCGTCGAAACTGCGCCAGCTCCTGATCCTTGACCGCCGCGAGGCTCTGTCCCCTTAATTTCACCTCGCCGCTGGTCGGCTTATCCAGCGCCGCCAGAATGTTCAAAAGCGTCGTCTTGCCGGAACCGGATTCTCCCATGATTGCCACGAACTCACCGTCCTCGACCGCAAACGATACGTTGGCCAGCGCCTGCACCTTCGCGCCGCCGAAACGGGTCGTGTAGATTTTTTTCAAATTGTTTACTTCCAAAATAGCCATGGCTCTCCCCTTTCCTTCGATTGCCTGTGTATGCTGATATCTACTTCCCTTTTGCATTTTAATCTTAGCAAAAAAGGAAATGCTTCGCCATTTTTTTGACTTACATTTCCTATTCGTATCTTACATTTTTGCAAGCTTCACTCCCGAAACGCAGACTGACGGTCGTACCGATGCCGACTGCGGACGCTGCTGAGATTTCGCAGCCCAGGTTTTCGGCGATGCGTCTGCACAGATACAATCCGATGCCGCTGGATTTCTTATCGCTGCGCCCATTGTAGCCGGTGAATCCCTTCTCGAAGATCCGCGGCAAATCCTCCGGCGCGATCCCAATGCCGCTGTCCGCAATCGTCAGCACACCCGGCTCCTGCATGGCAATACGGATCTCACCGCCGCGCGTATATTTGATTGCGTTGGACAAGAGCTGCTCAATGACAAAGCTGAGCCATTTTTCGTCAGTCAACACCTGCGCATGCGTCTCTTCGAAGATCAATCTGTTCTTGCTGCGAATGAACTGCCCCGCATATTTGCGCACTGCCTGGCGCAGAATCTCGTCCAGATCACAGCGCCGCAGCACATAATCTGTACCCTGCTCTTCCAGCTTCAGATAGCAGAGCACCATCTCCACATACTGCTCGATCTTAAACAGCTCCTCTGTCAGTTCCCGGCGCAGCGCTTCCGTCTCTGCCGCCGCACGTGCCTGCGTCTCCGCCGCACCGTCCGGCACATCCGGCGTCACCCCCGCGCCTGCGCTGCTGCCTGCAAACTCCGTCTGCAGGATCAGGCGCATCGCCGCGATCGGTGTTTTGATCTGGTGCACCCAGGTCGTGTAATAGTCCTCCATATCCTCGAAGCGATGCTGCATTTGATACGCGAGCTGCTGCTTATTCGCAAAGAGCGCGGAAATGATGCGCTGATAATCCTCTTCCATCAGATCCTGCGCCTGCGGCAGATGATCGAGGGTATCCGTCGCCTCCGCTTCCAAAAGCTGCAGCCGCTCGTGCTTGTCCCGGTAGCGAAAAAAATCACCCACAGACAACGCAAGGCCTACCGCAATACAGACCACATAGCCATACGCGATAAGCCTTTCCTCTACGTCAAATAAAATATACAGGGCAGTCAAAATGACGGCACAGACCGAAAAAAGCACGACGCTCCTGCGATGCGTGCGCAAATACTGCAATATCATTTTCATTTGATCATGTACCCCAAGCCCTTTCTGGTCTCAATAAAATCCGAAAGTCCGATCGCACCCAGCCGCTTGCGCAGTCTGGCGACATTGACGGTCAGCGTATTCTCATCGACAAAGCTGTCTGTCGCCCAGAGTTTTTCCATCAGCGTCTCGCGGCTGACCACACTGCCTGTGCGTTCGAGCAGCGTCAGCATGATGCGGTATTCGTTCTTGGACAGCTCCAGTGTTTCCCCCTCATACAGCAGACTCGCGTCCTCTAAATTCAGAATCACGCCGTTGTGCTCCAGGAGCCGCGTCTGCCCCGCAAAGTCGTAGCTGCGCCTAAGCAATGCCTGTATTTTCGCGGTCAGTACGGTAAGGTCAAAGGGCTTGGCGACGAAATCGTCGCCGCCCATCTGCATCGCCATAATGATATTCATGTTATCCGATGCTGAGGACAGAAACAAAATCGGTACTTTAGATACCTTGCGGATCTCACTGCACCAGTGATAACCGTTATAGAACGGCAACGTGACATCCAGAATCACCAGCTGCGGCGCGAGCCGCGCGAAATCCTCCATCACGTTTTGAAAGTTTTGTGTCGCGTATGCCTGATAGCCCCAGGTTTCGACGTGCTTTTTGACAGCATTCGCGATTGTTTTATCATCCTCAACGATCAGAATTTTATACATCATCTCTTTGTGTTTATGGTCTGCGGCGCGTGCATCCCTGCACATGCCGCGCCGAGTGCCTACGCTTTGTCAAGTTTTTCGTATATCGCATCCATGGTCTTTTGCAGTGTCAGCGACATCGCCAGACCGTAGCTGTTGTACAGCGATTCCGCGTACGCCTGCGGGCTCATGCCATACTGCGATTCAAAATCCTCCACAGTCTCGGTACCGAAGTAGGTCATCATATTGGTCAGAATTTCATTGTATTCATCGATTGGGAACTCGACTTTCTCAGCCTTGGCAAGGGCATAGGTGACCAGCTTGTGCTTGGTCATCAGTTCGCCGTAAACTCTGAGTTCATCCTCGTATTCCTCCTGCGTCAGCTTCAGACTGTTCTCCAGGACGTCTTCCCATTCCATGCCATTCTGAGACGCGAGATTTTTGTACTGTTCATCCAGCTTGTCCATCTCGGCCTGTACCTGCTCCTCCGGATATTTGATAACTTCCGATTCCTCTACGATCTGATTGAAAATTTCGTTCTCGTAATCCGCGCGCTGGCTGTCCTCCGCCTCGGTCTTGAGCTCTTCCGCTACCAGCTTTCTGAACTCGTCAACATTCTTGGCCTCGCTGTTTGCCTTGACAAACGCATCGTCCAGCGTAGCCGGCACAGTGACCTCCTTGCTCAGCACTGTGATCTCAAAGGTGACCTTCTTGCCGGAAAGCTCTTTGTTCACCTCATACGGGTCCGGGAATTTCAGATTTGCGGTAATCGGTTCGCCGATCGTCGCGCCGTACATCGCCTCCTGGAAGCCGTCAATCATGTTTGCCTCACCGAGCGTCAAGGTGTAGGAATCGCTGTTCATGCCGTCCTCGGTCGTACCGTCCTCCAACGTACCATGATAGGAAATCTCTACCTTATCACCCTTTTCCACAGTGCCCTCGGTTATTTTTTCGGTCGTTGCGGCCGCTTCCAGTCTGGACTCGATCTCCGCTTCGATCTGTTCATCCGTCACCGTAACATCCAGTGCTTTCGTCTGATAGGTGCTGTAATCCGGAAGCGTCACGTATTCGGACAATTCTAAGCTATCATACGGATTTTCCGGTGGTGTAAACTGATTTTTGCTGCTCCCGCATCCGGTCAGAACCGTCAAAGCCATACACAGACTCAGTGCCAAAAGGCGCGTTGTTGTTTTTTTCATGCTTCTTCCCCTTTATATTTTATTTTTCATTTTTGATGCTTGAGAAAACTTCGTTTTCCCTGCTGTTTTCATTATTTATGCTGTTCATGATATCTGCAGCGTATCAGCCCAGCGCGGTTTCGACCTCGATCTCGCCTGCCACGATCTTTTTGCTAAGCTCCGCAAGCTCAGCCTTGAGATCATCACTGATCAGCTGCACCGACTGCGCATCTCCGTAAGCCATATCGATATAGCCCGTTGCCATATCTGCTCTCCAGATGCGTCCGCCCTCCCAGACATCCTCTTCTGTATAGTCCTTGATGACATCATAGATGGAGTCACCGACTTTTTTGACAACAGAACAGATGATCACGTCGTCATATTCTTTTGCAGAGAGCTTCTGATCCTGATCGACACCGATGGCATAGAAGCCGCCGGCCTTCGCTGCCGCAAAAACACCGTTGCCGGATCTGCCCGCTGCCTGGAATATGATATCCGCATGCTTGGCTGCCAGACTCTGTGCGCACTGCTTGCCTGCCTGCACATCATCAAAGGTATTGGTATACGCCGTTTCCACCTTGACGCTCGGATCTGCATAAGCCGCACCCTGCTCGTAACCGATCAGAAAGTCCGCGATCGTTGCCGAGTCATCGCCCGCGACTGCACCGATGACTCCGGTTGCCGACATGCGCGCTGCCGCATAGCCTGCAAGGAACGAGCCTTCGTTCTGTGCGTATGTGATGCAGAGCAGGTTCGGATACTGTTCCACGCCGTCTACGACATTATCAACCCAGATAAATTTGGTATCCGGATACTCCTTTGCGGCCTCGGTGATCTCATAGAACTCCCAGCCGACCGGAACGACAATATCGTGGGTATCGGCAGCCTGCATCATCTGCTGCTTGTAGTTTTCTCCATTACATTCGATATATTCCACATCTAAATCCAGATCTGCGCGCAACGCTTCTCCGCCTGCTTTGGCAGAGTCGTTGAAAGACAGATCTCCGAATGTTGTAGACACAATGACCGCAACGGATACTGCGTTCGCATTTTCATCGTCATCACCGCTGCATCCGACCAGCGCGAAGATGCCGAGAATCAGTGCAAGCACTAATAAAAGCGATAAGCTTTTTTTCATGGTTTTCGCCTCCGTATCATTCTCTGATTTTGTTTGTCTTGCTTTTCATACTCGTACAGTATAGCACTCCGGCGGCCTGATTGCAAGTTTTTGCTTTGTGAGAAAGCTGTGAGGGGCGTGTGAAAGGGGCAGCTTTTCACACTTTCCCAAGTATTTTCCTAAAAAATTTCCTGATATTTCCTCAAGAAAATGTACAAAAAAAGCAAGTGCTCTGCCGCAAGCACTTTTCCCTTCACAAGCTTTATAAGACGCTTTGATTTTCCTTTCGGTCTTGTTTCGGTCTTGTGAACGTCGGGCCGATGCCCGCTCGCGCATCAGCCCGGAATGTCGCCGACATCGTTTAAGATCAGACGCGGTCTGTACGGGAAAAGGTCGACTTCCTCCCTGCTCGTCACGCCGGAGAGCACCAAAATCGGATCCAATCCGCTTTCCACGCCGCCCACGATATCCGTATCCATACGATCGCCGATCATCGCCGCCTCCTCCGAATGTACGCCGAGCATTTTCAGTCCGGTCCGCATCATCAGCGGATTTGGCTTACCAACAAAATACGCCTGCTTGCCGGTTGCCATCTCGATCGGTGAAATCAGCGCTCTGCATGCCGGAATGATCCCGCGGTTTGACGGTCCGGTCATGTCAAAATTCGTGCCGATGAGCTTCGCACCGCTGCGGACTAAGGTCACTGCCTTGCAGATCGTTTCGTAGCTATAGCTCTGGCTTTCGCCCACGATTACATAATCCGGGTCCTTATCTGTGATCGCCACGCCGCACTGATAAAGCGCGCCGACTAATCCCGGTTCCCCGATGACATAGGCGCTGCAGTGATGCGTCTGCGCACTGACGAATTTTGCCGTCGCCATCGCGCTCGTGTAAAAATGGCTCTCATCGATGTCCAGTCCCATCGCCTGCAGCTTCAGCTTCAGCTCCAGCGGCGTCTGTCCGCTGTTGTTGGTCAGAAACAGGAACTGCTTTCCCTCGTCCTGCAGCCATTTCACGAACTCCGTAACGCCCGGCAGCAGTCTGCCGCCCCAGTAGATGACACCGTCCATATCACAGATATAACCTTTTTTTGCTCTCAATTTTTCCATAAACATCCCTCCTTTTTCTTCCATTTCTTTTTCGTTTTTTCTTTCTTTTCCATATCGTGATTGTACGCAGCCGCATGCTTCGGTATCGCACGCCCCCAGCCTCTGCCGTCCCGCGCCGATACCATCCTCATCATGCCGCTTTTCCATTCTATTTTACACCCGGAACGTGCAAGGAAAACGTTAATTTTTTGTAAATTCTCTTCCGGAGATTCAGAATTGTATCTTGTCTTTTTTCTAACGATGTGATACGCTGAAAAAAAGAAGAAGAGGAAGGTGTTTCAAATGCAAAAGCAAGAAAAAAGCAGAGAAGAACGGTTTGCCATCTTAGGGCTCGTCATCGTCGGCATTTGTTGGGGTTTCGGATTTTTGGGACTTCGCTATACGGATGCGCTGCCGACGCTGTATATTCAGTCGGTGCGCTTTGCGATCGCCGCCGCTGCTTTGGCGCTGGTCTTTTGGAAGCATCTGCGCTGCATCACGCCGCAGCTGCTCAAGGCTGCCTTCGGCATCGGTCTGCTGATGTTCTGCTGCTATGTCTGTGCCACGCTCGGCATCAAGTACACGACCGCCGCGCGCACCGCCTTTTTCTCGACCCTCGGCGTTATCTGTGTGCCGATCATCAATTTCATTCTTTTTCGCGTTCGGCTCTCCAAAAAATCCTGCTTCTGCGTGCTGCTCTGTGTCATCGGCATTTATCTGATCTCGATGACGGGTGGCGCGGAATTCGGCTTCAATCTCGGCGACGCCATCTGCCTGTGCGCCGCTTTTTTTGGTGCCGGACAGGTCATTGCGATCGAAAAGCTCGCCAAGAATCATGACGTCTATGCCCTGACCATCGTGGAGCTGGCTGTCATCGCCCTGCTCGGCACGATCGGCATGTTCGTCGCCAAAGAGCCGATCCCATCCGCCTTGACGGCGAAAGAACTGATCACGCTGATCGTCCTCGGTCTGGTCTGCTCTGCCCTCTGCTTCATCCTGCAGACCTCTGCGCAGCAGCACGTCAGTGCGCAGCGCGTCGGTCTGATCCTGACGCTGGAGCCCGCGACCGGCGCCCTCGCCTCGGTACTCATTCTCCATGAGACCCTCGGCGCCGGCGGCTGGCTCGGCGGTCTCTGCATTCTCGCCGGCATCCTGATCTCCGAAAGCGGCATCGGAGACGCTGCAGCTGCAGCAACTCCTGCAGCTGCAGGCGCAATCGATACCCCTGCAGCTGCCGCTCCCGAACCGACGGACGCAGCAGATGATCTGCCCTCTCACTGAAACAAAAAAGCCGGGCGCGCAGCCCGGCAATTCAACCATGTTTATGCATCCTGCAATTATCCGCAGGACAGGTATATTCCAATGCCTGTGCGCTGTCGGACATGCCTGCGGTCGTCGGGTCCTGCACGATGCCCAGCGTAACGAGCAGATTCACAGCGATACCGATCAGCTGAACGGTCGTATCCTCGCCGATCGCCGGTACGATATCCGCAAGTCCGAGGATCTGATAAACAAATGCTGCGAGAGTTCCCAGGAACGCCAGCAGCCAGGTTTTATTCTTCAGTCTTACTTTCCAGTTAATTTTCATCCGGCTCTCCCCCTCTAAAGTGTAAACGGCAGATTCTTTTGCCTGCCGGAGCGCGTGTCCCAATGATAAAACACCTTGGAGTATGAGATACTGCTGCCGAGGTGGATGCCCCACGTATAGAGTCCGGCTTCTCCGACAACGCCATGCGTCTCGCAGATTTCTTTCCATTTTTTCGCATATCGGATAAAATCTTTTGCGCTGACGCCCGGATTGCTCCAATCCGCCGCACAGCCGCGCAGATGAGAGGACTTCGCGTTCCCGCCGATTTTTTTGTTATAGGCAGCAGTGCGGAACCACGAATTGATCTGCATCGGTTTTCCGAGCCACTGCCGGAATTCCTCCATGCACTGTGCCTGCAGGATGGCGGCTGCCGTCAGCTTGACTGTTCCGGTCTGATTTTTGCCATACTCTGCAAAGGTAAAATGCTTCGTCAGGTTGGTGCCGGAAACTTTGATCCTTGCCATCGTAACGCCCCTTTCCCTGATTTTGGGTAAAATACGAAGCCGCAGGCTTCCCTGTGCATCGATATTTCTCCCATGATCAGAATATGCGCGTCCGGCAGCTGCGGTGCCCCGGTTCGTCTTTTTTCGCGCATCGTTCGCACGCAAAAACCCATCCCGCGCGTTTTGCGCATAAGGATGGGTCTGATTGTATTTTTCTGTAAGTCAGATTTTTGCAGCAGGCAGCGGAGCTGCCTATTTCATCGCTTCCTCGATCGCGACTGCCACCGCGACGGTCGCGCCGACCATCGGGTTGTTGCCCATGCCGACATAGCCCATCATGGCAACGTGCGCCGGAACAGAGGACGAGCCTGCGAACTGCGCGTCAGAGTGCATACGCCCCATGGTATCGGTCATGCCGTAGGAGGCAGGACCTGCTGCCATATTGTCCGGATGCAGCGTTCTGCCTGTACCGCCACCGCTGGCAACGGAGAAATATTTCTTGCCCTGTTCGATACATTCCTTTTTGTATGTGCCTGCGACCGGATGCTGGAAACGGGTCGGATTCGTGGAATTGCCGGTAATGGAAACATCCACGCCCGCCTTGTGCATGATGGCAACACCCTCGCGCACATCGTCCGCACCGTAGCAACGCACTTCCGCACGTTCTCCCTTGGAATACGGAATCTCACGCACGACTGTAAGCGCTCCGGTATAATAATCGAACTGTGTCTGCACATAGGTGAAACCGTTGATCCGGGAAATAATCTGCGCTGCATCCTTGCCTAAGCCGTTCAGAATGACACGCAAAGGTTTCTTCCGTACTTTGTTTGCAGATTTCGCGATACCGATTGCGCCCTCCGCCGCTGCAAACGACTCATGGCCCGCCAGAAACGCAAAGCATTCGGTTTCCTCACTGAGCAGCATCGCCGCCAGATTGCCGTGTCCGAGACCGACCTTGCGGTCCTCTGCCACAGAACCCGGCAGGCAGAACGCCTGCAGCCCCTCGCCGATGGCTTTCGCCGCCTCATTTGCCTTGCTGCAGCCTTTTTGGATGGCGATCGCAGCGCCCGCGACATACGCCCAGCATACATCCTCGAAGCAGATCGGCTGGATTTCCCGGGCAATCTTGTACGGATCGATGCCCTTCTCCTTGCAGAGCTTCTCCGCGACTTCGAGGGAAGCGATGCCGTAGGCTGCAAGGGCCTTGTTGATTTTTTCTATCTTTCTGTCGTAATTTTCAAATGTAATCATCCTCGCGCCTCCTACTCCTGTCTCGGGTCGATCTTTTTGACCGCCTCATCGAATCTGCCGTACTTGCCGCTTGCTTTCTCGATAGCTTCACGTGCGTCAGTACCGGCTTTGATGGCATCCATCATTTTACCCATATTGACATATTTGTAGCCGATGATATTTCCCTCTTCATCGAGTCCGACTTCGGTGATGTAGCCCTCTGCAAGCTCCAGATAGCGCGGACCCTTGGCCTTGGTGGAGTAAATGGTGCCTACCTGACTTCTGGTACCCTTGCCGAGATCCTCCAGTCCGGCGCCGATTGCCAGACCGCCCTCCGAGAACGCGGACTGACTCCTGCCGTAAACGATCTGCAGGAACAGCTCGCGCATCGCCGTATTGATCGCGTCGCACACAAGGTCGGTGTTCAGCGCCTCCAGCAGCGTCTTACCGATAAGGATCTCTCCTGCCATTGCAGCAGAATGCGTCATGCCCGAGCAGCCGATCGTCTCTACCAGCGCCTCTTCGATGATGCCGTCCTTGATGTTCAGCGTCAGCTTACAGGCGCCCTGCTGCGGTGCGCACCAGCCGATGCCATGCGTCAGCCCCGAAATATCCTTGATCTCCTTGACCTGCGTCCACTTTCCCTCCTGCGGGATCGGCGCCGGTCCGTGATAAGCGCCCTTGTTGACCGGGCACATGTGCTCCACTTCTTTTGTATAAATCATTGTATCCTCCTGTCAGGTTAACCCGCGCGGCGTTCTGCCGCTCGCTGTCGCGTGTCGGCTTGTCCACGGGCGCGCGGAATTTGATAACAAATTGCGTGTATTTCTATGTTACCATGTTTCCGCTAGGATTGCAATGGGCGAGCTCTTTTCTGTTTGAACTTTGTATAAAATTATGATACGATAGCAGGGACGCAAAAGAAGGAGACGTTCTTTATGAAAATGATTATGGAATTTATGAACAATTTTATCGATACAGTGAGCGGTGTTTTGTATCAGCCATGGTGTGTGCCGCTGCTCCTGCTTGTCGGCGGGATCATTCTCACCATTCGTTCAAAATTGATGCAAGCCCGTCTTTTTACAGAATGTTTTAAGGTCATAACCGAAAAGCCTACAACGAAAGGCGGTATTTCCTCTTTCGGCGCCTTGATGGTTTCAACAGCCTCCCGCGTCGGTACCGGCAACATCATCGGTGTTGCGACCGCGATCTGTGCGGGCGGGGCGGGCGCTGTATTCTGGATGTGGATCACCGCGATCATCGGCGGTGCATCTGCTTTCGTGGAATCTACGTTGGCTCAGATCTACAAGAAAAGAAATGCGGATGGGACGAGCTACGGCGGTCCTGCCTTCTATATGAGAGATGCGCTCGGTCAAAGATGGCTCGGCGTACTTTTCTCATGCCTGATCATCCTCACCTATGCCGTAGGATACAACATGCTTGCCGCCTATAATCTGCAGGATACTTTCTCTGTATTCGGCTTCTACACCAAAGGCACCACACCAATGATCATCGGCGCGATCCTTGCGGTATTATTCGGCGTCATTGTCATCGGCGGCGCGAAAAGACTGACGAAATCGACCGAGATCATGGTTCCGTTTATGGGTATCCTTTATGTGCTCGTTTCGCTGGTCGTTTTGATTTTAAACGCAGACCGTTTAGGTGAAATGTTCGCGATGATCTTTGAAAGCGCATTCGACTTCAAGGCGATCTTCGGCGGCTTCACAGGCTCCTGCATGATGAACGGCATCAAGCGGGGCTTGTACTCCAACGAAGCAGGTATGGGTTCCTCTCCGAACGCGGCAGCGACTGCCGATGTTTCCCATCCTGCAAAGCAGGGGCTGGTTCAGATGCTCTCTGTTTTCATCGACACCTTGCTGATCTGTACCGCGACTGCATTTATGTGCCTGTCCTCCGGCGCTTCTTTTGGTCCGGAGATCGGCGGCGCGGCCTATGTGCAGACCTCCATGGCAGAAAACCTCGGCGCATTCGGCCCAGTCTTCCTGTCCGCAGCCATGTCGCTTTTCGCATTTACGACCCTGATCGGGAATTATTCCTATTGCGAAGGCTGTCTGCGATTTATCTTGAACAGAGCGGTCAGCAGGGGCGGTATTCTGGCATTCAGAAGCCTGGCGACACTCCTCGTATTTGTCGGTGCGATCGCAAATGCGGGAACGGTTTGGAACCTCGCGGACATGACACAAGGTCTGATGGTACTCGTCAATCTCCCTGTCATTCTCATTCTTGCAAAACCCGCCTTCCTCTGTTTAGAGGACTACTGCAAACAGAAAAAAGACGGCAAAAATCCGGTATTCATTGCGAAAGACGCAGGCATTGACGCAGATCTGGATTTTTGGAAATAGTTTCACACATATTTTCGCATATATTTGAGTGCATTCTTTTCGAGGCGGCTGACCTGCGCCTGACTGATCGCGATCTCCTTGGCAACCTCCATCTGCGTTTTGCCTTCAAAGAAACGCATGTTGAGGATATGGCGTTCACGCGGGGTCAGCTTTTTCATTGCTTCCGAGAGCGACAGATTTTCGATCCAGTGCAGATCGGTATTTTTCGTATCCTGTACCTGATCCATCACATACAGCGCGTCGCCGTCATCGTGAAAAACCGGCTCAAACAGCGAGACCGGCTCCTGAATGGATTCCAATGCCAGCACAATGTCCTCCCGGTCGATCTCCATAGCCTTGGCGATCTCCTCCACGCTCGGCTCCCGCTGCAGCTGATTGGAGAGCAGCTCCTTGGTCTGCAGCGCCTTGTACGCAAGGTCCCGCATCGAGCGCGAAACGCGGATCGCATTGTTGTCTCTGAGATAGCGGCGGATCTCTCCGATGATCATCGGCACCGCATAGGTCGAAAACTTCACGCCATGGCTCAGATCGAAATTGTCGAGCGCCTTGATCAGACCGATACAGCCCACCTGAAACAGATCGTCCGGATTTTCGCCGCGGTTGGAAAATCGCTGGATCACACTGAGCACCAGTCTGAGATTCCCCTTGATGAATTCATCGCGGACCGCCTGATCGCCCGCCTGAATTTTTTCGATCATCTGCATCATTTCCGCCTCTTTGTAGAGAGGCAGCTTCGCGGTATTCACACCGCATATTTCTACCTTGTTCACCATAGTCACACCAGTCCTCATTCGTAATTTGATGCAGGAAAATTTTCTCGCACCGATTGGAAAATCCCATGTGTAAGCGTTCTCCTGCATATGTAACGTATAAGATTGTTATGTACGATGGTGCAGGGCTTCATACCTGCCAATTATCGGCTTTCCCTCACCCCAGCTTGCGCATTTCCCGCTGCAGCCTTGTGATGATGCGCTTTTCGAGACGAGAAATATAGGACTGCGAGATTCCCAGCTTGTCGGCGACCTCCTTCTGTGTCATTTCTTTTCCGTTTTTAAGACCGAACCGCATCTCCATCAGCTCCCGCTCGCGCGGCGTGAGCTTCTCCATGGCGCTGTACAAAAGACTGCGGTTGACCTCTTCCTCCAGATGCTGCGAGACAATATCGTTCTCCGTCCCCAGAATATCGCTGAGCAGCAGCTCATTGCCGTCCCAGTCCACGTTCAGCGGTTCATCGAGGCTCACCTCGCTCTTGCGCTTCGTGCTGCGCCGCAGATACATCAAAATCTCGTTCTCGATGCAGCGCGACGCATAGGTTGCCAGTTTGATATTTTTGTCCACCTTGAAGGTGTTCACCGCTTTGATCAGCCCGATCGTGCCGATCGAGATCAGATCCTCCACATTGATGCCCGCGTTCTCGAATTTTTTGGCAATGTACACGACCAGCCGCAGATTGTGCTCGATCAGCATGCTTCGTGCCTCGTCGCTGCCCGCCGCATAGGCCGCAAGGCATCTGCGTTCTTCCTCGCTGTCCAGCGGTTCCGGCAGCACATCACTGCCGCCGATGTAGTAAATTCCCCTCGCCCGGCGCAGCAGCCTGCGCATCCTGATTTTTTCGCAAGTCTCACTGATTTTCCGAAAAAGTCTCTGCAGTAAGCTCTGTGGTTTATCCAGATCTTTTCTGTCTGCCGCACTTTCATCTGCAGTCATCCTATTTTTCTTATCTGAAGCCTCATGCCCCTGCGGCATGTGTCTGAAGAATCTCATCATGAATCACCTCTCTGTTCACCAGTGCCTCGACATCGCCGAAATCTCCGTCATAAAATGCCAGTACGCTTGCCTGCAGGTTTCGATTTTGAAACATAATTTCGTCCGCGCGCAAGCCCTCCAGGACTCCGGTCGTTGTACCGACTGCCCGATAGGGAACGGCAGCAAAGCGGTTGGCATACTGTGATGCTGCAACGGACCCCGCGATACCCAATTTTTTCTTAGCCTTGCGGTCGAGCAGGATTACCGGACTGCCGCTCAGCGGCTCCCGCAGGCAATTTGCGGTATCGATGGCCGCGTGCAGGCTATAGGTACGACCGCCCTCCTGCATCTGCACCTGCAGCTCGCCCTCCGTCCATTGGGAAAGGCGCAGCAGACGAATCAGTCTGACGAACCACCACGCAAGTCCAAATGCCAGTATGCCCCAGCACAAAAGCTGTAAATAGGTCACAGCCTCTATGTAAATACTGCCGTTTCCGCTGACTGCCGGAATCTGCCGCCACAAAAGGAACGCCATGGCAGCACCTCCCGACAGCAGGGTCAGTCCCAAAAAGACCACGCCTTTTTTGAGAAACAGCAGCAGGCTGTTCGCCCCAAAAGCCAGATAGGGAATCAGCAGCGCTGCGAGGATTCTGACAGCAAAGCCGCCGATGGCATGCAACACAGGCAACCAAGGTGCCATGCCGCCTGTGTCCCCCGCCGCTGCCTGTAGCCCCGGGGCAGCGACCCCGATCGGCGGCACCAAAAGCAGGAATCCGCTCACGCCGCACAGCAGTGCGGCACACAAGAACCTCCCCTTGCGTATGCGTTCTCCCAGAAGCTTCCCGGTCAGAAGCAACAGCAGCATGCCGCTTATCAAGTTTTCCAAAAACAGGTATTCCCCATAAATCACCATGTTCCCGACCTCACCTGCTTATCATAACGCACGTCCGCCGCGCATCCTGTCGAAAGCCGTCACCCGCGGCAAATTTTTTATGATGTAAAAAATACCGCCGGGCAATATTTCCTGCATAAAGACAAAAGTGTGCAAAGGATTCTATCATTCCTTTGCACACTTTTGTCGTGTCCTCTTCATCCTGTCAATTTCGTCCGCAGTGCCAGCGCTATAGATTTTCACGGTGCTTGCGTTTCCAATCCTTGATCTGCGCCAGACGCTCTTTGAACCGCGCCTCCAGTCCCTGCTCCGTCGGGCGGTAGTATTCCCGGTCAACTAAAGAATCCGGCAAACACTGCATGGCAGTCATTTTTTCCTTGGTATCATGCGCGTACTGATAACCCTTGCCGTAATCGAGCTCCTTCATCAGCTTCGTCGGCGCGTTGCGAAGCACGAGCGGTACCGGCTCCGCGAGCTGCGCGATTGCGTCCTCCCGCGCCGCGAAATATGCCACCTCCATGGCATTCGACTTCGGCACCATCGCCATGTAGGTCACCGCCTGTGTCAGATTCACAGAACACTCCGGCATACCGATAAAATGGCAGGCCTGATAAGCTGCCACCGCGATCTCCAGCGCCCGCGGGTCCGCCAGTCCGATATCCTCACTGGCAAAGCGCACCACGCGCCGCGCGACATACAGCGGGTCCTCTCCAGCCTCCAGCATACGCGCCAGCCAGTACACCGCGGCATCCGGATCAGAGTTTCGCATCGACTTGTGGAGTGCCGAGATCAGGTTGTAATGCTCTTCACCTTTCTTATCGTATAATAACGTTTTTTTGGAGGTACACTGCTCCAACGTCTCCGGTGTTACCACCGTTACCTCCTGCACGACTTCTTGTCCGTTCTCTCGCTTTTTTTCCTGCACGAGATCGCCGTTCAGGACTGCCATCTCCAGCGTCGAAAGCGCCATCCGCGCGTCACCGTTCGCAAAGCTTGCAATCATCGTCAGCGCATCGTCCTCCATACGAATGTTCTGTCCGCCGAACCCCCGCGGGTCCGTCAGCGCCCGGCTCAAAAGCGCGACCAGATCCTCAGTCTTTAATCCCTGCAGGACGAATACCTTGCAGCGGGATAGCAGCGCGCCGTTGACCTCGAAAGACGGGTTCTCAGTCGTCGCGCCGATCAGAATGATACTGCCCTTTTCCACAACAAAAAGTCTGCGGTTTGTAACAATAAAATAGGAGTCTTCCAAAAAATTTCCGGCATCATCAATATCGACCGGAACCGCATAGTAAATGCGTTCGTTATCCGTAAGCGAAATAACCTGCTCTGCCTCTTTTGGCAGTTCATATCTTAAAATCATACTGCTACCTCAAACTTTCTATCCTACAAGAACAAATCCAGTTTTCTTTGTTCCTTCTGCGAAAGAGCAAATACATCCCGTATCTCAAACCGGTTTTCATCCAAATCAGTGATGAGAAGACGGCAGTCACTTAACCGCACCACCGCATTACTTCCCATATTAATCGTAAAGCGACACTCCCCACGGTCGGTCATAACATGAAAATAGGCATAACCATACTCATCCTTGATATCCAGAATCTTCTGAATTACCGGGGTAAAATAATGAAGATTTAACTGCTCCAAAAGCATTTTTCTCGTTTTCTTATCTACCTCTTTGATATTTTTTATTACCCCAATTTCATGGGAGCGTTCTTCTACCGTCCGAATCGAAAGAAAAGAATCCGGCTCAGTAAATGGAAACAGACGAATCACCTGAATCCTGTCCCACTTCTTTCCCTCGTAAGAAAGAGATAAAAAGCCGCCCTCTGTTCTCTCAAAAACAGCATTGTCCTGATTCAGATAGTGAATTGCCGTCATTTCCTCGACTTCATTTTCCATATTTGTGATGACTTGATTTTCACTCATAACGATTCCCCTTTCAAAGCCAGTGATTTCGTCTGTAACTCCATCAGCTTATAATAAATTCCCTGTTTCTTTTCCAATTCCTTATGCGTACCCTCTTCGACGATTTTTCCACCATCAATTACAACTAAATGGTTCGCATCCCGCAGTGTGGAAAGACGGTGTGCAATGGACAATGTCGTCCTTCCCTTCACCAGATAATTGAGTGAATTTTGGATTGCTTTCTCGGTTTCCGTATCCACACTTGCCGTCGCTTCATCTAAAATCAAAATTTTCGGATTTGCTAAAATTGCTCTGGCAATCGAAATCCTCTGTTTTTCACCGCCTGACAGGTCTTTACCCGATGCTCCGATCACGGTATCATAACCATCCGGCATATTGGCGATAAATTCATGCGCACTTGCTAAAATTGCAGCCTGCACTACGTCCTCTCTCGTCGCCTCCGGATTCGCATAAGCGATGTTGTCCGCCACCGTTCCCATAAAAATATAAGTGTCCTGTGATACCATCGCCACATTTTTCCGTAAATCATGAAAAGCTAATTCCTTTACCGGAATACCATCCAGATAAATTTCTCCCTCATCCACATCATAAAGACGCGAAATCAAATTTACAAGCGTCGTTTTTCCGGCACCGGAACGCCCCACAATGCCAAGCATTTCACCGGGATTTACATGAAGACTGATATCTTTCAAAACCGGATGATTTGTCTCGTAGCCAAAACTCACATGAGAAAGTGTAATTTCTCCCTTTGGAGTTTTAATCTGCTTCGGATTTTCCACTTCTTCAATCTCCGGAATGGCATCCATAATTTCAAACATGCGCTGGGCAGCATTGATACTGTCCGACCACATCTGAAATACACGGGAGAAGAAATTCATCGGTCCGTTTAACTGCCCCACATAGCCAACAAACGTAATCAAAACACCAAGTTCCACGGTATGCGTATTCAGAAGCAGAATCACACCGACAATCCAAACCCAGATGTTTGAAATCTCCTGCACTAAATTATATAAAACCGTAAATTTATTATTGTATTTTACAATGCGTATTTCCGCCTCTTTCAGGCGCTCATTTGGCGCTTTGAAACGCTCTTTTTCCTGCTTTTGCTGTCCGAAAGCTTTTACCACACGGGAGCCGGTCAAATTGTCATTGACACGGTTATTTACCGCACGCTCTGCCCGGTGGCGTCTGCCAAACAAACTCCACAATTTCGGCTTTAATTTCACGCTCATAAAAACTAACAGTGGCAGCAGAATACAGGCTACCAGTGCCATTTGCCAATTCAAACGGAACATAACCGTAAACGTAGCAAGAATGGTAAAGCCATGCACAAATATGTACGGAAATCCATCTAAGAAAAAGTCGGTCACACGGTTTGCATCACTTAACACACGTGTCATAAGTCCACCGGTCTGCTTGCTTGTAAAAAATCCAAGTGACAATCTTCCCATATTGGAAAATACATCCTGCTTCATGTCACGCACAGTCGCCGCGACAACCTGTGCCATCAAAGTTCCCTGTACAAGCTGGACGCCCTGCTGTACAAGTTTTGACAATACCATTACAAGCACAAGCATCAAAAGAGCAAAACCATACCGCCCGATTTCACTTTGTGAAACTTTTCCCGGCAAAATCTTATCATACAGCACCGTACCGCTTAAGTAAGGCCATACAAGATTCAATCCGGCTGCCAGAAAATAGCAGGCAAAAATAACAATAACCTTAAAACGGTACTGAAGAAAATATTTCATCGTTCTTCCAAAAATCGAACGCTTATTCATGCACTTCGGACAGATTTTTCTTTTTGGATCCGGGTACATCGTTCCACACTTTGGACAATACTGTGCTTTCTGCTCCTGAATATCCGCAGACGCTTCCACTTCTTCTGCTTCTTCTGGATATTTTTTTATCTTATTATAACTTTTACGAAACAAATTCATCTGTTCAAAATACAGATTTGTCAGTGCCGCTAATAAAAGTGGTTTGCCCTTATAATCAATTGTGACTAGATTTGTCGCGAGCTGCTTTTCCACTCTCATATGCGAAGTATCCGCCAAATCAAACCATTCCAACATGTATTCTTTTTCATCCTCTGCATACTGCATATCTGCCGTTTTCGTTCCACGAAAATAACGAACCGTCATCTGTTCATGGCGGCTCCTGGCAACACCGATTTTTGTACTTGTCAAAAACAAATACCCACTGATATATTCCGAATCAAAAGATAAATCAAACGGACAAACATCTAAAACATCATCGGATTTTATTTGATATGCCAAAAGCGTATTTAATACCTGCTTTGGCAGTTGATTTTTCTTCATGATAATTCCCCCTGCTTTCATTAACTACTCTTTTGGCTATTGTAAAGCAAGGAAACAATTCTTGCAATAGATTATTCTAAACAAACCATGTATCTTTTGCAAAATAAAACCGTGCCTGCCGGCTTACGAAACACCGACAGACACGGTCTGACTTTTTTATCGAATTTCCTGCCTATGAATGATATCACAAATCACACCGGCAAGCTCCGGTTTTAATTCTTCTAACGTCACCGGCTGTTGCTGCAAAATTACACTATGACAAGTTGAATTAACAAACTCCACAATCATATACAGCATCAAATCCGGATTACGAAACATCCTTCCTGACTGATCCAAAAGCAAATAATATCTTTGATAAAAACTGTCACCATCTTCATTATTCTCCAGCAAAAGTGCCTTCTGAAAAACTCCCCAGCTTAAATTTTTTGAAATAAATTTCAATAAATTTTTGTTCTGGTTCAATTGATTAATAACAGAATTAATCAAAAAGATTACATGGTCTTCCAATGAATCCAGCTGCACCCGGTTCATCTCCTCTAATGCACGGCAAAATACCTGTCTTGCCTTATCCGCAATCAATTTGTCGCGGATATCAAATTTATCTTTGAAATAAAGATAAAATGTTCCTTTCGCCATATTTGCCTTTTTTGCTATATCGGAAATGGATGTGTCATTTATTCCCTTCTGCGTAAATAGGGCAAATGCTGCCATCAGCAGAGAATCTCTCTTTTGCTTTTTCTTATCATCCAATTTTCCCATACAAAATCACCTAGTCCTCTTTTTCAATGGCCGCTGTCTCGATGACAAATTTCACTTCACCATTCATAGAGCCGTGAATACCACTAAAGCTCTTATAATCTTTTCCTACTTCGCAAACGGCTTTCAAACGGTCAACCAAACCTTTAACATCATCTTCATATGTGTCATTGATTTTTTCAATACCATCCTTATTAAACTCGCTCATACCGTCAGCTAATTTCTTGCTTCCGTCTTTCAGCTTGCCGCTCGCTGTATCCAGTTTACCAACACCTGTTGTCAATTTTCCGGCAGCACTCTTTAAGGATTTGCTTCCCTTGTCTAATTTCTTAACGCCACTGCCTACCGTTTTAATACTCTTTTTCAATGTCTTTCCGGATTTCACAAGTTTCTTTGACGCACTCTTTAACTTCTTATTGTTCTTTGCCAGTGTATCGCCGCCCTCTTTCAATGTCTTCACACTGGAAACTAATGTCGGCATACTGGTTTTTAATTTTGTAGAAGCTTCTGTCAAAGTTGAGGAGTTTGCAGATAATTTATCCAAGCTGTCCATTACTGTTGCTACGCTGCCGGATACTTTTTCTGCACCCGCCTTCAAATCACCGGTTGTGGACGTTGCCTGTTTCATTGCCTGAATTGCCTGTTTCTGTCCGGCAAGCACCTGCTCTAACGTTGCAACTGTTGTTGCGTCAGCACCGGTCGCTTTCAATTTCTTTAACAGTAAATCCGTAGTCTCATACGTTTTTTCCAAACTTGCCAGATTGGTATTTAACGATGTCACACCATCACTAACCGCTTTTGCTCCGGATTTCAGTGCTGTAACATTCTGTTTTGAACCAAGCTTGTCAACACTGCCAGTGTAGGTCTTCAAGCCGGTGTCAAAACTCTGAATCTGAGTCGGAATATCCTTTACGGATTTATAAAGCAGGGCACATCCATTTGTAATTTTTGCTGCGCCATCTACATAACTTGCAGTTCCTTTTGCAAATGTTGTTACACCATTTGCATAATCGGTAACGCCTTTTACTAATGTCGGAGCACCTTTTGCCAGTGTGCTGATCCCATTTGCCAACTGGTTTACGCCCTCTTTCTGGAATTTCTTCACAGAAGTGTTAAGCTCTCCCATTTTGCTGTCAAACAATTTCAAATTATCATACAAATCATCGGAACCATCAACTAATTTGTCAGAAGCATCGGTCAAATCATTCAGTTTTTCTTCCAAATCATCTAACTCATCTACATCGTCTAAATCCAAATCATTCAAAAGACTTGCACTTCCGTAGGTAAATGTATTACCAATTGTAAAATCTTTTGCATCGGCTGTTACCGTAAAATCGGATGGGATTTTATCTGCCATATCATCACTCAAATCTAAGTTCTCAGCCATTCCGGGAACGCCCATGCCAATAATCATCTGATTATCACCATCATTGACTACTCTTGCATTATCCACTTCGACATTTTCAAAATGGTCAGAAGAGAGAACCATTGCGGTCACCATAACAAATGGTGTATAAATTGTTGTTTCTTTACCATCAATTTTTTTCTTCCGGCTAGACTTATTCGTATAGCTAACATGGATTTCCACTTTACCGCTTTTACCAAGCATATCTTTTGCTGCGATTTCTTTTCCATCCAATTTGTAAGTAATCTTCATATCAACCGGAAGTTTTTCATCCGATTCACCCTGATAGTAAATATCTTTTCCGGCGCCGCTCCAGTCAACGTCCTTACCATTCTGTTTGAATGTCTCATCTCCTTTGACATTTGAGATGTTTTTCAAATCGGAAATATCATTAATGGTTCCGGTTGTTTCATTTGCGCCCTTCAGCCAGTCCGATACGGTAATCTTGGATACCGACCCATCGGCTGCTGCATTAACATAAACTGATTCCTGTTTTTTGATTTTTTTCGCTTCTACAAAGGAGCTGTTGCACACTACCATGCCAAGACTAAGCACAGCACACATTGTACATTGTAAAGTTTTTTTCAATTTCTTATTCATAGTCATCGTCCCTCCAAACTAATAATCAATTTTCCGCATATCCCATGTGGTCTTGCAAATCCATTTATCAAACACTGTCAGCATCGCCGGCAGAACAAGAATAACAACGATTGTACTAATTACTGCCCCTCGGGACAACAACGTACAAATTGACTTAATCATATCAATACTTGACGACATCGTCACGCCGAATGTTGAAGCAAACAAACACATACCACTTATCATAATGGACTTAATTGAAGTCTTGTGTGCAATATCGATTGCTTCCTTCTTACTCTTTCTTCGTACCACACGCTCTTTATGATAACGGCTCGTCATCAAAATTGCGTAATCTACAGTCGCACCGAGCTGAATCGTACCGATTACGATACTTGCCACAAACGGCAGCGACTCGTGTGTATAAAATGGCACTGACATATTTAAGAATATCGCAAACTCAATTACCATAACCAAAATGACCGGAATCAAAATGGACTTAAAGGTAATGAGAATTATAAGGAATATCGCAGCAACCGAAACATAGTTTACATTTACTAAGTCGATATCGGTTACATCCTGCAAATCCTTTGTCAATGGTGCCTCACCAATCACCATCGAATCTTTGCTGTATTTCTTAACAATCTTATTTATATCAGCAATCTGTGAATTTACCTCGTCTGTTGCTGCTTTATAGTCGGAGCAGACAAAGGCAATCTCATAGTTATCACTCTTTAGTTTAGATTCCAGTTTCTTCGGAATCATACTGCTTGGAACGCTGACCCCCTTAAAGGAATCAATTCCGAGTGCCCATTTAACACCTTTCACATCCTCAATTTTCTTTAACATTTCACTCTTTTCTTTGGATGCCATACCATTTTTCATCAATACGATATGGGTGCTGTTCATATTAAATTTCTCTTCGAGTTTTTTATTTGCAACGGCAGAATCCAGTGACTGTGGAAGTGCCCCCGCAATATCATAGTAAATTTCGTAATTGCTGTTTCCGTACATCGCAGGTCCCAGTAAAACTAAAAATAATACTAAGACAACCGGCCATCCCTTTACAATCTTTTTCGATAAACCATCGAGATTTGGAATTAGATTCTTATGGGTGGTTTTATCGATTGCTTTATCAAAGCATAGAATCAATGCCGGCAAAACAGTCAAACATACGATAACGCCGATGATAACACCTTTTGCCATAACAAGACCTAAATCCATACCTAATTTAAAGGTCATGAAACAAAGTGCAGCGAATCCGGCAATTGTTGTAATCGAACTACTGGTAACGGAAGTAAATGTATTGGAAATCGCATGTGCCATTGCACGGTTTTTATCCCCGTCATACCTGACTTTATTGGCTTCATAACTTTCCAAAAGGAAAATGGAATAATCCATCGTTACACCAAGCTGTAAAATCGCTGTCAGCGCCTGAGTAATATAGGAAATTTCTCCAAATACCATATTCGTTCCCATGTTATAGACAATCGCCATACCGATACCAAGCAAAAAGATAAATGGTGTTACCAGGGAATCCATCGTCAGTAACAAAATGAGAAGCGAAAGCACCGCTGCTACAACAACATAAATCGGCATCTCTGCCATCGCCAGATTTTTAATATCGGTAACGACACCGCTCATACCACTGATAAATGCCTGTTTCTTTACAATACCACGCATCTCGGTAATCGCATCCATCGTTGAATCTGCCGATGTTGTATTGTCAAACAAGGCAATCATCATCGTTGCGTTTCCATTAAACAAGCCCTCTCGAAGTTTATCCGGGAGCATCTCTGTCGGAACTGTGATATCCATTGCATCATCATACCAGATGACATCCTCCACATGATTTACTTTTTTCAATTTTTCTTTGAGAGCTACAATGTCCTTTTTCTCCATGTCTTCTACAACAACCATGGAAAAGGCTCCCATCCCGAACTCATCTACCATCGTATCCTGTCCGGATACTGTCTCAAGGGAGTTCGGAAGATAACTTAACAAGTCATAGTTAATTCGCGTTGACACATAACCAATTGTCGCAGGGATTAACAATAAAAATGCGATAATCAGGACAACTGCTTTGTGTCTGGTAAGCCATTTGCCAAACTTAATTACCATCGTGCACGCCTCCTACTTTTTGATAAAAAATTTCAAAAATGACCATCAGTCACTTTAACTATATGCAGTGTAACACAAAAATGACCAACGGTCAACCATTTATTTAAAAAATTATTGAATCGACACGATTCGTCACAAAATGCATATATTACCAATATACAGTTACGGAGGAAGTCAGCAGATGAATCGAGTTCGTAAAGCGGTTTTTTCAGAAGCAGTGCATAAACAAGGAATTTTAGGAAAGGGCATCGGGATTGCGATTGTTGACACCGGACTTTTTCCGCATCCGGATTACCGCTCACGCATCACCGGATGGTACGATGCTCTCTATCAAAAGCCTGCGCCTTATGACGACAACGGCCACGGAAGCCACGTTGCAGGGATTGCCGCCGGAGCAGGAACCTTTTCTCATGGAAAATACAAAGGCATCGCACCGCAGGCAAATCTAATTGGGGTTAAAGTGTTAAACAGTAAAGGCAACGGCACCATTCATGACATCATGAATGGACTTCAGTGGATTCTTAAAAATCAGGAGCGCTTAAAAATCCGCATTGTTAATATTTCCATTGGTACCAATGACCGGCATGCCTATCCCGAAGACAGTGCTTTTGTCCGCAAAGTTAATCAGCTTTGGGATGCCGGTATTATCGTGGTTGCTGCGGCCGGTAATCAGGGACCTGACCCGCAGACTATTAGCGCGCCCGGCAACTCCCGAAAAATTATCACCGTTGGCTCGTATGATTTTGCCGAAAGAACCGATGTAATTCCTTCCTCTCACTCCGGCGCAGGTCCTACGTTTTCCTGCATCAAAAAACCGGACGTCGTTGCGCCCGGTTCTCATATTATCAGCTGCTGCCCTCCCGACAAAACAAATGGCTCTCTCTACTCAAAGAAAAGCGGCACCTCCATGTCCACACCAATTGTCAGCGGTGCCATTGCCCTGCTTTTAAGTAAATATCCTTCCATGAGCCCAAGAGAGACAAAAATCCGGCTGAAAAACTCCAGCACGGATCTTTCTCTCCCCCACACACGTCAGGGATGGGGTTATTTAAATATTCCTTCCTTACTTGGTACCTTCTGACAGGTGCCAGATTTCATCGTTGTACTGCGAAATCGTGCGGTCAGAGGAAAAGAAACCTGCTTTTGAAATGTTGACAAGCATTTTCTTTGCCCATTCTTCCCTGTTTTCATAATCCGCATAGGCTTTTTCTTTGGCTGCCACATACGCTCTGTAATCCGGGAATGTCATAAACCAGTCTTTTCCAATAAGTTCATTTGAAAGTCTTTCAAGACGTTCCTTGTCACCTATGGACATAAGTTCGCTTCCTGTTATAAAATCAACTGCTTCTTTAATAACCGGATTATTGTTATAGTACTTTGCAGCACAATAGCTTCCGTTAGCATATCTTTCTACAACAGTTTCACTTAAATCACCAAAAATGTAAATATTGTCATCTCCAACAAGATCATGGATTTCTACATTAGCACCATCTTCAGTACCTAAAGTTACTGCTCCATTAAGCATAAATTTCATATTACCTGTACCACTTGCTTCTTTTGATGCAAGTGAAATCTGTTCTGAAATATCGCATGCAGGAATTAACTTTTCAGCCCATGTTACATTATAGTTTTCAACCATTACAACTTTAAGATATGGACTAACCTCAGGGTCATTATTTATTAATTCCTGAAGGCAAAGTATAAGATGAATTATGTCCTGTGCAATAATGTATGCAGGAGCTGCCTTTGCTCCAAAAATTACGGTTATTGGAGTTGTTGGCTTTTTGCCTGCTTTAATTTCTAAATATTTATGAATTATATATAATGCGTTTAATTGCTGACGTTTATATTCGTGAAGTCTCTTAATTTGAATATCAAAAATAGAGTTTTCATTAATTTCTACATTCTGTCTTTCCATTAAGGCAT
>ERZ1106973.907-NODE-907-length-31676-cov-5.802853_pt1 | contig 31676 bp, 23 predicted proteins | sample MGYA00403686_ERZ1106973 | MGnify/ENA primary metagenome ERZ1106973 (study PRJEB35170, sample SAMEA104062408) | human gut metagenome | biome: human gut; feature: human-associated habitat; material: faeces | place: Denmark | collected 2012-11-06 ...
CAGGCAATCTGGAATGAATTTTGGCTACGTTACTGAGAACGGAGTGAACAGTAACAAAAATTTATTTATGAAATAGAGGATATTTATAGATTTTTTCTTTAAGCTATGGTATTATATTAAATTGGCTGTCTGACGACAGATCCGAGTCAAAATATTACAAGAGATATGAAAAGTATGTAAGAAAGGGATACGATACATAATGCTGAAAATCAAAAGCTATGTAAAGGTAAACAGTCTGGCGGAAGCTTATGAACTGAACCAGAAGAAAACAGCCCGTATTCTTGGGGGAATGGTCTGGATGAAAATGGGCAACAGAGCAATATCCACAGCGATTGATCTTTCCGGTCTGGGGCTGGATGCGATTTCGGAGAATGATGACGAATTTGTCATCGGATGTATGACTCCGCTTCATGACCTGGAGACAAATGAAGCTCTGAATACCTACACACATGGAGCTATGAAAGAAAGCCTTTGCCACATTGTAGGCGTACAGTTCAGAAACTGTGCCACTGTGGGAGGAAGCATTTATGGAAGATATGGTTTCTCAGATGTTCTGACCATGTTCCTGGGAATGGATACATGGGTAGAATTATATGATGCAGGCCGTATTCCACTGACTGAATTTGTAAATATGAAGAAGGACAATGACATCCTTGTAAATATCATCGTGCGAAAAGAGCCACTTCTTACCTGTTACTTAAGTCAGAGAAACATAAAAACAGATTTCCCGGTGCTGACCTGTGCAGCTTCTGTGATCGGAAATGAGGCAAGGACTGTGATAGGTGCCAGACCTGCACGTGCCATGATCGTGGAAGATAAGAAGCAGATCCTGAAGAATTTCCGGAACATGACAAAAAAGCAGAAGGAAGAGGCGATCGAAGCCTTTGCAGAATATGCGGCAGAGAACGTTCCTACTGCAGGCAATATGCGAGGATCAAAGGAATACAGAACCCTTCTTGTAAAAGTATTGACAAGAAGAGCCTGGGAAGCAGTAGGAGGGATGAAAAATGAATATTAATTTCTGGCTTAACGGAGTGAACCGCCACGCAGAGATCTCCCCGGATACACTGCTGATCGATTTCTTAAGAGAACAGGGCTGTTTCAGCGTGAAAAGAGGCTGCGAAACTGCGAACTGTGGTCTTTGCACAGTTCTTATGGACGGTCGTCCGGTGCTTTCCTGCAGTACACTTGCAGCCCGCATTGAGGGAAAGAAAATCGTTACATTGGAAGGAATGCAGAGAGAAGCGCAGGAGTTTGGAAGCTTTCTGGCGAATGAAGGGGCGGAACAGTGCGGTTTCTGCAATCCGGGATTTATCATGAATGTATTTGCGATGCTCAACGAGATCAAAGATCCCACAGAGGAGCAGATCAAAGAATATCTTGCGGGAAATCTGTGCAGATGTTCCGGTTTTGTTTCCCAGACAAGGAGTATCCTGAAGTTCCTGAAATATAAGAAAGCACAGGAGGAAGCATAAAGATGAAATATGTAAATCAACCTGTACGTAAAACAGATGCAATGTCACTGGTAACCGGAAAGCCTGTCTATACAGATGATCTGGCACCAAGGGACTGCCTGATCGTGAAGATACTGAGAAGTCCCCACGCCAACGCCTGGGTGGAAGATATTAAAACAGGTACTGCCGAGAAGGTGGTCGGAATTGCATGTATCCTTACCTATAAAGATGTGCCTCAGAAACGTTTTACCCTTGCCGGCCAAACTGCACCGGAGATGAGTCCGGATGACAGACTGATTCTTGACCGTCATGTACGTTTTGTGGGAGATGCAGTTGCCATTGTTGCGGGTGAGACAGAAGAGGCGGTAGATAAAGCATTGAAGAGAATCCGCGTAGATTACCGCGTGGAGACACCGGTTCTGGATATCCACAAGGCAAAAGATAATCCGATCCTGGTCCATCCGGAGGATGACTGGAAGCTGAAAATTCCTCTTGGCGGAGACAACAAAAGAAACTTATGTGCATCTGCAGTGGAAGAACATGGAAATGTAGATGAAGTCCTGGCAAAGTGTAAATATACTGTAGAGCGCACTTATCATACAAGAGCAAACCAGCAGACTATGATGGAGACTTTCCGCACAGCCTGCTATATGGATCATTTCGGCAGACTGATCGTTCTGTCCTCAACACAGATTCCATTCCATGTGCGAAGGATCGTTGGAAGGGCACTGGACATTCCTGCTTCCAAAGTACGTGTGATCAAGCCAAGGATCGGTGGCGGCTTTGGTGCAAAGCAGACCTCTGTCAGTGAGATCTATCCGGCGATCGTGACCTGGAAAACAGGCCGCCCGTCCAAGATGATCTTCTCCAGATATGAATCCATGATCTGCTCTTCACCGCGTCATGAGATGGAGATCACAGTACGCGCAGGTGCAGATGAAAATGGTATCATCAAGGCAATTGATCTTTATACTTTGTCCAACACTGGGGCATACGGAGAACACAGTTCTACAACAGTAGGACTCAGCGGTCATAAATCAATCGCTCTTTACAGACATACAGAGGCCTACAGGTTTGCTTTTGATGTTGTCTATACAAATGTGCAGGCTGCAGGTGCCTATCGTGGTTATGGTGCAACCCAGGGTATTTTTGCAGTGGAATCTGTAGTAAATGAGCTGGCACATAAGATGGGAATGGATCCTGTTAAGGTAAAAGAAATGAATATGCCTGTAGAGGGCGGTCCTCTTCCGGGATATCCGGATGTTCCTTATGCACAGAGCTGTTCCATGGACCGCTGTATGGCGCGCGCCAAAGAGATGATGGACTGGGATTCCAAATATCCATGCAGGGATATGGGAAATGGCAAGGTCCGCGGAGTCGGTGTTGCCATGGCTATGCAGGGATCCTCTATTGCAGGAGTTGACGTAGGCGGCGCAGATATTAAGCTGAATGAAGATGGTTCTTATACACTGGCACTTGGATGTACGGATATGGGAACAGGCTGTGATACCGTTATGGCGCAGATTGCGGCTGACTGTCTGAATACGCCTATGGATAACATAGTAGTATTCAGTGTGGATACGGATATTTCTCCTTATGATTCCGGCTCCTATGCTTCCGCTACAACCTATACCACCGGTGTAGCGGTTATGAAGGCCTGTGAGGAGCTGAAGAAAAAAATCTGTAAGCTTGGCGCAGAGATGATGGAAGTAGATGAGGGAAAAGTTGATTTTGACGGATCCTGTGTATTCTATGATGAGACACTTGAGATAAGCGATGGGGCAGACGGAAATGCAGCAGGTCATATGACAGATGCAGAAGAGGGCTATAGTGTTGATATGGATGCCATCAGTTCTGAAAATGCCCAGAAGAAAGTTTCATTGGAAGATATCGCATTAAAGAGCACTTTCTTTAACAATATCGAGCTTCAGGTTGTGAAACAGCATTCTTCACCGATCTCGCCGCCACCGTTTATGGTAGGTATGGCAGAAGTAGAGGTGGATACAGAGACAGGCAGTGTGGATGTTCTGGATTATGTGGCGGTTGTTGACTGCGGTACACCGATCAATCCGAATCTTGCACGTGTACAGACGGAGGGCGGTATTGCACAGGGAATTGGCATGGCTCTCTGGGAAGATGTACAATATACAGATAAAGGTAAGATCCGCAACAACTCTTTTATGCAGTATAAGATCCCAACCAGACAGGATATCGGAAATATCCGCGTGGATTTCGAGTGCAGTTACGAAAAGAGCGGTCCTTTTGGTGCCAAATCCATTGGTGAGCTTGTAATTGATACTCCATGTCCGGCACTGGCTGAGGCAATTTATAATGCAACAGGTGTGCGTCTGACAGAGCTTCCGATGACTCCTGAGAAGATTGCCATGGAGATTTTGAAAAACCGCGAATCCATCCGGTCAGGGACAAAGGTGGAAGAATGAGAGAATTATGCCTTGCCTGTGCAGGTTTTGCCCTGGAATTTATAGTTTTTTATGCAGCAGGCATTGTTCTGGTCCGGATATTGAAAGTAAAAGGGGATTGTTCCCTGACTTTCATACTGGGATATCTGGTTTACTTTGCAGTGTTTGAACTGGTGATCGTACCGATGACACTGAAATGGGTATCCCTGACAGCTGCGGCTTATATATGGGCAGGAATCATGGCTCTGGTTATCTGCGCAGCTGTGATCTGCACAATAAAAAAACAACGGAGAATACGTGCCGGACAAACGGAAACATGCAGTGGAATTTTTGGAAGCATTTCTGAAATATGGAAAAATCACTCTGTGATGATTATCCTTGCAGGTGCCGTAGTATTGCTGCAGTGTCTGATTGTGATCTTTTACGAGGATACAACAGTAGATGCGGCGTATTATGTAGGTACAGTGAGTACTTCTGTATACACAGATACTCTTGGCAGATATAATCCCTTTAACGGAGCGATCCAGAAGGCATTTCAGGCCAGATATGTTTTTTCCGCATATCCGATGCATAATGCAGTGTGGTGCAGACTTCTGGGAATCCATCCCATTGTGCAGGCAAAGCAGGTAATGTCATGTATGAATGTAGTGACTGCCAATCTGATCATTTATCAGATCGGTAAGAGACTGTTTGACGGAAACAGGAAGAAAGCAGATCTGATGCTTGTCTTTGTCTGTGTTTTACAGCTGTTTTGCGGTACGATTTATTCCTCCGGAACTTTTTTCTTTACCAGAAGCTACGAGGGAAAAGCTATCCTTGCCAACATTGCCATCCCTTCAGTTCTCATGTGTGCCGTCTGGTATCTGCAGGAGAAAAACAGCAGGAATGTCTGGATCATATTGTTTGTCACAGCGGTCAGTGCGCTGACATTTTCCGGTTCTGCTATCATCTTTCCTATCGTGATCGCAGCGGGAATGGCTCCGGCGGCAGTTATGAATAAGAGATTTTCGGGGCTGGTATATTGTGCAGTGTGTATGCTTCCATCGGCATTATATGCAGCTGTATTTTTTGCATGCAGAATCGGTCTGCTGACGCTGGCTGCATCATAATACAGAAAGGAGAAAAAAATGGCAGGTGTAACAATTCAGGAACTGGGACTGCGCTTTGTTGATGCATGTATGAGGCTGTACTGGGGTTCCTGCTGGTATCCTCTTCTGTTTGCTGTAGGACTGATCTGCACACTGGTCCTGGGGAGAAAAAGAAAGTCCGGGATATTTGTCGGCTATACAGTATTTCTGCTGCTGACAGTATATAATCCGCTGGTTGTAAAATATCTTATCGCAAAGGTGAAGTTTGAGAATGAATATTACCGGTTTATCTGGATTCTTCCTGTGATCCCGGCGGTTGCCTACTATGGAGTCAGACTTGTGACCGCTTTTAGAAAGACCTGGATAAAAGTTCTTATGGCTGCAGCTGTGCTGACAGGTTTTGTGATCCTGGGAAATCCGCTGGACGGGGTAGTGACCAATTTTGCAATGGCAGAGAATATTTATAAGGTGCCCAATGATCTGCGTGCAGTCTGCGACGTGATCCACCAGAACCAGGAGAATGATTTTCCAAGGGTTGTTTTTGACGGCAGTCTTAACAGCATTGTGCGACAGTATGATGCGGGGATCGCCACTGTAATAAGCAGAAATGCAAGTATCTACAGATCAGGCAGTACAGTGGCGGGAAACTATGATGAGAACAGCAGTTTCTATAAAAGACAGAAAGCATTGCTAGATGTGATCGATTATCATATCTATGAAGATAAAGAAGGGTTTCAGGCTGCGTTGAAGAAATCAAAGACAGATTTCGTAGTAACACAGATCGGGCTGGTTGACCATGATTTTCTGACAGAGTGTGGTTGTGAACTGATCGCACAGACGGAATCCTGCTACATTTACAGATTTGATTATAGCAAGCCTCGTAAATAATGCATATTGATCCGGCTCATCAGAGCGTGAAATTCTGCCAAGCTGTTTCAAATGCATTAATTAAGAAGCGTGCTATGATCGAAATATCATATATCTTACAAGAGAAGGAGAAAAGAAATGAAAAGTAACATAAAAAGACTTTCACTCTGCCTTTCAGCACTGATGCTGCTGATACTGGCAAGTCCGCTGACTGTACTTGCAGCAGAGGAAGAGGTGGCTGCATCTGCGAAATTTTACGGCACATTCTGGTCGTTGGTTCCGCCGCTTGTTGCCATTGCACTGGCACTGATCACCAAAGAAGTATACAGTTCACTGTTTGTAGGAATACTGGTTGGTGCACTGTTCTACTCTAATTTTAATTTCGAAGGAACAATCCTTCATATTTTTGAAGGCGGAATGATCAGCGTTCTGACAGATTCTTATAATATGGGTATCCTGATCTTCCTTGTTATTCTGGGAACCATGGTATGCCTGATGAACAGGGCAGGCGGTTCCGCAGCATTCGGACGCTGGGCCGGTAAGAGGATTAAAAGCAGAGTTGGTGCGGAACTCTCAACCATCATTCTTGGTATACTGATCTTTATTGACGATTATTTTAACTGTCTGACAGTAGGAAGCGTTATGCGTCCTGTGACAGATAAGCACAATGTGTCCCGCGCAAAGCTGGCGTACCTGATCGATGCCACAGCAGCACCGGTATGTATCATTGCACCGATTTCTTCATGGGCTGCGGCAGTCAGCGGATTTGTAGAAGGAGAGGATGGAATTACCCTGTTTGTACATGCAATTCCCTATAACTTCTACGCACTGCTTACGATCTTCATGATGGTGGCAATGGTTCTTATGAAAGTAGAATTCGGAACAATGGGAGTTCATGAGACAAATGCTTTAAAAGGTGATATCTACACAACACCTGCACGTCCTTATGCAAACGCGGCTGAAGATGAGAAAAGTAATCCGCGTGGCAAGGTGATCGATCTTCTGATCCCGATTGTAAGCCTTGTAATATGCTGCGTAATCGGTATGATCTATACAGGTGGTTTCTTTAGCGGAACTGATTTTGTAACTGCATTTTCACAGAGTGATGCATCTGTGGGACTGGTGCTTGGAAGCTTCTTCGGACTGGTTATCACGATTGTTTTATATCTGATACGTCGTGTTATGAATTTCAGAGACTGTATGGCGTGTATTCCGGACGGATTCAAGGCAATGGTACCTGCAATCCTGATCCTTACTTTTGCCTGGACATTGAAGGCCATGACAGACAGCCTTGGTGCATCTGTATTTGTATCTGCAATTGTTAAAAGCTCTGCAGGCGGGCTGATGAATTTCCTTCCTGCAATTATCTTTGTGATCGGGGCTGTTATCGCATTTGCGACAGGTACTTCATGGGGAACCTTTGGTATCCTGATCCCGATTGTTGTTAATGTATTCTCAGGAACAAATCATGAACTGATGATCATCTCTATTTCTGCATGTATGGCAGGTGCTGTATGTGGAGATCACTGTTCACCGATTTCCGATACAACCATCATGGCATCAGCAGGTGCACAGTGTGAACATGTAAATCATGTCAGCACACAGCTTCCCTATGCAATGGTTGCAGCAGCAGTATCTTTCCTGACTTATATTATCGCAGGATTTGTACAGACAGCATGGATCGCACTTCCGGCAGGAATCATTCTTATGGCGATCACCCTGGTGATCATCCGATTAAAATTCGACGATCTGAAAATGTAAATAAAACCGGGCAGTCAGCACAATGCATGACTGCCCATAATTTTTGACTTGTAACAAAATAATGCATCTTTTGTAACAAAATAAAAAACTTTACTTTTTTCGGTAATTATGATAATATAGACCTTGTATTAAATAAATTATATAAATCCTTTGAAAATCAGATTTTCAAGATACGCGCCTGTAGCTCAGTGGATAGAGCAGTGGTTTCCGGTACCCATGAAAAACCGACTTAGAGCCTTATAAAACAAGCACTTCTTAAAAACTTCACCCTTATTTCACCCTTATTAAATCGAAAAGAGGTAGTTAAAAAATGGCAAGAGTAAGAAAAGTAGAGCTTACATCAGAAGAAATTAAGGCACAAATTACATCTATAGAAGAACAAATTACTAAGCTTACAGAAGATATCAAAGGCTTGAGAGTGCAGAAAAAGAATCTTTCTAAAGATCTTGTTGCAGCAGAGAAGAAAGAAGCAGCCGCAAAAGAAGAACAATCTATGAAGGATATTGCCAAATTACTTCGAGAAAAAGGACTTTCTGTAGAAGACGTTCGGAATATGCTTGATAAAGAATCAAAGTAAAAAAATGGGTAGCCAAGTATAATGCTTGACTACCCATAAATTATAGTACATTGTCTTTTGTATATCTGACTTCCAGAGATTCAATATCTGGAAGTAATTTCTCATGATAAATATCATTTCCACCAGCCTTTTCATAAAGCTTTCCCATCTCTAGGAATGTCTTTAATCCATCCGGTGTGATGTACCCTTGTGCCATAAAGTCTCTATGCATTCTCCAGAGAGAACTTCTAAATGATGCTACAGTACACTCATCTTGATTAGTTATAAAGTTCTGCATCAAAGTTGTAAGATCAGTAAGCTGTGTGCTCAGAGTATTTTGATTTGTTCTCAGATCATCTCTGATATTAATGGACTGGTCATGATAATTATGTTGAGACTGCTCAAAATTAGCAATTTTCTGTTCCATATCAGACAACTTCTTCTCTAAAGCTTTCTTCTGTAGAGATGCTTTTGTTTCGAGACCAAGAACATCAAGAAGTTTCTCCCATCCAGCTTTTAAAGCTATAACAAGCATTGCACAAAGAAGTAAAGATATGATCACATTGATCTCACCAAACTCATGGATTTTCTGTATCTGTTCAATACCCATGACGTACCTCCTTATGCCTTAATGATATATTTGGCTGATACATAGCCAACATATTCTTTTTTAGTGATTGATACTTTGTACCATCTGTCACCTTTAGTATCTTTTGTAACTCCGAGGACATTAATAAGATTGTCTTTATTTAACATCGGATACTCTGGAAGTAACGGATGTTCAGTACCGGGTTTTTTGCGAACATTCAATTTACTTGCAGTTACTTTTCCTACAAATGGATATTTTTTTGTAGTTGTTGCAGCAGGAGTATTAGGATTTTTAATGTTAGATTTTTCTACATACCCTATATATTTTGCAGCGATACGAACCTGATATCTTGTACCAGATTCACCGATGATATCCACAAGATTACCTGCATTAAGTTTAGGATATGTACTTAACTTAGAAGCTCCTGTAGCGCCTGAGAATACATCTGTTCCATTAGCTGTACAAGAACCTACCCATGCAGTATAAGATGGCTGTACAGGTGCAGGAGATGATGTAGAAGAGGTGTTAGAAGTTAAGATGGATGTGACAATAGAATAGTCTGGACGACAAAACTTTGTCCCAGGGAGATTTGAATTATAATAACTCTTAGCATAAACTCCACCACCATTTGGAACAATAGAAGAGCCTCCTGAAGTGTTACCTTCAATAGTATAAAATTTATCTCCTTCGACTTTTGTTACTAATCCAGTATGAGCGAATGTACCATTACGATAGAAGATTACAATGTCTCCTCGCTGTGGATTTGCATACTTTGTGAAGAGATTTCCAAGAGTAGGACAGTATACATAAGGCCAATGTTTAAGGAGTTTTTTAGCTACATCAAGACCGAATGTTTTCATCATGCACCAACTCACAAACGCTGCACACCAAGCCTGTGCCTGATACTGAGGATATACGTCTCTCCAGTATTTAGTGTAGTTATTGTAACCTGCATTTGCAGTTTTATCATCAAGCTGAGAATTAGATTTCTTCTCTAAATATCCAACCTCATTTTTAGCGCAAGCAATAAGAGCATCAATAGCTTTATCTTTATTCATAGTATCACTTCCTTGTGTAGTTGTTGGTTTGAGAGAGTTTGTAGAAGTAGTAGAAGATTTAGAATAGTCTTTATAGAATACACTTCGATCGGTTTTTGTTGGAATACCAGGAATGGTTGCCTTACTAGAATATTGCCATCCAATAACACCAGTAGAAGCAGGAACTCTTAATCTTTCCTGTAATTCACCGGTGTCATTATTAGGATATCGAGCAACCCAACAATCATACTTTTTAGCACCTTCTGGTAACTGGTTCTGATACCAAGAATAGCCGCAATAAATACCAAATTTATATCCAGCTTTGACAATAATAGCTCTAAACGCTTCGATCATTTTCATCATTAAATTGTCAGATAAATTCTCCTGACATTTATCCTCTATATCAAGAAACACTGGATAATCCAGTTTTCTTTTATTCAATGTTTTAATAACTACATTTGCTTCATTTTTAATCTGAGCAATAGTAGTAGCATAGCTGTATTTATAGACTCCAACAGGAATTTTATTCTCAATACAACCTTTATAATTAGGTTCGAATGTGCTATCAATAATATTTCCTTTTTCTGTGATTCTTAGGATAGCGAAGCCCATTCCATAACTAGCAACAGTTTTCCAGTCAATGCTTCCATTCCATCTGGAAACATCAATTCCTTTAATTTCTGCCATAATATCAAGCCTCCTTTTAGTCAATAAAAAAGAGAGGCTTTTAATCCTCTCTTTCAAGTTCTTTCAACATATTAAGTTCTGCTTCAGAAATAATCTCAAGCGCCCATTCATCTGGCACATAGTTTTTCATTCGCTTACTCATATTATTTTTTCTATAATATTTATTCCAGAAATACAGATTCCCAAGAGCACGAGCTTTATGCATAACACATATATAAGTAGCTTTTGAGTCAGGAGTACCATTCACTTGATAATCATAACCAGAACAATTAGAACATCCTGCAGCTATAGGACAATAGAAACATTCATCTGTACTCTGTGTCCTTCTATCTATTTTTGCCATACAATTAATTCTGCATTTATAACATTCTGTGCATCCTATACCATTATCTACATCACCAATAGAGTACGGTTCTTGCTCTCCATTAAGAGAAGATTCCATATATCTGATACATGGAAATATGCGACCTTGAGGATCACAAGCAATCATTGAATTACCAACGCCTCCACACCAACTTTGTAAATCATCAGGATCTTTAGGCTGAAAGAAGTCTTCATTATAAAGGGAACAGAAGAAATCACGTTCAAAATCAAAATTCTGTTCCAAGAAATAATCAGATATACGTTTCATTTGATCATAAAGAACAGTTGCATGTACAGGTGTCCAACCCTTTTCATATACACAATTGGCATTGATTTCATCATATCCAAGATCGACCATATGCTTAATAGCATCGTATAGAAAGCTGATATTGCCCGGAGCAATTGTGATCTTGCTTCCCATATGATTTCCACGTTTCATCCAATCTGACGCAGCATCGACAGCTATGTCATAACTTGGACCACCATCTGGAAAAACTCGACAGGAATCATGTAATTCTTTATTCCCATCAATAGTAACTGAGAAAGATAATCTATTGGCCCACTTACGAAGAAATGCTTGTACTTTTTCGTCTCTGTATAAAACACCATTTGAACAAATAGAGAACATAGTTTTCATGGCCCAAGGATGATCCAACTCTATGAGTTTATCCATAATATAAGTACAGATTTGATCTATAAGCTCTATCTCAAGAAAGGGTTCTCCTCCAATGAAATCTACAACCAATCCAGGAGATTTCTCTGGATTGATATAAGATTTAAAACCTTTTTCACCTGATACAACTAAATCAAAGAATTTCTTAGCTGTTTCAAACGACATTCGATTTTTTCCTTTGTGTCCTTGGTAACAATATAGACACGCAAGGTTGCAATCATCAGTTACTTGAAAAGTGATACTCTGTGTTAATATTCTTTGTCCGTCATCGGTTTTTACCTTCTTAGATGGATAAAGTCTAGCTATCTGGTCCGAATATTGTTCTGTCCTTTTCATGCTATTCCCTCTAATTCTGGAATCTCACAATTACATTTAATAGTAATAGTCATTTCGTCAGAATTATTTGGAATAATCCAACTATACTGATGACCTTCGAGGTATTCTGGGATGTATTCCTTTGCCATCTCATTTGCAAGAGCAGCATACTTTCTCTGTAATTCTGCACCACGTTTATTGTAAGACATAAGAGTATCTCCATTGATGAGTTCTAAATCGCTTGGATGTGATTCAATAACTCTCTGTACAATGTCTTTTACGAAGTTTAATTCAAAATTAACTCTTTCAAGCTCTGTAGCTTTTTCTTTATCAACCTTTACGATTATTTTTCTCATATCCTTATATTCCTTTCATTCTTAATTATTTATCAGAAGCTGTTTCCGTTTTTTCTTTAGTTTCTTCTTTAGTTTTTTCTGTTGTTGTTTCAGTGGTCTCAGTAGGAGCTATGGTTTTATCTGTAGCTAATGAGATATTAATAACACTTCTTTCATTGGAGATTTCTTCTGAAATACTTTCAATTTTCATTCCAGTATAATCTTTCTGGGTATTCCCATAAATAATTTTAAAACCTGTTCTATTTTCATCAGTAATCATATCCTTAATAGTGTTTAAAGATTTATCAGAATTGAAGATAGAAATAGTAGCCACGATATTTCTATTCATATCATTTCCCAACCCATCTTTATATCCTTCATATGAATATGTATCGTTAGCACGAGTAATAATTAGTTCTTGTCCATCTTTTAAAATAAGTTTCATAACAATTCCTCCTGTAATTTAAACATGGACCAAAGCATTACACTTTGATCCATGATCCGTTTTGTTTTACAAATATTTTTCCTGATTTACGGGTGATTCGACAGAAACCATTTCCGGTATGGCCTGTTTCATTTGTTCCATCAGGTGATTTAAATGATTGATTTCCTGCTATAGTTTGCGCATTGGTAAGGTAGTAAGAAGAATTTACATAATTACCACTTGGATAATTAGCAGCAGTAGCTGAAGTGTAAACATATCCTGAACCTCCGCCATTATAGCCTTGGTAGTTAGTGCTATCACTATAATCAGAACATGCACCACCGCCATACCATCCACCTCCGCCACCGCCGGAACCATAATTATAATTAGTTCCAGAAGTTGTTGCAGAACCACCTTGACCAAACGAACCATTTGTACCTGCAGCAGTTTGTGTAGCTCCATATCCAGAAGCAGAAGAACCACCAGTAGTTCCACCGCCATATTTTGTTGTAAGCGAATTTTCTGATGATGAACCTCCACCTCCTCCAGCGACAATAACTCTAGCATAAAGATCATTTTTTTCTATACGAACATCGGTTGCACCGCCGCCACCTTGTCCATAACTACTATAATTATAAGTTCTTGAACAACCTTTTCCTCCTCCGTTAAATCCACCAGGTGTTTCACCTGTTGAAGTTGTAGCTTCTGGTTGTCCACCAACATAAATATATAAATCCGTAGAATTTTTAGTTAGAGTTATGGTTCCGACAGAATATCCTCCAGCACCACCATAATAACTACTATATGAACCTCCTTGAGCACCCCAGCATTCTATTGTATATTTTCCTCTTGGAAGTGATATAGCTTGAGCTGTTCCTGTATAAGCAAAATCCATTACGGCATTAGCGCCAGCATCATAAATTTTATTGTTCATCTTCATAAATACTGGAGCTGCTTTTTTAATTTCATTGTTCATTTTACAATGTAGAGTTTTCTTTTTGATATAACAGGTAATCCTACAATAGCCATTATCAGAATGACCAGTTTCTGTAGTGCCAGAAGGAGATTTAAAAGATTCATTGCCAGATAAATTAGAAGCATCAGAAAGATAGTAAGATGAATTTAGAAGACAGCCTTGAGGATAGTTAGAAGCAGAAGAGGAAGTATAAACGTAACCAGAACCACCTCCGCCACCGCCATCATCATCTCCAGAACCATCAGGATAAGTACCTTGTCCACCGTACCATCCTCCGCCACCGGCTCCACCATAACCTGAAGCGTAATAACATCCAAAACCACCGAAACCAAAACCAGCAGCACAATTAGAAGAAGAGTTTGTAGTACCTTGTGAATTAATAGCACTTAAAGATGAATATGAAGCAGTTTGAGATCCACCATACCCATATGAACCACATCCAAAATTTCCCCTAGTACCAGATACACCACCTGCATACCCGCCACTATAATTAGGACCACCATCAGAACCACCGCCACCTGCAACGATAACACGGGCGTATAAAGAAGCACTTCCAATACGAATATCAGTAGCGCCACCACCACCTTTATAATTGTATCTATATCCACCACCATTGAAACCTCCGGGATAGATTGAATTTGATGCTGATGTAACAGAATTTCCAGATCCACCAACATATATGTATATAGTAGTTTTTTGAGTCAATGTTAAAGTTCCTGTAGAATAGCCACCTTTTCCACCATAACTAGAATTAGAACGATAACCTCCCTGTGCTCCCCAACATTCAAGAACATATTTTCCGGGTTCGAGGGTTACAGATTGAGCTTTACCTGTATAAGCAAAATTCAATACACTTTTTTCCGAGTTTCCACCGTACACAGAAGATACAGAACAAACAGCAGTACAATTGTTATCACATGAAGCTTCACAAGAAAAGCCGCATGAGTTATCACAAGAACCACCACATCCACCTGTACAGGTTCCTTTGCATCCGCCAGTGCAGTCATTGGCGCAAGTGGTAGTGCAAGTAGTATTACAAGTGCCAGAACAACCACCAGAACAGGTAGAATCACAACCATAACAACCAGTATAACAACCGGAATCACAATTTCCTGAGCAATTACTTGAGCAAGATCCACCACAACTGGTGCAATCGTTGGCACAAGAAGCAGTGCAAGTATGCTCGCAATCATAAGCACAAGTAGCAGTACATGCAGCATTGCAATCATTAGAGCACCTTTGAGCACAGGCGCTTGTACAGTCTCCATCACAGTTGTTCCCACAGCCAGTGCATCCGGTTACACAAGCATTTGTACAAGCTCCAGTACAGTCATTAGCACATTTGGCAGTACAGTCAGAACAAGTACTTCCTGAACCTCCCTTACAAGTTCCATCACAATATCCAGAACATCCACCAGTACAGTTAGTAGAGCAAGAACCACCACAAGAACCACCACATCCACCAGATGATGAATGAGTACAGTTGGTAGCACAAGAAGTTCCACATCCACCAGAGCAAGCCATAAGCCTCACCTTCCTTTCAGTCTTTTATTCATAAGTAATCCAAATATCTCCATTCTTTCCGTCACTAGCTGCAGGTTCCGTTGTTGAAAGATGAATACCTATTTCAGCTAATGACCAGCTTACGTTTCCAGATCCATTTACAGATTTACTTGTATTTCCTACAGTAACGGTTCTTGTTGTTCCCCAATTAGCAGTAGTAATATTAGCTGTACCATCAAAATTCGTACCATTAATAGTTCGTGCGGTTTTTAGTTTTTTAGCAGAGCCGCCACTACCTGTTCCGTGAAATATAATCGGCATAGTTAAGCCCTCCTTTTATAAATCTATGTGTTCCCAACCAGAGTTCGTTTTTACGTATAATCCATATTGTGTTGGGTTCAAATTTGTAATTCTGCAGAATCCATTGCCTGTGTGACCAGTTTCAGATGATCCTGTAGGAGAAGTAAAAGAAGTGTCTCCTGCGATAGTTTTAGCATTTGTGAGATAATGAGTAGAATTTAGTAGACATCCGTTAGGGTAATTTTTAGCTGTAGAAGAGGTATAAACATATCCTGAGCCTCCTCCGCCCCAACGTCCATCAGAATCAGAATCATTGTCGTAGGCTCCGCCACCTCCGTACCAGCCGCCTCCACCACCACCACAAGAGTAGCCGGAAGCATTTCCGCCTTGACCAAAAGTAGCCTGAGTGCTCGTGCTCCATGTTTTGCCACCTGCAGTTTGTGAGGCACTACCGCCAGATCTATTTTGACCAGTAGTGTTATTATAATAGCCATCTCCACCATATTCTCCACCACCACAACCACAAGGATTAGCATTGGCACTTGTTACACCAGCTCCGCCGCCACCTCCGGCTACGATAACTCTTGAATATAGAGAATTTTGACCTATGCGAACATCTGTAGCTCCTCCACCACCTCTACCAGAAGAAATACCAGTTCCTCCACCATTGAATCCTGCAGTAGTAGAAGAGGAAGATCCAGCTCCACCAACAGATACATAAACAGTAGTCGTTTTAGCAAGAGTAATTGTGCCTTTGGAGTAACCACCATATCCGCCAATGTAACTACTATAAGTTCCTCCTTGACCACCCCAGCATTCTAAAGTATACGTACCTGGTTTTAGAGTTTTAGATTGTACTGAACCTGTATAATTAAAATCCATTATGTCGTTCTTAGCCTGAGTAAGATATATTACATCTGATAATTTAGTGATTTTTACATGTCCATTACCAGAATGACCAGTTTCTGTAGAACCTGTTGGTGAAGGGAATGATTTGTTGCCAGCAATGGTTTGAGCATTAGAAAGATAATAAGTAGAATTTAGTAAACATCCAGAAGGATAATTTGAAGCAGTGGCAGAAGTGTAGACATAACCTGATCCACCACCAGCAGAATCACAATGTAATCCACCTCCATACCAGCCACCGCCTCCACCAGGCGCTACATCTGTAGAATTACTGGCTGATGCTCCACATCCGAATTTAGCTTGGACAGAATACCTATTAGGTTCCTCTGATGATCCTCCTGTACCAAAAGTAGTTTGTTTTCCGCCAGTGCCATGATAAACGCGGTTTGATAATCCATCTTGTCCTGTAGTACCTCCGCCAGCACCACCATTAGCTGCATTATTCCTAACGTCATATCCTGCAGATCCTCCGCCGCCTGCAACAATAATTCTACTTAATAGTGAGTTTGTATCTCGAATGTTATTTATAAAATAAGATGAGTGTGAAAATACAGGACTCATTAAAGAAATATCAGAAGCTCCACCGCCTCCGCCACCTACGCCAGAGTTGTTAGTACCATAACCATCACCGCCGCCATTAAAACCACCAGCAGTTCTAGTATTAAGGATGCCATTTTGACCTTGCCCTCCTACTGTTATATATATAGTGGTATTAGTTGAAACATTTAAAATACCAGTAGAATAACCACCTTTTCCACCATTACCATAAGTTCCGTTTGATTGATTGCTATTTCCACCTTGAGCGCCCCAGCATTCAAGTTTATATGCACCAGGAGTCAATGTAGCAGTTTGAACCGAACCAGTATAATCAAAATTCATAACAGAACCATTATAATTAGCAGATCCAACGCCGTACATTTTGTTGTTGTTTAATTTAAAATAAAAAGCAGTAGCTTTTTTTATTGAATTATTTATTCTGGCATATAGTGCCGTATTCTTGCATTCAATAACAGTAATTCGACAATAGCCATTACCAGAGTGCCCTGTCTCAGATGAACCTGTGGGAGAAACAAAAGAATTATTGCCTGCGATTGTTTGAGCGTCAGTAAGGTAATAAGAAGAGTTTAATAAACAACCTGATGGATAGTTTTTAGCTGTGGATGATGTGTAAACATAGCCTGAACCGCCTCCGCCACCTTCAGAATCAGATCCAGTAGAGTATGATGAAACGGAGTATCTACTCGCTCCACCATACCATCCTCCACCGCCAGCTCCGCCATTATATGTATTGCCACCAAGTCCAAAGCCAAATGAATTAGTTCCACCAGAAGTTTGAGAAGCTTGTGTTAATGAAGTGTTCCCAGATCCTGCGCCACCGGTTTCACCACCACCATATCCACCAGTTTCGTTATCTTCACCTGAACCGCCACCGCCGCCTGCAACAATAATTCTTGCATATAACGAGTCTTGAGCAATTCTTACATCAGTAGCTCCGCCACCACCATTTCCAGGTTCACCTGTACTCTCGTGAGAAGCAAAACCACCGCCATTGAAACCTCCTTCAACTTTCACATTACCTGTAGAACTAGACATTCCACCTTGCCCACCGACATAAATATAACAAGTAGTTAATTGTGTTAAAGTTAGTATTCCAATAGAATAACCACCAAGTCCAGAACCTGTAACTGTAGCAGAAGCACTATCTTGGCTCCGATTTCCACCCTGAGCGCCCCAGCATTCCAATTTATAAGTTCCTTTAGGTAATGTGACACTCTGAACAGCACCAGTATAATCAAAGTTTAAAATATCACCTGTTTTAATATTACTCATCGCCATACACCACCCACATATCACCAGGTTTACCATCAGTTGTCTTAGGTTCTTCAGTAGAGAACGTCACATTCCTTAACTGAGATTTCATAATATCTGACTGATAAGCAGTTACAGCCCCATTAACGACCGGTTTATTCTGTAATCCATTATAATCAGTTGTACCCGGATCACCTTTATCTCCATAAACACCTATAACTGTTGGAGTAGTGTACAAATGATTATTGTTTGTCAAAACAAATTCATGATAACACCACAAATATTTGTTTGTAGATGTCATAACCTGAGCAGAAGTCGCCCACCCAGTAGTTTCCTTAGTAACACTTTGAGATTGAGAACTAGCAAGATAATGAGGGATAACACTTGATATGCCGACTCCCTGATCACCTTTAGGTAATGTAAAATTCAATATAGCATCTGTATCGGTGCCAGAATTAGTTACTGCAGCTGAAGAACCAGTTTCGGCAGTACCAATTTTAATAGTTGCATTCTTACCAACTCCGGCAAGACATTGTTCACCTTTATAAATTGCCATGTTATCGCCTCCTTTTATAAATCATTTCTTATAACAATAGTAATGGGAATATCTACAGTTGGTTTCTCGGTTGCTTTTATAGTAATTTGATTTGTAGTCTGTCCTCCGTCAGCTAACATTGCATTTTGGTAAGCTTCAATAGCAGCAGATGAAGCATTAGAAGCATAATCTATTTCTACAATATTTGAAGAAGTTACTCCAGATACGGATAATACATAACTATATGGGGCAGAAGATCCAGTCCATTTACTTGCTGTGAGAGTAGTATTAACAAGTGTACTTTTCTTTGCATATGTTTTTTCTGATTTAGTACTTGAAAACGTACTGTTGGCTGTTACAGATGAGTCGTTAATAACATTTACAGAATCATATTCATCAATAACATTGTAATAGGTATTTGCGTTTAAAGTTCCAGCTTTCTTTTTTGCAAGATAATCAGCCTTTGTAATTTCAACAGGAACATTAACTCCCATCTGAGATAAAGTAATATCAGTAGTACCATCAAATGAAGCACTACCAATCTTTCTTGCAGTAGCTAATTTTACAGCTGCGTTCGCATTTCCTCCAACTGAAGATGATCCAGCATAATTATGTGTGTGTCCAGTAGCAGATTTTCCATTTAGGGCAGTTGTAATAGCATTTTGAGTCATGGTGCCATCTGTAGCAGATCCTGTGGAAGTATAGAGTTTAGTTGTACCGGAATAGCTTGTAGTACCTACAGAATATGTCGTATTTGTAGGAATTACCCATGTACCATCTGCACGAAGAAATTTTAATTGTTCTCCTATATTAGGTGCAGGAACAAGACCAGCACTTCCGGCGGAAGAAGAAGTAGCACCCTTCATGTTTCCATAAGTATGATCGGTAAATAATGCATCTGCAGGCACTGACTTACCAAGTGTATATGAACAAGCTACTGGCTTACCACCTGAGAAATATACTGGCTGAGTTGATGATCCAGCATTAGAAGTAAGAGCAGCGGCAGATGATGCGCTACCTGCAGAAATAGCATATTTAACACTTTTTGTGGCATCAGCAGTATTGTCAACGTTGCCTAATCCGACTTCACTTTTAGTATGCATATGTACTTTTGTAGCTTTTTCAGCTAATTTACTATTCATCTCAGTCTCGGTATAATAACGTTCATCATGATTATGAGACGCTGGTGGATAGCTGCTAGGCTTTTCAGTAACTCCAGACCATGGTACAGAAGTAGCAGTTCCGGCAGTATATACTGAATAACCAGCCTCAGAAGATAATTTGCTCTCATCAACAACATAATACATTTTTTCAGTCTTAGTTACTTTTACGGTATCACCAAGCTGAATATTAGCAGTAGTAAGTTTAAAACGTGCAGTATCATCTTCAACAATAACCAGACGTTCTAATGCTCCATGGGGAAGCCTTGCAATATCAATTGTTCCAAAGAGTTTACTTGCGTTGAGAGAAGTAATAGTTGAATCATTATGATTATGCGCAGAAGGAGTATAGGTAGAAGGTTTTCCTGTAATGTTACCCCATGCGACACTACTTGCAGTCGCAGCATTTCCTGTAACATTTACCGTCAGATTATTAGTAACAGGATTATATTTAAACTTATCGCTGTATGCTCGCTTTGTCTCTGTGGTAGAGTCAGAAAACCAAACATGTCTAGCTGCATCAGCAGTACCTTCTCCAGCGGATACATTTGTAGCTGTTCCTGCAGTAGTTGCACTATCAGCAGTAGTTGCATGTTTTACACTCTTATTTGCATCTGCTGTATTATCTACATTACCAAGTCCTACCTGAGCTTTTGTATGAGTATGCCCGGCAGAAGAGTAAGCACTTGAATTTGTATATGCAGCAGATCCTAATCCGTGAATAGGAACAGTAGTTTTATTACCATCTACAGTGAGTGTGATTTTTCCGTTTTCAGTACTTTCTGAGATAGCAACAGACTTTACGGCTTTTGCTAGAGTAATATAAGTTTTGCTTGAGCTATCCCAACGATAAATAGTATTCGTAGCAGTATTTATATAAATAGTATTTATATCTCCAACAGACGGAAATAACTTATTGGAAGCATATGGAAGTATTTCTTTATGATTAGCTATACTTGTCTTCAAATAACCAACCAGTTCTGTTAATCCAGTGAGATTAAGAAATTGTTCTTTCATTTTGCATTAGTCACATCCTTCCATTTTTATTTTTAAAATAGAAGGAGAGCATTGCAGCTCTCCTCCCAATAAAATCAATTGTTTTTTACGCAGTAAATAAACCTTTGATAGACGCACTTGGAATTGCTTCATATCCATCTCCAACAAGCCCCTTAAGAGCGGTGATATCAGATGTGTTCTTAGCAATCTTCGGTTTTTCAGTAGCAAGATCTTTTTCTACAGCAGTAATTTTGCCTTCTGCTGTATCCATTCTGCCTTTAACAGCAGTAATATCTTCTGCATTCTTTTTATCAGCAGCTTCTAATGTAGGTAATTTCTTTTCAATAGTATCAATTCTTCCTACAGCAGCTTCAAGATCAGCAGCTTTTGCATACTGAGAAAGATCAGAGTCTGCGAGAGCTTTAGATACATACTCAGCAATATAGCTTACAATATCTTTGGATGTAGCAGATTCTGGAAGAGTACCGATAAGAGTCTTCAGCTTTGTGATATCCTCTTTATTTGTTTTGATCTGAGAATTCATTGTAGCAGCATCAGATGTATGTGTAGAAATCCAATCAGAAATCTCTTTCAGTGTATCATATGCTTCTGGAGCATCTGCGACGATTTTAGCGACTGCATCTGCAACAGCTTTCTTTACTGATCCGTCACCAGTGCCATTCAGTGTTCCAATAGCTGCTGTATTAGCAGCAACGCTTGCTTTTAATGCAGAATCATCATATGTGCCTGTTTTTACAGCTTCTTTAATATAAGAAACTACATCTTTAGCTTTTGCATCAGCAGGAATAGTACCAACATAAGACATTACTTCTGTTTTTGCTGTGTTAGCAGCTCCGGCTGCATCGAAATCTGTAGCTGCCTTTCCAGAATCTACCAGATTACCATTAGCATCAAGACCTGCAAGATGTCCGGAAATAGCTCCTTTTACTTTATCTGCCTTACCTGTTGGCTGAGGAATAGTAATAGTAAATGCTGCTTCATCAATAGTTACTGGAGCAGTTTTTGTGTAGAAATAAAGTGTGTATCCGTCTTCTGACTGAGATACTGTTTTAATTGAGTTTTTGACAGCCTCACTGATTTTAGAGTCAATCTGTACGTTATGCAGATTTAAAAACTCCTGAAGATTAGAAAGTGTAGCGAACTGTAATTTTGCCATAATTAATTTCCTCCTTGAAATATATTTGTTAAATCTTTAGAATCAATACCACCAAGTTTTCTATCTAAAGCAGCGTCAATATGATCATCTAAAACATCCAGAACAGTTTCTTCAATGATATTTGAAACATATTCTTTTACAGAATCAGCATTTGCAAAATTCTGTTCATTAATCCAGCTTTCAGTGACATAACGATCAGTCGTATATTCACCATCTTGCTGAATGAAATACAATGTAATAGATTTTCCTTGCATTTTTGTGATTGTTGTGCTGGAAGTATCAGCATCATGAGATACAAGATACAGAACATCGTCTGCAGAAGATTGAACAGTAGTATTGTTTCCGCCAATGATACATTGGCCTTTTACTTTATAAATACCATCATCGAGTGATGATATCTTCACAGGAACAGTAAGTGTACCTATAAGATTTACAATAGGTACGTCAAATAATTTGTTATAAGATAAACTGTTGATATAGTCTACAACAGTGGACTTATCTTCAAGATTACCGATTATATTATCTAAAAGAGTAGAAAGCTCAGAAGATTTGACATAATTATCCAATCCGATTGTTTTCTTGACCTCTTCAATAATATGATCTTTATCTTCATCAGTCATAGATATGTCATAAGAGAAAAGCAGTTTATCTCCAGAGAAAAACATAAGATTTGATCCGATGCATTTTACATCTGTAATCTGTTTATCTCCTTTGACATATTCTAATGTGTTGTCGATGGTCACCCACGCTATACTCTTACTGTCTTGGATGTAACAAAGTCCTGGGTATTTTAGCACCCCTCTTTGTAAAGCCTTTTCTGCAATTTGCTTAGTTGATGCAGAATACCAGGTTGGAATTAACGCCATGCTGTGATCACCTCTTCAATTTGTCATATTCATATTTTGAAATTTCTTTTATTGCATAAATGTCATTATCAGGCGGAAAATTATAGAGACCTTCAATGTGCCATCCATATTTTCCGTCTGAACTTAAAATAGCCTGTGCTTCTGTGATATCACATAGAAGCAACAGACTATGTTTTTCCTGATATTTGATATACAGGATATGATTAAGGACATCTACGACTTCATCATTTTTGATTACTTTATAATACATGTGATATCCTCCTTATAAGAGGGGAATAGTTACCCCTCGCATGAAATTGAGAACATAAGTAAAATTCCAGAATTCTGTCCTGGATAAGAGAATCCATATGTTGCACCAGATTCATTAACCGTATACAACCAGTTTGCAACTGTAGCATTTGGAGATCTGGTCCAATAAGATTTATACTCTGCAGGAATAGAAGGTTTTGCTTTCTTTCTGGTATCATCATCTGTGAAATAAGCAATAGGAGCATTTGTTTCAGAAATATATGGTTCAGAAGTAGCAGTAGGATCAACTTCGTACAGAGATGGAACATAGAATCTGCAATTAGATACAGAAGTGTCATTAGATTTATTACCAATAGAAGAGTATACTTTTACAGGTTTGATCAGAGCTTTCCATAAAGGAGAGATTGCCTTAACCATACGAGTATTCAACCATGTATTTAATGTAGAATCAGCCCATCCACCTGCATTTGTGCTCTTATTATTATAAGGTTTTTCTGTACCAAGGAGATTAGAAGCAATAAATGTAATGTTAGCTCTCTTTGAAGCAACGTCAGACAGATAATATCCTTTAAACTTAGCCACTTCCATAGGGATTACTTCGTGGATCCATGCAGCAATATCCATACATTGTTCTTCACCAAGATCTGCGTACCAGACTTTAGCCCAATGTATAGTGCCTTTTGCAAAGTTTTCATATGCCCCATCGTCAGCTTTAGAACATCCAAATACGAGAGTGGAACTATGCTCTGGAATCCTGATCGCATTCAGAGTAGTAGAAGATACTTCTTTCCCAGTCATGTTTGAATTGTACACATAAAGCTTCTGACTTCCAGCTTCATGACGAAATACAATAATCTCTCGGTTTGTTCCAGCAGATGGAGTTATACTATCAGTATTCCATGAGAAACGAGGTTCCTGAGAATACCAAAGTCTGAATCCATTTGAACCATCACCTTGAAAACACTGAGCAAGAGTGGAGTTTACACTATTTCCTGAATCAAATTCAAAGTCAATAGCAATTGTAAAGTCTCTGTCTTTTTCCATGATTTTTAATCCGGTGTCAATATAGTTTGTTCCATCAAATTTAGTCGCAGCTGAAATAACTTCATGCTCTTCAATGTCGCCATAGCTATAATCAACACCAAGTTTGAAATCTAATGTATCTTTTAATGATAATGATTTTGCTTCAAGTCCCATTTTCATAAGAGTATAAAGCTCAACCTGTGTCATATTGGCCAGATCCTTACCATCAAAATATCCATCTACATATTCGCAGGTTTCATATACTGCATTGATCGTTTTATTTCCATCGACAAATCCTGACTTATCCCATCCTTTAAACAGATTGTACTTATAAGCAGATTCCTCAGCAGTATATACAGGAGTATCACCTGTATATTTTACATAAGAACCATACTGGGCAGTAGATTCTTGAAGAGATAATCCTTTAGAAACATATTTTACAGTATATTCACGAATTTTACTGTCATATACAGCAGTAATAGTTCTGTCAGCAAAGATTCCTGTCATTGAACCTTCCCATCCTTTGAAGGTATAATCAAGCTTAATTGTGCTTTTCTTTGTAGGAATAGGAATCGGATTAACTTCTCTTGTAGTAGGATCAACAGCGTTTCCACCTTTATCTACGTACTGGATATCAAGGATAGTATTACTTTCATCATCATTTATAAATGTAACTTTGAATTGAGTAATGATTGAATCGTAAGTAAGAACAAGGTCTGTCCAGATTCCAGGTTCATCTTCAGAACCAACAAATTCTTTATATTCCTGCTGTCTGACTACAGGTACATGTACGGTTCCAGTAAGAACAGACTGCTCTGTAGTAGCTCCATTATCATCAATACCAGTAAGCTTTGCTAATTTCAGAAGAAGCGTAGTATCATCAAGATTCCATGAGATACCAGTAATTGTTACGGTACGAAGAGTATTAATAGCAGCATTTAAGATAGCAAGAGCATCTACGATAGAATTCTGACATACAAATGTCTGTAAATTATCGTATCCTGCAACCTTAAGATCAGTTAAGTCTTTGAGGTTCTTGAGTGTAAGAGTGTTGATAGAAGATGGGAGAGAAGCATGAGCAATCTTACCATGATTAGCAAATAATACAGATGTTACAATAGTTCCATCAGCATAAAGATTAATAAGATTTTCACATGCAGACAGGTTAACAGATCCTGTAAGATTTGGACAATTACGAATATCCAAAGTCTCAAGAAGAGTATTATTACCCATATTAAGAGATGTCATAAAAGTATTCTGATATCCAGCTGTATTATTACCAATGATAAGAGTTTTCAGCTTGGAAGCCTTTGAGAAATCATTATCATGAATATAACAAGCAGAAAGGTCATTTAATGCCTCGATTCTTGATGCAGCATAAATAAGAATAGCTGTATCATCCATATTTGTTAAGTCCGTAGTAATCTTATATTCTTGTCCGGCTTTTGCACGTACCTGAGTAGTTTCTGGTGAATTACCATAAAGTACAGAAATATACATATCAGAATAAGGAATGATCTTCAGAGTATAATCTGGTTTAACTACAACTTTCTTAGGAGTATTACATCTGAACATAATCTGATCAGACTTTACATCTGTATGTAAGAATTTCGTTCCCATATAAATATGCTGGTCACGTTCCCATTGTCTGAGATGATATTTTCCACGTCCATTCATCATCTCATTAAGGAATCTTACTGTTCCAGCACGATATGTTCTCAGATATAATCTTTCATAGTGGATTCTCCAAAGTTCTTCTGGGAACTGGCTCTGCCAAGCCTCATACTCATTAATTAAATGAGAATCAGACCAACAGTTAGAGTCTACAGACTGATACATATTTCTTAATTCTTGTGTAAATACATCACGTATTCTGCACCACAATACAGATTCAGCAGCATTGAAAACATAACCAGATGAAGGATTTCCTTCTTCTTTATAGTCAGTATCTTCCTTACCATATGGGAATGACAGCTCACCTGAATTATTAATACCAAGCTGAGTGTCCATATCATATGCCCATAGATCAAATCTATAACCATTATGCAGAGCAGCCGCATCATCATCTATAGTATAATATTTAGCTTTATCACCCATAGTTGTAGCTTCTTCCTGAGTGATATAATGTTTTGCCCAATGCGGGAAAACATTCTTGGCTCTATTATCAATCATACTATATCTGAGTGTAACTAAATAGAAATAGAGCATTGCATCCTGAATACACCAATCTTTCAAGCCATCTTTAAATTCTTTATCACTAGACGTAATTACAAACTCATAGAAGTCTCTCCAAATCTGTTTGTTATCTGTACGTATTTTCTTTTTTGCTTCATCAGAAGTAAGAGCAGAACCATCCTTAGAATCGCCGCAACAATCATATCTGAATTCAAATGATCCATCCCAGTTATTATACAGAGCATCATATGCTGTATTACCAGTTTTCCATTCAGCTTTACTGATAGGATATTTCATAGTTCCATCTTGGTTTGTTATACCGGTCTGGAATGCAGAGTTTGGAAGAGTATTGTCACTGATTTCAATACAGAATTCTTTCATATCCTCTGGATCATAAGCTCTTGTAATATCAGTCTTCTTTGAATCTCCCATATTACCGAGAGAGTAGAAGTGCCAGTCTGTATCCTGAAATTCTCTATGAGTAGTAATATCAGGATCAGATTCTTTAATAAAGATTACACAATTGACAAATTCCATAGAGTTTTTAACTTTAGGATCTCTACGTACCGCAGGACTTTCATATGGTAAAAAGTCGTTGAATCTCTTCTGTCCTAATGCATTAGTTGCCATATTTGAAGATGCTACATTTACTTTAAAATTCCACCAATTATTTGGAACAGAGTTTCTTGTAAGACTAATCTTACCAGTTCCGTCTTCATACTTTGTGCCATCACCAAGAACTAACTCTGTCTTATAGTTAGGATCAAGAGGAATCTTACTATTGATCTGATGTACACCATCCGCACAACAAATAACATCAATATTTCTGGCAGCAAAACCATATTCATTACTTGTAGTGCCCTGTCCGGCGTGGAAACAGTTAATAAATTTCCAGTTATCTAATTTAGGATCCCCATTCTTATAAATACATTCCATAGAAGTATTTTTAACAAAATCCTTCTTATCATTTGTAAAGTGAGGGGCTTCAATTTTTATAATTCTTAAATTCGGGCAAGCATTAGCTACAGAATCTGGAGTAAGAGCATTATTGTCATTGTAGATCTGGTTTCTATTATATCTTGCAATCATTTCATCTGAATCTCTAGCATCTGCAATAAAGTTAGCAAGAATGTCAGAATCTGTGAGAGAAGCAGAATAAGCTTTCATTCTATAAATCAACACATCACAATCCGGAGAACCGATAGTAATCGGAACAGGAGAATACTGGTGCAGTCTATGAGAATTATCATAAATAAGAGGTCTTCCTCCAACTCCGTCTTCATAAGTCATAATGATAGAAGTTGCAGATGTGTCTTTTGTATCAATTGTATTGATATTATATTCAAATTCAATAATATCCTCTTCGCTATATGGAAAATATAAGCTGTCAGTAGAAGTGTTCACGTATGCTTCGTGAACATCCATTTTAATACCTACGTCAGAGCCTTCAGTACCATCAATACATGATAAGAAAGTAGCAGAAGCATTGCGAACATTCTGAGTCTTAAATACAAATTTGAATTCAGAACCAGTCTGTTTCGGGTCTTTTCCGAAGAGATTATAATTAATCTGAGCAGTTGTTCCAGCTTTTACACAGAAATACTGGTTTCCAGAAGCATCAATCTGGTATCCACCATTATCCCAGTCAAAGTTATCTGATACTGAAAGAGTAATAGCAGAGTTATTTTTATCGGTCCAGAGTCTGTCGGTATCTCCATTGGATTTTCCAACAGGGTTAAAATCAAATGCTAAGTTGGCTGTGATTGGTTCAACATCAATATCAAGTTTAGTGATATTAACTGATAAAATCTTAGTCACTTTACGACATGAGATGGTCAGGTTATGTTTTCCTTCAGTGGATGACTTATAACTCCAGATTTGAGCAGAACGATTTACAGAAAGAGTGCTCTGTACTTTACCATCAATTGATAGTTTTACAGAGGCTGGATTGTGATCAGGATCATATACAACATATTTAATACTTGTTGCCTGGTACTGTTGTGCTGTAAATTCCTGTTGAGCACATCCAATAATAGGAGTTCTATTTGTAGGATCAACACAAATGATATCCTTACAAATAGTATTTGAGGTTATCTCTTTATTGTTAATTGTCGCAGTCATATATACTTTGAGTAAATGGCTGCCATGTTCCTGTTTAGGAATATTATAAGACATAATTCTGCCGGAGGACTGAGTTTCAACAGTGCCTAAGTCTTCACCATCAAGAATAAAATGAAGAATCTTATTGACATTTCCGTAAGGTGTATACCTAAATACTACATCTGTATTTGTATATAACAAAGTATCATCAAATGTGCTTTCAAGTTTGAATTCTACAATAGTAACAGTCCATGTCTTAGTGGCAAGTGTCCCAAAACTGTCGGTAATAGTTAATCTAATAGTATTTGCACCGACATTAAGATATTCAGTGATATCAAAACTATTGTTTCCTTGCGCAGCCGTATTCGTAGCTACAATAGTATTACCAACTTTCCACACAGCAGTACCGGCTCCAGTTGTATCACCAGTATTATCTACAGATGAAAAACTATATTCAATAATTGCTTTTGAACCAAGTAAGAAAATAGCATCTGCATTTGTGATTCTTTCAATAGTAATAGTAGTAGTATCTGAGGAAGATCCTCCACCACCTTCAATTTTAAAGCTTTTCTGGATTTCTCCATCCTTTAAAAATGTAAAAATACTATTTTCGTATGTAACATCGTATTCTGCTGCCGCAGGATTTTTCTTGATTTCTTCAATGGCGGCTTTAACATCTGTAATATCTGTATTAATTCCTTCAAACTGAGTATCATAAGAAGTCATATTTTGTTTCAAGATATCTACAGCATTTTTGGCCTCATCAGATTTTGTAGTAGCACTTTCTACTTTCTTCTCAATGTTTGAAATAGTAGTTTTTATCTCTGAGACAGCAGTAGTATTGGCATTTACATTCTTTTCGATTTCAGTTTTAGCTGTTTCAAGTGGACCAATTCGATTAGAGATTACTGTATCTTTCTCGTCCATTTCTGCTTCAAGTTCCTGCTTCAATGCAGCTCTCCACTCAGCAGATGGCTCAATAGAACTAAGTTCTACAGTCTGAATAATAGTTTCTCCATCTTTGAATACTAATGAACCTTTTCCATTGACAACAGAATACTCAACTATGAGGTTTGCAAGACTGTTAATAGTAATAGGTTCTCCAATAGGTTCCGTTCCATCTTTAAACACTAAATTTCCAGTTGTGTTGTCATATTCAACTTTTAAGTTCTTCAAACTGTCAATACCGGAAATAGCAGTGTTTAATTCTTTGACTTTTGTATCAACTTCTGTTTTTGTATAATATGCTTTCAGAGATTCAGTTACTGTTCCATTAAGATCATTCATAACAGATGTTTTTACATCTGCCTTTATATCATCTACATTAATAGAGGCAGCAGAAGCCTTTGCTTCATCTGCGTATTGTTTTGCTTCGGCTACATGACCAAGAATCATATTTACAAAACTTGTATACCAATCTTCAGAAGGTTCAATGATTCCATCATAATTTAATCCTTGAAGAACAGTAAACTGACCATTTGGTCTGGTTCTCCAAATATAATTGTTTCCTTTTTCATTTACGCCAGTAGCCATAATTTCAAAAATTATATCTCCGGCATTTGCTGTAACAGCAGCATCAATCAACCAACCAAATCGAATATAAGTATTATTGGAAGCTACATTGATAACTGTCGCTACTTTACCCTTTTTCTCAGCTACAGATTCATACCTTATCTGGATGAGCATATCCATAAGATCCATACCATCCCAATATCTTGGAATCCTAAATGGCATATACTGGCTGTTTTCTTCCTGCATGATATTAATCTGTGTAGCATCAACGGCAATATTTTTTAAGTTATCCACTGTTGAATATGCATTGTCTTGATATTTGGTATATACTTCATAACGACCATCAGTACATAATGTATATTCCTCAGTGTCTACGGCTAACTCAGCACTCAAAGTCATTGCCGAATTAGCCGCAGCAGCAATTTTAGAATCTTTAAATGACATATCATGACTCCTTTACTTTAATAATTTATCCAGGTCAACAACCTGATCAAGATGGACAACTCCATCCTGTGTTCCATCAGGATCTTTACCTGTCATATCTTCGGCTACCATAGCAGAAAGATTTTTTACAACGATACCATCTCCGGTGTCATCACCGTTTCTGTCTGTCAGCGTAATCTTTCTTTCATCTGTATCCAGACGAATATCTTTTACCATACCTTCATAAGCAGCTTTGTTCTGAGCATCTAAATCTTTAATCATTCCTTCCATAACAAGAAGTCTCTGATCAATTTCAGTAAACATTTCTGAAGGTTCATATTTATCAAATTGTACAAGTGGAGTGATATGGATAACACCTGATGTGGTCTTGCGAATATAAGAAGTGTAAGATTTGTCTTCATTTGCAATCAGTTTTAAAAATGTGAAAGATACTTCAATATCACCAGCTTCAGCAGTAAGTCCGGCATCAACGGGAATTAAATACTGGATATAATTCTGTTCATATGCAAGATCATTCGGAATCAGCTGTGTCATTTTGATTTTATTTGATATCGGAAGCTTATATTTCATATAAACAGTAGTATCAGTCATATCAATCTGTTCTCTGTATAGTTTGCTTGTCACAATCTGAATCTTATCTACATAGTTACTTCTTTCCACAATTGATTCTTTGACTGTTGTTACAACAGTATTTTCATCTGTAATTTTTAGTGTATACATAACTTCCTCCTTCCTTACTTAGTCTGAGCTTTTTCTAAAGCTTCAATTCTAGTCTGTAGTGACTTAATAGTTTCCTGCAGTGTTGTGACTGATGAATTCGCATTATCAGCACTTTTCTTGATCTCAGCAGCATTCTGAGTCAAAGTAGTAATATTGTTCTGTATTGTTTCGATATTATTGGTCATGCTAAGTAATGATGTATTGATCTGTTCAATTGAAGTGTTAGAAGAAGAATCTGCAGACTGCAGATCAGAGATAGATTTCTGTACGGCAGTCATAGATTCTTTCAATTTATCCACATCAGCTCCCAGCTGAGTAAGTTTTCTTCCAACAACAAGGGCATCAGCGAATGCACCCTGTTTAGATAATGTCATATCTGATTCAGGGAGATTAGCCAGATAATTATAATCATACTTAACAACACCAACAGAGGTTTGAATTCCCTGAATATATGTTGCCATTATTACTCACCTTTTTCTACAAATTCATATAGTACTGTCATATCAAGCATAGACAGTTTGTCTTCATTAGATTTAAGCATTTTCTTGAGAGATTCCTCTGGGATCATCTCAACATCAAGTTCACATGTTTTATCATAAATTTTCTGCAGACTTTCTTGGATTTCAGGGATGATTTTATCTTTTATGTCATCATTA
>ERZ1106973.930-NODE-930-length-31129-cov-15.599344_pt1 | contig 31129 bp, 24 predicted proteins | sample MGYA00403686_ERZ1106973 | MGnify/ENA primary metagenome ERZ1106973 (study PRJEB35170, sample SAMEA104062408) | human gut metagenome | biome: human gut; feature: human-associated habitat; material: faeces | place: Denmark | collected 2012-11-06 ...
CCGATTGCTCACATCGTTCATACGTCCTCCTTTATGCTGCTGCCAGCACCATCTTGTAAGCCTTGTCGATCATGGGATTGCCCTCTGCGGTGCGCAGGAACAGATTTTCCTTGTAGTTTTTGGTCTTGCGGAGAGGGTCTGCGTGGGTGGCAAAATCAGAGACTGCGTTGATAAAGCGCCAACCGTTCTTGCCGACCCATTCCAGATCCGGTGCGTTGTAGTAGCGAGTCTTCAGTTCTTCCTGCAGGCGCAGATTATTCTTCCGCTGGCAATCGGACAGGTCCTCAGAAATCGGGAAAAACTCATTGATGAACTCCTGCACCTTGTGATCGGATAAATCGATGCGAGCCAGCTCTTCGCCACGGTTGCCGAGTTCAACCATATAGTTGCTGGCCAGCTGCAGGGTCTCACGGGCATCCTGCACCCGCAGCAGAACATTTTCGGTGTGGCGCGCAGTCCAGCTGCGCTTTGCAGTATTCAGCGCGAGGTTCAGCGTGTTCTGGCAGACTACACGAATCGGAGTCATGGCCACTTTCACACCAGAACTTCCGTCATGACTGTTGAAGATCACAAGATATGGTACTACCTGATCTCCAGCGATAAGATATTTCCTCGGAAGCCTTGCCAGCATCCAAACCTTTTTGCCGCCCTGCAAAGAACCAGCGGTTTCGTAAGTAACGCCCTCACCCAGCAGGTCATCCGTGAACTGGAATGCTTCTTCGTTCTGCACAATGCGGTAGCGGTCAGATACCACACCCAGAACAGCATTATCAGTGCTGCGGACATTTGCGCGATAGCCGGGGATCATAGCACCCGTGCCAGAATAGATATTACGGCTCTCCACCTGCCAATCCAGACCAGCCAGCTCCAAGGCTTCACGGCTTGCAGGGGCATCCATGATGATACGGCCAAGGCCGTGCCAAGGGGTCTCACGGACAGAGAACATCGTTTCAACATTTGCGGGCATAGTAAAATCTCCTTTTCAGTGTATTTTGCTCAATCGTTGTTTTCCATTTCTTCAGCGATGCGGACGAGGACTTCCACTAGGACGGTGCCAACCTCTTTGACGATTTCGGACCAAAAGTTCATAATGCTTTCTCCTTTCTGCGCAGCTGCGCTTTAAAATACGATGGTAATAATGATAGTGATGGTACGGAATAACAAAATGCTCACCTCCAGACATAAAAAAGCCCCTGAGTCTTTCGACTCAGAGGCTTTGGATCATGATTATTATATCTGGGTGAAAATTTGGAGTTTGAGAGAGTTATGAAATTAAATTATACGATAAGATAACGTGTAAACGCTATCCTTTGTGCCATTTTGTAAAGTCGAATTGATGTTTGGTATCGTCTGTGATAAAATTGTTACAATTACAGAAGATTCTGGAGGAACCTTATAATGGCAAAAAAGAAAGCTGAAGAAAAGGCTTTGAATCTGGATCAAATTTTGTTTAACTGCCGGGATTATCTGCGCGCTGCGCGCAACTCCGGCTCGTTCTTTGAAAAGCGTGATATGATGCTGACCCTTGTATTCCTGCGCTTTATTGGCGAGAAATACGAGGACGGCATTGAAAAGCTGAAACAGGAACTTCGGGCACAGGGGCTTGACCCAGACGATAAAGACATTCATGCAGCATTTTTTGATGACCCCACCTTCCCAGATGGAACCTACAATCTTCCCCCGGAAGCACGATGGAACACCATCATTAATACGCCTGCTGCTGGCCTGAATGTCGCTCTGGACACTGCCCTGCATAGCATTGCTGCAAGTTCTGAACAGTTAAAAGGCTGTTTTGTTGAGGGTACATTTACCACACGGAACCTTGCACCCAACGACATCAAGAAAATTGTGGATGAGGTAAACAAAATCAGCCACAAGCAGTTTGGCGAGGAAAAAGATCTGATCGGTCGAGTCTACGAATATTTCCTGAAAGAGTTTGCGGTCAATGCCACCAAGGAGGAGGGTGAGTTCTACACGCCCCATGATGCCGTGCAGATGATCGCCGCCATGATTGAACCTTTCGACGGCACACTCTATGACCCCTGCTGCGGCTCCGGCGGTATGTTCGTCCAGAGTGCCGCCCTTGTCCAGTCCAAGCAGGGCGGTATCAACCGCATCAATGTCTACGGTCAGGAAAAGGAAGCCGCCACCTACCGCCTTGCAAAAATGAACCTTGCCCTGCGTGGCATCAGCCACAACCTTGGCGAGACCAACGATTCCAGTTTTACCCATGACCTGCACAAGGGGCTGTACTTCGATTACATCATGGCGAACCCGCCGTTCAACCTGAAGGGCTGGTACGACAGCAACCTGAAAGACGACCCCCGTTGGGCGGACTATGAGACCCCGCCGGAGAGCAACGCCAACTATGCGTGGATCTTGCACATTCTCTCCCACCTGAAGCCCTCCGATGGTGTTGCTGGCTTTCTGCTGGCAAACGGTGCGCTGAATGATGGTGACACTGCTGCCATCCGCAGAAAGCTGATCCAGAACGACAAAGTGGAGGCAATCATCGTCCTCCCCCGTGAACTGTTCATCACCACCGACATCAGCGTGACCCTGTGGATTCTGAACCAGAACAAAAAAGGCGGCAGCTACCACGGCAGAACTCTCCGGGACCGCCAGCACCAGATTCTATTTATGGATCTGCGTACTTGGGTGGACAATGCAGTCAAGGGTGAGGGCAAAAAGAAGGTGGAGCTGAACACCGACCAGATCAAAGCCGCCGACAAGATCTATCACGACTGGCAGAACGAGGGCACCGATGGCACCCACTATGCCGTGCCCGAACTGTACCGCAGTGTCGGCATGGCAGAGATCGAGCAGAACGGCTGGGTGCTGACCCCCAGCAAGTACATTGAGTTTATCGACCACGATCTGGATATTGACTACGAAAAAGAAATGGCTCGCATCCAGACCGAGATGAAAAACATCCTGAAGCAGGAGAAAGAATCCCAGCGGATGCTGGAGGAAGCATTCAGGGGGATCGGCTATGGCATTGACTAAATATAAATTAGGCGACTTAATACAAGAATCCTTCCGAAAAAACGAAAACTTGTTTTTTGATATTTCTTATGTGAGAGGAATATCGAATAGTAAGCAGATAACTGAAACCAAAGCGTCGGTTGATTCTACTGTTATCCGAAAATTCTATGTCGTAAAACCCGGTGAATTTATTTACAATCCGAGAACAACACGAATGGGCGATAAAGTAGGTTTGGTGTACAATAACGGCAATATTCCATTATTGTTTTCGTTTAACAATATTGCATTTTACATTCGTGAAACCGCTAAAAATATTATCATACCAGAATACCTGTATATGTTTTTTAACAGGTCCGAGTTTGACCGCTATGCAATGATAAATGGCTGGGGCAGTGCAACGGAGCTTTTTTCGTTTTCAGAAATGTGCAATCTCACAATCAATCTGCCGCCTTACCCTGTGCAGCAGAAGTATGTAGACATCTACAATGACATGCTTGCCAACCAGCAAAGCTATGAGCATGGACTTGCTGATTTGAAATTGGTTTGTGAGTCGTATATTGATACATTGCGAAAAAAAGCACCGCTCCAGAAATTGGGCAATTACATCACATTGTGTGATAGAACAAATGCCGACTTGAAGTACAGCGTTGCAGATGTGCAAGGCATCTCTATTGAGAAAAAATTCATTGACACAAAGGCGAATATGGAGGGCGTTTCGCTTGCTCCCTATGCCGTCGTTGAACCAAATGAGTTTGCCTATGTCACTGTAACTTCCCGAAACGGTGGAAAAATATCGCTTGCACGAAACAGCAGCAGTCACGCCTATATCTGTTCATCTTCCTATGTGGTGTTTAAGATAATCAACACAAAAAAGCTGCTGCCCGAATACCTTTCTATGCTATTTGAACGCAGAGAATTTGACCGCTATGCCCGATTCCATTCGTGGGGGTCTGCAAGAGAAACCTTCGATTGGGACGAGATGTGCTGCGTTGAGATTCCTGTGCCGGACATTAAAATCCAACAGGACATTGTGGACATCTTCAAGGCGTACAATGCCCGCAAGGAAATTGCTGAAAAGCTGAAAGCGCAAATTCAGAATATCTGCCCCATCCTGATCAAGGGTTCTATCGAAGAAGGAATGAAAACAAACGAGGCGTAAATCATGGCAAAGTTAAAGGACTATAACGGCCACTACTGCGAATCGGAATACGAAAATGCCTTTCTGGGCTTTTTGGAAAAAGCCGGATGGACCTACACGGCGGGCAATGCCCTCCCCCGTGCGTCCAGACATGAAGTGCTGCTGGAAGCGGACTTCAAAGAATTTCTGAAAGAGAATGCCCCGGACCTGACTGCCGGAGAGATCGACCAGCTCTACGACACCGTGCATCTTGCAGGCGGCGAAAGCGATTTTGCCACCCTGCACAAGCTGTATGGCTGGATGGTGTTCGGCATCCAGTTCGTGCCCCAGAACGGTCTGGCACGGATGGTGCCCCTCATCAATTTTGAGGAGCCGGGAAAGAACATTTTCCGGGCAGTGAATCAGTTTGTTGTGGAGTACACCAACAATGGACAGAAAGAGACCCGCCGCCCGGATGTGCTGCTGTTCGTGAACGGAATGCCGCTGTGCGTCATCGAGCTAAAGAACCCTGCTGCCGCCAATGCGACCATTCACGATGCTTGGGAGCAGATCACCATTCGCTACTGGCGGGACATCCCCCATCTGCTGCACTACTGCCCCCTTGCCTGCATCTCCGATGGGGTCAAGACCCGCCTTGGTACGGTGCGTACCCCTTATGAGCATTTCTACGCATGGCGGCGTGTGGACGATGGTGACAAGATCTCTACGCTGCCTTTTGCGGAAACCGAAACTCTGATCAACGGCGTTTATAGTCCTGCCCGTTTTTTGGAGATCTTCCGGGATTACATCTATTTTCAGGATAGTATCTACGACAGCAGCGAGGTGGAGATCGTCTGCCGCTATCCGCAGTTTTTTGCGGCACGGCTGCTGAAGGATAGCATTGTAAAGTCGGTCAAAAGCGGCAGCGGAAAAGGCGGCACCTATTTTGGTGCTACCGGCTGCGGCAAGACCTACACCATGGCGTTTCTCGCCCGGCAGTTGGCACTGCGCTGCTCGGATGTGCCCGAAATCGGATCTCCCACCATCGTGATGATCGTAGACCGGGAGGACCTGCAAAAGCAGAGTGCCAAGCTCTTTACCCGAAGTCAGGAGTTTTTGAATCTGGGGCAGGTGGCTGTGGTCAAAAACCGTGCCCAGCTCCGGGACGAACTGGGCAAGCGGCAGAGCGGCGGATTCTACATCTGCACCATTCAAAAATTCTGCGACCGCAAAGAGGATAAGATTGGGCTGATCAACAACCGGCGCAACATCATCTGCTTCTCGGATGAAGCCCACCGGACGCAGTTGGAACACTCCAAAAAGATCCAGTTCAGCAAGGATTCCGACGAGAACATGAAAGCACTGGTGTCCAAGCCCTATGCAAAGGTTCTGCGGGAGGCGTTTCCGGCGGCAACCTTTGTGGGCTTTACCGGAACCCCCATTGCAGAAACCTACCAGACCTTTGGCGATGAGATTGACCGCTACACCATGGATCAGGCAGTGGCGGATGGTCTGACCGTATCCATCAAGTACCATCCCCGCATTGCAAAAGTGCTTCTGGACAAGAAAAAGGTCAAGGAGATTGAGACCTATTACAAACGCTGTGCGGACGAGGGTGCCACCAAAGACGATATCGAAGCTAGCAAAGCCGCCATGAGTTCCATGGAAGTGATTCTGGGCGAACCTTCCCGTCTGGAACGGCTGGCGGTGGATATTCACGACCACTATGTTTCTGCCTGCGGGCAGGACCCGGAGCGGGTGCAGAAAGCCATGATCGTCTGTTCCAGCCGCCCCATCGCCTTTGCGCTACTGGAAAAGTTCAAAGAAAAATACCCGGAGTGGTTCGTGGAAAGAAAGGTGCCGGAAGGTGAATCCGCCACGGAGGAAGAACTTTCCAAGCTGAAACCCGTGCCCTTTATTGCTATGGTGGCAAGCGTGGGCAGCAACGACAAGCCGGAAATGTACAACTATCTGGGCGGTGTCAAAAACGACAAGCGTTCGGATATGCTGGATGCTGCGTTCAAGAATGACCGCTCAAATTTCCGCATCGTCATCGTTGTCGATATGTGGATCACCGGCTTCGATGTGCCGTCGTTGACCTATATGTACAACGACAAGCCCCTGCAAAAACATCTGCTCATCCAGACCATCAGCCGTGTCAACCGGAAATATCCGGGCAAGGAATATGGCATGATCGTGGATTACATCGGCATCCGGGACAATATGCGGGAAGCCATGAAGATCTATGGTGGCAACACCTCGGTGGCTCCCACAAGGGACGATGTAGAGCAGGCGACCCAGGCATTCCGGGAAGAACTGGAGATCCTCAAGCAGCTTTTTACCAATTATGACCTAACCCCGTTTTTAAGCGTAAACAGCGACCCGGTAGAGCGTTATCGTGCGCTGGCAAAGAGTGCGGAATATGTTTTTGCGTCCTTGGAGGAATTGAACACCGAAAACAAGAACGGCAGCCAGAAGGTTTCTTTCAAAACGTATTTCCTCACAACCGTCAAGCGGATGCGTATTGCTTACGACATCTGCCAGCCCTCCGGCGAGCTGCATGAGGACGAATCTGCTCTTGCACAGTGCTTCATGGCAATTGCCGGTTTTGTCCGCAAAATGAGCGGCACCAGTGATGTGGATACCGACACCATGAACCGCAATGTGTCCCGGATGGTGGAAGAAGCCCTGAAATACAATCAGGTGGAAAGCATTCTTGACACCGGCGAGGAAGAAGATATTTTCAGCCCGGAGTATTTTGAAAAACTGTCTGACATCAAAATGCCTGCCACCAAGCTGGAAATTCTTGTGAAGATGATGCGTAAGCAGATCCGGGAGTACAGCAAGGTGAACCAGCTAGCGGCAAAGACCTTTGAGCAGATGTTGGAGGATACGATCCGTGCCTACCATGACCGGCGCAAACATCTGAGCATCGAGGAAGCAGGTGAAGCACAGGAGCAGGCATCGGATGATATTATCAAAGCTGCCTACGACCATGCACTGGAAGTTCTGCGCCAGATGAAGGAAAGCCGGGAGATCTTCCGAAAGATCGGTCTGACCTTTGAAGAAAAGGCGTTCTACGATATTCTCCTTGCCCTGCGGGACCAGTATGATTTTGAATACGGAACCGATAAAGAGGTTGATGGTGTTGTCATCAACGACAAGTGCAAGGCTCTGGCGCAAAAGGTCAAAGAGATCATCGACACCAAATCTTCGTTTGCCGACTGGCTGAACAATCAGAACGTCCGCAATCAGTTGAAGTTGGAAATCAAGATCTGCCTTGTAAAAAACGGTTATCCTCCACGGTACATCCCCGAAGTTTTCAAAAAGGTCATGGAACAAGTCGAAAATTTTGAAGAAAACAGTTGATGCTTATCGAGGTGATAATACGATGTCTTCGTCCTACGATCTGTTAAGATCAAAGAATATCCTTGCCATTCTTGATGGCGATACCGCGTTTGGCGTTTATTCCTTTAATGATGAAAAAAAGAATGTTGAAATTAAAATGCCTTATTTGAATGGTCCAGCACTCTGTGATATTTCTACTCAATTCGGCTTCCCTGTCAGATATGAATGGGGTGCTGCTTTAAGCAGATGGCAGTACCTTGACAATCTCCTTGAATACTGCATAAGTGAGGACAAGTGTTCTGATTTACTAGCATATCTATTTGATAAAGAACGCTTCTCAGGTATATTGTCTGACTGCACCGTTGAGGAAATCAACATTGCTTATAATTTTATTACAGCCGCTATCATTCAAAAAATAAATGGAATTTTGTATTTTGGCGGCAATAAGCTTTCCATTATCGGGAAACGGTTTGTCGTTCATCCCATCGACAGTCACCCTGAAGTAGAAACACCTAAAATTAGGAATATTGACCGAGAATACATCAAGGATATCTCTAGTCGTGCTATGGACGATGTGGAGCAGAACAACTTTGATAGCGCAATTACAAAGTCCAGAACTTTGCTTGAAGAAACATTTTGTTATGTCATTGAAAAGAAAGGCGCTGCTCCTTCGGACAATGGAGATATGATGAAATTATTCAAGCAGGTTCGAGAGCTTTACAATATGCACACAGACAAAGATACAGATCGGCGAATCAACACGCTGCTCTCCGGGTTGAATAGTATCGTATCTGCTATTTCTGAAATGCGTAACAAAGACAGTGATGCCCATGGTGTTGGTTCCAAACGGATTCCAATCCGCGACTATCATGCTCGCCTATTTGTAAACTCTGCAATGACACTGGCTGACTTTATTCTCGCTGTTGAGAATAACGCAAACACTGCACACGGCTAACAAAGGATAGAAACTAGTCTTAAAAGTTGGTAGGCATTATACAGATAATTTAAGATTACAAGGCGTATGGAATGATCGAGTAATCGCTCTCCAAGAGTGACTGTACGAAAAAACATAGAGAAGAACATCCTTATTTAGAAACTTTGGAAATATGCGTCTCTTGACGTTTGGCAAGGACGTGGAGACCATCGAGGTGAACCCGATCATCTTCCGCAAGCGCACACGGGAAGATTGGTTGCATATTGTGGATGTCTGCGATAAGAGCCTTGAAAAATACTATTTGCGGCTCAAAAAATGATGTGAGCGCCGATAATTGACTGCGGGTGACGTGCATGATGAAAATAGTGAGAAATATGATCCGGTGTAAAAAGTGCAGGGATGTTATTGAAAGCTGCACTGTACATGATTTCAAATTTTGTTCTTGCGGATCGTGTGCAGTCGATGGCGGGCATGAGTATCTCCGTAGATGCGGAAATCCAGAAGACTGGGAAGAATTATCTGAAACGCAAAGTGTAGATGATTGAAAATTAAGCTGAACACGGCCTTTGAAGCAGAAGTTCAGCGGCGAGCAAAAGCTCTTGACCTTTAATAAAGAGGCCAAGAGCTTTTTTACATCTTGTTTTGGAACATAAAAGAAGGTACAATAGTAGAAAAGAAAACGTGCATCAGTCAAATAAGGTGGTGGAGGCGATGGGCAAGGCGACAGTCTACTGCATTATGCACACGGAAAGATGTGCGGCACAGGTGAGTACGGCTGGTGAGTGTGAAATTTATTTTGAAGATTTCATGCCCTACGGTCTGGTGCTGAAAGAATCGAATGACTTTGATAATCGAATCAATAATGTGATTAATTTCTATTCTTGGTGTGCATCCCGGCTGATACCGTATGACCGTACTTATGCAAAGGAAATCCTCAACAGCATTGGCGCATCTCAAAGCGTTACGGATCGGGAACGTGCACAGATTGCGCTTTCGTACCATTGCCTGTCACTGCTGGATGTGTTCTGGGTAAAAGGAGAAAAAGAGAATATCCTGTTTGAGGATATCAATCTCTACACACACTCTTTAAGCAATGCTCTTGTGGATATTGCACTGCGTGGGCATCAGATGGCTGTGACAAATGCCCATCTTTTGGCAAATGATTTGTCCACTGGTGGATGCTACCCTAAAGCGTGGGTGCGCAAGGATGATGGCTTCTATCTTTACAAAGATGGCGGACAAGATGCAGTCGAGCGTGAAGTGCTGGCAAGTAAAATCTGCCGATGCTTTGACTGCCATCAGGTTTTGTATGAGCAGGGAATGTTTGAAAACGAGCCTGTTTCCATCAGTAAGATTATGACCTCGCAGCGATATAGCCTAGTGACGTATGCAGCCTACGATGTCTACTGCACAAACCATGATTGGAACACGCTGGATAAGATTCTGGAACTGGATGCTCACGGATACTATATGATGAACATTCTGGATTATCTGGTGGGCAACACCGACCGCCATTGGGAAAACTGGGGTCTGTTGGTGGACAATGAGACGAATCAACCTATCCGTCTGCATGATTTGATGGATTTCAACCGAGCGTTCCGGCAGTATGACACATTGGATGGCGCAAACTGCCTGACCGTTGGAAAGCGGCATTTGAGCCAGAGAGAAGCGGCGGTGAAGGCTATACAAAAAATTGGAGTATGTCAAATTTATGATATAAATAAAAGTATATGGGATGGACAAAAGAAATATAAAAAAGAATTCAATTGTAGATTTTGTAAACTGAAAGAAACAATTGTAATTTAAGAAAAGATAAATTAGCAATATTTGAAATAATTTAAGGTTATAGAGTTGGCAGAGAAGGGAGTTCTCTATGAAATCTATTGGAATTAAGAATCTTCGCTCGTTAAAAAATGTTGAGCAGATTGAGATAAAACCGATTACAATTCTAGTTGGAAGAAATAGCTCCGGAAAGAGCACATTCTTGAGAATATTTCCACTTCTGAAGCAGACGCTAGAAGCTAAAACGGCTGAACCGATTTTATGGTATGGGAAATATGTGGACTTTGGGGATTACGATCAAAGTAAGACCCATAATGAAAAAGAAGATATTGAATTGACGTTTGGCCTTGAAATTCCGGATGTGTCGAAAATTAGCACGAAGTCGATAGTTTTTGTGGACGACAGAGATAAGAAAATGGAGGCAACCGCAACTTTTTCGTTAAAAAAACAAGTAGTGTCATCAATAAACGTAAGTATTAAGGATCAGAATTTTAGATTGAATTTTAATTCACTATCCGAGGTAGATTCAATCGAAGTTAATGGAAACACTTTTAATGAGCGCTACTTTACTAACTATAATAGGGGAGCGTTGCTACCAGAAATTGTTATGGTATCTGATAAAAATGATCAAATGGGAGTGTCTCTTTATAGATACTTTATTAACGAGGAGCTTTTGAATCAAATTGTTCAGTATTTAAAACGATACTCCAATTCGAATACGAAAGATAGAACGATTGCTGCAGGCATTCGTCCGGAGTTGTTTGGATCGCACAAAGAAGTATTAAAACATTTAACGAATACAACTGCTTTCCCAGAGGGAATGAGAAAAAATTTAAACAAGGCGAGTGTTGATGATGAAAATATAAAGAAAATAAATGATTTGATAGTTTTGGCATCTATTCCGACGATAATGTCGTTTGTATGTGGACAAATAACTTCAGAGTTTACAGGAGTGCGATATTCAAAACCGCTGAGATTAAATGCGGAGCGTTATCGAAGAATTCAAGGTTTATCGGTTAATGAGGTTGATCCGAGTGGAGAAAATCTTGAAATGGTTCTTAATAACTTAAGGGAAAAAGAACAAAAGGCGTTTTCACAATGGACAAAAAGTACTATTGGTTGTGAGTTTTCGACAGTACAAAAAGATGGGCATGTGTCCATCTTGGTGAAAGATAGCCGTACTAATATAAAAGAAAATCTAGTGGATACTGGTTTTGGATATTCACAGATTTTGCCAATATTATTAAGTGTATGGAAAGTTAATATGTCCGAGAATTCTTCGGTGAGGAGATTTCTTTATGGCTATATAGGAGGGCAGTCAGCAGACTACTATGAAGCGATTGAACAACCGGAATTGCATCTTCATCCTGCATTGCAGGCTAAATTAATTGATGTGTTTTCACAACTGGCATCGGAAGAAAACGGCGGCAAGATAAAATTTGTTTTGGAAACACACAGCGAAGCAATGATTAACCGTTTGGGATATTTAATTAATAAGAAAAAATTGCTACCAGAGATGGTTAATGTTGTTATTTTTGATAAAGATGATACAGGAAACACGAAGGTATCTCAGACAAAATTTAATGAAAAAGGGCAACTGGAAAAATGGCCGATTGGTTTCTTTGATCCAGATGAAGTGTGAGAAACTATGGTTGTTGAAATTACAGAGGATGTAGTGGAATATTTAGAGTCTCACAAAGAGGAGTTGAATGACCAAAGTGATATAATAGTAATGCTTGATGAGATTGCAAGACAGTGTTATGAACATCACCATGTGATTTATGCAGAAGTTGATGTCTTAGAGTATTTAAAAAATTGTGGAATACTTGAAAATCGCTCGAAAAGAGTCTTTTCAGCACTTTTTAGGAGAGCTTTTAAGTTAAAATCATATGTGGATGTAACAAGATATAGAATTGTGTACAGCACAGAGGTTGATTGTAATACACTAAAGGAAGAGGATGGTACAATTAAATTATATGTCCCTATTACAAGAAAATTTATGCTGGCACAATCAGAACTGATTTGCGAAAATTTGAGAGATTGCGAACTCTATACGGATCTTACTAGGGAAATAATCAGAGAGAAAAGTGCGAATATAAATCTTTCGATTCATGGAATCCATTGTGGTGGATCAGAAGCGGATACAACAATAAAAAATGAAGTTCTGACAGGAGAATGCAGACCGATAGCTTGTATTATGGATAGCGATAAAAAATGTGAAAACGATAAATATGGATCGTCTGCTCAAAAAGCTATTGGAATTTACGAAGAAAAGAAAGAGACATATCCAATAGAATTGCATGTTTTGGCTGTAAGAATGAAAGAAAATTTTTTCCCGCCAGAAGTACTAACATTAGAGACCAATATTGAGAATAAAGAATTTTTAACAGCCTTGATACAGTTTCAAGATGATTCTCGCTTTGAAGAGTTCTTTAAATTCTTTAACTTTAAGGATGGTGTGACGCTAAAAAGAAGCGAAAAAGTTTTGAATTTTAGAGCGGAGCTCGAAGCTATAGGCATTATATGGCCTAGTGAGGAACAAATAGTTAATGAACCTGATAAAATTTTAGTTCCGGGGATTGGAGCTAATGGTTTAGGAAATTTTCATAAAAGTGTGCTGAAGCATCAACTGGACGAAAGATATGAGAAAATGGTGAAGTTCCGTTGCAAAGAAGAGGATTGTGAAAAAGTACATCAAAAAGCAATCAAAGCACACTGCATACTACAGTATGTAAAAAAGCCATGGGAGGATGATTGGAAAGCCATAGAGCAACTTGTAATTGACTTTGGTATTGCATTCCCAGAAACAATGACTTTTGTTGGATGACGAGGCTTGATTTGTAGCAGATCTGTAGCAAATTGATTCAATTTAACGAATCATCGTTCTAAAAAACGAAAAGCCATCATGCATCACACGCAGGGGGTCTGGGGTTCGAGTCCCTAATTCTCCACCATACAGTTCGTACTCGAACCCGATTCTTTATGAGAAAGGGTTCGGGTACGTTTTTGTTTATCGGAAGTTTGCGTTTGCGACAGCAATAAACACCCCAGTGGGATGTTTGAGCAACAGAATAGGCTACCAGAAAATCCCAAGTCGTATGACGTGGAATTTTTTGTTTCGATCAAGGACTCGAACGGCATCCACGTAAAAAATCCATAGCAAATGAGCCGGGAGTCTTCTGTAGATCAGAGGCTTCCGGCTCACTGCATATTCATGATAAAAGCAAAATTCCTGCCACCAGTACCATGTTGCAGGCAAAAAACAGCGCGGGCAGTGCATCCACAAGGGCCGGCGAAAGAGTGAAATCGTCCGGGACAGGATCGTTTTGATTCATGTGATCGACCTTTGCATTTCTCCACGCATCGCCGGAGAGACTTTTCTTGCTGAATTTCTGAAAAAAGAGCAGCGCTTTTGCGCAAGATCGTCAATGCATTCTGCAGCAGGTCACGGGTCAATATCCAGCTCACGCAGAAGCAGTTGGAGGGCGGGCGAGATGTTCTCGCGGTTCCACACGGCCCAAGCGGGAACGGTATCGTTTTCCAGCGGGATAAAGGTGAGGTTTTTGTTGGCGGGCAGTTGAGCCAGCACCGGCTCGGCAAGGATAGTATAGCCGCCGTAGAAAGCCAGCTGCAGCATCAACTCCTCCATGGAATACGCAAATTTGATGTTCTGCGGGTCGCTGCCGTGGCGGGTGAGGACCTGCGCAAACTGGTTCCACAGCTCCCGGTCCATGGCGGGTACATACCTGCTGAGCCACGGTGTGCCCAAGGTGGACGAAGTGGAGTTTGTGAACAACTGGATGATGCAGACCCACGGCAAGGCAAACACCGCACTGGTGATGAAGTTTGCCAAGAACAGCGGCAGCACTGTGGACTGGTGGCTGGACAAGATCAACCCGGACACGCTGGCCAAGACCCGCATCCAGTTCTGGCCGGACAACGAGTACACCGTGCACCAGCTGAACAACGGCATGCACTACTACACCGGCACACTGGAATGGTGGGAGAACTACTGGGAGAACCCCACCAGCGGCGAGAAGAACAACAACACCGCCGGTCAGATGGAGCTGAAGGACCTGAGCTGGGACAACTACAATTATGTGGAGGAGAATTTCTCTGACAATGCCACCGCTCTGTTTGGCACCAAGGGTGTGCAGCTGGTAATGGACGGTGCAAAGGTCACCGGCGTGATCGCACAGGACGGCGACGGCAATTACCTCAAGATCAACGCTAAGAATGGCGTTGTGCTGGCAGGCGGCGGCTTTGGCGGCAACAAGGAAATGATGGACGATCTGCTGCCGGACATCAAGCGTCTGTTCACCAAGGATGAGGACTTCTTTGCTCCCTTTGGCCGCGACGGCTCCACCATCCAGATGGGTGTGTGGGCAGGCGGCCGTCTGGAGGGCGACATCTCCACCATGAACTTCGACTCCATGGCCGTGCCCGACTATCTGCCCGGCCCCCTGTGGGTGGACGAGAATGGCCAGCGCTTCCAGAACGAAGCCTTTGCCGGCCCGGAGATCAACGGCTTCTTCATGGCACGTGCAAAGCGCGGCAATATCACCTCCATCTACGACAGCACCTATGAGACCCAGATCCTGCGCGGCTTCCCTGGCCATCAGGCATTCGAGTACGACATGCCCGCTGTGGTGGAAGCCATGAAGGGCAACTTTGAGGCCGCAAAGGCTGCTGGTGCCGAGGGTGCCAGCGGCTGGTACTGCGCCGACACCATCGAGCAGCTGGCTGAGTACATCGGTGTGGAGCCTGCAGCCCTTTCCGCTACTGTGGAGCAGTACAATAAGGTTTGCGCCGAGGGCTACGACAGCGACTTTGCCAAGGACCCGCACTTCCTGAATGCAGTTGCAAAGGCTCCCTTCTACGCCCATGTCACCACCCCGAGTCTGGGCTTTGCACTGGTGACCACCGGCGGCTTTGTGACCACCAATGACCAGCAGGTGCTGAACGAGGATTATCAGCCCATCGAGGGCCTGTACGCTTCCGGAAACACCTGCGGTATGCGCTTCGGTCCCGAGTATATCACCCCGATCCCCGGCGTGAGCATTGGCATGTGCCTGACGCTGGGCCGTGAGCTGGGCAAATATCTGGCTACAAAGTAAGCGGCTGCCTTCGTCAAAGCCTGATCGGCTGCAGTAAAGCCCCATAAGCAATAAAAGATCCCGTCCACTTCTGGGTGAACGGGATCTTTTTTGCGTATCAGACAGGAAAAAGCGGCTCAGAGGTCGTTTTTCTCCTGCCCAAGATTATCAGATTCCAGATCGTACAGGCCGTGCTGCAGGTGCTCTTCCATCATGACCCGGGCGCGCTTGCCATCGTGCTTGCGGAAAGCGTCCAGCAAAATGCCGTGGTAGTAGATGCCGCCGTAGTAACCGTTGGAAAGAATGAGCATCTTACCCAGACTAGCACGGCGCTGGAAGGTCTCGTTCATAATGGCAATGGTGTAATCGTTGCCGCAGGCGTTGATGATCTCCATATGGAACGCCACGTCCGCGTTGATGAACTCTTCGCACTTGCCCACAGAGGCCTTCATGGCCTTGAGGTAGCCCTCCAGTTTGGCGATCAGCTCCGGCGAGGCGGTCTGGGCCACCTGTGCGCAGACTGCCGGTTCTACGATGCTGCGGAACTCCAGGATCTGCTTCATGGTCTCGGTAGCATCGATGGTGGGAGCCGGTTCCTCCACATTGGAATAGAAGGCCGAAAGATCGTCCGAGATCAGGAAGGTGCCCTTGCCGTGCACGCTTTCCAGAATGCCCAGCGCAATAAACTGCTGCAGCGCGCTGCGCACGGATACACGGCTGACCCCCAGCTCTTCGCACAGCTGGTTCTCACTGGGGATCTTTTCGCCCACGGTCCAGTTGCCGTTGCGGATATTTTTGCGGATATAGTGGGCGATCTTTCCGGTGACGCTGCCCTTATCGGCCATAGTGGAACACCTCTTTGTATTACAACTTTTTCTAACTATATCATAGGATGTTGCAAAAGTAAATCAAAATCAGCGAAAACTGGCAGAAAAACTTGTATGCAGACAATTGCTCACGGAATCAGGATGGCCTTGGTCAGGCTTTCGTCCCGGTGCACAAGGAGGTCGAACACCTGCGCACCCTCGGCCAGCGGAAAGCTTTGCCACAGGCCGGTCAGGTCGGCGCGGCCCTCGGCAATGGCCTGCAGGCAGACCGGGTACTCCCCGGCGGAGGAATAGCTGAACTGCACATCGATCTGCTCGGTGATGCAGCGCTGCAGCGGGAAGTCGATGGTCCGGGTGTGGTTGCCGATGACCATGATGCGTCCGCCCTTGCGCACCAGCTCCATGGCCTGTGTAAAGGAGCTTTGGGAACCGACGGCATCGTACACCACATCGGCACCGCGCTCTGCGGTGAGCTGCGGCAGCTGAGCGCAGTCCAGTGCACCCAGCTGTGCGGCCAGCTGCATGGGCCGGGTGTGGTGGCCGCTTATGCAGACCTGTGCGCCCTGACTTTTTGCGGCGATCAGGGTCATCAGGCCAATGGTGCCGTCACCGATCACGGCAGCGGTTTGCCCGGCGGCAAGGCCGCTGCGCAGCACTGCGTGCATTCCCACGGCAAACGGCTCCACAAGGCAGCCCTGCTCAAAGCTGACGGCGGGCGGCAGGGCATACAGAGTGCGGGCCTTTACGGCGATGTACTGGGCCATGGCACCATTTTTGCGGTACTCGGTGCAGGCAACGCCTACGATGCGGCGCTGTGCGCAGAGGTTGTGCATCCCGTGGGTGCAGAACCAGCAGTGGCCGCAGTATTCGGTGGAATCAAAGGTGACGCGGTCGCCCACGGCCCAGCTTTGCACGGCTTCGCCCAGCTGCGCAATGGTGCCGCTGGCTTCGTGGCCCATGACCAGCGGCGGGATGCGCCGCCCGTTCTCACCGCTGCTGCCGTGCACATCGCTGCCGCAGATGGCGCAGGCCTTTACCTCCACCAGCACCTCGTCCGGTGCCGGTTCAGGGCGGGGAACATCCCGGTATTCAAAGGTATGCGGTGCGGTGAACACCAGTGCTTTCATCATGTTTACCATTCTGCCACGCTCCCGTCCTTATGTCTCCAAACCGGGTTCTTCCAGCTGTGCGGGGTTTCGCCCTCTTCCTCCACCAGAGCCTTGTTCACCTCTACGCCAAGGCCGGGCTTCTGGGGCAGGCTGACAAAGCCGTTCACGAACTTGAAATCCTCGGGGTTCAGCGCGTAGTCCAGCACGCTGTGGCCCTCGTTGTAGTGGATGCCGATGCTTTGCTCCTGAATGGCCGCGTTGTAGCAGGTGGTATCCAGATTCAGGCAGCTGGCAAGGGCCACCGGGCCAAGCGGGCAGTGGGGAGCAAGGGCCACATCGTGGGCTTCGGCCATGGCGGCGATCTTCTTGCACTCGGTCAGGCCGCCGGCGTGGGAAAGGTCCGGCTGCACGATGTCCACGCCGCCAATGGCCAGCAGACGCTTGAAATCGTACTTGGTGAACAGGCGTTCACCGGTAGCAATGGGAATGTTGCAGGCCGCCGCAATCTCGGGGAAATACTCCATGTTATCGCAGAGAACGGGTTCCTCAATGAACATGGGGTCGAACTCTTCCAGCTTTTTGGCCACGATCTTTGCCATGGGCTTGTGCACCCGGCCGTGAAAATCAATGGCAATGCCAAAGTCCTTGCCGCAGCTCTCGCGCACGCTGGCTACGCGCTCCAGCAGGGCATCAATCTTGGCGTAGCTGTCCAGAAACTGCAGCTCGTCGGTGCCGTTCATCTTGATGGCGGTGAAGCCCTGCTTTTTCTTTTCCAGTGCAGCGCGGCCCACATCGGCGGGGCGGTCGCCGCCTACCCAGCTATACACCCGCATCTTATCGCGGCAGCTGCCGCCCATCAGCTGCCAGACCGGCACATTGAAGTATTTGCCCTTGATATCCCACAGGGCCTGATCGATGCCGGAGATGGCGCTCATCAGGATGCCGCCGCCGCGGTAGAAGCCACCGCGGAACAGCACAGTCCACAGGTCTTCGATCTTCATGGGGTCGGCACCAATGAGGTACGGCTCCATCTCATGGATGCACTCGCATACGGTGGCGGCGCGGCCTTCCAGCACCGGCTCGCCCCAGCCGGAAATGCCTGCATCAGTGCTGATCTCAATAAAAGCCCAGCGAGGACGCACCAGCCATGTCTGAATTTTTGTGATCTTCATAGCAATGCTCCTTTGAGAACAAAAAACACTGTACGATTCCAGCCGTGTTTCTCCGTCAGGGATCGTACAGTGTCAAAGATTATTGCAAATTACGGAGTCTGCAGGCTGCCGTCGCGGTTGCGGGTCTGAGTCCAGGTGGTCACAGTATTCTCACAGGGATACTTTGCGGCCTCCTTCTCATTCAGGTCTACGCCGAGACCGGGCTTGTCGTTGGCGTAAACAAAGCCGTCGTTGCCGTACTCGGGCATACCGGGGAACACTTCCAGCAGAGCGCCGTGGTTGTCCTTCAGCTTCTGGATGACGAAGTTGGGCGGTTCGATGCCGCTCCACTCCTGCAGGCCCAGATTCTGAGCGGCCAGATCGATGTGGATGTTGGCTGCATGGGCCAGCGGGCTCATATCGCCGGGGCCGTGCCAGCAGATGCGCACACCATACTGCTCGCAGAACATCTGCAGCTTGCGGGCCGGGGTGATGCCGCCCACCTGGCTCAGATGCACGCGCATGTAGTCGATGCTGCGATTCTGCACCAGCTTCTTGTACTCGGCAGGGTTGTTGAACAGCTCGCCCTGGCTCAGCGGGGTCACGCTGGTCTGCTTGATCTTATCCAGCCATTCCACCTGCTCCAGAGGCACAACGTCCTCCATGAAGAACAGCTTGTAAGGCTCCATCTCCTTGACAAAGGTGACAGCCTCGGTGGGGTGGATGCGCTCGTGCACATCGTGCACCAGATCAATGTCGAAGCCTTCCTTGGCACGGATGCCGTCGAACAGCTTCAGGGTGTCGCGCATATACTTCTTGCTGTCCAGATACACGCCCGGCTCTGCGCCCTTGGCTGCCCACTCCGGAGCAGGGCCAAAGCCGCCGCCGCCGTAGCCGCCGCACTGGCAGCGGATGTGCTTGACACCGATGGAACGATACTTCTCGATGTTCTCGCAGATCTCGTCCACATTGGCACCGTCCACATGGCGGTACACCGGCACACCGGCGCGCATTTTGCCGCCGAACAGGTCGTACACAGGCATGTTGGCCATTTTGCCCTTGATGTCCCACAGGGCCATATCCACACCGGAGATGGCATTGTTGACGATGGGGCCGCAGCGCCAGTAGGCGTTCTGGTGCATCAGCTGCCACAGGTCGGAGATGTTGCGCACATCCTTGCCGATCAGCAGCGGACGCAGATAGGTCTCAATGAGATGCTGCACGGTCAGGTGGCGGTAAGCGAAGGTGGCACAGCCCAGACCGTACAGGCCCGGCTCGCTGGTCTCCACCTTCACCACCACCAGATTGATGCCCTCGGGGGCGGTGCAGATCACTTTAATATCGCGTATGGTAGGGGCCATGACAGGGTTCCTCCCTTTTTATGTGTTGATTACTTGACCAGATAGCCGCCGTCAACGGGGATCAGGGCGCCGTTCAGGTAGTCGGATGCAGCGGAAGCCAGGAAGACGACGGGACCCTTCATATCCTCGGGCAGGCCCCAGCGGCCAGCGGGGATGCGCTTGGTGCACTCGTCCTTGCGCTCCTGCGTCATGTTGGCGCACATCTCGGTGTCCATGTAGCCCGGGCAGATGCAGTTGATGTTGATGCCGCGGCCGGCGCAGTCAACAGCAACGCTCTTGGTCAGCTGAGCAACAGCGCCCTTGGTGGCGGTGTAGGCAGGCACGGTGGTGCAGCCGAAGTAGGAAGCCATGGAGCCGATGGTGATGATCTTGCCGCCGGTGGGCTGCTTGAGCATGACCTGCAGAGAACGCTGGATCATGAACCAGACGTGGTCCAGATTGATCTTCATGACCAGATCCCACTGCTCTGCGGGGAACTCCTCGGGCAGATAGCGGCGCTGGATGCCTGCAGCGGGGATCAGAACGTCCAGACGGCCGTCCAAAATCTGCAGTGCTTCGTCGAAGGCACGGTTCAGGTCAGCACGGTCGGCCAGATTGCCGATGACGGGGTAGGCTTCCAGACCCTTGGCGCGGTACTCCTCGCACACCTTCTCGACCTTTTCCTTCTGTACGTCGATGATGACGACCTTGCAGCCTGCCTCCAGCAGACCTTCGGCCATGCCGCGGGACAGACCCTGTGCGCCACCGGTAACGATCGCATGCTTGCCGGCAATATCAAACTTAGTAAGAGCAGCCATAATAATGATCTCCTTCTATTTTATAATGTACGTGTTTATATCAGGGCCAGAGGGTCAGTCCTCTGCGCCGTCGAACAGGATAACGGTCTTCTTGACAGCCGGATCGGGATGAACGATGTTGTCAAAGACCTTTTCAATCTCGCTGAACTTGACGAAGGTGGTTGCAAGACCTTCCATGTGGTATTTGCCCTCGGCCATCTTCTGTGCAGTGGGAACCCACTGGTTCAGGCTCATGCGGGTGCCGCAGATGGTCAGCTCGCGGCCATTGATCATCTGCTGGGTGATCTTTTCGGGCACGGTGCAGAAACCCATGGGGACCACGCGGCCTGCGTTGCACACGATGCCGGGCTGCATGATCATGGTCAGACTGCCGGGGAAGCAGGCGGAGTCGAATGCGACGGTGCAGCCGTGGCCGTTGGTAATCTTCTGCACTTCGGCAACGATGTCCTGCGTTTTGCTGTTCACGGTGTAATCGGCACCGAACTGCTTGCTGCGCTCCAGACTGCTGTCGCTGATGTCGCAGCAGATGACGGTTTTAGCGCCCTTGAGCTTGCAGGCCTGTGCAATGATGGTGCCGATGGTGCCGGTGCCCAGAATGAACACCACATCGTCCTCGCACACGCCTGCACGGCTGGTGCTGTGCTCGCCGATGGTCAGCGGCTCGATCAGAGCGGCATCTTTCCAGGGGATGCTGTCGTCGATCTTGTAGACGTAAGGCTCTTCGACGCACCAGTATTCACGCCAGCCGCCGTTGGTGCCGCTGCCGCGCACCAGAACGTGCTCGCAGACATTGCCGCGGCCATGCTTGCACTGGTAGCACTCGCCGCAGCGGATCACGTAGTCAATCACGACGTGGTCGCCCACCTTGATGTTTTTGCAGTCTGCGCCAACCTTGGTGACCAGACCAACATTCTCGTGGCCGGGGATCAGCGGGTAGCGGGAGTTGGGGTTCTCGCCCTTATAAATATGGATGTCGCTGCCGCAGACACCAGCAGCCATCATCTTGATCTGGACTTCGTTGTCCTTCGGTTCAGGGATCTCAGTCTCGCGCATCTCAAAGTGGAGCGGCTCGGTGACCCAACACTCTTTCATAACAGTAGACCTCCTTGTTGGTGATCAGTGATCTTCTTGTAAATGTTCCGTCGTCGCATCTTGTTGTAATACAAGATTCATTGGCTTTAGTATACACAACAATACAAGAAAAGCAAGAGGAAATTTGAAAAAACAGGGTTTTAAGGATGATTTTCGACTAACTGCACAATTCTGGGCCTGCCGCTTTGTGATACAAGACGGAAACTGATGTCAAGACAAGTTCCCGGCAGAACATAAGAGCGGAATAGAAGGAGCATTAAAAATAAAGATACGGCAAAGAATAGCAGCTGCAGGCAGGAATTCTGACGAAACTGGACATGTATCACAGAAAAAACGGCAGGACGGATCATTTTATGGATACTTCCTATTATAAATGCCTCTTGCGGAAGATGAACTTGTTTCGGCCCAAAAACAAGTTGGGGTGTGCCAGCGGTGCCGGATCGGGTCGGAAGAGGGGAGAAAGAGGCGGTGGACGGTGGAAGCCGGCAGAAGAAAATGAAGCCAAAAAAGTGAAAAACGTCAACTTGAACGGACAAAAAGCACAGGAATATGAAGAGATGTGACAACGATAAAACGTCAAAAAAGTCAAAAGTGTAACAAAAGTGGCTGAAAATCTTAAGTTTTACCTTTGAATTGTACAGATTTGCATTTTGAAACAAGTGCACTCTGCACAAAAAACATGTAACTTGTAAAAAGAATGTTGACAAGGCTTGTATTACATGCTATTATGTTGGCAACAGAAAGTCCCACGCAGGTGGGCGCCAGAAAAGTACGTGCAGACCGGCTGACACAAGCCCGGTCATGATGTTTAAGAAAATTGGAGGACAATAAGATGAAACAGTACATCAACCGCCGCGATTTCCTGAAGGCTGCTGGCGTGACCGCAGCTGCCGCTGCTCTGGCTGGCTGCGGTGTCACTTCCGGCTCCACCGCCACTGCATCCAGCACGGCTGCATCCAGCACCGCCGCTGCCGGCAAGTACGATGATGTCAAGGCCGATGTCACCCTGACCATGAGCCACCAGATGGCTGCAAGCCACTCCATCAACAAGACTGCTGAGGAGTTCGCTCGTCTGGTCGCTGAGAAGTCCGAGGGCAAGATGAAGGTGGATGTTTACTCCGCTGCAACTCTGGGCACCGAGACCGAGAACCTGCAGGCCCTGACTAACGGCACTCTGGATCTGGCCGTGATCGCTGCCGAGTTCTATGCAAACTACGTGGACGAGGCTGGCTGCCTGTGCCTGCCCTTCGTATACAGCAGCTACGACGACTGCGCTGAGAAGCTGGCCGGTGAGGCTGGCACCACTGTTGCACAGATGATCCTGGACAAGACCAATGTCCGCATTCTGGACTACTACGTGCTGGCATTCCGTCAGATCTTTACCACCGATAAGCCTCTGAACACCGTGAACGATATGTCCGGCCTGATCATCCGCATCCCGGACTCCTCTACTTATAAAGAGACCTTCACCCAGCTGGGCGCTGCTCCCACTCCTGTGGCATGGGGCGAGACCTACACCGCACTGGATACCGGTCTGGTGTCCGCTGTGGAGAACATCCCCGAGTCCATCATGTCTGCCTCCATGCAGGAAGTGTGCAAGTACGTCAACGTTTCCAACCACATCATTGGACCCACCACCATCTCCGTTTCCGAGCAGGTATTCCAGAAGCTGACCGAAGAGCAGCAGAACATCCTGACCGAGGCCGCTAAGGAAGCCTGCGAGTTTGGCCTGAATGCTACCAAGGACGGCAGCGATGCAAACTTCGCCGCTCTGGAAGGTGCCGGTCTGGAAGTGGTGGACACCGATGTTGACAGCCTGAAGGCAAAGATCAACTACAACGCATATGCTTGCGCAAAGACCGATGTCGGCAAGCAGATCCTGACTTCCATGGGTGTTGCTCTCTGATAGACCGTCCGTCTTTCCCTGAAAAAATGCGCGGGCAGGCCACAAAGGGCTTGCCCGCACTTAATTGAATAAAAGGAGATGAACCCCCGCATGAAAAATGTGCGTAAAACGGTGGATAAGATCCTGAATGTGTGCATTCTGGTTCTCTTCATCGCAATGTTCGGTGTTACCACCCTGAACGTTATCATGCGTTATGTCTTTAACTCGCCGCTGAGCTTTGCAGTCGAGTTTGGCCGCTACACCTTTGCAGGCATGGTCTATCTCGGCTCCATCTACGTCATGCGCGACGACGGTCACATCGGTCTGGACATCGTGGTGGATGCTCTTCCACAGCCGCTGCGCACCATCGTGAAAAAGTTCTCCCGCGTGCTGGTTCTTGCCTATCTGGCCGTATTCTTCTGCATGAGCACCCGCATGGTTATGGAGAACTGGACCAACCGTTCCAGCACCATGCATCTGCCCATGTCTGTTGTGTATCTGGCCATGGTCATTGGCAGTGCCGGTATGTTCATTGAAGAGCTGCTTCTCCTGCTGGGCAAGGGCGGCAGCGAAAAATTAGATGCAGGCGACATGGGAGGTGGCATGTAATATGTGGATGATCATTGGTATCTTCTTTCTGATGCTGCTCATCGGCGTGCCTGTTGCGTTCGGTGTTGGCATCTCCTCCATGCTGTATCTGGCCCTGAATGGTAAGGATCTCGTCATCCTCACCCAGCGCATCTTCGCTGGCGGTGACTCCTTCACCCTGATGGCAATTCCGCTGTTCATCTTTGCAGGCGAGATCATGAATGCCTGCGGCGTTACCAAGCGTATCGTCGGCTTTGCAAACGAGCTGGTCGGCTTTATCCCCGGCGGTCTGGCACACGTCAACATTCTGGCATCCATGCTGTTTGCAGGCGTTTCCGGTTCCACCTCTGCCGACGTTGCTTCCATCGGCGGCATGCTGATCGGCTCCATGGACGAAGCCGGTTTCGACCGCGACTACGCCACTGCCGTCACCGCGGCATCCGCAACCATCGGCTCCATCATTCCGCCTTCCATCCTGATGGTGTTGTACAGCTCCATCACCGGTATCTCCGTTGGTAAGCTGTTCATGGCAGGCGTGATCCCCGGCATTCTGGTGGGTGTCAGTCAGATGATCTACGCTTTCATCAAGGCAAAGAAGAACCCTGCCAAGTACGACGGCGATGTGAAGGTCAAGTTCGACTTCAAGCGCATGGTCAAGTCCTTCATCAATGCTCTGCCTGCGCTGGTCATGCCTCTGATCATCATTGGCGGCATCCTGTCCGGTGTGTTCACCGCAACCGAGGCCGGTGCGATCGCCGGTGCGTACGGTCTGATCATCGGCATCTTCGTCTACAAGGAGTTCACCTTTGAGGGTGCCATCAAGACGGTCCTCAGCGCAGCCCGCACCTCTGGCATGACCATGCTCATCGTGGCAAGCACCACCGCATTTGGTTACTGCCTGGCCATTGAGAAGTTCCCCGAGCAGGTGTCCGCTCTGCTGACCGGCATCTCCACCAACCCCAACGTCCTGATGCTCCTGATGATCCTTGCCATGTGCGTCATCGGCATGTTCATGGATACCACCTCTGCCGCCATCATCATGGTGCCCATCTTCTACCCCATCGCCGCAGCTGCCGGCATCGACGGCATCCACTTCGGCATGGTCATGGTGCTCACCTTCATTCTGGGCGGCATCACTCCTCCCGTTGGCGTTACCCTGTACATCGCAACCGCTGTTGCAAAGATCAAGTTCACCAATCTGCTCAAGGAAATGTGGCCATTCATCGCACTGTTCATCGCAGTGCTGTTCGCAGTTGCTTACTGCCCGGCTATCTGCCTGACCATCCCCAACATGCTGGCCTGATCTGCAGCCGGACAGCAGATGCTCATGAAAAGCTTTTTCTAAATTTTCTCCTAAATCTCCTATCCCTTGCTTTGCATTCTCCATTACTTCCCAGCGATCTCCCAAAACAGAAACCATTCGTGCAGAGGTCAGGCTGCTTTCATCCCTCCCGGGTGGAAGCGGCCTGATTCTCTTTTTTGCCAAAGACCCGGAAAGGAGCATTGTTTAACGCCGGAGAACATCCCGGAGTTCCGCAAGGCGGGCTGCCTTGGCGTGGGCCTTGCCAACAGCCTGATGCCGAAGGACAAGGCCGCCGCCCGCGATTGGGATGCCTGCGCGGAATACGTGCACATGCTGCTTACAAAAGCCAAAGGCGAATAAACCGCAGAAACAGCAAGGCCGTCTGCCCGTTATGGGTGGGCGGCTTTGCTGCGTGAACCACTTTCACTCCTGAAATGAACTGCATGAAAAATCAGAAGGACCCATTCTATTGACTTTGCCTTTGCAGGGGAGTATACTCCATGTCACCAAGAAGATTACGGCTATGACGAGAAAGAGTACCCGGAAGGAATGCTGCAGAGAGCTGCCGGTTGGTGCAAGGCAGTGCAGGGCATCCGTGGGAAGATCCTCTCTGAGCTTTCCGGCTGAATGGACGGTGTGCGCCCCAGTAAGCAGGAACGGCAGGCCCCCGTTATCACGGGCCGCGCGTTGTTGGACGTGCACTGAGTGGTCAGCGTTGTGCTGGCAATAAGAGTGGTACCGCAGAGGATATTACACGCCTTTGTCTCTTACAGACCGTAAGGGACAAGGGCGTTTTATTTTGCGGATGCTTTTGTCCCAGAGCATGTCAGAAGGAAAAGGAGAAACAATTATGAAAACACTTGAAAAAGTAAGCGACTTTGTGGGCAAGTACATGGCCGCCATCGTTATTGTGGTGGCCGCGGGTGCCCTGTTCTTCCCCGGCCCGTTCAGCGTGGTAAAGACGGCGTGGGTCAATAACCTGCTGGGCATCGTGATGTTCGGTATGGGCCTTACCCTGAAGCCGGAGGACTTCAAGGTGGTGTTCAGCCGCCCGAAGGATGTGATCGTGGGCTGCGTTGCACAGTTCACCCTCATGCCGTTTCTGGCATGGGCGCTCACGCAGGTGTTCCACCTGCCCACCGAGCTGGCCATTGGCGTGATCCTGGTTGGCACCTGCCCCGGCGGCACCTCTTCCAACGTGATGACCTACCTTTCCAAGGGCGACGTTGCACTGTCCGTTGGCATGACCGCTGTTTCCACCGTGCTGGCTCCGCTCCTCACCCCGCTGCTCACCCTGCTGTACGCTGGCCAGCGTGTTGACGTGAACCCCGTGAGCATGTTCATGTCCATCGTCAAGGTGGTGCTGGTGCCCATCGCACTGGGCTTTGTGGTCAATCACTTCTTCCATAAGTTCACCGAGGAAGCCGTCCGTGTGCTGCCTCTGGTCTCCACTACTGCTATCGTGCTGATCATCTGCGCCGTGGTCTCCGCCAACAGCGCCAAGATCATGACCAGCGGTCTGCTGATCCTTGTGGTGGTTATCCTGCACAATGTGCTGGGCTACCTCACCGGCTTTGGCGTGGGCAAGCTGCTCAAGCTGGACTCCACCAAGTGCCGCGCGATCTCCATCGAGGTGGGCATGCAGAACTCCGGCCTTGCAACCAGTCTGGCCGCCGCACACTTTGCACAGTATCCGCTGGCTACCATTCCCGGCGCTGTGTTCTCCGTGTGGCATAACATTTCCGGTGCGATCCTCGCCAACTTCTTTGCCCGCACAGCAGAGAAGAAGGATTGATCTTTCATAACACAACAAAGCCCCCGGCAGGCGCAAACCTGCCGGGGGCTTTACTGTGCCTGCGGGCCGGACATCTGCAACAGAACCGGCACAAATTGTGCTTTTCACGCTGCTTTTAGGGCGATTCACGCAGGTTTGCTTCCAAAATGCGGTAAAGTGTGGTATAATCAAAATACTGTAATACATACCCCCCCCGTAAAAATGCGAGGGGAAAAAAGGAGGTTGTACCATGAAACAAGGCAAACTTATCCGGCGTGCAGTATCGGCGGCGCTGGCCGGATGCATGATGTTCACCCTTTCCGCTCCGGCGCTGGCCGAAAGCACCGATGCGCTGATGCAGCTGAGCATCGGCTCCTACCGCAGCTCAAGTCTGCTCAGCGAGGAGAACAGTTTTCCGACGACCATCAAAGTCAATGGAAAGCCGGTCACTGAAGCGAACATAAGCAGCATCCTGGGCAGTGAAAATACAGGGAAGTTGAGCTACGACGGTGTCACCAATACCCTGAAGTCCAATGAAAGGATCAAGGGTGACCTGACCATTGATGCCCGGGGTGTGAACATTGAACTGTGCAATAGCACTTCAGGTGAAGCAGCTGTAAGCGGCAAACTGACGGTCACAAATGCACAGGACGTCAAGGTCACGGCCCAATCCTATGTTGCCGTCCTCGGCGATGTTGAGATCAGCTGTGACGGCAAGGTGGAAATTACTTCTGAAGAAAGCCCCACCGTGGCCGGCAATGTGACGGTGAAACGGGCCTCCACGGTGGCGATCTCGGGTGAGTGGAATAGTTACCACATCGTGAGGGGCGATGTTACGATCGAGTGCCCTGTCCCTGTCACCATCCAGAACAAGGGCACGGGCGGCATGGCAAGCAGCATCGTCTATTCCGGCGGCAAGTACGTCTACTCTGATACTGAGGGCGGCATGCCTGTTGACCCGAGTAGTACGCCCATCAACGCAGAAGCAAATGCTGTGTACATTACGCCCGTTGCGGCGAGGACGATTACCCTGACCAATGCAACCGTGGATGTGCCGGATAACAAGGCCTACGCAGGCCAGACCGTCACCGTGAAGGCCGATGCCCGTGCGGGCTATCAGTTTGTGCGGTGGGAGGGCAATGTCGCCCTGAGCAGTATGAACAGCCAAGAAGCCACCTTCACCATGCCGGACGAGGATGTGGTGCTGACGGCACGCTACAAGAAGCTGTTCACCATCACGGTGAATCAGGGCACCTACACCGTCAATGGCACTGCCGCGGCTGAGGCTGTCAAGGGCGATCAGATCGTTGCAACGGCAGGCTCTGCCCCCGCAGGCCAGAAGTTCAGCCACTGGGAAGTGACCGGTGTGGACGGCCTGACGGAGGAGCAGCTGAAGAACGAGACCCTCGGGTTTACGATGCCCAGAGGAGAAGTGACCCTGAAGGCTGTGTTCAAGACTCTGCACAAGATCGGCGTGAAGTTCAGCACTGCAGACAAGGACACCGCCATTGAGGGCGAGACCGTCACCATCAAGGCAGACGACCGCCCGGGCTATGTGTTCGACCGTTGGGAAGTGAACAACGGCGATGTTGCTGTGCTTGACAAGAATGCGGAAGAGACCACCTTTGTCATGCCGGATGCGCCGGTGACCGCCGTCGCAAAGTATAAGAAGCTGCTGGGCATCACGGTGAACAGCGGCAAGGCCTATGTGGAAGATACCGAGACCGATGCAGCCCTGAAGGGCAAGCTCGTTGTCATCAAGGCCGACGAGATCGAAGGCAAGCGCTTTGACCACTGGGAGATCGTGTCTAAAAACGTGATCCTGAATGACCTGAATGCGCCTGAGACGATGTTCACCATGCCGGAGACCGCTGTGGAAATCACGGCCGTATACAACGATCTGAATGCCATCACTGTGCACAACGGCACTGCCGATGTTGAAAAAGCTGTCATCGGCGAGACTGTTAAGATCAAGGCAGACAGCCGCGAGGGCTATGTGTTCGACCGCTGGGAAGTGAACTACGGCGATGTTGTCGTGGACGACAAGAACGCGGAAGAGACCACCTTTACCATGCCCGACAGCATGGTCGTGCTGACTGCAAGATATAAGGCACTGCAGTCCATCACGCTGGAAAACGGCAAGGCCTATGCAGGCGGTGAGGAGATCACCACTGCGAAGAAGGGCACCGAAGTCACCATCAAGGCAGAGAGCCGCGAGGGCTATGTGTTCGACCGCTGGGAAGTGAACTACGGCAATGTGACGCTGGAAGATGCAAAAAAGGCCGAAACCACCTTTACCATGCCGGCCGAGTCCATCTCGCTGAAGGCTGTGTACAACACCATCCACAGCATCCATACCACATTCTGCACCGCAGACCCGGCCAGCGCTATCGTAGGCACTGAGATCACCGTCACGGCAGAAACCCGCGAGGGCTATGAGTTCGACGGCTGGGCAGTCTCCGACGGCGTGGAGCTGTACGACGAGGACGGCCTGACGGCAAAGTTCACCATGCCCGATGATGATGTGACCATCGAGGCAAAGTATAAGCAGTACCACACCATCACCATGGTGGGCGGCAAGGGCACGGCCTACGATGCCGATGGCAAAGAGATCACCAGCGCCGTGGTGGGTGACAAGATCACCATTGTGGCCAATGACCGCGACAGCCACGAGTTCAACCGCTGGGAGATCAACCCGGATAACGTCATTCTGGAAGACCCCAACGCAGACGAGACTGCCTTTATCATGCCGGACGAGCCGGTAAGCGTGGAAGCCAAGTATAAGCATCTGCAGAGCATCACCATGAACCACGGTACTGCTTATGACGAAGACTTCAGCGAGACCGACATCGCCAAGGCAAAACAGACCATCACAATCAAGGCAGAAGATCGTTATGCTGACGGTCTGGTCTTCGATCACTGGACGGTGGACACCGATAACGTGACCCTGGCCGATGAATACGGCGAAAAGACCACCTTCGAGATGGTGAACGGTGCTGTGGAGCTGACCGCCCACTACAAAGCAAGAGTTACCGTCTTCAGTGTTCCCGCAAAGTTTGAAGAGGGTATCGGCGAGCATTCGGATGAGACATGGGAAAAGGTCGGCGAGACCGCGACCATCACGGCCAAGATCGACGAAGAGACTTTCCCCGGCATGGAGTTCGATTACTGGGAGGTCATCCCGACAGACCTCGATATCGGTGACATCCACAGCCCGACCATCTCCTTCGAGGTGCCTGAGTGCGAAGTGAAGCTTGTTGCTCACTGGAAGGCTTCTGGCATGAATCCGATCGTAGATCCGGACGAAGATCTCGACCCCGGCTTCGGCGTTGAGCCTGAGTCCAGCGACGGCGGCGCAGGCGCAGCTGGTGCGATCGTGGTCGGTGCAGCGCTGGGCGGTGCAGCCGTCTGGGGCGGCTACGAGATCACCACCCGCGTCATCCTGAACGACCTGCTGCCTGCAGGCGCGGCCATCCCCGCAAACCGCGGCCAGCTGGCACTGCTCATCTGGACTGAGAAGGGCAAGCCCGAACCCGCCGCACAGCCCGCCTTTGCAGACATCACCGATGCCGAGCTGGCCAAGGCCGCTCAGTGGTGCACCGAGCAGGGCATCATGGATGCCAAGGGCGACCGCTTTGAACCCGAAGGCTGGACACCGAAGTTCAACGTGATCGAAGTATGGAATAAGGCGTTCCCCAAGCAGTAAAACAGCAAACGGCCCCCGGCAGGCGCAAACCTGCCGGGGGCTTTGCTGTGCTTAAATTGGAGCTTGTCGGGGCAAGGCCCCTCCATCTTGCTGGCGCAAGACCGCTCGGCCGCTTAAAAGCCCCACTGGGGCTTTCATTGCTGCGCAAACGCAAACTTCTTTCACTTGCACCTCCATATCCTTGTAACCGGGTGCCGGGGCAGAAGGTGCCAGCTTTCTGCCCCAAACGCTCCCGATGAGGTTCAGATTTCCGAGTGCCCCTCCTGTGTGCGGG
>ERZ1106973.951-NODE-951-length-30424-cov-3.654648_pt1 | contig 30424 bp, 40 predicted proteins | sample MGYA00403686_ERZ1106973 | MGnify/ENA primary metagenome ERZ1106973 (study PRJEB35170, sample SAMEA104062408) | human gut metagenome | biome: human gut; feature: human-associated habitat; material: faeces | place: Denmark | collected 2012-11-06 ...
AGATGGCTATATAATCCACACGGTCGAGAAGAAACGGCGGTGTGGATTTTTTTTGCCCATTTTTAGAAGCTCGATAGAAAAATCTACAAATATGTGGATTTTTGAGAGCCGGATTCCTATTTGCAGGGGAGGTGGTTGCTCGGTCATCCTGTTATCATATAAACAGTTCAAGGGACAAGCTCACAGAACCATAGAGTTTGAATCTGTCGGCGATCTCTCGGACAAATAAAAAAATATCGTAAGCCCGATTCTAGAGCAGGCGAAGGATACCATAGCAGAACCTCACAGTACAGCGATTTATTTGCTGGTGCTGGAGGTATGTGAATGGGATCACTCTACCTATCTCTGGAATCGGGCTTTTTGTGTTTCACAGCCTTTCCAGATGGTTTGGTGCCTCATCTGCGTCCTGCTTCGGTATCTTTCCCTCCCAGAAGTCCGGGGGAAAGGACAAAACAATGGTGAACATGATGACTGGAGCAGTAGCAATCAACGGTGGAGTAGGTGTGATGGAGATCCATCAACCGCAGGTGGCGGTCAGCCAGATGGCAGCAAGCGCGGCACAGGCTGCAGAGCAGGTGGCTCTCAACGCACATATCACCCTGCGTGAGCTGAAGACAAAGATCGAAACTGTGGTGGAAAAGAAGCTCCCTACCTTTAAGACCCTTATGGAAAAGGAGCCGGTGGCAGTGGCACAGACAATGGTAAATGGAGCAAAGCTGACTGCTTATGAGAACGGCTACGCAGTGTATGAGGTAGATGACTCCCATACAGTTATGGCGGTGGATCGCTGCAACGATTACCGTTATGACTTTACGGATGGGACCTACGAGGTGATCCCGGCTGAAGCATTCGAGGATGTTGAGTGGAGTGTTCGTCTGCTGATGGAAGGCGAGCGTCGGATGGAGCATAACCTGAATAAGCGTGTGGCAGATTCAGAAAATGTTTCCCTGGAATGTGACGGCTCTGACTGGTCTGCAGCCGTTATGGTGGATTTTCTGGATGAAGACAATGCCGAGATGCTGGCTGACAGGGAGCTTCGCCGTTTGTACGCGGCTATGAGCAAGCTCACTGAGCGTCAGACCGAGGTGATCCAGCTTTACTTCTATAAAGGTATGACGCTGCAGGAGATTGCAGAAGAGCTGGGGATAACAAAACCGGCTGTCCATTATGCGATGAAGGGTGCTCTCAAAAAAATGAGAAAAAGTTTTTGAAGAACTACTTAACTTTTGCCCCCAAACGGTGGTCTTTATGAGAGGACCACCTCTCAAGTACATCGACAGGAGGAAAAACCTATGAATGCAGAACGCATGAATAAGGCGAATGTAACCGCCAAGATAGAAGGTTCTAAGGAGGCTCGTCCGCCCGGCGGTTTCCCGCTGGCGTCAGCGCCGAAGAAGATTTTTATTTGCTCGCCGTACCAACCGACGGCAAACGATCCGCCGTGCAGGAAGGCGCAGCTGGAGGCAAACATCCAGAGGGCAAAGACGGCCTGCAGGATTCTTGCCACAATGGGAGTCCTGCCACTGGCTCCGCATCTGTATTTTACTCAGTTCTTAAAGGATGAGGACGCACAGGAGCGTGCGACAGGAATCCGATTCGGAATGGAGTGGCTGGAAGCAGCGGATGAAGTGTGGGTGTTCGGCGAAACCATATCCGAGGGGATGGCGGCGGAAATCAAGAGAGCACATGAGCTGAAGAAGCCTGTTTGCAACCTCCCGGAGCCGGGACGCATGGTCGAGCTGCTTTTGAAGAGACTTTCCGAGCAGTATCATATACCAATGGAAGATAAAACCGAAGAGCAGCAGGAAGCTGCAGAAAGTGAGGAAGACAATGGAGAATAAGAACGAGAAGAGCATGACTTTGGAGGAAATGATCAGCGAGATGCTGAAGGACGCCAAGGTGGTAAAGGTTCCGCTTCCTGCCAGGGCAGAGGAAGAGAAGGAAACTCAGAAGCAGGACAAGCCGATGCCCGCGCACCCGTCTGGTGTTCCGTTCCTTTCGCTCAGCATCAAGAACCTGCACCTCCACATGGATGAGCGGATGACCTCGTACAACTACGGTTTCGGACAGGAGCCGGATGCTGAAGCAGATGACCCGGTAGAGGACATCGACTTCGATGAGATGCTGGCTCACATCCACAAGGAAACCGGTCTGTGCGAGAAGGTCATTCTGGCAGTCCTGAAGGCACAGGCCGATTATCTGGATGACCTGTGGGGGGATGAGGAAGAAACCGGAGAGGAGGCAAACGCATGATGGACGAACTGAATGCTTTGAACGCTCCGAAAAAAGTCGTGGACGGTCTGGTCGAGGTCTTTGACGGTCTGGCACAGATGTTTGCCGGTGTATCCGAGCAGCTGGATATGCTGGCAGCAAATGCAAAGACGGAGGATGAACTGGAGCTTCCGGTGGCAGAGCAGCCGGTACTGCCCGTAACAGAAAAGAAAGGCCCGGCGGTTTCGCATCCCCGTAAGAAGCCGGTCAAGAAAACCAAAAAGGTGGAAGAGACGGCTACTTCGGCCATCGAGGAAACCGCAGAGGTGCCTGTGGTAGAAGATTCTGGCGAGGCGGAGGAAGCAGTGAACTCCGAGAGTTCAGAAACCGCAGAGAGTGAGCATCCGGTGGATGATGCGGATGCGCTGCCGTGGGAAGAAGATACCGGCCAAAAAGAAGTACCGTCCGATAAAACCACGGACAAGGACACACCTGCTGCCAAGGAGGAAACACAGTCTGCAGTAACGATCACCAAGGACGAGATCACGGCGGTCATTGTCGCCAAGATCAAGAAGAAGCGTGATAACAACGAGAAGATCGGTCAGCTTCTGAAGACCTACGGTGTGGCCCAGCTTTCTGACCTGCCTGCAGAGAAGTACGAAGCATTTCTGGCAGATGTCTCCCAGATTTAAGGGAGGTCATCATGCCGGAAGTACATGCAATCCTTTCTGCTTCCAGTTCGAAGAGGTGGCTGAATTGTACGCCATCTGCAAGGCTGGAGCAGAACTTTCCAAATGAATCCTCGGTGTACGCCGAGGAGGGAACTGCCGCCCATGCGCTGGGCGAATACAAGCTGCGGAAATATCTGCATGAACGGGTGAAGCGCCCAACCTCCGAGTACGAGGATGAGGAGATGGAAGCGAACACCGATATCTATGCGGAGTTCATCATTTCCACAGTGGAGCGCATCAAGGAGACCTGTCCGCATCCGCTGGTCATGGTGGAGGAGCGGCTGGATTACAGTTATCTTGTTCCATCCGGCTTTGGTACCGGCGACTGCGTGATCATCGCAGACGGTACGCTTTATGTCATGGACTACAAGAACGGCAAGGGCGTGTTCGTAAACTGTGACCATAATCCGCAGATGATGCTGTACGCCTTGGGTGCTTACCACGCCTATGGATATCTGTACAGCATCAAAAAGGTGTCCATGACCATTATCCAGCCGAGACTGGAAAATATCTCAACGTTTGAATGCAGTGTGGAGGAACTGCTGGACTGGGCAGAGACCTATGTCAGACCGAGGGCAAAGCTGGCCTTTGAAGGAAAAGGTGAGCAGGTTCCCGGGGACTGGTGCCGGTTCTGCCGTGCCAGAACTTCCTGCAAAGCCTGCGCCGATGAAGCGATGGCTCTGGTGAAAGAAGAGTTTCTGGATCTGGATGCCGGTGTGCTGGAGGATGAAACCGAGGAAACGGATGCGACAGCATCCTTTGACCCGGACACCTCCGTGCCGACCTTTAAATCCCCGGCACTGCTTTCCAAGACAGACATTGAGAAGATGCTGCCGACCCTGAACCGTATCGAGTCCTGGATCGAAGCCATCTTTGCCTATGTCAGTTCGGAGGCCATCAATCATGGTGTCAGCTGGGATGGGTATAAGGTGGTCGAGGGTAGGAGCAAGAGGCAGTTCCTTGATACGAAATCGGTGGTGGCTGCTGCAGAGAAGGCCGGATACACCGATATTTATAAGACGGAGCTGATCTCTCTGACAGCCTTTGAAAAGCTTATGGGGAAGAAAAAGTTCCAGGAGATTCTGGGAGAGTATGTGGTCAAGCCGCCCGGTAAGCTGGCACTTGTCCCGGATTCGGACCCCAGAGAAGCAGTCGATCTGCAGACTGCGGAAGATGAATTTGCTGTCCTCGACTGAGGGCAGCAGCAATACACAAAAACAGATTGATGGAGGATTTTTATTATGGCTAACAAGATTTCCAGTGCAACTAAGGTCGTGATTCCGTGCCGTATCTCTTTCGCAAACATTTTTGAAGCAAAGAGCATCAACGGCGGCGAGGCTAAGTATTCCGTTTCCTGCCTGATCCCGAAGGAGGACAAGAAGACCCTGCTGGCGATCCACAAGGCAGTGGAGGCAGCCAAGGAGGATGGCAAGACCCGTAAGTGGGGCGGTAAGATCCCGCCGAACCTGAAGCTGCCTCTGCGTGACGGTGACATCGACCGCCCGGACGACGAGAACTATCAGGAGCATTTCTTTGTGAATGCCTCCAGCAAGGATGCACCGCAGGTCGTGGACCGTCATGTCCAGCCTGTGACGGACCCGATGATGGTATACTCCGGCTGCTACTGCAACGTCAGTGTGAACTTCTACGCTTTTAACGCCAATGGCAACCGCGGTGTGGCTGCCGGCTTGGGGAACGTACAGTTCGTCAAGGATGGTGACCGTCTGTCCGGCAAGGCATCGGCAGAGTCTGATTTTGACGCGCTGGACGATGAGGATGTTCTGGGCGGCGATGCCGGTGAGGAACTGCCGGATTACCTTCGCTAAGAGAAATACAGATAAGTAACCATGCCGGGGGATGCCAGAGTGTCCTCCGGCTTTTTACATCGAATAGAGGTGAGATATTTGAAAGAAACGCTGATCGATATTGAGACCTACAGCGAGGTGGACATCGGAAAATGCGGCCTGTACCGCTATGCCACAGATCCCAGCTTTGAGATCCTGCTGGTCGCCTGGGCAACCGATGAAGGGGACGGTTTTGGCGAGACCAGGTGTGCAGACCTTGCATCGGGAGAACCGCTCCCGGAAGAGCTGCTGGAGGATTTTCAGTCTGGAAATGTGCGCCTGATCGCCCACAATGCTTCCTTTGAGCGGGTCTGTTTTTCCGTGCATCTGCAAAGACATCTGCCGGGACAGTATCTGAAACCCGGAGAGTTCCTGTCGCCAGACAACTGGATCTGCACGATGGTTATGGCGGCATCGTTGACTCTGCCAATGGCTCTAAAGGATGTTGGAGCCGTGTTGAAGACCAGCCAGCAGAAAGATAAGGAAGGCGAGCGGCTGATCAAGCTGTTTTCCATGCCCTGTAAGCCAACGAAAAGCAATGGAATGCGTACCCGGAATCTTCCGGAGCATTACCCGGCTGACTGGGAGAAGTTTAAGTATTACTGCATTCAGGATGTCAACACCGAGGTGGACATTTATAAGAGGCTGAAGAAATTCCCGATGCCGGAGCAGGAGTGGAAGCACTACCGGGTCAATGAGCGTATCAATGACCGGGGCGTAAAGATCGACACGGAACTGGTGCAGCAGGCCATTGCCTGTGATCTGATGCTCTCAGATGCTATGAGTAAGAAAGCCTACGAACTGACCGGGCTTGAGAATCCCAATTCTGTGTCACAGCTGAAGTCATGGCTGGATGAGCGTGGCATCCCGATGGACACGCTTGGCAAAAAGGATGTAGCGCAGATGATCGAGGAACTGGACAAGAACGGAGTGGATGCCGAGGCAATGGACATGCTGAAGCTACGGCTTCAGATGGCGAAAAGTTCTGTGAAGAAATACCAGGCGGCAGAACGCTGTGTCTGCTCAGATGGCAGAGCCAGAGGGCTGTTCCAGTTCTATGGAGCCAGCCGCACAGGTCGGTATTCCGGCCGGAATATCCAGTTGCAGAATCTGCCGCAGAACCATATTTCCACGCTGGATGAGGCGAGGGAACTGGTAAAGCTGGGGTGCTTTGATATGGTCGAGACCATCTACGGCAACACCCCGGATGTGCTTTCCCAGCTGATCCGAACCATGCTGATCCCAAGAGAGGGCGGTGAGTTCATCGTGGCCGACTTCTCCGCCATCGAAGCCCGTGTGCTTGCATGGGAAGCCGGGGAGGACTGGCGGCTGGAAGCCTTTCTGGAAGGGAAGGACATCTACTGTGCCTCTGCCAGCCAGATGTTTCATGTGCCGGTGGTGAAGCACGGCATCAACGGAGAGCTTCGGCAGAAAGGAAAGGTGGCAGAGCTGGCCTGCGGCTATGGCGGTTCCTCCGGCGCACTCATCAGCATGGGTGCTTTGCAGATGGGTCTGAAAGAAGAGGAACTGCCGGAGATCATTGATTCCTGGCGGGAAGCCAATCCGAAGATCGTCCAGTATTGGTGGGATGTGGAGAAGGCGGCAACGCAGGCATTCAAGACCGGAAAGCGGCAGGAGATCGGCAAGCTGGCATTTGAGTTTTATTCCGGTACGCTCTGGATGCTGCTGCCTTCCGGCAGAAAGCTGGCGTATCTGAAGCCGAGACTTCAGCCGAACCGCTTCGGTCGCATGAGCCTGACCTATGAAGGAGTGGGGCAGAACCACAAATGGGCCAGACAGGAAACCTACTCCGGCCGGCTGGTGGAGAATGCGACACAGGCGATTGCCCGTGACATTCTGGCAGAAGCAATGGCCCGGATGGAAAGCTATGGCCTGAATATCGTCGGTCATGTTCACGATGAGGTCATCATCGAAGCACCCAAGGATCAGTACACAGTGGAGGAGGTCTGCAAGCTGATGTCCGTTAACCCGGAGTGGTGCAAGGATCTTCCTCTGAATGCTGCCGGATATAAGGGCAGCTACTACTTCAAGGATTAAAGGGGGAGCAAGATGCCTCATGTTCTGAAAATGAAGGACGGAAAACTTCTGACATCCTTTGGCATCCGGGATCTGCTGGATGCGGTGCAGGACTATGCCGGAGAGGAACTTCGCCGGGAGATCGAGGAATATATCGAAACTAATGTGCAGGATATTGATGATTACGAAAAAGAGTACGACCGCATGGAACAGGAGAAAGAACGCCTGGCTGACCATCAGCGGTCGGTCCTCTGTGACATCCGGGACGAGGTGGATGCTCTGGACATACTCCTGCAAGATACCCGGCTGAACCGCAGACGTATGCAGGGAGCCGTTCGGATCATCCGGCAGATGATCAACCGGGAATTGTAAGCACTTGTAGTTATAAAAACACGGCGTTTTTGTCTGAAGGACACGGACGCATAAACGGGCGTATAAATATGCGCCGCAGAGATAGAGAGGAAAATTGCTATGAAAACAGGAAGAAATTTGCAGGAAGTCCTGGTCGAACTGAACCGTCAGAATCAGGCCAAGCAGGATTTTATCAGTCCGGCGCAGGGGATGCGCCTCCGGGAGGATGGACAGACTTTTGAGATCAACCATCTTACGACCAGCCAGCAGGAAGTGTTTGGTACGACCTCCCTGTTCCATCGTCAGGTGGCATCGGCACTGGGTATTCCGGCCAAATACTATGATCTCATGCAGGCACAGAAGCCGGAACTTCTGGCTGAGAACGTGAACAGCTGGTTTTCGGACAAGCCCAGTTCTTACATGGTCCGTTCGATGGATTACGGTGCCGGACAGGTGGCTCGTGCACTGCTGTCGGAACGCTATCGCCGTATCGACAACATGGAGATTGCCACGGCTGTCCTGCCGCTGTTTGCAGGCAACGACCAGTACGAGGTCATGTCCTGCGAGGTGACGGAGAACCGTCTGTACCTCAAGGTGGTCAATCACCGTCTGGAGATGGAAGTCCGCAAGGGCGACATCGTCCAGGCTGGCGTGATGATCTCCAACTCCGAGGTCGGTCTGGGAGCTGTGTCGATTCAGCCGCTGGTATATCGTCTGGTCTGCACCAACGGCATGGTGGTCAATGACATGGGCGAACGCCGTCATCATGTGGGCCGGCAGGCAAAAGCAGTGGAGGACAGCTTTGCCCTGTATTCGGATGAGACGATGGAAGCAGAGGACAAGGCATTCCTGCTGAAACTCCGCGATACCACGATGGCTGCCATTGATGAGGCTCGCTTTTCCCAGGTGGTCGGCCGCCTGCAGGAATCTATGGCAGTGCCGATCACCGGCAGGGTACAGGATGTGGTGCAGCTGACTGCCCAGAGCTATGGCATCAATGCCGAGGAACAGGAAGGTATCCTCAAGTACCTCATTGAAGGCGGCGACCTTTCTCTGTACGGTCTGTCCAATGCGGTGACCCGTGCATCGCAAGATGTTGTTTCCTATGACCGTGCTACCACACTGGAGGGCATCGGCTGGCAGGTCGCCACGATGGAGCCGCAGCAGTGGAAGCAGATCAATCAGTGAGGTGACGGTATGGAAGATGTCATTCACTGGATCACAGAACACAAAGAGGAAGGATCTCTGAACAGGAAAGTCAGCCACAGCCACCCGGACCCGACTGCCAATGAAGCCATCGGCAATGTGGTTCGGGAAGAGCGCAGGAAGAAGCACCAGAAAAGGAAACACCCGAAAAGGGAATGCCAGGAAAAGAAACGTCCACGCATCGGTGTCTGGCGGGCAGAGGAGGCGAAGCCGGATGAGGGAGAATGAAGTCGAAAAGCAGTTTGTGGAAGCAGTCAGGGCCGCCGGTGGGCAGGCCCTTAAATTCACCAGTCAGAGCATGAACGGTGTGCCGGATCGACTGGTTTTGCTGCTCGGCGGCAAGTGTGCTTTTGTGGAACTGAAAGCTCCCGGCAAGCAGATGCGTATCCTTCAGAGAAAACGCAGACTGCAGCTGGAGGCACTGGGCTTCCCGGTATTCTGCGTAGACCGCCCGGAACAGATCCAGCCTGCTATCCATGCATTGCTTCGCTGGAAACCGGGCGAGCCTATCCCCCAGGGAATCGGGGCGAAGATTCCGGAGATGCCGGAAGTTACGCTGCCACAAGGAAATACACAAAGCGAGGAGCTGGAAACACGGGCACAGGATGCCGGGGAGGAGGTGATGCCCAAATGAAGTTCATTCCTCATGATTATCAGAGTTACTGTACGGAGTATATCAAAACACACTCGGTCGCAGCCCTTTTTCTGGATATGGGCTTGGGTTAAGGAAAGACAGTTATCACATTGACGGCCATCAAAGACCTTATGCTGGAGACCTTCGAGGTCAGCAAGGTCCTGATCATTGCGCCGCTGCGTGTGGCCCGTGATACATGGCCGGCAGAGATCGAAAAGTGGGATCATCTGCAAGGTCTGGATATTTCTGTCATCGTAGGTGATACAAAGACCCGCATTGCAGCACTCCACCATCCGGCGATGATCTATGTCATCAACCGTGAAAATATCAAGTGGCTGGTGGAGTATTATGAGAAAAACGGAATGCGCTGGGATTTTGGCATGGTCGTGATTGATGAGTTGTCATCGTTCAAGAACTACCAGTCCCAGCGTTTTAAATTTCTGCGAAAAGTCCGCCCGTATGTGAAACGATGGGTCGGGCTGACCGGTACACCTTCTTCCAATGGTCTCATGGATCTTTGGGCGGAGATCGGGATTCTGGATGGCGGGGAGCGGCTTGGCAAATTCATCGGCCGGTACAGGGAGGCTTATTTTAAGGCTTCTTCCATGAATCCTTCCACGGGTGTCGTGTTCCAATACAAGCCCAGAGAAGGAGCAGAGGAGCTGATCTACCAGCGGATCTCGGATATCACGATTTCTATGAAAGCACTGGATTACCTTCATATGCCGGACTGTATTCCAAGCCGGTATGAGGTGGAGATGAGTGCACCGGAGCGGGAACTCTACGATATGCTTCGGAAGGACCTGTTGATTCCGCTGAAAGATGGTGACATAGATGCTGCCAATGCCGCATCACTGACAGGAAAGCTGTTGCAGATGAGCAATGGCGCTGTCTACGATGAGAACGGAAAAGCCCGCATCATCCATGACCATAAGCTGGAGGCGTTGGAGGACCTGATCGAAGCCGCCAACGGGCAGCCTGTTCTGGTGGCGTACTGGTTCAAGCATGACCGCCAGCGCATCATGGAGCATCTGGCAAAGCAGAGGATTCCGGTACGGGATATCAAGAGCAGCACCGACATCAGGGACTGGAATGCCGGGAACATCCCGGTTGCCCTGATTCACCCGGCATCGGCCGGACACGGTTTGAACATCCAGCAAGGCGGACACATCCTGATCTGGTTTGGATTGACATGGAGCCTGGAATTGTATCAGCAGACCAATGCCAGACTCTGGCGGCAGGGGCAGACGGATGTGGTCACCATCCACCATATCATCACCAAGGACACGGTGGACGAGGATGTCATGGCGGCTTTGGAGCAGAAGGACATGACACAGGAAAAACTGATCTCAGCGGTCAAGGCACAGCTGGGGAGATAGGAGAGAATATGAAAAAGTATCTGTTTTTGAATGCAGAGGACCGCCGTCCGGCAGAGGAGAGCGATTATCGTTATAAAAAGTCCAAGCCGGTAACGGCAATGAAAGCCAAAAGAGATGAGGAGGGATTCTTCATCCCCTGGGCAATGTTTCGGCCGATTGGCGAAAAGGGACTTCTTTGTGAACTCTTTGGTGCGAACCCGATCCGCAGGGCAGCAGACCTGCGGATGAACCGTGATCTTCTCATGAAGGAAGCCTATGAGCATGAAGTGGAACTTCTGATGTGCCATATCCGGGCAAGTGAGCTCTGGATGCAGCAGGAATTCTGTAAGGAAGAACAGGCTATGGAACTGTATCAGAAATCCAAGATCCAGAATATGCCCAAGCTCACCCCGGACGGAAAACGAAAGGTCCTGCTGGATGCACTCACATGGAAATACGACTGTGTCCAGCAGTACAAAAAGATCTGTTTTCAGTTTGCAGAGGCGGTCATTGCAAGGGAAAAGAGCCAGAATCTGGGGAATGCGAACCGGGAGCACTTTATCGAACAGTTCATCAAGAAAGCAAATGAACTGCCGGAAGCAAACCGCCGTTTGCTGGATCTTTTATATGAGACAGCGTGGCACACGATCTATGTTTTCAAGTACGGAACTGCTCCGGAGAAGGTGCCGGCACCCTGGTATGACAGGATGGGAGGCGTTGAAAAATGAGCAGAGTAAGAAGTGCTGCAAAAGTTGCCGTCAGTGAAAATATGGTCTGCTATGAGAACCTGGCAAATGCCATCATCCTGCAGGCGGTCAAGGATTATAAGTGGGCGCTTCACAGGCTGGATGTCAATCCAAAGAACCGGGATGCAATGCACGAGAAAGAAAGATTGGAACGATTCTTTCACTCTCCGTGGTATGAGACACTTACGGATCTGGATGCGGACCGGCTGATCGAAGGGGTGAAGGAGCGGGTGCATCAGGAAGCAACCAAGCGGAGAAAGAAGAAAGCCGCTGGGAAAGCACCAAGCTAAGTACCAATAGGATCGGTCAGAAAGGAGGACGAACAATGGCTGAGGAAAAGAATGTAGCATCTGCCAATGAACCTGGACAGGTGGATTGTCTGGAGCTGGTCAAAAAACTGGCCGATTCTTACCGCTGTTTGGTCCGCAGACGGGAGTTGCTCCGACAGCAGTATGAAGAATCCAAATCGTGGTTTTACACGAAAGAAGAGATCATCTATAAACTGTCACAGGGCGCACATGAGGAATCCGAACGGGTGCAGACAAGCGGCTTGTCGAACCCAGTGGAACGCACGGTCCTTAATTGCGATAAGGTGCTGGCATCCATGAACCGGGAAGTGCAGACACAGCGCACGGAGCAGTTTCTGGAGCCTTATTATGAGGTTTGTGAGCAGATCGAACTCTTTGAGATCGGGCTTCGCAGTCTGCGCGGCCAGACCCGGCTTGTGGCGGAGCAGTTGTTTGTGGATGGGAAGAAGCAGTCGGAAATCACGGGGGCGGAGGGGAAATTGCTGACTCGGAGAACGGTAGTCCGGGAGAAAGAAAATGCCCTTATTGGAATGGCCGACACAATTGGCCGCTATCAGAGGAGGTGATACGGAATATGAAACAGGAAACAGCAGAGGACATGCTGGATTTTGCAAAAGAAGTTTGCCAGAAATACAGCAGGGTAAAAATGCTGGTGGAGGAAACACAAATGCAGTGGAGGCAGGATCTTGAAATGGCTGCGGATTCTAAATATCCGGGTGAAAAGGAAATGTATGACCGGCAGGCAGAAGAAAGTCTTGCAAGGTATACAGCGGTAAGAGAGTGGCTTAAGCTGGCTGATGCAGCGGCGTTTCGGATCAGAGACAGTAAGGCACAGGTCGTTGTGAGACAGCACTGTCTGGACCAGATTCCTCTGAAAGCAGTCGAATTTGAGAATGGAAAGCACATGGGAAAAACAGCCGTCTTTTATCATAAAAAAATCGGGCTGCAGCAGTTTTCAGAAGAGCTTTTCTCCAGCAAGGAGCAGATGCGGCAGCTGGAAAAAAAGTTCTGCAAAAACTGAACTTTACGAACGGAAACGAACCGTTTTTGAACTTTTCCTTCTTAACTGTACATCGGTTTTTTGCTATACTTTAAACTAGGAAAATAGGAAAACAAAGGCATAAAGATACTGGAAAGCATCCGGTGTTTTTATGCCTTTTTACATTTACGGCCGCTATGAGGATTTCATCTTCAGCGGCCTTTTTGCTATCAAACTGGAGGTGAGATCCCAATGGGGAGAAAGAAAAAGAATGCCCGGTCAGCAGCACATGGACGAAAGATCCACGTTAATAAATACATCAATCAACGAGGGAAGACCAAGAAAAGGGCAGTAGTATCCTGTCAGCCGACACCTAATAGAGTGCCGATTCAGGAAATGCCGCTTACCAGATGGCCGGTACCAAAGATACCGAAGCAGTATGAGATCTGGTTTGCAGAACTGGGGAATCATTATGGTACCTCGGTGCAGAGCGGGAACCGCCCGGTGCTGGTTATCAGCAACGATATGGCAAACCGCAATTCTCCGATCATCACGGTAATCCCGATGAGTTCCAAGCTGAAGAAGCTGGAGCTGCCGGTACACATTCCGGTCACCGGGAGAGACTGCGAAATGCTCCGGGATGAGGGACTGGAAGAATCCATTCTGCTGGTGGAGCAGATCACGACCATTGACAAGATGGTTCTGTGCAACCGGCTCTGCCGTGTGACCTCGGCCAAGAAAAAGCAGGAGATCGAAGCTGCTGTTAAAAAGCAGTTTGCGATGCAGGCTTGCATGGGAAGGGAGGCGCAGGCATGATGGACATCAAGAACATTCCGGGCAAGCTGAAAACGACCTGCAGCTTCTGTGTCTGGAAGTTTGAAAAGCACAATGGCCAGAAGACCAAGATGCCGTACAACCCGGCAACGGGAGAACGGGCAAAGATCAATGACCTGCGTACATTCTCGGATTTCAAGAATACCCTTGTCACTTATGCAATGGGCGGCTATGACGGTATCGGTATTGCTGTTGGCAACGGAATCGGAGCTTTTGATATTGACCACTGTATCCGGGAGGATGGTACGCTGAACGATACGGCGGATACCGTCCTTTCCATCTTTCCTACGGCTTATGTGGAAAAATCTCCGTCCGGCAAAGGACTGCGAGGTTTCTTTTGTGTGCCGGAAGACTACGTCTATGACAAGACGGTCTACTACATCAACAACCGTAGCAAGGGTCTGGAAGTGTATATGCCCGGTGCGACAAACCGCTTCGTCACCGTAACGGGAGATGTTTACCGCACAGGTGAGATCCCGAACGATGAAACGGCGATGACCACTCTGCTGGATACGCTGATGAAGCGAAACAAGCAGGTGCAGCAGACACATTTCCAGCATCATTCGTATCTGGATGATGAGGCTGTCATCGCACACGCCAATGAAGCCAGCAACTCGGAAAAGTTCAAAAAACTCTTTGCCGGTGACTGGGAAGACCTTTACGGCAGCCAGTCGGATGCAGATATGGCATTGCTGTCTATTCTGGCATTCTGGTGTGGCTGTGATGAGGAGCAGATGGACCGCATTTTCCGTACCTCTGGCCTGATGCGCGACAAGTGGGACAGAAAACAGGCTGGTTCGACCTACGGCGCGATCTCTATCCGCAATACCGTCAATACCTGTTCGGCCGTCTATATGCCGGTCAACGCACAGGATATCGTGGATGAGGAGTTTTCCAAGCTGGATGAGGATGACTATATCGAGTTCCAGCCGGATCTCACCAAGATCACGATCACGCTGGAAGAAATGGCACCGCACACAAATGCCAGGTATGGCAGAAATGAGATCGGCATGGGCAATATGTTTGCGGATTATTTCAAGCAGATTGCCCGGTACAACAGTGAACGTAAAGGCTGGTATGTCTATGACGGATCTGTCTGGCGGCCGGACAAAGGCAATCTCAAGGTATCGGAACTGGCAAAGCTGCTGGCTGACAAGCTGTATGTGTTTGCCCTGACGATCACCGAAGAGGATGCCAGGAAGCGGTTCATTGACCGTGTCCGAAAACTGCAGCTGCGTAAGAATCGGGAAACGATGTTAAGAGATGCCATGTCCGTGTACCCGATCTCCATGCAGGCATTCGACAGGAACAAGTATTTCTTCAACTGCAAAAATGGAACGCTGGATATGCGGACATTGGAATTTAGGGAGCATCGGCCGGAGGATTATCTCACAATGGAATCCGGTATTACCTACGACCCGGAAGCAGACTGTCCACGCTGGCACTCGTTTATCAAGGAGGTCATGTGCGGGGATGCGGATCTGGCAGACTTCCTTCAGCGTTCTTTGGGATACGCCCTGACAGGAGATACCTCGCAGGAGTGTATGTTTATCCTTTACGGTGCCACTTCCCGAAACGGCAAAGGCACTGCAATGGAAACATTCCTGAAGATCATGGGCGACTATGGAAAGACATCGAATCCGGATATGCTGGCAGCTAAATTCCGTGGTGGGAACACAGGCGGACCTTCGGAAGAAGTGGCTCGTCTGGTCGGTTCCAGATTTGTAAATATCTCTGAGCCGGAGAAGAAGATCACATTTAATGCGGCTCTCGTAAAAAGAATGACCGGCAACGATACCATCAACGCCCGGTTCCTAAATGAGAACAGCTTTGATTTTGTGCCAGTGTTCAAGATTTTTATCAATACGAACTACCTGCCTAATGTCAATGATATGACCTTGTTCCAATCCGGCCGACTGAAGATCATCCCATTTAACCGTCATTTTGAAGAGGGAGAACAAGACCAGGGGCTGAAGGGGCAGTTTGCGAAGCCGGAGAACCTGTCAGGTATTTTCAACTGGTGTCTGGAAGGGTACAAAAAGTTCTGCCAGCGGGGGTTGGAACTTCCGCAGGCTGTCACGAAAGCAACGGAAGATTACAAGGATGATTCTGATCGGATCGGGCAGTTCATTGAGGCGTGGCTTGAAAAAGAGGATGGGTCGGAACTTCGGACGGCAGCAGCATACCAGCTGTACACAAAGTGGTGTGAGGAGAACGGGTATTCCTCAGAGAATCAGAAGAACTTTAAAAATGCTATCGGTGTGCATTTCAAAGTGGCCCGAAAGCGTCCCAAAGGCGGTGGCGGACAGACTACGCTGATCATGGACTGCAAGTTCAAGGAAGTAGAAGCTGGAGCGGAAGACCTGACGGTACAGGACGCATATAAGCCAAAGGACAGTCTTTTGTGACCTTTTTTTCTGATTTTGGGTGCTTTGTAGCATGTAGCTGGTTTGTAGCCGAGATTTCATAACCTTTTTTATTATTACTTTCTTTTATAGCTTTCTTATATAAAATTCAGCTACATGGTTGCTACATGCTACATGAGTTGAGAAGAAAGGAAAATAAGAGAATGAACGGAAACCATGAACAGAAACCATGAACAGAGACAGGGCAGGCAGTCTTTGTGGGAGCCTATTTGTGGGCAAGGGCAAAAACGGCCTGCTTTGTGATACAGGAAAGAGAGGACAGAACATGAGTAAGATTATCACCTGTGAACAGGTCAGCAATGGCCATCCCGATAAGATCTGTGACCAGATCGCAGATGCCATTGTGACCGATATTCTTCAGCATGACAGGAACGCCCGTGTGGCGATTGAGTGTCTGCTGAAAAAGAGTCAGCTCTTTATTGCCGGCGAGGTCACCACCGATTACCGGCCAAACTATCAGCAGATTGTCCACGATGTGTTCAACCGCATCGGTGCCGAAAAGCTGGGCTGGAACCTGACCGAGCTTCTCCGCATCGGCATTCTGGTGGACAAGCAGTCCCCGGATATTGCACTGGGTGTGGATAAGGGCGGTGCCGGTGACCAGGGTATCATGTACGGCTACGCCACCAACGAGACGGCAGAGCAGATGCCGATCCCGTACATGGTCGCCACCAAGTTCCTGCAGCTTCTCAAGGCACATCCGTCTAAGATGTTCCGTGCAGATGCCAAGGCACAGGTCAGTTACGACTACGACACCGGACGCATCACTACCTTCCTCTGCTCCGTGCAGCACAGCCCGGATGTGGAGGTCAGCGACTTCCGGCACATCATCGAATCCATGATGGTGCTGGCCGCCTGCGAGTACGGTCTGGATGGTGACTTCACGAAGCTGGTCAATCCGACCGGTCGATTCGTGCTGGGCGGCAGCTACGCCGACTGTGGTGTGACTGGTCGGAAACTGGCGTGCGATACCTACGGCGGTATCGGTCGTATGGGTGGCGGCGCTCTGAGCGGGAAAGACCCCACCAAAGTGGATCGCTCCGCAGCATACATGGCGAGAAAGATTGCCAAGGACATCGTGCAGGCGGGCTACGCTGACAAGTGCGAAGTTCAGCTGGCTTACGCCATCGGCGTGGTACAGCCAGTCGGTGTGTCGGTGGAGTGCTTTGGCACGGAGCATCAGTCGCTGGACTTCATTGAAGCCTATGTCCATGACAGCTACGACCTGACTCCGCAGGGGATCATCAAGCGGCTGGGTCTGCTGGATGTAGACTACAACAAGGTCAGTGCTTACGGTCACTTCGGTAAGGCTGGTCTTCCGTGGGAGGACTGACCCATGCCGTACAGACCAAAGACACCGTGCCATCACCCCGGCTGCCCGGAGCTGGTGGAAGCCGGCCGGCTCTACTGTGAGAAGCACCTGCCTCTCCATCCAGAGGTGACCCGCCCGGCAGCGAAGCGAGGGTACAACAGGCGGTGGCAGAAAGTCAGAAAGTCGTATCTGGAAGCTCATCCACTCTGTGTGCAGTGTGCCAAGCAGGGCAAGTACGTCCGGGCAACGGTTGTGGATCACATCATTCCACACCGTGGTGACCAGAAACTTTTCTGGGACCAGAACAACTGGCAGTCTCTCTGCAAGAGTTGTCACGATAAGAAGACGCTGACCGAAGACATCAACCCGACCTACACCTACTGACACCCCCGCCGGGGGCCGGGGTCACTTCTCTACGGTGAAGTCACACGGAGACCGGTGGCCCCTTTTCTGTGAAAAACCGCAAAATTCATAGGCCGGGGGTCAGAGGATTAACGGCGCAAAATGAAACAGGAAAATGTACAGGCATCGAAGCTTCGGTTCCGGTGCCATTCTTTTTCCCCGAAATGAACCAAAGTGTGTGAAACCTCTCGTAAACAGGGAGCTTTCGCACATTTTAGCTTGTTCCGGGAGGAGCGAGGGCGAGCGAAGATCGGCCGCCGCAACAACAATTCAACCAGGCGGGACGGGGCCAATTTCCACTTCGCCGCTTTTCGTATGAATTATGAGATTTTTCTAAGAAACCGCCGAAGAAACGGCGAAAAATGAGAGTGAGGTGAGGGTAGATGGAAGATTACACGGCTGAGATGATCAAGGACATGGCTTTTTCGTTCTGCCCTCAGTGCGGTACAGCCATTGTACCGAATCATAAAGGCAGGCCGAGAAAGTTCTGCTCACCAGAATGCCGGTCAAGATGGAACAACACCCATCCAAAGCCGGAAAACTGGAGTACAGTGCGGTCAAAGATCTGTCCGGTGTGCGGCAGGGAGTTTTCCTACCGGCATCAGTATGGATTGGAACGAAAATATTGCAGCCGGGCTTGTGCCAACCGGGGCAGGAAGAAGGAGGCGGACAGGAATGAGTGAGAAGATTATCGGTGTGTATCCGATGTTCAACACCGGGGGTATTTGTGTACATGCAATCGACCATGCGGAAGACAAGGTCATGGCATCTGTGAACGGGGAAAGCCCGGAATGGTGCGAGATGGCCGAACAACCGCAGGAGGATGGAGAAGAGATGGAGTCGGGCTTTTTGTTCGGCTCCTTTTTCGTGCCGTTCTCCGGGGTCATACGCATGTGAATCTAAAATGGGAGGGCTTACATGAAAGCGACTGCTGAACTGAAGATGCTACCGGTGTCCGTACTCAAGCCGGCTGCATACAATCCCCGGAAAAAGCTGAAGCCGGGGGATAAAGAGTACGAGAAGATCAAGAACTCCATCACGGAGTTTGGGTTCGCAGATCCTTTGGTGGTCAATGCCGACATGACGATCATCGGCGGCCACCAGAGACTGACTGTAGCGATGGAGCTGGGCTACACCGAAGTGCCTTGTGCGGTGGTGGACATCGACAAGACCAGGGAGAAAGCCCTGAACATTGCGCTCAATAAGATTACGGGTGCATGGGATGATTCCCTGCTGGCGGATCTGCTCAAGGACATTGAAGATTCCAACTTCGACCTTGGAAAGACCGGCTTTGAGCCGCCGGAGATCGAGACGCTGTTTAACAAGGTCCACAGCAAAGAGGTCAAGGAAGATGATTTCGATGTGGAATCGGAGCTGAAGCAGCCGTGCTTTTCCAAAGAGGGTGACCTCTGGCATCTGGGTAAGCACATCGTTCTGTGCGGTGATTCCACCAAAGCGGAATGCTACGATACCCTGATGGATGGAACCAAGGCCAATCTGGTTCTTTCCGATCCCCCTTATAACGTGGATGTGGAAGAGACTGCCGGTAAGATCATGAATGACAACATGGGTGACTCGGAATTCTACCAGTTCCTTCTGGCAGCATTCCAGCAGATGCATGGTCATCTGGCGGATGACGGCTCCATCTACATCTTTCATGCAGATACGGAAGGGCTGAACTTTAGAAAGGCATTCAAGGATGCCGGGTTCTACCTGTCCGGGTGCTGTATCTGGAAGAAGAATGCTCTGGTGCTGGGACGAAGTCCTTACCAGTGGCAGCACGAGCCGTGTCTCTACGGCTGGAAGCAGAAGGGAAAGCACCAGTGGTATTCCGACCGAAAGCAGACGACCATTTGGGAGTATGACCGGCCGAAGTCCAACAAGGACCATCCGACCATGAAGCCCATCGGTCTGATGAGCTATCCGATCCGCAATTCCACTATGACAAACGGTATCGTCCTTGATCCGTTCCTTGGAAGCGGTTCGACCCTGATCGCCTGTGAGGAGACCGACCGTGTGTGCCGGGGCATCGAGTTGGACCCGAAGTTCGTGGATGTGATCGTGAAGCGGTACATCGAACACAGCGATGGTCACTACGATGATGTGTATGTCATCCGTGACAGTCAGAAGCTGAAGTTCGAGGAAGTGGCGACCTTCGAGCCGGAAAGGGAGGTCGCTGATGGAGAATAAACAGCTGACCCTCGGCAGCCTGTTTGATGGCTCCGGGGGTTTTCCATTGGGCGGGCTTTTGACCGGGCAGATCACTCCGGTGTGGAGCAGTGAGATCGAGCCGTTTGCCATCCGGGTCACGACCAAGCGTCTGCCGCAGGTGAAGCATTATGGAGATGTGTCTGCTATCAGCGGTGCAGACCTACCTCCTGTAGACATCATCACTTTTGGTAGTCCCTGTCAGGATATGTCCATCGCGGGTAAGCGGGACGGTCTGGATGGTTCACGGTCCAGCCTGTTTTACGAAGCAATCCGAATCGTGAAGGAAATGAGGTGTAAGACCAATGGAGAAAAACCAAGATTTATCGTGTGGGAGAATGTGCCAGGGGCCTTCTCCTCAAACAAAGGACAGGACTTCAAAGCAGTCCTCGAAGCCGTCATTGGTGTTAAAGAACCGTCCGCCTCGGTGCCTGCGCCTGAGAAGAAAGGATGGCCCGACGCTGACTACTACGTGGGAGACGGATGGAGCGTCGCGTATCGAGTTTTTGATGCACAATGGTGGGGCGTTCCCCAAAGAAGAAAACGTATCTACCTTGTCGCAGATTTTGCAGACCAGAGTGCCCCAAAGGTATTATTTGAGTCCGAAGGCGTGTCTCGGTATTCTGCGGAGGGCTTCCGTGCGTGGCAAAGAGCTGCCGCCGGTGCTGAAAGCGGCGCTGGAGAGACAGGCTGCAGTGGAGCAGGAGGACGGCTCTGTCTGAACGATCAGGGCGGAGAGAGGATGGATGTGACGGAAGAGGTGACAGCCACCCTCCGTGCGGAGGCACATCATCCGCCGTGTGTTATGGAAGCCGCTGGTTTCTGTACCGAGCATTCCGCAAATGCCAGAAGCATTGGATACGAAGAGGAACGGTCACCGACCCTCCGGGCTGGTGTCGTGCCGGCCGCCATCGCACTGGAAAATCATCCTGCGGACAGCCGGGTGAAGATTTCCGAGGATGGTAAGGTGCAGACACTGACAAGTCGGTGCGGTACGGGTGGCGGTAATGTCCCGATGGTCATGGACGCTGTTGAAAATTCAGTGGAAAGCCCGTTGAAAGAAGTTGAAAACTCTCCGGCGGTCACATTGAAGATCCGTTCCGGGTGTGAAGGCGGTGGCAAGGGCGCTATCTGGCAGGAAGAAAAGTCAGCTACCCTCGGCTGCAACAACGACCAGACACTGTTCGTTCCGAAATGCTACGGTGTTTGCTCTAAAGCCAGCCACTCCATGATGTCCGATAATCCGCATAGCGGCTTCTATGAAGCGGAGACCTCCCGGACACTAGACCGCAGTGGTGGAGATCCGACCTGCAATCAGGGCGGTATCTGCGTGGTAGAGCCGGTCGCCTTTACCCAGAACCAGAGGGATGAAGTCCGGAATCTTGGAGAAAAGTCAGCGGCACTTGCAGCAGAGCCGGGGATGAAGCAGCAGACCTTCGTCCTGCAGGGCAACATGATCGGCCGCAAGGATGAGAACGGTCCGCAGGGGGATGGCGTCAATGAGGATGTCTGCTTCACCTTGGACGCGACAGACCGCCATGCAGTCTGCGCACCGGAGGATGTGTATGCCATGACCACCGGCTCCTATATGCAGGTGGAAAAAGAAGTCGCACCGACCCTGATGGCACGGGACTACAAAGACCCGACCACCATCGCGCCGGTGCCGCATCTGAACGAGGGTGTCATGGGAACGGTGGCAACTGGGGCGCATCCAAGCGGCTTCAATGGGCAGGATGCTTTCAATGACCGTCTGGTCATCGACAACCCGGAAGCACAGCCTGCACCTGTGACCTATACCGTCCGCCGCTTGACACCGACCGAGTGTGCCAGACTGCAAGGATTCCCGGACTGGTGGTGCAGAGATCTCGGAACGGAAAACCCGACCGAAGAAGAGCTGGCATTCTGGGCGGATGTGTTTGAAACGCACCGCAAGATCGTGACCCATGCCAAGAAGCCGAAGACGGAGAAACAGATCCGGAAATGGCTGGCTGACCCGTACACGGATTCGGCAGAGTACCGTATCTGGGGCAACGGCATATGCCTGGCCAACGCATTTTTTGTTCTGGCCGGCATCGCATGGTGTGCAGGTCTGGAAGAATAAACTGGCCCGCTATATTACTAGGTAGAAAGCGACCTGGTGATATGGTGGGCTTACATATTGGTCCTATTTACACAACAGATTCTGCAGTTCCTTGTGTAATTAGTCGAACATGAAGAATATCGGGAAATGGCCTTGATATTTGACCGGTTCAGAGTGATATATGTGCTACCGAAAAGAACATCGGGATGCACAAAAACAGAAGAAAACGAAAGGGGCAATGAATTATGTTGAAATTTGAATTGAACATAGCAGACCGTAAGACACTTGCAAATCGCATGGAGGAGCTGACGGGTATCCATCCTTGCTACACCAGAGCACCGCTGTATGCTTATGACATCGGCAACTACACCATCGACCGGGACGGCAATCTTCTGGTCGAACCGGAGAATGCAGATGCCGAGCTGCTGACGACCCTGTTGAATGAGGGGCTGATCCGCGGCGGCGAGAGCATTGAGAGCACGGATGACCAGCCGGAAAACACAGAGCCGACTGAAAATTTGGCAGATGAGCCTGTGGCCGAAGAGGAGCCGGATGATACGGCAGAGGATGGTGCAACAGAGGATGAGCCGGATGCAGAGGAATCGGAAAGCGAAGAGCAGCCGGAAGCAGAAGACCAGCCGGAAGAAGTACCGCTGGATCTGGAACTTGCCTTTCCCACCAGCCAGCATAACGGAGTGAGCCTTCGCAATCTGGTCAACCTCATCTACAGCCGGGGCCGACTCATCAGTAAGGCAACGGGCGGGCACTTCCATGTGGAAACCGACCTGGTCGAAACACTGCGGGATGACAGCTGCACCTACACGGTGGCAAACTTCATCGAGGCGCTTAAGGGTTATGAAGCGCAGTGCGGAACAGCGATGGAAGGTCTGGTAATCACAGAAGAAAAGGTTTCCTTCACAGGATTCCCGACGGCTTCCGACTATGATCATTTGACGGCTTTTGGTCACCTTGCCATCCTGATGAACCAGCAGGCTATCAGCCAGAAGCGCATCCAGGCAAAGGATGTCAACGATGAGAATGAGAAATACGCACTTCGCACATGGCTCCTGCGGCTGGGCATGAACGGTCCGGACTTCAAGGAAACCCGCAAGATCCTCATGGAGAACCTTTCCGGCCATGCGGCTTTCCGCACGGATGAGGAAGCACAGAAGTTCCTCGCAAGGGAAAAGGCAAAGCGGGATGCCCTGAAAGCCGCGAAACAGGCGGCACAGAACGGCGATCCTGCCACTGGGGAAACGGCCGCACAGGATGCAGCCCAGCCGACACAGCCCGACTGTGGGGCGGACACGGCGCAGATGCTGGAGGCGGGAGCGTAAGCTCCCAATCCCCCAATGGGGGCCGGAAAATATGCGAGACCCTCTTTCATTGTAACGATATTAACTCTGAAAATGTACATTATCAAGCGGATAAACCGCAGAAATGTACACGATCATTCTGCCTCATATTTGTCGAATATATGTTCTTTTATATCCTTGCTATTATCCGCACCTGACGGTAATATGCACATACCGAAAGGGAAAACAAGGAAAAAACAAAGGAGAACATACCATGAACGATAAAACAAGAGAGCAGATTGAAGCCATGAAGAAGCAGACCATCGGGGTCGAAATCGAGATGAACAACATCACCAGAGAAAAGGCTGCAAGAAAGGTTGCCGAATACTTCGGAACCAGAGCATGGAACGCTGCAAGCGAGTACGGATATTACAGCTGGGCTTGCAAGGACCAGCAGGGCAGGGTTTGGAAATTCCAGAGGGACGTGAGCATCTACGGACCGGACGCAGAAAAATGCGAACTGGTCACCCCGATCCTCACCTACGACGACATCGAAACCTTGCAGGAAATCATCCGACTGCTCCGCAAGGCAGGCGCAAAGAGTAGCCCAAGCCGCGGATGCGGGGTCCACATCCACATCGGCAAAGGCGACCACACCGCAAAGACCATTCGCAACCTTGTGAACATCATGGCGGCGCACGAACAGCAGATAGGCAGAGCCATCCGGATCGACGCAGGGCGCACCGGACATTATTGCCAGGTGGTCAACCACCGCTTCCTCGACCGGCTGAACCGCGAGAAACCGACCACTATGCACAGGCTGGAAGACATCTGGTACGAAGGTAACGGTTCCAGCTGGGAAAACCGGAATGCCCACTACAATTCAAGCCGATACCATATGCTGAACCTCCATGCCACCTTTACAAAAGGGACCATTGAATTCCGACTTTTCCAATTCGCAGACCCAGCGGACGGAAAGCGTAACGGGCTGCACGCCGGTGAGATGAAAGCCTACATCCAGCTTTGCCTCGCAATGAGCCAGCTTGCCAAGATGGTCAGAACGGCAAGCCCGAAGCCCCAGCAGACCGACAACGAAAAGTACGCGATGCGGTGCTGGATGCTGAGGCTGGGATTCATCGGGGATGAATTCGCAACGGCAAGGGAGATCCTTCTGCGGAACATGGAGGGAAACGCATCCTGGCGGAACAAATAAGCTGGGATGCACGGGCACCTTTTGGGCGGGCAACCGCCCTTGAGGTGGTAGAAGGAGGTGCAGGTTTATGAAAAGCACGTTAAAAAATGAAAGCACACCGGGCGGCAGGACCTTTAAGGTGACCATCACCGAGACCTACCAGAGAACGGTGACCATTTATGAATCCGAGATGAAAGAGCCGACCGTGGAGGAAGCACAGCGAGTGACAGAGGACTGGTGGCAGGACAGCCAGATCGAGCTTGGGACAGAGGATTTCCAGGGCGTGGAATTCACTGGCAGGGAGGACGGTGAGGCGGATGTTTGAGTTGATCAGCCGAGTTCCATCCAGATATTATCTTGCCTACGGAAGCAACCTCGACATGGAGCGGATGGGAAAGAGATGCCCCTACGCTGTGGTGGTCGGCACGACCGAGATCAAGGGCTACCGGCTTCTGTTCAAAAAGAGCAAGACCGGCTGCTATGCCACCATCGAGCAGGATGCCAATGAAAACGTACCTGCGGTGGTCTGGAAGCTCTCGGAATACGATGAGCTCCTGCTGGACCGGTACGAGGGCTGCCCAAGATATTACTACAAGAAGCAGTTCCAGCTTCCGGTCTGGAACCTGAACGGGAACCGCATGAAGAAGGCAAAGCCCTGCATCGCTTATGTGATGCACGAGGATCGGAGGCTTGGCTGCCCGGATGCCGAGTATTTTGAACTGCTGCGTGGCGGATACAGCGACTGGGAATTTCCGCTGGACACATTGAAGCGTGGACTGGCAGCCAGTATCGGAAGAGCGGAAGCCATCCGGTATCTGAAGAAGCAGCAGATGATGTAAGAGTACACGATCACAGGGAAAAAACATTGTGCAGTATATGATGCTCATCGGCCTTGATAAATCAGGGCAGAAGAGTGATATATACCATACCGCCAGACAAGAGCGGAGAAAACCGAAGGGAGAGATTCAAATGAAGAACAAGAAATATTACATCGCCTACGGCAGCAACCTGTCGGTGGAGCAGATGGCATACCGGTGTCCGGATGCAAAAATTGCAGGGCAGGCGGTGCTGGCCGGCTGGGAGCTTTTGTTCCGCGGCTGCGCCACCATCGCACCGAACCCGAAGAAGAACACGCCGGTTCTGGTGTGGGAGATCTCGGAAAGGGACGAAGAGAACCTCGACCTCTATGAGGGCTACCCGAACTACTACCGCAAGGAAGACCTGAACATCGAACTGCTCCGGGAAGGGGCAGAACCGGAGATGGTGACCGCAATGGTATATATCATGGAGAATGACTTCGGACACCGCGCACCGAGCCGGTATTACTACAAAGTTTTGCATGACGGCTACAAGGCATTCAACTTCCCGATGCACATCCTCGAAGGTGCGCTGAAGGAATGCATGGATAAGGATGCCGCCCAGCAGATGATCGAGGAGGTGCAGGCATGAATTTCGCAGATCAGAAAATGGTCAAGAAGTTGAGAAAAGAGTTCCCGGTCGGATGCCGGATCGTCCTCGATGAGATGGATGATAGGCAGGCACCGCCCATCGGAACGCAGGGAACCTGCAACGGGGTCGATGATGCCGGAAACATCTTAGTGAGCTGGGACATCGGAAGCCATCTGAACGTTTCCTACGGTGCGGACAGTTGCCACCGTGTGGCTTCGGAAGCCGAGGTCAAGGTGTCGCTCGACCGCCTTGGTAAAATGCGACAGACCGGCCCACGTTGCCCCAGGTGCGGAGCAAAGCCCGACTGCTACGACCATCAGCAACAGGCACTCAGCCGAAGGGCAGACATCCAGATCTGCAACCACTGTGGAACTGAGGAAGCGTTAGAGGACATTGCGTGGGGCGGACAGCAGAAGATGCATCTTGCGGACTGGGCAATCGTGAAAGGGGGCTGGGTCGAATGAAAGTCCTTCTGATCAAACCGATGGAGCATCCGCAGGTGGTGGACATTGAAAACTCCCTGAAAGAGTTCTACCGCATCCTCGACTGTGACTGCATCACAGCCACCTACCCGTGGGAAGAACGCGCCGCCCTGGTCACCGATGACAACGGGCTGTTCACCGAGAAGTCATTCAGCCGATACATCCCGGAACTGGAGCAGCCCATCAAGGGAAACTTCTTCATCTGTGGACTGGGAGAGGAAGATTTCGCAGAGCTGCCCCAGGACCTCATCCAGAAATTCAAGGAACGCTTCTGGGTGCCGGAGGCATTCGTCAGCATGTTCGGGCAGATGGCAGTCATCCAGATGGATGACGGAACGAAGCCGGAATAAGATACCGCAATCAGAAAAATACCCTCTCGGCCAGAAAAGACCGGGAGGGCTTTGTTTAACAGGAGGAGCCTATGGGACACAGAAAGATGCCTGCTTATGGCGAGAGGGAACACGGCGGTAGATACGTTCTGGATGAATACGAATGGTCGAGAAACCACTGCAAGGCGGTGACCATCCGCAGATGGAAAAGGGACCTGAAAAAGAAAGCCAGAGCGCATAACCGCAGGGTGATGCATCAGGCAATACAGGGCGAAGCTGATTAGACGGAAAATGGGGGCCTCAAAAGAATGAGAACCCCCTTCCAGTTTACTGTATATTACCTCTGGAAAGCAACAATAGCAAGGAGAACCGCCGCCATAATGTACACAAACATCTGGCAGCGGTTTTGTGTATCATACCAAACCAAAACCGGGGACACGAGGCAGAGCCCCAGCCTCTGCTGGGGAGCCTCTGGGGGATTCCTTAGAAGAAATCCCTCATGCTCATGCCGACCTCGTTCAGTCGTTCCTCCATGCTGTGGTAGTGCCAATACTCTTCCTCTTCTTCGTCTTCTTCCTCAAGTTCCTCTGGGAAAGGGTCGTGCCGCCATCCGGCTTTCTGGTATTCTTCTTCTCGGATGTTGTTGCGGTCGTAAATGTCCAGCTCGTATTCTTCTTCAAGCTCTGCGATGCGGCTTTCGATTGCGGTTTCAACTTCTGTAATGGTCTTTTTCATGGTTTTTGTCCTCCGTTTTTGGTTTGGTTTTCTTTGCTTTCGTTGTGTGTATAATGCCGCAGAAACACATATATAGCAAGTCAATCAGGGGTCATATATGTACCAAACATGAGGGGCGAAGATCGTTGATAATATGACGTTTTATGGCCTTGCTATCACAGGGCGGTGACGGTAATATACAGCTACAAAAAGCAAAGGAGGACAGCAGAATGGCTGATTGGAGAACATGGAAAAAAGGGAGAAAGACAACATGGCATTGGAACGAATTCGATGGAAGCGGAAGCCGGGAAGGAATCATCACCGAGGTTCATGAAGACCATGCGATCATGGAAGCAGACGGCATGCACCTTTGGATCGATGACGACACAGCAGAGATGTTCAGCTAAGAAAACGGGGAGGGAAACCTCCCCGGATAAACACATAAATCCACCAGATCAGGGGATAGATGATCGTGTACTTTAGCCGCTTGATAGTGTCCGGCAGTGACGGTAATATACAGCTACCAAAACGAAAGGGGCAAAGAACATGGAACGCTACACTTACGAGATCACCTTTACACGGCTGGATGGACAGCCGGATGAAATCCAGCAGCACACCAGCGAGGAGCTGGCAAGAGAATGCTTCCGGCTTTTCGATGAGCCGGACAGCGCAGAGATGTACAGCAAAATCGAACTTAGCCGCCACGACTGGGAAACAGGCGCGGATGAGATTCTGGAAACGATGACATTCTGAGAGGAGAACAAAAACATGACTTACACAAAAATCAGCCTTTACCTTGCAAACGGAATTCCGGAGGCGCTCAGCAACCTCTGGTACGGAAGCGACAGCGCGGTGGTCGAGATCAGGGATGCCGTTGAGGATGCGAAGAACGGCAAGGACCTTCTGAACCGCATCCAGAAGATGAAGCTCCTGCGGAAATTCACCCTCGACAGGGAGAACGACAAGCGCATCCGCTTCAAGGGAACGGACTGCTGGGGCAACGTAAGCTACCTCGAAATCATCCGCTAAAGGCAAGACCGACAGGCGCAAGGGGCTGGAAATGACCAGCCTTTTGCTCGTGTCTGTCTTCCGAAAGCTGGTATGAAAAGCACATAAATATGACAATTACAGGGCTTGATGATCGTGTAGTTTAGCCGCTTGATAGTGTTTCGAGGTGACGGTAATATACAGTCACCGAAAGGGGAAAACAACAAAAACGGAGGATACGACAATGACGAAGAACGAAGACCGCATCAATAAACTTTTCAAGGAACTGGTACCGGATACGGGCAAGGCAGACAGCCTCGCAGGGGAGCTGGTAAGGGCAATGAGCCGCATCGGATACCGTTTTTACAACGACGGCGACCAGCTGGGCATCGGCTACGGCAAGGAAACCTGCAACCCTGCAGGGCGGTTCCTTGGAGCCAAGGGCAACGACAAAATCGCAAAGCTGACTGCAGATGCCTGGGCAGTCTACAGTGAGGAAGCCTACGAAAAGGTTCTGGACATCCTTTGCGGAGCGGTTGCCGACTATATTGAGCAGAACCCAGACCTTAGAAACCAGCCGACCGAAGATATGTGGGATTTCAAGGATGAGGAAGAAGACCAAGATGACAGCTGGGATGAGGAAGAAGATGACTGGGGCGAAGAGGAAGATTACGAGGACGAAGAAGACTACTAAGCCAGAGAAACACATGGGGCTTGCCGGAAACGGCGGCCCTTTTCTTCTGCTGTAATACGCACAGTTCCGGGCGGCTATCTTTGTGTAGTATAGCCGCTTGATAGTGTGTGACATAGACGGTAATATGCACATACCGAAACGGAAAACCAAGAAAAACGGAGGAAAGCACCATGAAGAAGAACATCACCAAGGAAGAGGAAAAAGCCCTGCTGGAGATCGCCAAGCGCCTGATGGCAGCGGTAGACAGCCGGGGCGACCTCGAAGCCCGCGACAATGACAGCGAGGACTTCATTGAGGTTCCGGTCTGGGGCATCCAGAAAGCAATGGAGGAAGCCTACCTGCTGGGACGGATGAACAGATAAACCGACAGCCCCCGACACAGCCCCACACAGGGGCTTGTGCCACGGGTGGCAAAACAATCCGAAGGAACCGACAACGCCCCAGACGGGGGCAGATGTGGGGGTGTGGATGCGCAGGAAGGAAAAGCACATGGGAGAACGGATGATGGATGTCATCGTGGAAATCTACAACCACATGGATGACAGCGATAAGGATGCCTTCACGCTGGAGGATGCCGAGGATATGGTGGAAGACCAGATCAGGATGGATAAGGAAGCCGGACGGGAACCGCTGGCATACGACCCGCAGTTCTTCTACGACACCATTGTGGAACTCATGGAGCAGGACGCAGAGAGACGTACATTCTGCCTGGTATTCCGGGCAGAAGATCGTGTACTTTAGCCGCTTGCTATCCTTTGCACCTGACGGTAATATGCACATACCGAAAGGGGAAAGCCCCAAGGGAAAAACGAAAACACGGAGGAATTCACCATGAAAAAGCATTTGATCGACTTTCCAGAAAACAACATCAGCATTGAGAGTTTCTACGACCGGCTCAGACCTTGCTACGACAGCATCATGCAGTTCGGTGACCGGGTTTTGGTTGCCCAGATGAACTGGAACGGCATGCTGGAGGGAGCGGTATACGGATTTGTGGAAGACCCAGAGGAAGGCTGGTCACCGATTGAGTGCCGACTGGAGCTTCTGAAGATTTCCGATGAGACCTACACGGATGCCGGTCACGCGATCGAGTGGTGCATCAAGAACGCACACTGAAAAAGGGCAGAGCTCCTTCGGGGGCTTTTGCTCGTAGTGGCGGATTCTTCCAGTGTGTAAATACACATAAATCCGACAAAAAGAGGTGTGTATGATCGTGCAGCATAGCCGCTTGCTATGTCCGGGCACTGACGGTAATATACAGTCACAACGAAGGGAAAAGCCCTACGGAAAACAAAACACACGGAGGATACAGACCATGACGAACAAAGCAAAAACCTACCTTAAGAACATTCAGGAAGCTGACACCGAGAAGAAGTTGATCGGCATCGAGATCGCCTTCAAGCAGGACATGACCCTCAGCTGCAACGATCTCGGAAGCCTTTGCAGGGCGGCAGAAGACAAGCGGTACAGCCTGCGGAATAACGAGGAAACGCTGAGGCTGAAGCAGATCCTTTTCTTCCGGACGAAAGCGGAGATGGATGCCTACCACGACATGAGCCGCAAGCCGGAAGACTGGACAGCAGCGGAGATCGAGCAGCAAAGAAGCCGCTTCTGC
>ERZ1106973.960-NODE-960-length-30249-cov-5.152613_pt1 | contig 30249 bp, 30 predicted proteins | sample MGYA00403686_ERZ1106973 | MGnify/ENA primary metagenome ERZ1106973 (study PRJEB35170, sample SAMEA104062408) | human gut metagenome | biome: human gut; feature: human-associated habitat; material: faeces | place: Denmark | collected 2012-11-06 ...
TACAGCTTATCAAAATGAAAGGTGGCGTTGCTGACCGCCACCTGCACGCATTCGGCCAAGCACTCCACCCTCCCTTTCCGGCTGCCTGTTCCTTTTACATAACGCTAGTCCTGCTGGCGCTGCTTCAAAATACGGTAGATCTCGTCCGCGCATGCGTCCACATCGCGGTTCTCCACCGAAAAATCATACTCTCTGGCATAGGGCAGTTCTTCCTCTGCCCGCTTGAGCCGGCCGGCAATCGCCTCTTCGCTCTCTGTCCCGCGGCCGCGCAGGCGGGCGCGCAGCTCGTCCATACTGGGCGGCATGATGAAAATGAGCGTGCTTTCCGGATAAAGCTTTTTGATATTCGCCGCGCCGACCACCTCAATGACCAGCACAACGGTCGTGCCCCTGTCCAGGCGGGCGTCCACCTCCGACTTGGGTGTGCCGTAATACTTCCCGCAGTAATTCACATATTCCAGCATCTCGCCCCGGTCGATTTTTGCCTCAAACTGCTCATTGGTAAGAAAATAATAATTTTCACCATCCGTCTCACCCGCACGGGGCGCGCGGGTGGTAGCCGAGACGGATATCTCGATTTCCGGATGCTTTTGCATCATCCGGCTGACGACAGTATCCTTGCCCGCGCCCGACGGACCGGAAACCACCAGCAGATAACGCTGCTTATTCATCGTCGTCCAGCTCCGCTTCATCGTCTTCGTCATTCAGACGGTTCGCCACCGTCTCGGGCTGTACGGCGGAAAGGATCACATGGTCGGAATCCGTGATGATGACCGCACGGGTGCGGCGTCCATAAGTGGCGTCGATGAGCGCCCCCTTGTCCCGCGCCTCCTGCACGATGCGCTTGATGGGCGCGGATTCGGGGCTGACAATGGCGATGAGCCGTCCGGCGGAAACCATGTTTCCAAATCCGATATTGATAAGCTTCATCCTGCCCCACCGCCTTACTCGATGTTCTGGATCTGTTCCCGGATCTTCTCGATCTCGGCCTTGATATCCACCACGTATCCGGCGGTCTCAATATCATTGCATTTGGAGCCGATGGTGTTGGCCTCCCGGTTGAACTCCTGGATCAGAAAGTCCAGCTTGCGGCCTACGGGGCCCTCCTGGGCCAGCATGTGGTCCAGTTGGGACAGGTGACTGCGCAGGCGGACGGTCTCCTCGTCCACAGCCACCTTGTCGGCATAGACGGCGGCCTCGGTGAGGATGCGGCTCTCATCAAGCTGGGTGTTCTGAAGCACCTCCGCCATTTTGGCGCTCAGGCGGGCCCGGTAGTCGGCCACAATACCGGGGGCGCGCTCCTCCACCCTGGTAGTGAGGGCCTCGATGGTACGTGCCCGGCCGGTCACATCCTGGAAGAGCTTTTCGCCCTCCCGCGCCCGCATGGCGTCAAAGTCCTGAAGGGCCAGCTCCAGCACGGAGCAGATGTCCGCGCTCACGGCCTCCAGATCCTCCTGGATCTTCTCCACCAGGAAGACATCCTGGAACCGGGAGAGCAGGGAAACCGAAATGTCGTCCTTTAAGCCGTAGCTGTCCCGCAACGCGCACAGCGCGGCATAGTAGCCATCCGCAACAGGCTTGTTGACCGAGATGGATACATCCCCGTTCTCCGACGGGCCGATGGTGACGAACACATCCACCTTGCCCCGGGAGATATGGGCCTGTACCTTGGATTTGATGGCGTCCTCCGCAAACACATAGATGCGGGGCAGCTTGATGGTGCAGTCCAGATAGCGGTTATTGACGGAGCGCAGCTCCACAGTGATGGAGCGGCCATGGACCACGGCCTCTCCCCTGCCGTAGCCCGTCATACTTTTCACCAACGCGGGTTCCCCCTGTTCCATTCGTCTTTTGTTCTGAGGCTATTCAAAAATTATACCAGACTAGGAAGTCTTTCGCAATACCCTGTCCACCCGGGCCACATAAAAGGAGATGAGCTTGGAGAAGCCCACGTCGTAAATCACAAAGGCTGCGTTCCCCGCCGCATAGACCATCCAAGGCGCTTGCAGCGTCTCCGGCAGGAAGGGCAGAAACAGGCTGTGCAGACCGAACCAGAACAGGGTCAGAACGGCGTTGAATACCGCCAGCTTGCACAGCCACTCCAGCGGCCGGACGGGAATGCGCTCCAGCAGGCTCTTGAGCATGGGCCAGAGGCCGAAAAAGAGCAGGTAGAGCAGGGCGTTGGCCTTGTCGGGCACCAGCAGCAGGCCCAGCAGGCCTGCTGCGCCGTAGCAGAAGAACCCCGCCTTCAGCCCGGCCGACACCACCGCCCCCGCAGGAAAGAGGCCGGCAATGGCTACAATACCCATCCGCGCCGTGGGCGAGACGGCGGAGAGATAGAGGGCGATCAGCGACAGCGCGGCCAGCACGCCCACCAAGGCCACCCGGCCTGCGCCCGTTTCAGTATGGTTTCGCATGGCTCAGTTCCCACAGCACATGTTCATGCACAGGCAGGCCGTACAGCAGTCGCAGGCGTCGATCCCACCGCCGTAGCCGTAGGGGCGGTAGGCCTGTCCACCCTGGCGCATCATCATCAGCGCCTGCCGGTACTCCCCGTTGGCCGGGTCCATGTTGCAGGCCATCTGGAAATGCTGGGTGGCCTCGTCCAGCCAGCCCTTGCGGTAGGCGATGGACCCGGTTAGGAAGTGCCACTCGGCATCCTGGCTGGCAGCGCCGCGGAGGAGCTGCTCGGCCCGGCCGATGTCGCCCATGTTGATGGCCTGCCGTACCTGGTTGTAGAGGCTCCCTGAGGAGGCGCTGGAGTACTGCTGCTGATAGCCGCCCTGGTAGGAGCCGCGGTAGGCCCCCTGGCTCTGGTAGCCGCCGGAGGCCCCTCCCCCGCTGCGCATCTTGGTAATGGTATCGTAGGCCTCGTTGATCTCCTTCATCTTCTCCTCGGCCAGATCGGCCAGGGGGTTGTTTTGATAGTTGTCCGGGTGGTATTTCCGGGCCAGCTCCCGGTAGGCGCGTTTGATCTCCTCGTCGCTGGCGTCGGGCTTGACCCCCAGCACAATGTACGGATCTGTCATGAAATCCTTCTCCTGTTTTGATGATTGACGGCCTTCCAACGGCCGGTAAAGACCAGCTCCTCCACCATAGGCAGCCCCAGATAGAGGATATTCTCCACGGCGCCCTGCCAGTGGCCCAGCTCCAGGAGCGCACAGGCGGAGCGGGCCAGGTTCAGAGAGTGGAGAAGGGTGGTGCGCAGATAATCCCGGTTGGCCTCCACCTGCTCCGGAAAACGGGCGGCAATGGGGTTGTAGGACCCGGTGCGTCCGTCCTCCTCCAGATCGTCCCAGGCGTCCACCAGGTAAATCCACCGCCCCACATGGTAGAGGAGCTGCTCCAGGGCGCGGGTCCGGGCGGAGGACTCCGCCGGAAGGGCGGCCGCCGCCAGGATGCGGGCAAAGGTGTCCGCCGTCCGGTCCAGTGAGGGAGAGCCCTCCTGCTCCAGGGCCTGGAGCTCCTCCAGACAACTGCGCACCGCCCGGTCAAACTCCGGCCGGGCCTGGGCCGCCCGGCGGTAGCCGGGTCGGAGCAGAAAGGACAGAACCCGGGCGGCAGTTCCCTTCCAGAAGGGACCGTCCGCCACCGTGTCCCGCAGCTTCCAATAGCTGAGGATGGTTCCGGCGTCCGCCGCCGCATCCACGCTTCCGGCGCAGATGCAGCCCTTTTTCCGACACCAGAGGCGGGCCGGACAGTGCTTCCGCTCCGCCGTAGGCTTCGAGCCGTCCAAGAGCATGGCGAGAAAGGTAAAGTCGTAGTTCAGAAAGAACCGGGCGAAAAAGCCGTGCCGCCTTCCCAATGCGTGGCAGAGTCCACAGTAGAGGGCCTCGTAGTCCCGCAGCTCCCGCACTTTCAACTCGTCCCGGTTGGGGCGCACATAGCCGAACATCAGGCCTCCGGCGCAATGGCGGTAATGCAGAAGGAAATGGCCTGCTGCCTGCGCACCCGGCGGTCCCACAGAACGGCCAGCAGGAGTCCTAGTGCGAACCCGGCCACCCCGACGGCCGCACTGACTCCCGAAGAGAGCCGGAAAGCCGCACAGAGGAAATAGCCGGCGAAAAAGAGCAGGAAGGGCACCAGATAGACGATCACAGCCGCGCCCAGTACCCGGCTGGTGGAGGACTCCACCGTCACCATGTCGCCGGGCATGGCCCGGACCGGATTGGCGGCTATCACTGCTACGGTGGAGCTGACCATCAGTTCGCTGCAGCCTCCGCCGCATTTGGAGCAGTCGTGGCCGCAGGCAGACTGACGCTTGACGGCCACCTCCGCCCTGCCGTCAGCCAGGACGCGGGTTACCTTTGCTGTTTGAACCATACTTTCACCTGATTTCTACGATCTTGAGACCGAAATGGAAATGTTGTACTCACCGACCACGCCCACCTCGCTGCTGCCATCCAGATAGACCTTGACCGGCACTGTCCGGCTTCCGGTGGACAGATCCAGGTTGGACAGATCGGCCACAATCCGGACTTGGGAAGCCGTGACCGCATCTACGGCTTCCTGGGTGCCGCGGATCAAAACTGTGCAGGACTGGGTGTTGCGTGTGATCTCATAGCCGCCCGGCTTATTGACAATCTCAATATTTCCAGCCTCCAGTGTCTTAGTGACCAAGCCCTCCACGGTGACGGTTACCTTGGCCTCTGTAATGCCGCTGACATTGGTCAGGGATGGGTCCAAATTGATCGTCATAGACTGTGTCAGGGTGCCAAATACCTTGGACAGGTCAATCTCACCCAGGCTGATGCGGTCCAGCTGATCCAGGATCTCTGCGCTGCCCGCTACCATCAAGGTTCTGGGCTCAATGTCTACGGTTACATTATCTGCGGTGGCACCGCCGCCGGGAATGAGATCCACGGTCAGCTCCACCTCCTTCATCTTCTCCACCGGGAGGGTGACCAGCACGGTCTCCGGTTCCGTCTCCACCAGGCCGGCGGCGATGGGCTGGCCGTTGGTGCCGATGAGGGTATAGCTACAGTCGGCGCTGTAGGTGGAATTCATGTCCTCCTGAGAGATGGTGATTTGGGCGTGATCCACCTGACTGACCAGCTCCTCCTGGCCGCTGACGGTAATGGTATCCGGCGCGAAGGAGAAGTCACGGCGTTGGAAGCCTTCGGCCACGCTGCCGTTAAAGGTGCCTTGAACCGGGATCTCCTTGCTGCTCCAGCGGGAAACGGTGAAGTCGATGGTACTTGGGCTGGTGTAGCGTACATCAATGGAGTCGATTATGGTGATGGAGCGGGGAAAATTGATGTTGCGTGAGGTAATAGCCACACTCTGCTCCCCTGGCTCGGTAATACCGGAGACATCCACCACCACAGTGGTATCTCCCTGGTTCAGGCGGCTCCACACCTCGCCGCGGGCAGACAGCTGCAAATTGACCGTCTGCTCTGCTCCCTCAGAGATCATCAGTCCCCGCTCTTCAAGCTTTTCCAATCCACTGAATACCACCCGGACATTCCGCAGGGTTCCGGTGTCCACCGAGTTGGGGTCGTTGCCGACGTAGACCCAGAGGAGAAACGCCAGCAGGATGGAGAGCACCACATAGAACCACCGGCTGTTAAGAATTTTCGTTCCCATCCTGCTTTTTCCCCTTTCCAAAGCGGAGCAGATTGCCCAGCTTGAATTTGGACGCGGCCTCGTCATTCTCCCGTTCCGGAAGCAGCTCATTGCGGAGCAGGCGCTCCAGAGTCTCCGGCGCCAGGTGGCGCTTGAGCATGCCGCCCACCGCCACGGAGATGGAGCCGGTCTCCTCCGAGACAATAGCCACCACGGCGTCCGTGTGCTCACTTGCTCCGATGCCTGCCCGGTGGCGCATGCCCAGCTCCCGCGACAGATTTACATTGCCCGACATGGGAAGCATACAGCCCGCGCCCACAATCCGTCCAGCGCGGACAATCACCGCGCCGTCGTGGAGCGGGGCCTTGTTCCAGAAGATATTTTTCAGCAGTTCGGCATTCACCGTACAGTCCAGCGCGGTTCCGGTCTTAATGGCGTCATCTAGCATGTTTTTCCGCTCAAACACCATCAGCGCGCCGGTCTTGCTCTTGGAAAGGGACATATAGGCATCCACCGTCTGAGTGATGGCACTATCCAGCTCGTTGCGTGCCTCCTCCGGTGTAAACACCTTCCCGAGGCTGGTGCGGCCCATCTGCTCCAGAAAGCGGCGGATTTCAGGCTGGAAAATGACCACCAGGGCTACCACACCCCACACCATGAGCTGCTGAAGCAGATAGCTGACCGTGTTGAGGTGGAAAAAGGTGGAGACACCCAGGGCAAACAGCAGCAGCAGTACGCCCTTGGCCACCGCGCCGGAGTTGGTGCGGCGCATCAGCATAATCACCTTATAGATAAGAAAGGCCATGATCGCGATATCAACCACATCAGAGATACCAAACAGGACGACCTTTCCCTTGAATTCCTGGAGCAAATACAAAATGCCTTCCATTTCCTCGTCTCCCGCTTCCGGCCGCGCCGGCATCCTTGCTTCCCGCAGAGTACATGTATATCCTTTAACTGATTTATTATACTGTATTCACAGGCGGTTGACAAGTAGAAGGGAAATCAATTTTCTGTGAACAGGCCCTGTGTGCAGACACAAAAAATAGCCGCAGACGCGGCTATTTTTGCCCGGCGGTCAGCCGCGCAACCTCCTGTGTGAAGCGCTCGACTTCCTGGGGTGTATTGAAGGCGGAGACGCTGGCGCGGACTGTCCCAGCCTCCAGCGTCCCGGCCGACTGATGGGCCAGCGGCGCGCAGTGCAGGCCGGCACGGACGGCAATCCCTCTGGCGCCCAGGGCCTCGCCTACCGCTTCACAGTCCATTCCGTCTATCTGGAAGGAGAGCACGCCGGCCTGGACGGCTCCCCCATCCCCGTAGACAGTCACGCCGGGAATGCGGGACAGTCCGGCAGCCGCTTGGCGGATCAGGCGGCGCTCATGGGTCAAAATACGCTCCGTCCCCTGTGTCTGAACATAACGAAGTCCCTCCAGCAGGCCGGCAATGCCGGGCATGTTGTGGGTGCCTGCCTCCAGGCGGTCGGGCAGGAAATCGGGCATGGCCTGGAGCGCCGAGGCGCTTCCGGTGCCGCCCATGAGTAGTGGGTGGGTCTCCGCCCCGCAGAGCAGCAGGCCGGTGCCCTGGGGACCGTAAAGTCCCTTGTGTCCCGGCATGGCGACAAAGGCTGCGCCCAGCTCCCCCATGTGGACGGGCAGACACCCGGCCGACTGGGAGGCGTCCAGCACAAAGGGAATTCCACGTTCCCGGCACAGGGCCGCGATGCCCTCCACCGGCAGGATGAAGCCGAACACGTTGGACACATGGTTGCAAATGACGGCTCTCACCGTCTCGTCCAGCTGGCGCTCAAATGCGCGGACTTGAGCCTCCGGATCAAAGAGCGGACCTGCAGCTACCCGGACATTGACACCAAGGGCGTGGAGTGGTCGGGTGACGGCGTTGTGCTCGTAGCCGGAGATCACCACGGCGTCCCCGGGCTTCAACAGGGAATGAATGGCGAGATTCAGCCCATGGGTGGCGTTGGAGGTGAACACCACCTGTTCTGGGCTCTCCACCTGAAAGAGCTCCGCCGCTGCCTGACGGCAGAGAAAGGCGGTTTCTGCCGCCCGCATGGCGGGAACATGCCCGCCGCGGCCAGGGGTTGCCAGGCGCCCCACTGCGGACGAAACCGCCCGCGCCACGGCGGGCGGTTTTTGTAAGGTTGTGGCCGCGCTGTCAAGATAGATCATAGCAGAACCTCTTTATAGCTGCCGTCGCTGGACATGATATAGATGCGCTTGGGCGTCAGCCCGACGCGGCCCAAAATCAGCAGCGCCGGGGCCAGATTGCGTTCCGAAACCTTGACGGAGTGGCTACACCCCTCCCCGGAAATCATCTTTGGCGAGCGGAGGATGTGGGCCGTAATGCCCGCCCGCTCCAGAGCGGAGGCCGTCCGCTGGGCGTAGGTCAGGGAACGGCAGACAATGAGATAGTAAACCATATAGAAACGCTCCTCTCAGTGCAGTGTATGCACCGGAGGAGCGTCTGGTTCGCCGGTTACAGAAGGTTCTCCACCAGGCAGACGGCATGGGCGGCAATGCCGTCTCCCGTGCCGGTAAAGCCAAGGCCCTCCTCTGTGGTGGCCTTGACGCTGACAGCGTCCACCGGCACCTGGAGCCGCCAGGCCAGATTCCGGCGCATTTGCTCCAGATAGGGGGCCAGTTTTGGGGCCTGGGCCAGCACGGTGGCATCCACATTGCCTACCCGGTATCCCCTCTGACGGAGGCGGGAAACCACCTCGTCCAGCAGCCGCAGGCTGTCCGCCCCCGCGTAGGCCGGGTCGCTGTCCGGGAACAGGTGCCCGATATCTCCAAGGGCGCAGGCGCCCAGCAGGGCGTCCATCACCGCGTGGGTGAGCACATCCGCGTCGGAGTGACCCAGCAGGCCCTTGTCAAAGGGCACCTCCACACCGCCCAGAATCAGCCGCCGGCCCTCCACCAGGCGGTGTACGTCATATCCATGTCCAATTCTCACTGCTGCTCCCTCCAAGCGAAAAGCGCCTCCGCCACCGCCAGATCCTCCGGGGTGGTGATTTTCAAATTGCAGTAGTCCCCCTGCGTCAGGGATACGCCGATGCCCAGCCGCTCCACCGCTCCGCAGTCGTCAGTCAGGGCGGCCCCGTCCTCCAGGGCCTTGACCAGGGCGGCCTTGATCAGATCCACCTGAAACACCTGGGGTGTCTGCACGGCAAAGAGCTCCGAACGCTCCAGCGTAGCCTCCACCAGACTGTCCCGCGCTCGCTTTATGGTGTCCTTCACCGGCACCGCCGGGGCGGCTGCGCCGCACTCTGCGGCGCGGAAAATCACCGTCTCCAGCACCTCCTGGCTGACCAGGGGGCGGGCCCCGTCGTGGATGGCCACCAACTCCGCGCCGGAGGGGAGCTCCCCAAGCCCGGCCAGAACCGAGTGGGTGCGGGTAGCCCCACCCACTATCACCTTGCGGACCTTGGACAAGCCGGCATCCCGGCAGAGCTGGCCAATGGGGACGATCAGATCCTCCCGGGTGACCACGATAATCTCGGCGAGATAGGGGCACAGCTCCAGCGCCCGCAGGGTATGTAGCAAAACGGGCTGCTCCTCCAGGGGAAGGAGCAGCTTGTCCTGGCCCTCCATCCGGGTGGAGCTCCCGGCCGCGGGGACCACGGCGGAACAGCGGAGCTCCGGTGTCCGCTGCCGCCGGAACAGCCGCCCAAGCAGTCCGGCCATGTCCATTCCTCCTCCACAAAAAAAGAGCCGTTTCGGCTCCTCCCCCGTTTCCCTCCAGGGGTCCGGTGGGCGGTCACAGCGGACCGCCCCTACAGACTGTATTAGGCCAAGGCGGTATTTATGCGCGCCTCAACATCTTCATAACTGGCATCCTGCGAGAGCACAATCTCTGAGATCAAAATCTGCTTGGCCGAGTGGAGCATCTTCCGCTCCCCGGTGGACAGGCCGCGCTCCTCCTCGCGGAGCATCAGGCCCTTGACTACACGGGCCACCTCCAGCAGATTCCCGCTCTTGAGGCGAAGCATATTCTCCCGGTAGCGCCGGTTCCAGTTTGGGGTCATGTCCACCTCGATGTCCGGGATGGCCGCGATCACCCGGTCCGCCTCGTCGCCCTTCACCACCGGGCGAACACCGATCTCCTCACTGTTTGCCGTGGGGATCATGACCAGCATGCCGCCCACCGGCAGCTTGAGAATGTAGTAATCCCTTACCACGCCGTTGACTTTTTTCTGCACGATGCTGTCAATGATACCGGCACCGTGCATTGGATGCACAATCTTGTCTCCAACCTGAAACACGCTCCCACCTCCCAGCAGAACATTCCGATGCGTATAACTTCATTTTTACCCTACATATCGTATTATAGACGCATTCCTCACCCTTTGCAAGTCATTTTGTGTGTCTTATTTGTAAAAATGAAAAAAACCGTGCGGTTTCCAAGCGGAAACAGCACGGTTTCATTGTAGGAATGTGATTACTCCTCGTTGACATCCTCGGACTCAGCGGGCTCGTCGCCGCCCTCCAGCAGGGCGCGGATGGACAGGGAGACCTTCTTATTGTCGTAGTCGATGTCGATGATCTTCACATCCACCATTTGGCCCTCGCTCAGCACGTCACCGGGCTTGTCGATGCGGTGGTCGGCGATCTGGGAGATGTGGATCAGGCCGTCCACACCGGGCACAACCTCGGCAAAGGCGCCGAAGGTCATCAGCTTGACTACGCGGACATTGGCCACGTCGCCGGGCTGATACTTGCCGGTGAACACCTCCCAGGGGTTCTGGGAGCGGTCCTTCATCCCCAGGGAGATCTTCTTCTTCTCCTTGTCGAAGGAGATGACATAGACCTCCACGGTGTCACCCACGGAGACGACCTCGGAGGGATGCTTGATGCGGGACCAGGACAGCTCAGAGATGTGAACCATACCGTCCACGCCGCCGATGTCCACAAAAGCGCCGTAAGAGGTCAGGCTCTTCACAGTGCCGGTATAGCGCTTGTTCTCCTCAATGTTGGCCCACACCTCGGCGGCCTTGGCGGCGCGCTCCTCGGCCTCAACGGCGCGGATGGAGCCCACCACACGGCGGCGGGCGCGGTTGACCTCGGTGATGCGCAGGCGGACATGCTGCTTGAGCAGCTGGCTCATCGGGGTCTCCCGGGGCAGGCCGGTCTGGGAGGCGGGCACAAAGACGCGCACACCCTTGATGGACACAACGACGCCGCCCTTGTTCTCCTCGGTGACCACACCCTCAACGGTGGTGTGCTCCTCACGGGCCTGCTCGATGTCATCCCAGCTCTTCACGGTGTCAAGGCGCTTCTTGGAGAGGGTGACCACACCCTCCTGGTCGTTCACACGCATGACATAGGTCTCAATCTCGTCGCCGATCTTTACCAGGTCCTCAACCTTGGCCGTAGGGTCGTCGGTCAGTTCGGACACCGGTATGTAACCGGCGTGCTTGGTGCCGAGATCCACATAGATCTCAGTAGGCGTAATGCCAGTGACAACGCCTGTAACCTTCTCCCCTGTATTTAAAGTTTTGATCGACTTCTCCAGCATTTCAGCGAAGGATTCCTCGATCTCAATGTTTTCGTCGCTCATTTTGTCATAGACCTCCTTTATAATCCACTCAGGCGTGGACGCGCCCGCAGTGATTCCAATAGAAGCCTTCCGACACAGGTTGGAAGGTTCCAGCTCCGCCGCCCGTTCGATCCAAACGACCATGGGACAGAGTGCCCCGCATAACTCGGCCAGCCGTTTGGTATTGGAGCTCTCCCGCCCTCCGATGACGACCATAGCATCGGAGCGCGCGGCCAGCGCCTGGGCCTCAGACTGTCGTTTACACGTAGCATTACATATTGTATCAAAAATTTTTAAGTTTGTACACTCTTTTTTTGCTTTTTCTACGCAGGAATCCCAAATAAAACGGGTGGAGGTGGTTTGTGAGACCATAGTGAGAGGTATGTCCCGCCGTTCCGGCGCGGTTTCCAGCCAGTTCGACAGCTCCGCCACCCCCTCCAGCACCACCGGCCGCCGGCACCATCCGGCGATGGCGGCCACCTCCGGATGGGTGCGGGTGCCGATGATGAGCACCTGCCGCCCCCCCTCCTCAGCGCGGGAGACGATCTGGTGTATGCGGGACACATTGGGGCAGGTGGCGTCGATGACCGGCCGGCCCAGGCGCGCCAGCGCCTCATGGACGGGCCGTCCCTCCCCGTGGGAACGGATAAGCACCGCCGTCCCAGGCGGAACCTCCTCCGGGGTGTCCACCAGGCCCACCCCTATGGACTCCAGATAGGCGATCACGTCCCGGTTGTGGATGATGGGCCCCAGCATGACGCATGGCCGGCCCTCCTCCGCCGCCATCTCCGCCATCTGCACCGCCCGGCGGACTCCGTAGCAGAAGCCGGCGGAGCGGGCCAGCTCCAGCCTCACCGGCCAGCCTGAGGCTTCAAAGCCTCAATGCGCTCCATCAGATCATCGGCCACCGCGTGGTAGTCCTCCGGCGTGGGCTTACGCCCCTCGGGGGCCTTAGGATAGTATGCCTCGCCGAACACGACGGGATTCCAGCGGAACCACTTTTTCTCCGCAGGAAGATAGATGGGGATGATGGGCACGCCGGTACGCAGGGCCAGCATGGCCGCGCCGGTCTTGGCATCGCCGAATTCGCCGTCCTGGTGGCGGGTGCCCTCCGGGAACATGAGCAGCAGTTCACCGTCCTTCAGGTACTTCATCGCCGTCTTGATAGCCGCCACGTCCGCCTTGCCCCGCTTGACGCCGAAAATGCCGCCGTGCTTCAGCACCCAGCCGATGAAGGGCCAGTGCATAATCTCCTCCTTGGCCATGACGTGGATCTGGTAATGCCACCCCAGTGCATAGGCGATGAACAGTGGGTCATTGGTGCGGGTGTGGTTGGCGCACAGCAGCGCGCCCCCTTCGGGCCTGTTCTGTTTATTGATGCACCGTGTGGGCATCACGATACGGAACACAACCCAGAGTACCATATAGGCAATGCAGTAAATGACATTTTTCTTTCGCTTCTTCATGCCTTCAGACGCTCCTTTATGGTTTCCAGAAGGACGTCCAGGCTCTCGTCCAGGGAATTTCCGGTGGTATCCACCAGCAGGGCGTCCTTCGCCTGCCGCAGCGGCGCGGCGGAGCGCCGGGTGTCGTGCTCATCCCGGAGAATGATATCCCGGAGCACGGTGTCATAGTCCGCCTCCTGCCCCCGCTTCCGCAGCTCGTCAAAGCGGCGGCGGGCCCGGTCCTCTGGCGAGGCGGTGAGGAAAATCTTTACATCCGCGCCGGGGAGGACCACCGTGCCGATGTCCCGGCCGTCCATGATCACATCGTGCTCCCGGGCCATGTCCCGCTGACGCTCCAGGAGAAAGGCCCGCACCGCCGGGATGGCCGACACGCCGGAGGTATACCGGGAGATCACATGCTGGCGGATGGCATCGGTCACATCCTCGCCGTCCAGATACATATGCTGCAGGCCGTCCGCGCCATACTTCAGCTCGATGTCCAGGCCGTCCAGCAGAGCGGTCACCGCCGCCTCGTCCTCCGGGTCCACTCCGGCCCGGTAGGCCCGCAGACCTACGGTCCGATAGATGGCCCCGGTATCCACATACAAAAAGCCCAGCCTGCGGGCCAGCAGCTTCGCCAGGGTGGACTTTCCCGCCCCGGAGGGGCCGTCCACGGCGATGCTCTTGTGCTTTGTCATGGGTTGATTCCTCCTATGTCTTGTGCGGCGGCCTCTCCAGCGGCGTGGCCGGTGGACCAGGCAATTTGCAGATTGAAGCCGCCGGTATAGGCATCCACGTCCAGCACCTCCCCGGCAAAATAGACGCCGGGGGCCTTCTTGGATTCCAAAGTGGTGGGATTGATCTCGGATACCTTTATCCCGCCTGAGGTGACGATGGCCTCCTCCACCGGGCGGGGCCCCTGTATGTCGATGCGCAGGCACTTGAGGACCTCCAGCAGACGGCGGCGCTGGGCCTTCGTCACCGAATGAACCTTCTCCGCCGCCGGGATGCCGGTACGCTCCACCAGCACCGGCACCATCAGGCGGGGTGCCAGGCCCTCCAGAACATTGTGAAAGTCCCGGTTGGCGTTCTCCTCAAAGTCCCGCAGCAGACGGCGGTCCAGCTTCTCCTCATCCAGTGCGGGCTTCAAATCCAGATTGATGTAGTAGTGCTCTGTGTCAAAGTCCCGCATATGGGCGCTGGCGCTGAGAATCAGCGGCCCGGACAGGCCAAAGTGGGTGAACAGCAACTCCCCCTGCCCGGCGTAGACGGTCTTCTTTTTGCCGTTGCGCACCTGAATGGCCACGTTGCGCAGCGACAGGCCCTGCATTTTTGCACAGGCATCCCCCTCCGCCACCAGTGGCACAAGGCTGCCTCTGGGCGGCAGAATGGTGTGGCCCAGCGCCTCAGCCAGGGCATATCCGTCACCGGTGGAGCCGGTCAGCGGATAGGAAACCCCGCCGGTGGCGATGACCACCGCCCCGCCGGGGTAAAAGCCGCGCTCCCCCTCCACGCCGGTGAGGATCTCACCCTCCCGTCGCAGGGCGCGGGCCCGGTCCTGCACAATGTGCACCCCGGACCGACGCAGGGCCAACAGCAGGGCGTCGATGATGTCGGCGGCTTTGTCGGAGCAGGGAAAGACCCGGTTCCCCCGCTCTGTTTTCAGCGGCACTCCCAGGCCCTCAAAAAACGCCTTCACCGCCTCCGGGGGAAAGCGGGTGACGGCGCTGGTGAGGAACCGGCTGTTGCGTGGGACATTCTGCAGCACCTCCGGCGCCGCACAGTCGTTGGTCACGTTGCAGCGGCCCTTTCCGGTGATGTAGAGCTTGCGCCCCAGCTTGGGATTGCGCTCCAGCAGGGTGACGGCTGCACCCTTTTGTGCGGCGGCGACGGCGGCCATACAGCCGGCCGCACCGCCGCCGATGACAATTACATGCTTCAAGTGATCTCTTCCACTTTCTCATAGACCTCATATTCATCCCAGATCTGCTCCAGTGTCTCAAAGGTCTGGGAGAGGTCGTCGTTTTTCTTGCGGCCGATGGCCACAATCAGCGCGTTGATCAGCGACAGCGGAGCCACCAGGGAGTCCACGAAGGACGCCATATCGCTCTTGGCCAGCAGGGTCAGGGTGGAGATGGGGGCCAGGGGGGAGGTTTCGCTGTCGGTGAGGGCGATGGTGGCGGCCCCCCGGTCGTGGGCAAACTGCATGGCCTTCACCGTCCGGCGGGAATACCGCGGGAAGCTGACACCCACAATGACATCGTTGGGACCAATGCGCAAGAGCTGCTCGAATACCTCACTGGTGGAGGTGGCGTGTACCACGGTGACATTGTCAAAAATCAGGTTGAAATAGAAGCCCAGAAAGCTGGCCAGGGCCGCCGCGGAGCGCACGCCCAGGATATAGATGTGGCGGGCGTCCACAATGGCGCTTACCGCCCGGTCGAAGTCCTCCCGGTTGGTCTCCTCCAGAGTCATATGGATCTTATCCATATCCGACTGCATGACCATGGACAGGATGTCCTGATTGCCGATGCGGTCGTTGGAGACCTCAATGCGCTGGATGGAGGTGAGCTTGCTGCGGATCATCTCCTGCAGGGCCTTCTGCATAGCGGGATAACCGTCATACCCCAGTTCGGCGGCAAAGCGCACCACGGTAGACTCACTGACGTTGACCGTCTTGCCCAGGCGGCTGGCAGTCATGAAAGCGGCCTTGTCATAGGATTCCAGGATAAAGCCGGCAATCAGCTTCTGTCCCTTGGAAAAGGTACTCATATTGGTCTGAATGACCGAAAGGATATCTTTGGACATTGTGGACGATCCCTCGCATTTCTGCCCGCCCGTGGCGGGAATGATACCACGCTGTGTTTTGATTCGTCCCTATCATACCGGGAATTGACCGGAAAAGCAATCCCCTTTCTGCAAGTTTTCCTGATCTCCTTGCAAAAAAGAGATCATTTTCGCAGGAGACAAAGCTCCTCACCTGTCAGGTGCCGCCATGCTCCCACAGGCAGCGCGCCCAGGCAGAGCTCCCCCTCCCGCACCCGCTGGAGGCGGCGCACCCGCAGGCCCGCTGCGGCGCACATCCGGCGCACCTGCCGGTTGCGCCCCTCATGGATGACCACGGAGAGCACTCCCTCCCCCGCCGGAGTGACCCGGGCCGGACGGAGGGCGTACCCATCCAGCTCCATAGGGCCCCGCAGCACCGGGAGGGCGGCGTCCACGTCGCCCTCCACCCACACCCGGTATTCCTTCTCCACCTCGTGGCTGGGGTGGAGAAGGGCGTGGGTCAGCGCCCCGTCGTCGGTGAGGAGGAGCAGCCCCTCGGAGTCCAGATCCAGCCGCCCAACCGGCCACACCCGGGCGCCGCAGCCGGCCACCAGCTCCGCCACGGTGCGCCGCCCCTTTTCATCAGAGAGGGTGGTTACGTAGCCCCTGGGCTTGTTGAGCATCAGATAAGTACGGCGGGCGGGCCGCCGCAGAGGCCGCCCGTCCACTCGGATGTCGTCCCGCTCCGGGTCGGCCTTGTCCCCCACCCGCGCGGTACATCCGTTTACCGTCACCCGCCCGGCGGAGAGATAGCCCTCCGCCGCCCGCCGGGAGGACACGCCGTGGGCCGAAAGGATTTTCTGCAGCCGCTCTTCCATGGCCGCTCCCCCCTTTTTACAAATTCGAATCAGAGATCCAGCGGCAGCAGACCGTCGCCAGCGTGTCGGCCTCCCCCGCCCGGAACCAGTCCAGCACCCGGCCGAACAGGCCGCGGCCGGCCCGGTCGTCCGCCACATCGCCGGCATAGAGCAGATAGGTCTCGCCGATTACCGCGCCGTCCAGCGTAAAGAGCAGCCGGCCGGCAATGGTTCCGCCCTGGATCGGGGCCTCCACCCGCTCCGGCAGCTCCACACGGGCCTTGACCAGCTCTCCCTCCGTCAGCGGATAGTACACATCGGAGGCCGTATAGACCGGAACAAAGCGGTTGAGGCTGCCCGTCACCGGGAGCATGCGGAAGGTCCGGTTCGCCAGGGCCAGCATGGCGCTGCGGTAGTGGGCAAAGCCATAGTCAAACAGGGCGGCGTGGTCTGCCCAGTCGTTGGGATCATTCAGCGTGACGGCGATCAGGCGCTGCCCATCCCGCTCCGCACAGGAAACCAGCGTCCGCCCCGCCCTGTCCGTGTAGCCGGTTTTGAGGCCAGTGCAGCCCTCATACCGCCAGAGCAGCTTGTTGTGATTGGTGAGGGTGCGCCCTGCCACCGTGATGGAACGGGTACCCACGATCTTTGCCAGCGCTTCGTGCTCCATCACCACCCGGGCCAGGGCAGCCATGTCGGCGGCGGTGGAGTAGTGCCCCTCGTCATTGAGCCCGTTTGGGTTTTCAAAGTGGGTGTGCTCCATGCCCAGCTCGGCGGCCTTGTCATTCATCCAGGCCACAAAAGTGTCCACGTCCCCGGCGCAGAAGCCCGCAATGGCCACCGCCGCGTCATTGCCCGAGGCGAGCAGCAGCCCGTAGAGCAGCGCCTCCAGCGTCAGCTCCTCCCCCGCCTTCAGATACATGGAGGAGCCCTCCACTCCGGTCCACTCGGGCCGGATGGTGACTACCTCGGACAGATCAGGGTGAGATTCCACCGCCACCAGCGCGGTCATCAGCTTGGTAATGCTGGCAATGGGGCGCTCCTCCTCCGCGTTCTGGGCATAAAGGACCCGGCCGCTTTCCCCATCGATCAGGATGGCGGAGGCAGCCGAGATGCCGGGCCCGGCGGCCCGGACGGAGGGACAGAGCAGAACAGCCAGTGTCAAAAGGACGGCGGCAAACCGTTTCAAACAGCATCACCTCAGGGGATAGATGCTGCTAGTATGCGTGTCAGCCCTGGGATTTATCCTTGTCCTGCTGCTTCTCGATAAAGCCAGTGACCTTGTCAATCACATCGGGCACCATCTCTACCACCCGGTCCACGGCGGTGCCGGGCGGAGGCGCTACGGGCATCAGGCGCACCGAATCCCCCTTGACAATCAGGAAGGCCACCGGGGACAGGTTCATTCCCGCGCCGCTGCCGCCGCCGAAGGAGTTGTCGTCCTCCGGCTTCTGGTTCTTGGAGGTAAAGTCGCTGCCGCCGGAGGCGAAGCCCACCGTCAGCTTGGAGATGGGAATGATGGTGATCTCACCGGCCACAATGGGCTTGCCCACAATGGTGTTGACGTCCGCGATCTCCCGGAGCTTCTGCATAGTGGTGGTCATCAGATCACCGATGGGATGCTGCTTTTCCATACGTTAAACCGCCTCTTTCTGCTTGCTTGTCGCCGGGCTCCCGGCCTCGGCGCGGTACTTGGAGAACTCTGCCAGAAACCGTGTGGTCAGGCGCAGGCCCAGCGCCAGCGCCTGGCCGGCGGTCAGGGTGGCCGCCGCGTAGAGATAGACGGAGGGCCGCTCCGCGTCAAAGTCCACCCGGGTGCGCAGCCTCCGCTCCTTCACGTTAAAATTCTGCTCCACCAGCGGCCAGATCATACCGATAAATGCGTTCGCCCCGCCGAAGCACAGGGCGGCGGCGGCGGGGTCCGGCGCCGCCGCGGTAACTTCAAGCTGGAACACATCGATGCGCAGCTTGCGCCGGAAGCGCCCCGCCGCCTCGGCGATCAGCGGAAGAAACCGCTTCACCAGCGCCAGCGGCCCGCCGCCCAGCTCCGGCTGCGGGCGTTCCTCCCGTTTTTTCTCCCTTCGGGACGATTTCCCAGCCTTTCGGCGGGGCCGCTTCGGCTTTCTGGGATAGAGCATCAGGCGCAGCGGCCCTACCTTCAGCTTGAGCCGCAGTCCAGCGGCGGAGTACTCTGCCAGCGCGCCCAGTCGCACCAGGCGGAGGAGCGCCCCCAGCGCCAGAAGCACCGCGCCCAGGATCAGGATTGCTTTCATCCAGCCCTACGCCTCCTCCTCGGCCTGTGCTATCTCCCGGGCCGCCTGAAGCAGCTCCTCCTCGGTGACCTCCTCTGTCCCCTCCGCGGTCTGGGCGGCCTGAAGCCGCTCCACCGCCGCCTGCATCTCCAGGGTAAGCTGTCCGTCCTCCGGGGTGGTGTTGGGCAGCTCGGGCAGCTCATCCAGATTGGACAGCCCAAAGGAGCGCAGGAAGGTCTGGGTGGTGCGGTACTGGATGGGGCGGCCCGGCACGGCCAGGCGGCCGCACTCCTCGATCAAATCCCGCTCCAGAAGCAGGCTGACGGTGTAGGAGCTGTCCACGCCGCGGATCTGGTCCACATAGGCCCGTGTGGCAGGCTGGTAGTAGGCGATAATGGCCAGCACCTCCAGGGCGGGCTGGCTCAGGCGGGCGGGCCGCCGACTCTCAAACGCCCGGCGGATGCAGTCGGCAAACTCCGGCGCAGAGCAGAGCTGATAGCTGTTGTCCAGCCGCACCAGGCGGATGCCACGCCGCTCATAGCGGTAGGCATCGGCCAGGCGTTGGCACACGGAGTCCGCCGTGATCCGGTCGATGTCCAGCGCCAGACACAGGCGCTCCACCCCCACCGGCTCCCCGGCGGCAAAGAGGACCCCTTCAATGGCGGATTCAATTTCCTTCAATTCCATAGTATACCCTCAATCTGCCGTTTTCTCCCCATCGGTGGTCAGCTCCAGCTCTCCCCCGCCCTCCTCGGTACAGGTCACGGTGCAGTCGCTCTCCGTGCCTGCCAGCCGCAGGCGGCGGGCCTTGCACAGCTCCAGCACTGCGATAAAGGTGGCCACCACCTCCGAGCGGCTCCGGTTGCCCTTGAACAGTGCCCGGAACCGGGTCACACCGAAGCGGCTGAGCCGCTCCAGAATTTCGCCGGCCTTGTCCGCCACCGGGTAGGGCTCCCGGCCCACGATGCCCTCGAAGGCCGCCATGGGTGGCGGGAGGCGGTGGTCCACCCGGGCCAGCACCGCCGTCATGGCACGCAGCAGATCCTCCGGCTTGTGGACGTAGCGGTAGGTCCGATTAACCGGCAGGGCCTCGGGCACCTTGGGAATATAGTCCCGGCCGATGGCGTAGCGGTCGGACAGCTCTGGCACGATGGCCTTGATCTTGGCAAAGTTTTCGTGGCGCTGGTGCTCCTCCAGAGAGGCAATGAGCTGTTCCATCTCGGAGATGGCCTCCTCGTCGTGGATGGAGAGCAGCATCCGCGTCTTGATGAACACCAGGTGGGCCGCCATAGTGACAAACTCGCTCGCCACCTCCAGATCCAGCCGCTTGCGCTGATCCATCCACTCCAGATACTGGTCTAGGATCAGGGAGATCTGGATGTCCTTGATCTCCATCCTGTTCTTGCTCAGCAGGTGGAGGATCAAATCCAGTGGGCCGTTGAAGTCCTCCATAGCCTCATCCCGGGCCTTGACCACCTTTTCCAGATGAAAAATCGGCGTTTCGATGGTGCCTCACCTCAAAACAGATTTAAAATAGCAGACGCGTCCTGGAACAGCAGCAGCCCGCCCAGAGGCATTCCGGTGAGGGTGCAAAAGCCCTGTAGGACATGGACCATCAGGAAGGACAGGGGCTTGTCGAACACCCCCACCAGCACCAGGAGGATCACCACTCCCATCACATACTTCTCATAGCGCAAGATGGTGTAGTAGATTCGGTCGGGCAGCAGGGCGAACAGGATTTTGGAGCCGTCCAGGGGCGACAGGGGGATCAGGTTGAACAGCCCCATCCCCACCCCCAACAGGGCCATGTTGGACAGGAAGCACAGCACGAACACCGCCGCCGGGCCCAGAGGGGCCAGATGGAACACGGCGGAGCTGACTCCCACCGCCGCCAGGGCGGTGAGGAAGTTGGCCGCCGGTCCGGCTAGGGCGGTAAGCGCCATTCCCTGCCTGGGGTGCTTAAAATAGCGCATATCCACCGGCACCGGCTTGGCCCAGCCCACCTTGGCCACGAGCATCATCAGCAGACCCACCACGTCCAGATGCCGGATGGGATTGAGGGTCAGCCGCCCGGCATTTTTGGCCGTGGGATCTCCCAGTCGCCAAGCCACAAAGCCGTGGGACAGCTCGTGCAGGGTGATGCACAGCAGAGCTGCCGCGGCGCTGATAAGGAGGGTGAGCAGGCCCCACCAGTCCATGTTGTTGAGAAAGTCGGATATGGAGCCCAAGCGTCCGCCCCCCTAGCACAAAGATCGTGTCAATTATAGCAAATTTCCAGGAGAAACTCAAGGAAAAGCGGCGGAGCCCTCCCCTGAGCGTCCGCCGTCCTCTCATACAATGGTGTTGCATAGGATTCCGATGCCTGAAACCTCCACCTCCACTGTATCGCCTGGCTGCATGGGGCCCACACCGGCGGGGGTGCCGGTGGCGATCACGTCCCCCGGCTCCAGGGTCATGGAGGCGGTGATGAAAGAGATGAGCGCCCGCACACCAGTGATGAGCTGCTCTGTCCTCCCCTGCTGCACCACCTGACCGTTCAGTCGGGTGGTGATGGTCAGGTGTTCCGGGTCCACCTCGTCGGTGACGACGGGCCCCATGGGTGCAAAGCCGTCCATATTTTTGCCGCGGGCCCACTGGCCGTCCGCCTTCTGGACATCCCGGGCGGTGATATCGTTGAGGCAGGTGTAGCCCAGCACATAGTCCAGCGCCTCCTCCTCCGGCACATCCTTGGCACGCCGCTTCATTACCACGGCCAGCTCTCCCTCGTAATCCAGCCGCCCTACAAAGTCTGGGGCGTGAACCGTCCCCAGGTGGGCGTTGAGGGCGTTGGGGGCCTTGAGAAACAGGGTGGGCCGGTCGGGGGTGTGGGAGGCATCCAACATGGACTTCATTTCATGGATGTGGTCGAAATAGTTCTTTCCAATGCAGACAATTTTTGTGGCCTCACAGGGAGCCAGGAGGCGGCAGCCGGACAGGGGCAGGCTCTCTCCGTCATAACGGACACCCTCGAAGGGCGGCTCTGTCAGAGTGCGCACCACATCGCCGTGGAGCACCCCCCACACGCCCCTTCCTTCTCGCAGCAGTTTGACGAATCTCATACACTTCCCTCCGCGTGCTCCAGGATCAGATTGAGCAGCTCCTGCTTGCCGTCTCCCTTCTCAGCCGAAAAGGGAATCAGCTTTACAGGCTCGTCCAGCTCAAGAGTTTCCCGGATGCGCGCCAGGTTCGGCTCTATGTCGCTCTTGCGCAGCTTATCCAGCTTGTTGGCCACAACTGCAAAGGGACGGCCGCTGTTCTTGAAAAACTCCGCCATGGTGCAGTCGTCCGCCGTGGGCTTGTGCCGGGCATCCACGATCATCAGTCCCAGGGTCATCAGGGAGTTGTCCGCGAACCACTCCTCCATCAGGCGGCCCCAGCGGGCCTTCTCCGCCTGGGACACTTTGGCGTAGCCATAGCCGGGGAGATCCACCAGGTAGAAAGCGCCGTCGATCAAAAAGTAGTTGATGTGGGTGGTCTTGCCCGGTGCCGCGCCCACCCGGGCAAAATTCTTCCGGTTGAGCAGCCGGTTGATCACCGAGGACTTGCCCACGTTGGAGCGGCCGGCAAAGGCCACCTGAGGCAGGCGATCCCTGGGAAAGTCCCCGGCCTTGGCCGCGGAGCGCACAAACTCCGCCTTCTGTAAATTCACACTCATGTCAATTCCTCACTGTCGGAAGGTGGGTACTTCCCGGCTCCGGGAGCCGGACTCAGGGGGCGGGAGCGCGTCATCCCGAAGGGGGTCGCAGGTCTTCAGCTCCAGCGCCTCGGCCAGCACCGAATCCACCTGCTCCACCGGAACAAAGTGCAGAGCGGCCCGGACGGTGGGGTCGATCTCCTCCAGATCCGGCACATTGTCCGCCGGCAGGAACACGGTTTTGATGCCGCTGCGGTAGGCGGCCATGGTCTTCTCCTTCAGGCCGCCAATGGGTAGCACTCTGCCCCGTAAAGTAACTTCACCTGTCATTGCGATCTCCCGCCTCACCGGCGCGCCAGTGAGGGCGGACACCATGGCGGTGGTGATGGCAATGCCGGCGGAGGGGCCGTCCTTGGGCACTGCTCCCTCCGGGAAGTGGACGTGAATGTCCTTCGTCTTGTAAAAATCCGCCTCGATTCCCAGTTGGGCGGCGCGGCTGCGGATGTAGGACAGGGCGGCCTGGGCGGACTCCTTCATGACGCTGCCCAGGTTGCCGGTGAGCTCTACCTTGCCGGAGCCAGGCACCACGCCCACCTCTACCTCCAGGATCTCGCCCCCCACCTGAGTCCAGGCCAGGCCGTTGACCACGCCTACCTGCTCCGTCCGGGGCAGCCGCTCCGGGTGATAGCGGCGGATACCCAGATAGTCCTCCAGGTTATCTCCTGTGATGTGAATCGACTTTACACCATTTGACACAATGGCCATAGCCGCCTTCCGGCATAGTGCCCCCAGCTTCCGCTCCAGAACACGGACGCCGGCCTCACGGGTATAGCCCCGAATCAGCTCCCGGATGGCGTCGTCGGTCAGCCTGAGCTGGGCCTTTGCCAACCCGTGGCGTTTCAGCTCCTTGGGCAGCAGGTGCCGCTTGGCGATCTGCAGCTTCTCCTCATCGGTATAGCTGGTCAGTTCAATGACCTCCATCCGATCCAGCAGGGGCCGGGGGATGGTATCCAGGGTGTTGGCGGTGGTGATGAAGAGCACGTCGGAGAGATCGAAGGGCACCTCCAGGAAATGGTCGCGGAAGGTGCTGTTCTGCTCGGCGTCCAGCACCTCCAGCAGGGCCGAGGCGGGATCGCCCCGCTGATCATTGCCCAGCTTGTCGATCTCATCCAGCAACAGCAGCGGATTACAGCTCTCAGCCTGCTTGACGGCGGCAATGATGCGGCCCGGCATGGCCCCCACATAGGTCTTGCGGTGGCCGCGGATCTCCGCCTCGTCATGGACGCCGCCCAGGGAGATACGGGCCAGCTTACGGTTTAAGGCCCGCGACATGCTCATGGCGATGGAGGTCTTGCCCACGCCGGGAGGCCCCACCAGGCAGAGGATCTGTCCCTTCAGCCCGGGGGCCAACTGCTTGACCGCCAGGAACTCCAAAATGCGCTCCTTGACCTTCTCCAGGCCGTAGTGGTCGGCGTCCAGCACCTTGCGGGCCGCCTCCACGTTGACTCGCTCCTTGGTGTGCTTGCCCCAGGGCAGCTCCAGCACGGTATCCAGGTAATTGCGCAAAACGGTGGCCTCGGCGGAGCCAAAGGGCTGCTTCTCCAGGCGGCCCACCTCTTTCGTAAGCTTGTCCGCCACCTCCTGGGGCAGCTTGGCCTTGGCGATGCGCTGGCGGTACTCGGCAATCTCGCTGTCGCCGCCGGCACCCTCCTCCCCCAGCTCCTGCTGGAGAACCTTGAGCTGCTCCCGCAGAACATAGTCCCGCTGGCTGCGGGTGAGCTGCTCCCGCACCTTGCCCTGCATCTCCTGTTCCAACTCCAGAATCTCCACCTCCCGGCGGAGGCTCTGGCACAGGCGCTCCAGGCGGCGCACCGGCCGCAGCTCCTCCAGAATGGCCTGCTTGTCCCCCGTGCGCATGGGCAGGTTCTGGGCGATGTAGTCGGCGATGTAGCCCGGATCCTCACTGGAGAGCACCGAGAGGAGCACATCGGGGGTCATCTTGGGAGCCAGCTCGATGAACCGCTCGAACAGCTCGTAGGTCTGGCGGATAAGGGCCTCCGTTCGTGTGGAACGGCGGACCGGCTGTTCCGCCGGAAGCTCCTCCACCAGGGCGTTCAGGTAGGGCGTGGTCTTGGGCAGAAGGCACAGCCGCCCACGGCTGACCCCCTCCACCATCACCCGCACGTTGTCTCCGGGCAGGCGCAGAATCTGGCGCACATTGCAGATGGTTCCAATGCTGTAAAGGTCTTTTTCCTGCGGGCTTTCAACGGCCAGCTCCCGCTGGGCCACCAGGAAAATCGGCTGGCCTGAGGCCATGGACTCGTCCAGTGCCTGAATGGACGCCTGCCGGCCCACATCGAAGTGGAGCAGCATCTGCGGAAAGACGGTCAGCCCCCGCAGGGCCAGAGCAGGCATAGTTTGCTGCCGGTTCAGTTCTTCCATCACACATTCACTTCCTTCCAGGGCAGGGATTTGATGCAGAATGGGGCGAGGGATGCTCCCCCGCCCCACCGGTTCAGTTGCTGTTTAAGAGACATTTCCCTTGGGGGATACGCCCCCCTGCTCCGCATGGAGGGCGGCACCGCCAAGGCGGGGCCGCTGGGTGCGGTCGGGATCGTGCTCAACGGCGGGGGAAACGTGTTCTTTCACGCTCTCAGCCGTAATCGTCACCCGGGTGATCGTTGGATCGGAGGGCACCTCGTACATCAGAGGGGTCATTACCTCCTCCAGCACGGCCCGCAGGCCGCGGGCGCCGATGCCGCGCTCGATGGCCCGGTCGGCGGCAGCCTCCAGCGCCTGGGTATCGAAGTCCAGCTCCACCATGTCGTACTCCAACAGCTTCTGGTACTGCTTCACCAGGGCATTCTTCGGCTCGGTGAGGATGCGCACCAGTTGTCCCTTGTCCAGAGCGTTCAGGGTGGTGATCACCGGCAGGCGGCCTACCAGCTCCGGGATGATTCCGAACTTGAGCAGATCGTGAGGCTGTACCTGCTTGAGCACCGAGGTGGTATCCCGCTCCTTCTTACTCTGGATGTCCGCGCCGAAGCCAATGGTCTTTTTGTTCAGGCGCTGCTCGATGATCTTCTCCATCCCGTCGAAAGCGCCGCCGCAGATGAAGAGGATATTCTTGGTGTTGATCTGGATGAACTCCTGGTGGGGATGCTTGCGGCCGCCCTGGGGCGGAACGTTGGCCACAGTACCCTCCAGGATTTTCAGCAGGGCCTGCTGCACGCCCTCGCCAGACACGTCGCGGGTAATGGAGGTGTTCTCACTCTTGCGGGCGATCTTGTCGATCTCGTCCACGTAGATGATGCCGCGCTCAGCCAGCTCGATGTCGTAGTCGGCAGCCTGCACCAGTCGCAGGAGGATGTTCTCCACGTCGTCGCCCACATATCCGGCCTCGGTGAGGGTAGTGGCGTCGGCGATGGCGAAGGGCACCTTCAGAATCCGGGCCAGGGTCTGGGCGAACAGGGTCTTGCCGCAGCCCGTAGGCCCCATGAGCAGGATGTTGCTCTTCTGGAGCTCCACGTCCTCCCCGCCGCCGAAGTAGATACGCTTATAGTGGTTGTAGACCGCCACGGACAAGGCGATTTTAGCGTCCTCCTGCCCGATGATATACTGGTCCAGCACGTCGCGGATCTCCCTGGGGGTGGGGATCACATCGGGGATGTCCGGCCCGGCCTGCTCCTCGGGATCGTAAGTGTCGTCCAGAATGCTCATGCACAGGTGGACACACTCGTTGCAGATATAGGCGCCCGGACCGGCGATGATGCGGGCGACCTGTTCCTGGTGCTTGCCGCAGAAGGAACAGCGCACGGATTTGCGCTCGTCATTTTTCGGCATGGTTTGCTCCCTCAAGTCTTTCTAAGGCTCAGAGGGAGCGGGGCGTTTGCTTCCCCGCTCCCTCTGTTGGATTTTATCGCGTATAAATGACCTTGTCAATCAGGCCGTACTCCTTAGCCTCCTCGGCGGACATGAAATTGTCGCGCTCGCAGTCGGCTGTAACCACTTCCAGCGGCTTACCGGTGTTGTCCGCCAGAATGTGGTTCATGCGCTTTTTGATAATCTCCAGGCGCTTCAGGTGGATGGCCATATCGGTGATCTGTCCCTGAGTGCCGGCGGAGGGCTGATGGATCATGATCTCCGCGTTGGGCAGAGCCAAGCGCTTGCCCTTGGCGCCGGAGGAGAGCAGAAACGCGCCCATGCTGGCAGCCATGCCGATGCAGATAGTCGACACATCACACTTAATATACTGCATCGTGTCATAAATGGCCATACCGTCGGTGACGGAGCCGCCGGGACTGTTGATGTAAAACTGGATGTCCTTGTCCGGGTCCTGGGCCTCCAGATACAGCAGCTGGGCCACCACCAGGCTGGCCGTGGTGGCGTTGACCTCTTCTCCCAGGAACACAATGCGGTCGTTCAGCAGGCGGGAAAAGATGTCATAGGAACGCTCGCCGCGGTTGGTCTGCTCTACTACATAAGGAACTAGGCTCATAATGAAGGATCTCCTTTAATTTTGATGTCGGGGTGCAGGGCGCCCCACCATCCTACCGCAGACGGGCAGGCTCACAAACAGAGTATGCCCATCGTTTGGAAACTTATTCCTCCGTCTTCTCCACGGCCGCCTCGGCGGTCTCCTCCACCTTCTTGCGGGAGGTGCCCTTGCGGGCGGTCTTCTTGGGCTTCTCCTCGCCCTCGGCGCTCTCCTCCGCCTTCTTCTTGGTGGACTTCTTCTTGGCGGGGGCCTTGCCGACCTTGGCGCTGTCGTAGACCACGTGCTCAGCCTTGTGGTAGCTCTGCTCCTTGCGGATGCTCTCGGCATCCACCGCGGCCTTCACCTTGTCCACATCCATGTGATACTGCTCGGCCAGACGCTTGTACTCCTCCTCCAGCTCCTCGTCGGAGATGGTGATATTTTCGGCAGCCACGATGGCGCCCAGCGCCAGCTCACGGCGCACCCGCTCCAGAGCAGCGGCCTTGGCCTGCTCCCGCATGATATCCATGGTCATGCCGGTCATGGCCAGATACTGGTCAAAGGGGATACCCTGGGCCTGGATGCGCTGGGCCATGTCGTTCACCAGGTTATCGGCCTCATACTCCACCATGGCGTCGGGAATCTCGACCTCCATGTTGTCCATAACCTGCTCCATCAGAGCGGCCTCGAAGTCACGCTGGTTCTGAGTCTCGCGGCGTTCCTTCAGCTTCTCACCCAGATCCTTTTTAAAGTCGGCGAGGGTATCGAACTCGGACACATCCTTAGCGAACTCGTCGTCCACCTCAGGCAGCTCCTTGGCCTTGACCTCGTGAACCTTCACCTTGAAGACAACAGCCTTACCGGCCAATTCGGCGTGATAGTCCTCGGGGAAGGTGATGTTCAGCTCCTTCTCGTCGCCGGCTTTGGCACCCACGAGCTGCTCCTCGAAGCCGGGAACGAAGGAACCGGAGCCCAGTTCCAGGCTGTGGCCCTCGGCCTTGCCGCCGTCGAAGGGCTTGCCGTCCAGGAAGCCCTCGAAGTCAATCACCACAGTATCGCCGGTCTCGGCCGCCCGCTCCACGGTCACCATGCGGGTGGCGCGGTTGATGAAGGGCTTGAGCTCGTTGTCGATGTCCTCATCAGAGATGGCGACCTCGGCCTTCTCAGCAGTCAGGCCCTTGTACTCGCCCAACTTCACCTCGGGGCGGACGGTGACCAGGGCCTTGAAGGTCAGGCCCTCCTTGCCCACATCCACGATCTCCACCTTGGGCCACGCCACGGCATCCAGCTTCTCCTGCTCAATCGCCTGGGCATAGGCCTCGGGGTACAAGTCGTTGATAGCATCCTCATAAAACACGCCGGAGCCGTACATGCCCTCGATGATCTTCCGGGGGGCCTTGCCCTTGCGGAAACCGGGCACGCTGATCTTGCCGCGCTGCTTCTTGTAGACCTTCTCGACAGCGGCCTCGAACTCCTCCTTGCCGATCTCGATCACCAGCTCGACGGTGCTCTTCTCCTGCTTCTCGACGCTCTTGACATTCATGTTGTTTACTTCCTCCTGTCAGCCCTGTCCCGCCGCGCATCGGCGGTATACGGGGCCATCTTTCGCGTTATCCGTTATATACTAGCAGATATGCGTCAAAATTTCCATACCTTTTTTCAATTATTCACAGATTTTTTGCGGGCGAAACCCCACATAGTCTGCGGAGACCAGATAATAGGCCACGTCTCCCTGCCGTCCTTCCACAGCCAAGCGGTGGCTGCCGCCGTGGAGATGGCCGTAATAGCAGCGCTCCACGCCGTACTGCTCCAGCAGGGCAATGATCTCTGGACAGCGGTAGCCCTGGTAGAGGGGCGGATAGTGGAGAAAGCACAGCTTGGGCCGCTCCCCCGCCGCCTTCAGCGACGCCTCCAAGCGGATCAGCTCCCGCTTGAACACCTTCTGGTCGCCGGTCTCCTCATAGAACCAGCCCCGGGTGCCGCACAGGGCGTAGCCCCCGTATTCATAGCAGTTGTTGTGCAGAATGTGGAGGGTGGAAAAGCCGCTCTCCGCAAAAAAGCGGTTCATCTTGGCGGCGGTGTTCCACCAGTAGTCGTGGTTTCCCTTGAGCAGCAGCTTCCGCGCCCCAGGCAGGACGTCCAGGAAAGCGAAGTCCTTCTTTGCCTCCTCCAGACTCATGCCCCAGGACAGGTCGCCGCAGAGCACCACCGTATCCTCCGGCCCCACCGCCGCGAAGCCCTTCTGCAGCTTGTCCACATAGCCCTCCCAGCCCCCGCCAAACACGTCCATGGGCTTATTGGAGGACAGGGAGAGGTGGGTGTCCCCGATTGCGTAGAGAGCCATTCAGCGCAGCATCTCCAGCACCTGGTCCACCATGTGCTCTTTGGTGACGCTCCGGCCAAAGCGGACCGTCTTGTCCTTCAGGACAGCCAAGGGCGCCGGGACAGGTACGTCGGTCTGCTGGGAGAGCTGGTCCAAAATGGCCGTGCCGGCGGCCAGCTCGCTCACGCCCAGGGCGCCCAGCACGCTGTCACAGAACTTGAAGGGGCTGGCGGTGGACACCACCACGGTGGGGGTAGTGTCACCAGTATCCCGCCGGTACTGGTCGAGCACGTCAAAGGCCACGGCGGTGTGGGGATCGATCAGGTAGCGGTGCTCCTGCCACATGCGGCCGATGACCTTCTGTGTCTGAGCGTCGTCGCAGAAACCGGCGGCGAAAAGCTTCTCCAGCCTGCCCTTGATGGCGGGGCTCACCTCATACCGCCCGGACCGGGCCAGCTCCTCCATGTACCCGCGCACCTCGGCGTCATCGTGGTTGGACAGGGAGAAGAGCAGCCGCTCCAGGTTGGAGGAGATCAGGATATCCATAGAGGGGGACATCGTATTGTAGAAGGTGCGGTTGCGGTCGTACACGCCGGTGCACAGGAAGTCAGTCAGTACATTGTTGCTGTTGGAGGCGCAGATGAGCCTGCCGATGGGCACGCCCATCTCCCTGGCGTAGTAGGCGGCCAGAATGTTGCCGAAGTTGCCGGTTGGGACGCAGACGTTGATCCGCTCCCCCTTCTGAATCCGCCCCTCCCGCAGAAGGTCACAGTAGGCGGAGATGTAGTAGACGATCTGCGGCAGGACGCGGCCCCAGTTGATAGAGTTGGCCGAAGAGAGGAAAAAGCCGCGGCCGGCCAGCTTCTCCCGCAGGGCCTCGTCGGAGAACAGGCGCTTGACACCGGTCTGGGCATCGTCGAAGTTGCCTGCCACGGAGCAAACCCCTACGTTGTCTCCCTCCTGGGTGTTCATCTGCAGCTCCTGAATAGCGGAAACACCGTCCTTGGGGTAGAACACCAAGATGCGGGTCTTGTCCACGTCCTTGAAGCCCTCCAGGGCGGCCTTGCCCGTGTCACCGGAGGTGGCGACCAGGATGCACACCGTCTTCTCCTCTTGGTTTTTCACCAGGGAGGCGGAGAGCAGGTGTGGCAGCATCTGCAGGGCCATGTCCTTGAAGGCACAGGTGGGGCCGTGCCACAGCTCCAGCAGGCGCAGATCCCCTGCCGCCCGGACCGGAGCCGGCTGATCACCGTCAAAGGTACCACGGTAGGCACCCTCGGTGCAGGCCTTCAGATCCTCCCGGGAGAAGTCGTCCAGATAGAGCGCCATAATGCGCTC
>ERZ1106973.982-NODE-982-length-29706-cov-3.284173_pt1 | contig 29706 bp, 21 predicted proteins | sample MGYA00403686_ERZ1106973 | MGnify/ENA primary metagenome ERZ1106973 (study PRJEB35170, sample SAMEA104062408) | human gut metagenome | biome: human gut; feature: human-associated habitat; material: faeces | place: Denmark | collected 2012-11-06 ...
TAAATATAAATCGGCTCTGAATAGCTATTAGGTGCCGCCGATGGATCATAAAAATATGCGATAGTAGCATTTTGATACCCCGCTTTACGGAATGCCGCATCTAAATTCGGACGCTCATCTGTAAATGGCTTGTAAGTCTGTTCGTATAAACGATCCGTTTCAATACAGCGGATTTTTTCAAGGCATTTTGCAAGAGATACTCTTTCTCCGTCAACTGCAAATGCATTGGAATTAATAATATTCTGAACTGTTGCATTGATCCCGGCAACCGCCTGATCGCCGTTTGGCTCGGATAGAACGATGGAGCCGGCTGACTGGGAAGAAGCTTCTGCTGATGCCTGCTGTTCCGCTTCCTGAGCCTGAACCTCTTCAAGCGCATACTCAAGAATCGATGAAAACGGTTCGGAATCGGTTTCATAGCCAGTACTCTTTCCATTTCCAGATACATATTCATCCAGGTTCTGTTCGTTTATTTTTACCATTGTTACACTGTCTGTTTGGTGTGTTCCCGTGGTTTGATTAATTTCCTGTATCACTTGTTGGATTTCTGCACTTGTATTGAAATTAAGACTGTCTGCAACATCCCAATTTCCAAGTTCGCTGACTTGTTTACCATCAAACTGATATGCATAAAGAGCATTATCACCCGTGTGAATATACCATGAACCAATTTTTCCAGTAGAAAAATCGAAGATATGGTAAGGCAACGACAGCGAATCTTCGTGAAGTTGATTATCTGAGTACCATATAAATGAAGAAGTCTGGGCAGCACTATAACAATCTGGCATATTTATATTCGTTACGGACATCTCCCAAATGCCATCTCCATTCACATCAATAATAGCAAAATCACCAATTCCGCCGTCTTCCAGAGCCAAATCCTTTTTACTCAACAGATAATTCCGATATTCCGCAATCGCCTTCCTGTTGATCTCATCCACATTTTCCCCAGGATCCGCCGCAGTCGTTTCTTCTACCAGAGTTGCATCTTCACCAGCCCCCTCATCGGATGTATCAGAAGCCTTCCCCGCCTCTAAAATCGCATCTGCCGACGAATCGTTTTTATTTCCCGCGTTTAAGTAATATCCAGCTCCTGCTGCCACGCCAACGGCTGCCACGCCCAGAATACCCAGTGCGATTTTGACACCCAGCATAGAAGATTTTACAGTGGTTCCCGTCTGAACCGCTTTTTCTGCGGCATGAATTGAGGCAGTCGGCTTCTTCTCAGATGCTTTTACCTTCTTGGCTGTTTGGATAGGCTTCTGTACTGGTTCCTGTACTGGTTTCTGCTCTGGCTTTTTAGCCGCGGCACTGTTTAAAGCAGCGCCGCAGCCCGGACAAAACTTAGGAGTTCCTTTTAGTTCTTTTCCACATTTTGGGCAAAACATCTTAAATTCTTCCTTCCTAAATTTATACTTAAAACAGACTTTTTATGATATTCCAAGTTGAGCTTCTCTTTGTGCTAAATAATCCGCGGTTACTTCCATGATATGGTTTCCGTTCGCATCATCTAAATAATATGCATCTCTTCCAATACCATTGTAAGCGCCATTGGTCCAGCTTGATCCATATACAAATTCAGCTTCTCCCTGGGCGTTAAGGCGATAGCAATCCGTACTCTCACCAGAAGAATGCCCGGATGTATAGCTTACAAATAAATTTCCTTTTCGCTCTTGATAACTTCCAGAGAGTGGCAGATTCACTTCCGTTGCTGTATTATTTTTCCATACCCATACACGAATTACTCCATGAGTATTCCAGCTTTCTTCAATACAAAGTTCTGGCACTCCGTCTCCATTTAAATCCACTATATTCCAATCTTCAAATTCATAAAGATCGTCCGCTGCCGCTTCTTTCTGGAGTCTCTGAACAACCTGCTCATACTGCTGCTGAATGGCTGTTTCATTTACTTCAGGAATCCATGCACCATCTGCACCTACCAGATAACCGTCCGGTGTGCGTGTGTTTGCCAGCATGGCTCCGTCAGACCCTACATAATAATTGCCAATCCATATGTTAGATGCCATATAGCCATTTCCATAAAAATAATACCATTTTCCATTGAGCATCTTCCATGTATTAACCGGGTAAGTGCCATTGTCTTCCTGCCACCACCAGCCGATGTTATCTTTTTTCCAATCTGCCGCATATGCCTGCGTAAATGCAGCAAATGACAATACACCCGCTGTTATAAGTGTAATCATTTTTTTCGTCGTTTTTTTCATTTGTCCATACCTTCCTCTTTCATTTTATTTTTTAGGAAATTATTACCACACAAAATTTTTCATTTCTTCCATATCGCGTTCATTAAACTCGTAGGATTGATACCAAAATGGAGAAATGGTTCTCAAAACTTCCTCGATCTGCTCTTTATATACATAACTTTGAAGTTCTGGATTTGGATACAGAGAACTGCGAACAAATTCTCCATATATTAATCCACGCGGAAAATCATGTACCACTTTATCTGGTCCGATGCAGCGGATCACTTCCGCGTCTTTCAGATAAACACGGTATTCATTTCCAGCTTTATCATACGCAAATGCAAAAATTGCAGTTGTTTCTGGCTGAATAAAATCTGTAGAAGCGCTACGTCCTAATGCCGGATTTAAGTGGTAAATTTCGACCGTCATAGTATCTAACCGTGCGATCTGCTTTACCAGGGTTCCGCTCTGTGTATAATAAAATGTATTGCTTCCATCGGTGCTGTAACCCTTAAAAAGGTCTGTCGGCTGACTTTTAGCCTGATACTCCCCTATGTGGGCATTTGTATATGCATAAGTACTACGAATAAAGTCGATCTCATCAGACAATGTTTTTGTCTGAACCACTCCATTTACGACCCATGCGCCGTCTCCGTTGACCTGGTAACCATCTGGTGTAATGACATTCATCAGCGGGTGACGGTTTTCGTCAAAATAATAGCATTCGTAAATACCATCATTGTTGCCATCCAGCCATTTCCAGATATTTGTGGTAGAAACTTCTCCATACCAATACCATTTGTTCTGTTCGTCTAGTTTCCATTTTCCAGCGAATGCGGGCATGGATGCCATTATGGAAAGCATGGCTGAGACGCCTGCAATTTTTAAAAATGTACTTTTTTTCATACCTGTATCCTCCGAATTATTTCTTAAAATAATCATATATTCCCCGATTCTCTATAACAAACATCCCATCTTCAAAACAAAAGGTAGTTTTGGTTGAATCGGTTTCCCGTTCGGTTGGAATCCCTTTAATCCATACAGCATCGGTTCCAGCCTGTCCGGCTTCGTCCGCCCACATCATAAGCTCTGGTAAACTCAAATTTCCTTCGTAGATGGACTGCATATAAATTTTATAGCCATCCACCGTTATTATGATTGCACTTTCAGCTCCTAATCGGTCACGGTCCATATATTCGCCACCTTCCGATTTATAGAAATAGTATGTACCTGCAAAACGGCTGAAATCATTGACGGATGGGTCTGTATAAACGGGAACCTTACGCATGTTGACTTCATCTCCAAAGCATAATGCACCGTCATTGTTTGTGCTTACACTGCTATCGATGAAATGATTGGTTAATAAATAGCCCTGCTCATCAAATCCATAATATTCTGCGATACCATCATTGTTTCCATCGATCCAGTTCCATGAATTATATGGATAAGAACCGTCTGGATTCAAATACCACCAGCCTTTCGGATCTTTTTGCCAGCTGCCTGCCTTATATGCCGGAAATGCATTGTCAGCAAATGCAACTGTAGCTGCCGAAACGATCGTAACGGCTGATAAAATTCCAGTCATAAAAATCTTTAAATGTTTTTTCATGGATAATTACCTCCTCATATAATCAAGTGTTTTTCATTGAAAGTTCCAGGCTTTTCAACCCAATTTAATCTTCTCTTAAATGGCATATTTCCTGACCGGTGCAGCGTCCGGTTAGAAGTTGGCAATCCACTACTTTGAAATCTAATTCATATAATCGGATACTATTCTCCACGATAAGATCGGCCCATGTTGAGCGTTGATTATCATTTGTAATCGGTATTGATTCAAAACGGAGAGACGAATTAATTTTATAAACCTCGTTCACCATATCGCCATAGTATTGCACAACGATATCATTTCCCTGATACTGCATCAATTTTGTATCTACTTCGTTTTCTGAATAAGTATCAATCCGATCCAGCACCTCAACCTTACCATTTTGGATTGTTAAGAGTTCAATTTGAGCAGGCTGTTCATTGGTCTCATCCATTCCTTCAACCGAATTGATCGTCACGGTCAACATATCGAGAACCCCATCATGATTGAAATCTTTTTCTAAAAAAGCCACATAAGGAGTGGCGCAGTCAAATAATCCAGCATATCGGTATAAACGATATTTCTGATATACTTCTACTGCATTTTCTGGCACCGCCACATACCATGAGCCATCATCATTTACCATGTAATCATCTGGTGTCAGCTGACTTTCCAGCATATATCCATAAGCTCCCAGATAATAATTACCTATCCACGTATTCACAGCGTAGTTTGTTGCATCATATTGATACCACCAGCCCATATCATCTTTTTTCCACTCTCCGGCAAATGCGGCGGTTGATGCCAGCATAGAAAGTCCGGCGGCTGCTCCGAGTATCATGGCTGTTCTTTTACCCTTTTTCATATTGTATCTTCCTCCTTTGTATCCTCTTAACACCTTTTGGGTTATTTCATTTCAAACGCTTATACTAGCACGATTTGTCAGAAATCATATTATACAACGCCTATCAGCCAAAATTTCCATCGTACCAGGCTACGATAAATCCCTGCTCGTCAAATTTAACTCCACATCTGGCAGACGGGGAACCATTTTTTGCTATATATTCCTGTAATGTAATTTTAGTTTCTCCGTTCTCATCCCACCATTCGTAAGTTCCATCTTTACGGATATATAATTCTGGAAAATCGGCAATATCACCATAGCGCCCAGAACTTTCTGGCATCCAATATAAATGTGCATTCTTAAGAATACAGTAATCCCCCATATCTACCATACTATCAGCTGTAATGCCAAGACCAGCTTCTGATTCATAAGCTTCTTTGACTGGTAAACTATATGTTTCATATTCGATTCCTTTTTCTTCGGTTACTATGAAATCTCCATTTAACACAGCATCTAACTGCGCTTTATATGGGGCAATGAATGCGGCTTTTTGAGCTTCCTTTTTTTCGGCTTCTTCCTTTTCCTTATTGGTCTCATACCAATGTTCTTTTATTGGATCTAAAATATCTTCTTTTAAGTATTTTACTTCACCATTTCCAGTTGCCATGCCATCATCAGAAAGGTATTTATCTAAATTTTCTTCGGTTATTGAAACAAAATTACCCGTATACATTTTCTCATTTCCAGATATCCGTAATGCATCTTCGATAGTTTCTAATAATTCACTTTCCGTCATAAGCCATGGATTATCTGTAAGATCCCAATGACCAAGTTCTGTTAAACCATTATTTGAATATTGATATGTTTCAACAATATAACCTTGTTTACTGTACCAAGGAATAATTTTTGAGGTTTCTGGACTATATAATAAAAATGGTAGGAAACCATCTTCTTTTAGGACATTATCTTGATAGTATAAAAAAGCTATACGCATTGCGGCAGAAGTAAGATACTCAGCATTCGAATTGTCTGCAAATAATTCGAATATCCCATCTTGATTTAAATCTACAAGGCAAAAATCGCTAAGTTGTCCTTCTTTACCTGATGATTTCATTTCGTCAGCTAAATATTTTCGATAAGCCGCAACTGCCTTCCGATTGGTTTCTTTTGTTTGCAGCGCTTCAGCACTTTCCGTTGATTCTTCGGTGGAATCTACTGCAGATTCATCCAGTGTCCCGTCGGCTGTACTTGTAGAACTTTCGTCTCTATCTTCACCGCTCTCCTTCTCCGCCACAACCGCTTTCCCAGCTCCCCAGTTATGCCCCATATGCAGTCCCACAGCCCCAACACCTGCTGCCAGACATACCCCGGCGGCGCCGATGGCGATTTTTGTAGTCAATCCGACCGCACCGGCTTTGGCAGCCGTGGAGGCTGCCTTATGTACCGTATGGGATGCAGTGCGGTGGGAAGAATGCTTCCCTGATGTATCATTTGTTTCATTGAAGGATTGATTATCCATTCCGTTCATATCCATCTGTGCACCGCAATAGGTACAGAATTTGGAAGGTTTTATCTGTTCTCTTCCACATTTTGGACAAATCATCTGTTTTTCTCCTTTTTCATACCTGAGCGGCAGGCGAATGATTTATAAGTGTAATCACTATTTATCGCTATGCCACCATGTTTTATCTTCAATATTGCTGTAATACCGCTGGTTCGGCACGATAACTCCGTTTCGGATCTCAAATACCTCCCAAATAACACCAGGGCGGTTGGTCGGAACGGTGAAGGTCGCGCTTAAACCATTGGAGGTATAGACGTTTACGACCGCCCCCGAATTGGACATATCATAGGAAGTCGGGTTATTACCGGAGCAATCGGTAAAGTCGGCAACATAATATTTGTACAGACCATTTTTCAGCACCGGGATCGTCATCGTCTCCGGTCCGTAGCTGTCGGTATCATCGACGTCAAGGTTATTCCCAACGGCATCCTGTTTATTTCCATACCAGATATGATATGTGTCGTCCCCAAACGCGCTGTCATATGGGGTAAACAGGTGCGAATCGAGATCATATGGCGTTTCGCCCCAGGTCAGCACGATACGCACTTCGCCGGAGGCCAGCTTCGGGGAGGCGTTGATCTGCACGTCGTTCATGCCGGGACGGACCGCGAAGTTATAGTACGTGTTATCATACCCCGATTTTGCCACTTCTGCCGTGTACATACCCGGATCCAGATTGACCGAAAAGATACCTTCGCCATCGGCCGTTCCCTGTGCATCGGCGCTTCCGTTTTTATTGTTAATACCTTTCCGGATATAAACCGTAGCATTGCTCAGGCGTTCCATGCCTTGTCCGTTGGCGGCATAGTTGAGTGCATCGAACAGCCGCAGATTGACGGAAAAGGCGCTCTCACTGCTCTTAACCATGTAAACCGGATTCTGATAATCAGACAAGGTCTGACCGCTGACAACGATTCCGAAAATATTGACCGATACGCAGGAGTCATAGGAAACGCGGATCGTATAACTGTATTCATCGGACGGAACCGCGATCTGGTACAATCCGTTTCTGTCCGTTTTCGCTTTGAAGAGGTTTTCCTGATTATTGCCGTCCGTTAAGAGAACATCCGCATCCGGAAGCGGGGTTCCATCCTCGTTATAGACATATCCGGTGATCTCGCTCAGTCCCTCGGCTGCCAGAACGATGTTATAGGTATTGTAAGCAGCGTTGATCATCCGCTTTTCCATCGTGTCGTAGTTCGCCTGCTGCTGTGCATCCAGGGACGAATAGAGATGGACACTTCCCGCCGGATTTGTTCCCTGCTGGGCGGATTTCTGCCCGATCACATAGTTTGTCTGGACGCCGCCGGAGACAACGCGCCATTTAGTCATGCAGTCATTGTAAAAATAGTAGCGCTGTCCGTCTTTCGTCGGAACGGCGTAGGACGGCACATAGTTGATGTCATTACGCACAAAGATAAAGCTCACTTTTCCGGCATCATCGTAATAATAATCGGTAATCTCCAGATGATCGCTGAAATATTCAATGCTGACAATCTTATTTACCTTGTTATTTTCCGGATTTGTATAGATTTCGTACTCCATCTTATTTCCGGTTGCCGCATTCTTCATCATTTTTTTGCTGATGGAATAGCCGTTGATTCGTCCATCATTGGCACTGTTCGGATCGACATCCTCCAGTGTATAGAACAGCGTCTTATCCCACGCATAATTGGTATCGCGGGCGCCCGGCGTATAATTTTCGGCAAATACGTCGATCATCAGCTCCTGACCGGCGGCGGAACCGGTGTTGTATTTTGCAATCTTCTTTGCCAGATCGCTGTCTGACAGTGCAGCTGCCTCAATGGCTGATTCCTCCTCGGCGGATATAGTTTCACCGTCGGCGCTTGTCTCCGATATCTGCGTTTCATCACTGGCAAGAGAAGTTTCGGATTCACTGGAAGCATTCTTTTTCGATGCATACCATTTTCCGGCTGCCATACTGCCGCCCGCCACACAGGCTGCTGCTGCAACCCCGGCAACTGCCAGAAGGATCTTTTTGGGTCTGTTTCCTCTCGGAGAATTCCCGCTGTAAGGAATTTCTGGTTCATTCAGTGATTCCTGCCCTTTTTCGTATTCGGCTTTCTCCGACAATAACGGCTGACGATTCATCTGTGTCTGGTTCTGGTACATTGGCTGATTTTGGTAAGCTGGCTGCTTCTGAACCGGCGGTGCCTGAGTCGATGCACCAGAAGACCATTCCGCGATCGCTGCGCCGCAGTAGGTACAAAACTTCGGAGTACCTTTCAATTCTTTTCCACATTTCGGGCAAAACATACTTGTTCTCCTCATTTATTTATCGATTGTTCTTGTCAAAATGCTGATAATCTTTTGGATTTCTCCAGTCGCCACCCCACTGGAAGCCATATTTGGTAAATATCTGATAGGCTAAGTCACTGTGGGTGATCACGTGCGGCAGACCGGTTGACCGGTCGATATAGTCATTGGCATTGGAATGCGACCACTTCGGTGAGCCAGTTGAGTATGATACATAAGGGTTCTGCTGTGGGTTTAAATCAATCGCTTTTCCATATGCATGATTGGAAAGTTTCTTTCCGCCGGTAACTGCCCGGAAACAGAACGCAGAGGTATTATTGACATCGATCGAAGCAGAATCCGTCGTGTCCGGATCTCCGGTCCAGTAGTTATCAACAAGATACATCGACTGAATCTGATACTTGGCTTCGAAAAGCTCCTGGAAGATCGCCTTGATATCCGCTTCAATGTCCTTGCTGACGATCATTTCACCCACCTGAATCTGTCCGTTAAAGTTGTAATGCGGCATTTTAAGATAGCGCAGGGAGCTGAGTGAAACGGTATCATTGGCACGGTAGGACTTTCCATTGATCCGGTTGTAGAGGTTATCGCCCTCCTCGATCTCCCAGCTGAAGAAATACTGGCTTAAATGGGAAAAATCGATCTGCGACTCATCCAGAATTGTTCCCGGTGCAAGACCGCTTAAACTCTGTAGGTACGGAGGTTCTGTTTCGGCGGGTTTCGTTTCTGGCTCTGTTTCCTGTGTTTCCGTCTGTGTCTCTCCCTCTCCCGCTTCTTTGATTCCCGCTGCTATTTTGTTTTCATCTTCATCGGAGGCAGTGTCCGTTTCTCTGCCTGCCATCTCGGTCGCTTCTCCCTGTTTTTCACCCATATGAAAGAAGGCGGCGGCAATCGCAATTCCCAGAATAACCAGGATCAGGACGCCCCCGATAGGGAACGTCCTTCGTCCTGTAACTGCTTGTTTTTTTCGGCTTTTTTTACTCATTGGCTGTGTACACTCCTACCTCTGCGATCGCCGTATCATGGTAAGTGGTGCCGGAATATACTTCTTCGACCATCAGGTTCATGCTATCCGCCCATACCGGAGAAGAAAATACAACGACATGTTCTTTCATTTCATCGCTGAAATTTGCCTCGAATACCTGTCCACCCATAGTGATGCGAAGCTTTTTCGGACGGTTATTCTTGATATACCAGTCCTGGGAGCGGTGGTTACCCAGACGCAGGGTTAAAGCCTTGATCGGATAAGAAGCACCGAATCCCGCGGTAATCGACTCACCGATTCCATCATCGGAACGTCCTTCCTGCCAGCTTGTCTCCGGCAGCCCGTCAAATGCACTCCATGCATAATAGATGTGGTTAGCATTGACCATTTCTGCATTGGAACTCTGGGTCGTATTGCTCTGTAAAATGTTCAGTTTCGTCAACCCGGTCAGATCGGGACTGCTGCCGGAGAGCAGGTTAATCGTCGGAGCAGCTGTCTCTGCCAGCGCTTCTGTTTCTTCTGCTGCTTCTGTTACATCCGTGGTTTCTCCGGAACGGTTTTCGTTCTCATCCTCGCTGCTATCATCTTGATCCCAGTCATCCCAGATATCCTCGCTAGAACTGGTTTCTTCAGCAGCTGCTTTATCACTGCCTTTTTGGCTTCCGATGAAAAAGGCGGCTCCGCCGATGGCGATCAGAAGAATCACACCGCCTAAAATCAAGATTACCGGCGATTTTTTCTGTGGCGGTTCTGGTTCCTGTACAGGCTGTCTCTGTACAGGCGCAGCATTTTCAGGACGAGGGCGCTGTGCCTGAGGACTCTGCGCTGCCGCTGTCTGACGGGCTGCCTGCTGCTGCATGGACGGCTGCGGCGCCGTCTGGCTCGGCATCTGCTGTGCCTGCCCCGCCGCCCGTACCGGCTTTCCGCACTTTGGGCAGAATTTTGCTGTATCTTTTATCTGATTTCCACAATTCGGACAAAACATAGATATCCCCCCTTGCTTTAATTCATCCGCGTTCCGCACTTACGGCAGAACCGCGACGGCTGTTCGTACACCTGACCACAGTTCGGGCAGATGAGCACCGGATTTTCCGGCATTGACGGATTGTTGTACACCGGTGCCGCAGGCTGTGCGGTTTCGCCGAGAATCTGCTTTTCCTGTTCCAGAAGTGCTGCTTCGGCTCGCTTCTGTTCGGCAATCTGTCCCTCTTTTTCACGAATCAGGTTCAGTTTTTCTTCCATTGCTTCGGAAACAGGCGTTTCCGAAGCCGCCCAGTTCTGATATAATTCACTGCCCAGCTCCATTTTCAGGGTGTCGATTTCCGTCTGAAGCGTGGTAATATACGTTTTGATCTTATTGATTTCCAAAAAATTTGCAGTTTTTACGTTTAAAATGGTAAGCCCCTTTGAAAATGTATTCTTGATGTCTGCCATATCTCATTCTCCTTTTTATCAATCAATATAGTAATAATTATCTTCGAGAATCCGAACATCCTCGTCCAGTTTTTCGGTTTTTCCATTCTTCCATAGATACAGGTCTCCTTCATACCGGCGGTCGCTGTAATCCTGAAGAAGTGCCATCCGTCCATCGCTTAATGGAAAATATTCGTGAATGTCAGAACCGTATTCAGTCACTTTTGTACCGGAGATTTCCCAGAGATCGGTATCTTTTCCCATCTCAGCTCCAGCTCCCCGCGCAAACAGGCGGTTATTGTTTTTCTCTAAATATCCTACATCATCCAGAAGTTCGCTTCCATCGCAGCGAAGGCTTCCGCGATAACGATCGTAGTTGTAATCTGTAATATAGTAGAGGTGGGAATCATCTACATAAAATGCGTATGAGAGATCACCGTTACTATCACTGAATGCACCATCATAATCATCATCGATGACAACAGCCTCTTTAAGACCATTTTGCGTGTAGGGAATTTTTTCAAGGCGTTCAACCTGGTAGGAGGAGGAACCATCCTTTGTCCGTTCTTCCAACACATCCCGGTAAATAACATGATTGACAGTGTCAATATGATAGTTATATTTACTTCCATATATAACATCCAACGAAGCACCCGGTGTCACGATGCGTGCAGGAACTTCTCCGTTGTAAAAATTGCTATGCAATTTGAAAAATTCCGCAGTTACCGATGAATCGCGTGAAACCTGTGAAAATGAGATGCGCGGCAACTGGTCATAGATAGCAGACACAGCTATATACGCTTTTTCCTGGGTTCTGCTGCTTTCTTCATCGATATAAATACAAGGATCGACGCGGTAAACATAATCGACATTGTCCATGATCCGCTTGCTTTCTTTTCCATCAAACAAGTATAGCTCATAGGTTTCCAGCGGGCTTGCGTTATTCAAGTCTTCTCTCTGCTGCTCTGCCCAGTAATCGTAGTATGATACGCTGTCATCAATCACAAAGTCTCTTATCTCGTAGCTTTTTCCTTTTACCGTGTAGTAAACGCATTTGTTCTGACTGCATGGAAATACTTCTTCTACATCGGAATCAACGCGCTTTGTCTCCATGCCTGTCGCACAGTACAGGTCGGTGTCACTCGTTTTGTAGTAAACCGTGTTTAAATCATCCGTTGTGGATAAAATGTCCGTCACATCGGAATCCAGCTTTTCTTTTTCCCCTTTTCCGCCAATTGCGCTGCGGTAAAGGCGCTGTTCATCGTCCAGCCAGAGAAGGGAAGTTCCATCTTTGCTGACATAGTAGCTGGAAGCACCGGAACATAATTTTTCACTGTCTTCCTTTGTATATAGATATATATCCGACTGATACCCGTTGGAAACGGAATATCCCTTGGTATAGATAATATTATCTCCATATAGCCCTACATGAGTAACGTCGCTGGCGATCTTCTCTTCGGTATCATTCTTTTCGCTGTCCTTTTTCAGGTCTCTGCGATAAAGAGTCCCCTCACTTTCTGAACCATACTTACCCGTGTAAAAAACATATCTTCCATCCGATGAATATGCAATCTGGGAAGTCGGATAAGTGCTGGAACTGTCGCTTCGGATCCGATCGGTCAGTTCTAATGTTTTCTTTCCGTCGGTATAGTACAGTACATTGTCTTTTTCATAGGTAAAACCCTTTTGTGGGCTGCCACCGGAAGTACTGCCGCCCAGTATTTTGGGAACCGCAAAAGCTGCGCCTGCCACTATCACGACGGCTGCCCCCGCTGCAATCCATTTTCCGGTGCCGCCGGAGCTTTTTCGCGGATTCTTTCCATCAGAGACGGGATCTTTTCCTGATGCGTTTATATGAACCGGTGCCTGTCCGTTCAAAGGCGCGCCGCATTCCTGACAAAACTGGTCATCCCCTGCGTTTTTGGCACCACATTCCGGGCAGAACACTGCTTCCACTGTATTGCCTGCTGATTCTGCTGCCTGTTTCATCCCTACCGCCATTCCACACTCCGGACAATGCGCCGCATCATCCGGGAGTGGAGAACCGCAATTTTCACAAAATGCCATATATCTTCTCCCCTTTATCTGTTTTAGTAAGACCGAATCATATCAAAATTGCGATCCAGTTCACGTTCCATGTCAGTCCAGTCCTCCTCATCTGCATCCAGAATATCAATCTGTTTTCCCTTTGGAATTTCCACCTTCTCAGAGAGTGGTTTCAGGAACATGCTGAAACTATCCTGATCGTTCATCCATGTTTCAGTCCATCCTGTGTTCAGCCGCGCTGTATCGACCGCGATTTCGATCGATTTGCCCTTGCTGTAATCAAGAATTTCTCCCCCTAACTCCAGTTTCGCATCATCTATATTTGCTTCCAGCTGAAATTCATCGTCTCTCTTATCATGTTCCAGGGTTAGCGATATACGTGTATCCGACGAATCCTCCGATAAGATAATATCCCAGTCTGACTGCCAGAGATCCTTTGTATTTTTTTCTGCCTTGTCTAATTTAAGACCAAGACGGCTGGACCCGGAATCAGCGGTTATCGTACCATTCATCTCACGGGTTGGAATGGAACCGCCTTCAAAATCAAAAGCAGCGTCAACATCATAGAGATTACCCATATCAATACTGGTTGTAACTTCCAGATGCGCGGCATTTCCTTTTTTATCGACATACAGGATCATGTCGAGATCATCTACGTTGTCGTCAAAGAACTCTTCGATTTCATCGCTGCCGGACTGGATTGCATCTTTTAATTTATCCATCTGCTCTTCGGCCTGGGAATCCGCTGAATCATAATGATTTCCTTCGAGCATACGGATAATTGTTAATACATCCTTGAGCCGAGCCATCTCGTTATTCTGCAGTTCATCATCGGATACCAGATATTTTCCGGCAGTTTTAACAAAATCAGCCAGATCCTTATGGGAAACAACCACGTGATAGCCCCGGCATTTCTGTGATTTTCCGTCTACGGTAAAACGTTTGGAATCTAATTTTTCAACTTCCATCGCATTTTTCAGTGTGTCAGCTGCTTTGGTTGTCTCTTTATAACGGTCGTATAATTCGCTGAAATCAAAATACCGTTTTTTCCCCATAACTGCATCATGGAAGATTCCAGTTACTTCTGCTGCATATTTGAAATCTTCAGACTCGATATTCAGCTGTTCCCCCATAAAGGAAGATTCGACGCGCTTGTCTGGGCGGTTTTGGTAGTCTACTGTGAGAACCGGTGAGATAAGCTCCGGGGCAGCAGCGGCTAACATCTGGTTATCCGCATACAGGGAAAATGTCCCCAGATCCATACCGCCCGCTTTCACAGCTGCATTCAGAAGAGCGGCATCCTTTTTGGTATTTTTCGACAGATTCACATCGACGGCGAGAGAATCTGGAAGACCAAGGCGTGAAAGTCCGTCGAAATCAAGGGAAACGCCCATCGTACAATCTCCGCCCGCTGCCAGCTCCTGCAAATCTTTCAGTCCAAACGTCTGCTCCAAGTATCCGTCATCCATCGTCTCCACGATTCCGGTCATGGCATCAGAGACAATATCTTTTTTGTTTTTCATCAGATGTCCGCCGCCAGCGATGGCAGTGCCGCCCGCTGCCAGCACGATAATTCCAGCACCTGCGGCCGCCAGTGTCTTGCCGTGCAGAAGCCCTTTTCCGGCTACTCCTGCCGCGCGTGCAGCGCCTCTGCCGATTGGGCGTCCGGTGTTTGGATCAAAGCGATCCGGGGCAGCTGAACCGATCGGGAGACCCGTGTCCGGGTCGAAACGGTCCGGGCTGGCTGCGCCCTGTCCAAGGGGAAGACCTGTGTCCGGATCGAAGCGATCCGGGGCAGCGTCCGTTGGCTGACTCTGTCCGAGCGGAAGTCCCGTCTCCGGGTCGAAGCGATCCGGAGCAGCGCCCGTTGGCTGATTTTGTCCAAGTGGAAGTCCCGTCTCCGGATCGAAAAGATCCGGTGCGGCATCGGTTGGCTGATTGTTCCCAAGTGGAAGACCTGTCTCCGGGTCAAAACGCGGTGCATCCTCTGGTTGTGGGTAAATCGGTTCACCCGTTTCCGGGTCATATAAGAAGTTTTCGTTTTGTTCGTTTTTCATACCTGCCATTCTCCTCTTGTATTAATAGAAATAAAAATGATGACCAAAGCCGGGAACCCCATATAAACCATCTATTACACTCTTGTTTTTGTTTCCCCAAGTGTGTCCATCTTTTTCCTGAAAAACATACACCCCGTTTTTTTCGTCATATTTGTATTGTATTTTCCCATTTTTAAAGGTTATGCCACGCTCATTGTCTTCCATAAGCACACCATCAAATAATCCATTTACCAGGTTTATATGTCGCGGATTCGGTCGTTCATTTTCATCATTTGTGCCATTAATACTTCTATAAAAAGTAGCATTTCCATTTGGTGCATCATTGGACCAATCGCAAAGAACTAAATTAGCGCCACCATGTCCGCCAAAATCCATCCAAATACTATTAGTCCCTATTCTTTTTCCATTTTGATAGTTCCCAATATATAACATGGTTCTTGAAAACTCAACATCGCCGCCGTCTATACCGTCCTTCCCGTGACCTATCATTGTAACCTTATAAAAGCCATAGCCTTCTCCATTGTTGGTTGAAGTCCAAACATCTTTTTGCGGAAGTTCAAAATTCTTTTTAGCTTCCCGTGCAATGTTGAGTGCATCTTCATAATTTCCGTTTTGTACCGCAGCTTTTATTTTTTGTACGGTAGAGTCGTCGAACCCTATATTAGGCGATGTTTCTTGCGTCTTTTTCGTCTCGGCAATACTTCCACTTACCGTATTTCCTGTAGTTTGTAAAGTGTTCTTTTTATTTTCTTTTGATGTTTTATGGTTAGATATAAAAGAATCCCATTTGGAAGAAAGGGATTTTTTTACACCTTTTCCTTTTTCTATTGCCCTCTTTCCGCGATCTTGCAATTTTCCAGTTACAGTATTCCAAGTCCCGGCAAAATCAAGCTCAATAGGCAGCTTAAATTTAGAATTTAATATATCATTTACAGCGGAATCGATTTCACCCTGTAATTCTCCTTTTACTTGTTCTAAGCCCCACTCACCCAGCTCCTTATTTACCGCTTCTTTGTCTCCGTTATAAAGTAACATTCCAATTTTTTCCCCACGATAAAAGAAATTCTCAATATCTTCAAACGAACATCCTAAGATTCTTTCCTTCTTTTGTCGCAGAATTCTTTGTTTTATCCCATCCAATCCAATCAAAGAACATTTTCACCAAAGAAGTTCCCTCTTCTGAATCCTTACTTTCATTCACATAAACCGTTTTGGTAGGTGTTTTTTTTTCGTCTTCTTTACCAAATTTATGAGCGGAATTTTTTTTCGAATTTTCATCTCCATTACCAAATCCGCGATTTTTTTTCGAAGAGTCTTCATAAGAGTCTCTAGGATCGGAGTCATCTCCATAAACATGAACAATTTTATAAAAATTACCATTTTCATCTTGTCCTAAACCTGTAAGCGTAGAGGCAAAACTAATGTGTATACTAAATAAGCTAAAAAGAAATGCTGTTGCAAGGATTTTCATTATTTTATTCTTTTTAATTGTCAGCATCTATCTCACCTCCCTCTGTCGAGTTGTTAATCAATGTTTCAAATTCGGTCTCTAAACCATCTTTATCGGTTAAGAATCCTAAAATCGAACTTACTTTCCTATCTTCATCCCGTTTATCAATGGTAAACGCAATTTCATGATTTTCTTTGCGCAAAATCATTGTTTCATATGCAGAGGTATCATCACCATCCAGATTGCACCAGAGTAGAATTTTTACAGGTATCCATTGATCTTCAATCATTTGATTGGCATATGAATCTGCGTTTCCACCAGGAACAAAATCAAATACAGAGACCTCTTCCGATCGGCTTTCTACGCCAACTACTGCCCCATTATCATCACATAAAATATTGGCTGAACCGTTGTCCCATTCATCACGAAAGGATTTTGTGATTTTTTCTTCCGCATCCTGTGATGTCATTTCTAATGCATTTGATAAATCGGATGAACTGGTTTTCTGTGTACACCCGCTTAGTAAAAGACATATTCCCACTACAATATATACAATTATTTTTTTCATACCTTTTTCCATTTCCCTTTACCACGTACTTCCCGTTATCTCAGCACTATACAACTGCCGTTTTTCATCCAGCGTCAGACTTCCGGCATACTCCGAAAACTTCCACTTGCCATCGCTTCCTTTTCGAAGGATATACTCCGGCTTCTGGTTGACTTTCGCCCATGCTCGCACGGTGGTGGAATCGTCCAGATTGGAATAGCCGCGTGCATTCAGGTAGCTGATGATATCGGCTGCCATCGTCCGCTGGCTCTTTCTAAGATCTCCCAGCACCTCATCGTAAACTACGTCATAATTTTCGTTTGCTTTTAAATGAATCGTATTTTCATCTTCCACCGTCACACTGGTTACCTCATAGTCCATCAGCGTCTCTTCGGCTACGTTGGAAAATCCGCCGGTTACCTGCTTCTTCATCTGCCACTGGATTGACCATGTGTTGTCGGCTGCCACCGTATTGTCTACATATTGTTCGAGCTGCTCATAGTGATGATTGTTCATATCTATGATGTAGCTTCTCAGATAACTTCCGAGCAGCGATTCGAAAAACTCATCGCCTGCTTTAATGTTCATCTCGCTTTCGCCGCCCTTGCTACCATCCTGTACATAGACGGAGACATCCCGGGTGTCAAGAATCGTTTTTGCGTCGTCCACTTCGTACTCTACGACGTAGTACTCTTTGATCTGACGGTAAATCTGGCTGTAAAATGCGTTCATATCTGCATTGAACTGTGCCATGTTTTTAAAGCTTCCGCCGGATGCCTCGGCAATCTGGCGGAGTTCTGCGTCTGCGCCGGAGGTGGAGGTATCACCGATTCGCACGATGAAGACCGGAATCCGGTATCTCGATACGACGTTTACGACATCCTGCGCCGTATTGTAGCTGTGTTCATCTATTCCGTCGGTAAATGCAATGACGCATTTCGCACCTTCCTGACCGGAAACATCCTGTACACCGTAGATAATCGAATCATAGAGTTTAGTTCCGCCATATGCAGCATAGCTGCTGATCTCGGAATTTAACCGTCCGGCATCGGAGGTGAAATAGCCTGTTTTATCGATATCGCTGTTAAACGGCGTCAGTTTGACGCGGTCGCCTGCACCGAACTGTACGGTGTCGATGAAGTGATGCATAACATCCTTCGCTGCTTCCATATTTCCATTCTGCATGCTTCCGCTGGTGTCCGCGAGAAGATCCATGTTTAAGCCTTCGTTCTCGTTCATCAGAACGGCTTTCTCCACGGAACGGCGCAGGAAATCGCCGGTGGCTGCATCGCGCTCCGATACGTAGAACATATTCGGAGCCAGATTTTTAACACTTTCCCCGCTGCCTGAATCGCGGACATCCAGATACAGGCGGATCTTCGGAAATTCCGAAAAATCGTACTGAACGACAGATACATCCAATCCCGTTTTTTTGGCTGCTGCCTGTGCGGCGTATTCCTTCCACTCAGCTGCAAGAGCTTCGAATTGTTTGTATTTGCCATTCTGAATCAATTTTTTCGCCTGTTCTGAATACTTCGACATCTGGGAAAGCTGTTCATCCGTCGCATAGCCCGGATCCTGTGCGGTCAGCTCTTCCAGTTTTGATGTCTCTTCGCTGTCCAGCCGGGTCTTGACGGTTGCCTCAAAATCTGCCATCTGCTGGACAAATGTGATCTGTCCCTTATAGTCGGATTCCTGCATCTGTTTTCCCTGATCCAGAAATGCATTCAGTTTTTCTTTTTCTTCCTCCGTCAGCGGGCATTCCTGAAGGACGGCTTTTTGTTCGGACAGCCATCCATAGAGTCCGCCGCTGGCTTCCACCAGACTTGCCAGTTCTTTCTGCTGGCGGACAATGGTTGTATGATGCTGATACCAGGCAAATCCGCCGCCCGCACCCGCCAGGACGAGGACAGCTGCGGCTGCCGCCCAGATTTTCTTTTTAAAAGATGAGGATTTTCTACGTCTGTGGGGAAGATTTCTTGATTCTCTGCCATAGTCTTCCTCATCATCGCCGTCTGTATCTTCGCTATCTTGACTGTCTTCATCCAGGGTAAACGCGGTATTCTGCAATTCATTTCGTGCTGCATCCGGCGACACCATCTGGTTTTCTATCGTCTTTATCTCCGATGCCAGGTTGTTGGAAAGATGTTCCATCTGTTCCTCGTCCGAAATAAAACCGAGCTTCTTTTCTATCTCCGCCAGGGCAAGGGTGCTGATGTATTCCGGATATTCCGTATTTTCATAGAGTGCCAGAAGCCCCCGCTGAATCGTCGCTGTATTTAGGATTTCCGGAAATGTCTGTTCTGGAACACTGCTTCTAAGCCGCGTCAGAAGTCCCTTTTGTGCATAATAAAGCCGTGTCTCGACAGTCTGTCTCTGGCATCCAAAACAGTCTGCCAGTTCATCAAATGACAATCCGTCCATATAGAAGCCCCAGACTGCCGTCTTCTGGAGCGGCGGCAGCTGATTCAATGCTTCCGCCAATACCGGGATCAGGCTGTCATCGAAGATCGCGCTTTTATCTTCCTCCGGAAGGGTCGGGGCATTGCCTGCATGAACCGAAGATACCGTTCCCTGTCTGGCTGCCAGAAGCTTTTGTCCTTCTTTCAGAATCCAACTGGCCAGCCATCCATCAACCTTTTCTTCCGATGTGGGTATTGCCTGTGCTTTATATAAATCCGTATAAAATGTCTCAACAAATTTCCATGCTTCTTCGTCCTGCTGGACCATCGTCCGGGCATGAAAAAAAGCGAATTTACCGGTCAACCGGTAAAGCTCTTCCAAAGCCTTCTGGTCTCCCGCGTAAAATCGCCGTAATAATCCCGTAATCTGCTGCTTGTTCATTCCTTTGTCCTCCGTATGGTTCAATAAAAAAGGCTGAAAATACCGATTTATTTCCAGTTATTTTCTTAATTTAATCTTACCATATACAGAAGGTTTCTTCAACAATTTTCAATGTTTAACAAAAAGATTACCAAATAATTTATTGTTTCATGAAAATAAACTAGCAATTTTCACCAGTATCTCCGCCGTCTTCTGAAGCGAATCCACCGGAATAAATTCATATTTTCCATGATAGTTATATCCGCCGGTGCAGAGGTTCGGGCACGGGAGCCCCATGTAGGAGAGGCGGGCGCCGTCGGTGCCGCCGCGGATCGGAATGACCTCCGGCTCGATGCCGCAGGCTGTCATCGCCTCTTTGGCGATATCGATCAGGTACATGCACGGCTCAATTTTTTCTTTCATGTTGTAGTAGCTGTCCGTTACTTCGGCGATCACGGTGCCCTTACCGTATTTGCGGTTCAGGAAATCGGCGGCTTCGGCGAAAAATTTCTTTTTCTGTTCAAATTTTTCATGGTCGTGATCGCGGATGATATAATTTAACTGCGCCTCTTCTACATTTCCGCTCATTTCATCCAGGTGATAGAATCCCTCGTAACCTTCTGTGTACATCGGATTTTCGAAGACCGGCAGCAGGCTCTGAAATTCCATGCCGATGAGAAGGGCATTTTTCATCTTGAGCTTCGCATCACCCGGATGGATGCTGGCTCCCTGAATCCGGACTTTGCCGGAAGCGGCGTTGAAATTTTCATATTCGATCTCGCCGATCGGACCGCCGTCTACCGTATAAGCAACCGCTGCACCGAAGTCTTTCACATCGAAACGATCCGCGCCGCGTCCGATCTCCTCGTCCGGCGTAAATCCAATGCAGATCTCTCCGTGCGGGATCTCCGGGTGGCTCAGGAAATATTCTGCCATCGTCATGATCTCCGCCACGCCTGCCTTATCGTCGGCGCCCAGAAGCGTGGTTCCGTCGGTTACGATCAGATCCTGACCTTTTAAGTCGGCTAAAAACGGAAATTCTGAAACTTTCATGACAATTTGTTTTTCTGCATTTAATACAATATCTTTGCCGTCATATGCCTGGACGATGCGCGGCTTTACGTTTGTTCCGGTTAAGGACGGCGCGGTGTCCATGTGGGAAATGAAGCCAAGTGCCGGGATGGTGGTTTTCTGTCCAACACCGGATGCATCGTGAGCAGAGGTACTGCCTGTATTATCCGGAATGCGTGCAAACACGTATCCGTACTCGCTCATCCGCACATCGGATGCACCCATTTCTTCCAGCTCGCGTTTCAGCTCATTGGCTAACAGAAGCTGTTTTTTTGTGCTCGGGCAGGTGTCATTTGCCTCGTCTGACTGCGTATCATATGATACATATTTCAAAAATCGTTCTACGGCTGTTGTCATGAAAAATCATCCTCTCTTTCTCCTAAATCCCGGCTCAGCGGTTCCAGATAATGGACTAATATATCCCGGTGGCTTTTGATGCGCCACGTTTTATCCATTTCCTCATATGTAAAACTCTTTCGTCCGCCCTGCTGCATCCGCTCCCAGTATGCGTCCAGATGGAAAAATGGCAGGTAGTAAAGTTCATCCCTCTGTGAAAAATATATAATTAAGAAAGCAATCCCGCCCTGCTCTTCAAATTCCCGCATAAATGCGACCTGATGCGGATGGACGTTCTGCAGTGGAAATGTATCTGCCGCGCATTCTTTCGCATCAAAGCAGACCGGGACGCCCTGAATCGCGCCGATGTAATCGACGGTACTCTTCTGGTCGAAATACGCCAGCGTGATATGGCGGCTGGTTTTATCGATCGAGACGGGTGTGATCGGCGTCGGGATTTTCTGGATCAATGCCAACTTTTTCTCACGGTAAAGATCGTTTGTGTGGTTTATCATATCCTCCAGGGTTGAACCACGAAGTCCCCGGCTGTTCCAAGTCCCCATGTTGTTGCTCCTCCACTTATTTTTTTGATTTTTCGCACAATTTAAAATTTACGGGCGATGATTGGCTGGGCGTTTTGGAGCTGATTTCATCATCTCTTCCATCCGTTTCATCTCCGCTGGCATAGGCGCGGTAAATTCTTTGCCCGCCAGATATGAAAGCGGCCCGGAGATCGTTTCCGGCATTACCAGCCGCCATGCGTGAAGCATCTGCGAGCGGACGCCGAAGCGTTTCTTCACTTCCTCATTGACCCGGAGATCGCCGTACTTCGGATCCCCGGCGATCGGGTGTCCGATGGAAGCCAGGTGGGCGCGGATCTGGTGGGATCGTCCGGTGATCAGATGAACCTCCAGAAGGGTATATCCATTTCCAGATACCAGCGGTCTGTATGCAGTCCGGATCGGCAGACTTCCAGGGGTCTCCTCTTTTCGGATCGACACCTGATTCGTCTTTTCATTTTTCGTCAACCATCCCTCGATCCGGGCTTCGCCTTTTACGATTCCCCGCACGACGCAGACATAATATTTTCCCAGACTCCGATCCTTGATGACTTCGGACATGATCTGCAGTCCCGGCAGGGAACGTCCAGCTGCCACGATGCCGCTTGTGTTGCGGTCGAGGCGGTTGCAGACGGACGGGCGGAAGCACGCCAGTTCCTCTTTCTTTAATTTGCCGGAATCCAGCAGATAGTCGATCAGGTATTCGACCAGCGATTCATCCGTCTCTTTCGCTTTTTGGGACAGCATTCCAGATGGCTTATTGATCAGTAAAATATGTTCGTCCTCGTAGACGATATCGAGCTTTTTCTTTTGAACCTTCTGAATCTTCACTTCCGAAAATTTCTCGATCGTCTCCTCTGCCAGAAACAGCTTGATCTCATCGCCCTCGGTCAGATGTTCGGAACCGTCGCATTTTTTTCCGTTCAGGGTAATATTTTTCTTCCGCATCATTTTATAAATGAAGCTTTTTCCCGCCAGATTCAGATATTTTGCCAGCAGCTTGTCCAGGCGCTGCCCCGCCTCATTTTTAGATACTGTCAGCATCCGCATGGCTGCCGCCTCCCTTTTTTACATCGATAATCCTTTTATTACGCGCACGCCGTACTCTACAGTTCCATCGTCCTCATACTCTGACGCCGGTTTCAGGCTGTGAATCCGCTTGTCAAAGGTGCTGCGTGAGGTCACGATTTTCAGGTTCGGATCCAGTTTGTTGGCCTTTAACAGTTCATTTAAACCTGCCTCCGCGCGCTTTACATTCAGCTTTGGATTAATGCAGTACACATAGATGCCGGTCGGGTGAACGACGGTCACATCGGACGGAATCACATCTTCCGGTGTCGTCAGAACCAGATCATAGAGAACTTCAAATTTTTCCTCATACGGCATATATGCCTCATGAAACGCCTGCTCCGGCGTATGGTATTTGAAAATGGCAATCAGCGGGGAAGCGAGATTCGCCGCCGGAAGTACCGTGACGATCGCCATGACCGTCAGAATTTTTTTGACGGAATCATTGTCTGTAAAAGACCGCCCAACCAGCTGTGCGATAATAAATAACGCCAGAAGTGCGATGATAAAAAGCTGTTTCCGCTTGAAATGATTGCGGTAGCCATAATCGCCTTTTTTTATCTTTTTCACGGTGTAAAAATCCTTTCTATCATGTTTTTATTGAATGATACTAGCTTTTTGTCTGATTTAATGGTTTAACGCCTGCATCGCGCGCAGAATCCATTCATGCGGAACTACCTTGCAGAGCACAAAGAATGCCTTCATCCATACGCCGTAAACCGACACGCTTTTTTCCGCCATACAGTCGCGGATGGCAAGTTTTACAACTTTGTGCGGATCTGCCATCACCAGACGCTTATAAAGCGGAATCTCCCCGGTTGTCTCGGCAATGTCGAAAAACTCGGTTTTGACCGGTCCGGGGCAGACCGCCGTCACGCCGATTCTGCGCGGGCGGAGTTCTTCCCGCAGGGCGCGGCTGTAGCTTAAGACAAATGCCTTGGTTGCCGCATAGATGGCAAATCCCGGCTGCGGCAGAAAGGAGGCTGCTGACGCGAACTGGAGAATCCGGCTGTTTTCGCTCATATAGGGAAGCACCATATGCGTGACCGCGCACAGCGCCTTGCAGTTGAGCTCTACCATTCCCGTTTCATCGTCAAGCGGCAGGTTCCCGACCGTTCCGATTTTACCAAAGCCGGAAGCATTTACCAAAAGTTTTACGTTGGGCTTGCGCGCCGCCAGCTCGTTTTCCAGCGTCTCCCGCTGGGATGCATCCGTCAGATCGATGGCGAAACACCGCGCCGGGATCGGCAGCGTCCGTTCCAGCTCCTGCATCCGGTCCATCCGGCGGGCAATCAGCCAGACTTCCTGAAGTCCCGAAAAGCGATCCGCCAGCTGTCTGGCTGCCTCGCGCCCCATGCCGGAAGAGGCACCTGTAATTATCGCAATTTTCATGAGAAATTCCTCCCGTCTCAAGTATGTACGCTCGGAGTCGTTCCTTCATTCCGAGCGTACATACGTTTTATTTCTTCTTGTGCACGTTCCGGATGGTTTTTTTCTTTCCGCTTCCGCTGCTCTTTTCACCTACAGCGCCGCCAAATCCCCCCGCATTTCGTCCATTTCCATTTACGCCGGTCTGTTTGTGCCCGGTCATACCGCCCACAGCCGGTCTTTTGGCGTCTTTTGCACGATTGGCAGCAGCCGGTTTTGCCGTCTGGCTGCCATGATGCGCCCCTTTATATCCGCCAGCCGAGAAATCGCGTCCTTTGATCTGCCGCGGACGGATCAGGCATTTCTTATCAAAACCGATCAGATCCGTTCTGCCTGCCAGACGGAGTGCTTCCAGCACCAGATCATAGTTTTTCGGATTGCGGTACTGGATCAGCGCACGCTGCATCGCTTTCTCATGCGGGTTGGTTGGCACGTACACTTTTTCCATCGTGCGCGGATCATATCCCGTGTAATACATACACGTAGACAGTGTGGATGGCGTCGGATAGAAATCCTGCACCTGCTCCGGCATGTAGCCGAGGTCGCGCAGATATTCTGCCAGTTCGATCGCCTCCTTGAGCGTGGAACCCGGATGGGAGGACATCAGGTACGGAACGAGGTACTGCTTCATTCCCAGCGAGTCATTCATCGCTGCATATTCCTTCATGAACTGGCGGTAAACCTTATTCTCCGGTTTTCCCATCCGTTTTAATACATTATCCGATATATGTTCCGGCGCTACCTTGAGCTGTCCGCTGACATGGTACTGACAAAGCTCCCTCAAGAATGCTCGGTTTTTCTCCGCCAGCAGATAATCGAAACGGATACCCGAACGGATGAAAACTTTTTTTACCTTCGGAATCGCCCGCAGCTTCTTTAACAGGGAAATATAGTCGCTGTGATCGGCATTCATGTTTTTGCACGGTTGCGGGAACAGGCACTGTTTGTGCGGACAGGCACCGTAGGTCATCTGTTTTTCGCATGCCGGGTGACGGAAGTTTGCGGTCGGACCGCCGACATCGTGGATGTAGCCCTTGAAATCTGGTTCCTGGGTCAAAAGTTCTGCTTCCTGAATAATTGATTCATGGCTGCGGGTCTGCACGATGCGTCCCTGATGGAAGGTCAGCGCACAGAAGCTACATCCGCCGAAGCATCCGCGGTTGCTGATCAGGCTGAATTTTACTTCCGTGATCGCTGGAATACCACCCGCTGCATCATAACACGGATGCCAGGTTCTCATGTATGGAAGTGCGTAGACATCGTCCATCTCTTCCTGGGTCAGTGGTTTCGCCGCCGGATTCTGCACCACATAGAGGCGGTCGCTGTACGGCTCAACGAGGCGTTTTCCCGAAAATGGATCGGTGTTGCTGTACTGGGTGTAAAAGCTCTCCGCATACGTCTTTTTATCGGAGGAAACCTCGCGGTAAGACGGCAGACGGATTTCGTCGTAAACAGAATCCAGGTTTTCCGCCTTATAAACAGTTCCCTCGATGAAGGTGATATCCTTTGCCTCGATGCCGCTGGCCAGTGCATCTGCGATCTCCACGATCGAGCGCTCGCCCATTCCGTAGGAAATCAGATCTGCCTGGGAATCCAGCAGAATGGACCGTTTCATTTTTCCAGACCAGTAATCATAATGTGCCAGACGCCGCAGGCTGGCTTCGATACCGCCGAGAATGATTGGCTTTTTCGACCAGGTGCGGATCAGGTTGGAATAGACGATCGTCGCATAATCCGGACGTTTTCCCATCTCGCCGCCCGGTGTGTAGGAATCCTTTGCGCGGCGCTTTTTCGAAACCGAATAATGGTTTACCATCGAGTCCATATTTCCGGCGCTCACAAGCCATCCGAGACGCGGTTCGCCCAGAATCTGAATGGATTCCTGATTCTTCCAGTCCGGCTGGGCGATGATGCCTACTTTATAGCCGTGCGCTTCGAGCATACGGCTGATGATCGCGTGGCCGAACGACGGATGATCGACATACGCATCCCCGCACACGTAGACAAAATCGCAGCTCTCCCAGCCGCGCTTGTCCATATCCGCCCTGCAGATCGGTAAAAAATCATGTATCATTTTATCTTGCCCCCTGTATCAGTTCCCGGTAGTCCCGGATATAAAAATCAGCTAATTCTTTCTTTTCTTCGATCATGGAAAGTGAAAATACGTCCTCGACCGCGCCGACGCGCATACCAGCCCGTTTTCCAGCCAGAATCCCCGCCGGGACATCCTCAAATACCAGACATTTTTCCGGCTGTACGCCCAGATCCGCCGCCACCTTCAGATAGATATCCGGCGCCGGTTTTCCTGCCGCCACCTCACAGGCAGTTGCCACCACACCGAAATAGGAACGGATATCCAGAGAATCCAGCACAGCTGCTACCATATCCTGTGCATTGCTCGTCGCAATTCCCATGCGGATTCCTTTTTTCTTTAAAAATGGAAGAAATTCCGCGACCCCCGGTTTCAGCGGCACCTCATGGCGGTATTTATCGATCGACATTTCAATCCAGATCGCCTTGATCTCATCCAGTGTCATCGGCAGCTGGAAACGCTTTTTAAAATAGATTGCTGTCTCGGAAAAACTCATGCCCTCAATCACCTTCTGGAGATCCTCCGGACAGTCATAGCCGTAACGCTTTAAAAATTCCACGTCGATCGCTTTCCACATCCACATGGAATCGACCAGGGTACCGTCGAGATCGAAGAGGACGGCGTCTACCGTGTTCCAGTTGATTTCAGGAGGTGTGTTATTTTGAGTATCTGACAAATTTTCGTCATTCGATACACAATTTTGTGAGGTTAGCGTTCTTTCTTTTAACGCTCTAATTTCATCTTCCGTCAGCGCCCGGTACTCTCCCGTCGCCAGTGCCTCATCCAGGGCAAGCGGTCCCATCGAAAGGCGTTTCAGGTAAATGACTTCGCCGCCCTCTGCCTCAAACATCCGCTTTACCTGATGAAATTTTCCTTCATGGATGGTCAGGCGCGCCTCGCAGAGGTCTTCTCCTGCGTCGTTCCATTTTTTCTCGATCACAAGCTCTGCCGGCCGTACCGGTGTGCCATCCGTCAGCGTCAGTCCCGCCTGAAAGCGCGCTTCGATTCCTTCTTTCAGTGTTCCCTTTACGCGTGCAAAATAGACCTTATCCACGTGTTTTTTCGGTGCCAGAAGCTCATGCGCCAGCGCACCGTCGTTCGTGATGAGAAGCAGTCCTTCCGTATCAATATCGAGGCGTCCGACCGGGAAGAGGTCTTTTCGCTTTGCTTCATCAATAAGGTCAATGACAGTCTGATAGCGCCCGTCTTCCGTTGCGGAAACGACGCCCTGTGGTTTATTTAACATATAATATTCCGTGTCTGCCCAGCCAACCGGCTGTCCATCCAGTGTAACCCGGGTTTCGTCCGGGAATATTTTCCGGTCAGACTCGCGGCAGACGGTTCCATCGACCAGAACCCGCCCTTTGCGGATCATCTCTTTTACCTGACTGCGCGTTCCCTGCTTCATCTCTGCCAGGAAGCGGTCTAAACGTATACTTTTACCTTGTCCCATCACTGCCACCTCCATCCGGGATTGTATTTATTTTTAAGCTGACCGCCCCGTTTCTGCGCCCAGCCAAGCGGAAATCCATCCACACAGATTAGTACAAGACCATCTGCTGCCTCTTCCTCTGCGGCTGTCAATGTCTCGCCCTTTAAATAGCGGATCGTGCGCTCATCCGAGGCATTAAAATTTAAGTAATTTACAAATTCCTGCATCCGCAGGTTCATTGCCAGCGCCTGGGATGGTTCAAACCGCCCTTTTTTCAGTTCTCCGAGCAGAAGTCCGGTACGCAGACAGCGGAGCGGCTTAAAATAGCGTGTATTGTCGCCTGCCAGCGCTGCCGGGAGGTAATAGATGCGCTCGCTGTCACGGTAGAATTGCTCCGGATTCCAGGCTCTTACCGGAAGCTGGCGCAGAAGCTCAAACAGGGGAGAAAAGTCCTCGGCGGTCTGGTTTTGCGCCACGTTTTTTCCTTTTCCAAACGTTTTCCCTTTCGCTTTTCCGGAAGCCATCTGTCTGGACTTACCGTCTTCCGCCACACGGCACAACCGCGCTTCTATTTCCTCTACCAAAAGTGGATCGCTCAATGCTTTCTCACCGGCATTTTCCAAATCCTTGACATTTGCGTCTGGTTTCTCCGTCCGCTTCTCCAACAGCGCAACAAAATGTCCTTCGCCCTCCAGACGGTGCGGAAACAATCTCAGACAGCCCTCAATGCCACGGCTTCCCTCAAAGCCATATTCCGGTTTCTGCGGCACGACCGCCATCTGCGGATATTTCTCCAGAATATACTCGATCGTTCCCTCGTCCTCGTCCCTGTCAAAGGTACAGGTCGAATAAACCAGTTTCCCGCCCGGCGCAAGCATCTGCACGGCACAGTCGAGAATCTGGCGCTGCAGCGGCGCATAATAATCGGGACCTTTTTCGTTCCAGCTCTTTACCATCGACGGATCGCGGCGGAACATACCTTCGCCGGAGCACGGCGCATCGACCAGAATTTTATCAAAAAACTCCGGCAGGATGCCAGCCATTTTTTCCGGTGCCTCGCTCGTTACACAGATATTTCCCGCTCCGAACATTTCCATGGCGTATTTCTCTATATCCAGGCCGGCTATGGCTGCCAGGGACCTGGCTGCCATCTCATCCACCGGTGTGCAGGTGGGGGATCGGAACAACAGGGTATCCGACACAATGGCGCTGCACAGCAGCCCCGCAATCTTTGGCTCTATCTCCACTTTATTTTCCAGGTACATCTGGTAAATAATGGTGGCTGTGCAACCCAGAGGCTGGTTGCGGAAGAACACCGGAGCCATGGTCTGGACGGTTCCCAGCCTGTGATGGTCGATGATCTCCATGATTTCGGCGCTCTCAATACCTGCCACAGCCTGGCTCTTCTCGTTGTGGTCCACCAGGATAACCTGTTTGCCCTTGGCGCCCAGCAGGTTCCGGCGTGAAATCATTCCCAGATACCTTCCCTCCTTGTCCAGGATGGGGAAATCCCGGTGCCGCTTGCTGGCCATCACCTCTTTGATCTCGTCAATGTAATCGTCGCTGTCAAATGTGATCAGGTGTTCCCTGGTCATGAAATAACTGATGGGCATACTCTGGTTGATCAGACGGGCCACCGTGTACGTGTCGTAGGTGGTGGCGATCACCGTTGTGCCGCGGTCCTGAGCGATCTTCTTGATGGTTCTGGAAACGCCCGCGCCCTCGCACACGATAATGCAGTCCGCGCCCATCTCGATGGCGCACAGCTGGGACTCATAGCGGTTTCCAAGAATCACAAGATCGTGAGGTTCAATGTAAAACTCCATCAAATCCGGGTTTGCCGCAGCCACCAGCACCTTCCCCCGGTCAAAATACGCGTTCTCATCTCCCACGATCAGATCCGCCTCCAGCGTTTCGATGATAT